>TARA_R110002051_G_scaffold186292_2_pt1 | contig 20976 bp, 20 predicted proteins | sample TARA_R110002051 | Tara Oceans TARA_R110002051 (sample SAMEA4397023) | marine metagenome | biome: Polar Biome; feature: [MES] marine water layer (ENVO:01000295) within the mesopelagic zone...; material: water (ENVO:00002006), including particulate matter (ENVO:01000060) such...
GACCACTGTTCTGAATGTCACGGACCCCGGCCCGTCACGAACGATGATTCTGAGCGCCGCGAGTAGCAGCGCCTGCCGGCGCTCCGATCCGCGCTGGGTCAGGCTGGCGGGCGCCCTGCTTGAACGCGGGCGAGGGGCATTTTCACCATCCGAAAGTTTGGTCATGGGCTCACTATTGAGTTCAAAGTGGCTGATTCTAGCACAGCGAGAATCAGCCACTTCAGCTGCTATACCGCGCCTGCGCCAGGCCGTCGCGGCAGCCGGACATTCACCTCGCTGATCCCGACGATGTCACCTTCCTGATCAGTGGCCTCGACATTGATGATGGCGTAGTCGTTACCATTGTTCAGCACATGGGTATCACGCACTTTTCCGCGGCAGGTGATGGTGTTGCCCACGGGGCCCGGTTTGGTGAACTTGCTGTCGACTACCAGTATGTTAGCAAGTGGACCGAAAGATCGCAGGACCACCGAGGCCATGAAAGACATGCTCATCATGCCGTGCTGAACGGTTTTCGGGGTTCCGAATACCTGGGCGCGTTCACACCAGGCGGGATTCATGTGTACCGGATTGAGATCCAGGCTGGCCAGGCCATAGCGGTGAATCAAATCCTGGGTAATTTCATATACCAGGGGCTCGAGCTGATCGCCTGCCTTGAGGTCGTCTAGATAGGGAACAGGTCGGTCAAGTGCTTGGGTCGATTGGGTCATGGTCATGTTTCCTTTAGAGTCAGGCGGTAGCGAAGGGACGAACGTCGTCGGCAGTCGGCGGCAGGATCAAGGTTCCCCAGAACTCCACTTTTTTGCGGTCGTTCTGGTCGGTGAGGACCGAATGGGTGGTGATGTAGGCCTTGTCGCGGCGCCAGAAACGATCGCTGGTTTCCTGCTTCTGGGTCAGGCGATCGCCGACGCGGATCGGGTCGAAAATCTCGATATACTGAAAAGGGTTGCGCGCCCCTGGTGTGCGTATCCATGACCCGCCGTCGCCAGGTTGGGCAAACCAGAAGGCTATGGTGGTGATAAACACCGGATGCACGATGATAGTGCCGTGCGGTGCGTGGCTGCGGGCGTACTCGGGATCGATGAATAACGGGTGGCTTTCGCCTAGCGCCTTGTTGTAGGCCAGCACGTCTTCCTCCTCGACAACGAAGGTGCGGGGGTTCTGGCGCAGGCCTCCTACTTCAACGGTATTCCAGAACTCGCATTGATCCCAGCTGGCGAGAAAGTCCCGCGAGAAGCCACGCTGCCTTTCGGTCTGCACGAGATGTTCGAAAACCTCGGTGTTCTTGCTCATGATGTACTCCTTTGGTTTATATTCTCCGATCGGTGAACAAGCTACCTAGCGCGTCACGCCGGGCGATCGTCATCGACCGATTGGCAGCACTAGGCTGTGTACAGTTGCTCTATATCGCGGGCGTACTTGTGTTCGACCGCCTTACGCTTGAGCTTCATGGTCGTCGTCAGCTCGTCTCCACCAGGCGGCCACTCTCGCTCCAGCACGGTAAAGCGTTTAACCTGTTCTACCCGGGATAGGCGCTGGTTCCCGCGCTCTACACCAGCCCTGACGGCGACCAAGATCTCCGGGTGCCTGGCCAGTTCACCTATAGACCCTTCGATCTGCCGCGCCGCTGCCCAGGCGAGCGCGTAGTCCGGATCAATAACGATCAGTGCGGTGTTGTACGGACGTGCATCACCGATCACGCATACCTGGCCGATAAGCGAATCACCGGATTTGATCATGGCTTCGATGTTCGCTGGCGACATGTTCTTGCCGCTAGAGCTGATGATCAGCTCCTTCTTGCGATCGGTAATCCATAGAAATCCGTCTTCGTCCAGCCGGCCGACGTCGCCGGTGCGGTACCAGCCATCCTCGGTCAGAACCTCTGCGGTTTTGGCCGGCTGCTTGTGATAGCCCTGCATGACCGGCTGGCCGCGAAGCAGTACTTCGCCATCGGCAGCGATCGCGACTTCCATGCCGGGTACCGCCTGCCCGGCGCTGCCTAGCCTGAAGTTCGCAGGCTGGCCCATGGTGCCGCAGGCACAGGTTTCGGTGGCGCCGAAGATGTCGCCGATCGACAGGCCCAGTCCAGCGAAGAACTCCAGGACGTGGAGAGGCGTCGGCGCCGTGCCGGTGTTGAGCACTCTCGCCTGATCCAGCCCGAGCTTGGTACGTAGCGGTGCGAAGTACTTCGCATCGGCCTCTTCGAGCCAAAGCGCCTGATCCCTTTCTAAGCCGTCCGGGTCGCGGATCTGCTGCAGGCGCACGTCGATCGCGTTGTGCAGTTCCGTTTGCGCCAACTGCGGAAGCCGCGCGAACTCCGCCTCAATGCCGGCCTTGAGCTTCTCCCACAGCCGCGGCACGGCAAAAAACCAGTTCGGTCGAACCGTCGGAAGCAAAGCCGGCAGTTGTTTGGAATCCTCGCACAGGGTCACTTCCAGACCGAACACGACTGCGCAGTAATACTGTCCGTTGCGACCGGCAACATGTGCGTGTGGTAGCCAGCCAAGGATGCGGTCGCCTTCAGAAAGTTGCATAAGAGCACCCATGCTGCGCGCTGCGCTGAGCAAATTAGCGTGGCTCAGCCCGACACCTTTCGGGGAGCCTGTGGTGCCAGAGGTGTACACGAGGGTAAGCAGATCATTAGGGCTAGTCGCTTCAGCTGCCTCAGCCAGGTCAACATTCAAACCAGATTCATCCAGCAAGCTACCTAGGCTGAGCACGCTGCAGGGCGCATTGGCCGCATCCGGAGGCGCCGCGTCGGTGAGGATGACCAGACTGAACATACCGAAGCTGAATTCGGAATTGAAGAGCCGCGCCAGATACTTCGCCTCGGTCACCAGTACAGTCATGCCCGCATCGCGGGCCATATAGGTCAGCTGCTCGGCCGACGAGGTCGGATACAGCGAGACAGGCGTGCCGCCTGCGGCCAACACGGCCGTATCCGATATGTAGTACTCGGGAGAGTTCCCTAATAGCAGACCGACCGTCGCCCCGCGCGTCATGCCCCGTTCGATGAGCGCTCCTGCGAGTCGGCTGGCCCTTTCGGCAAAAACCTGACGAGTCAGATACGTCGTCGATCCAGGCATACGCAGGAAGACGCGAGCAGGATCACGAGCCACGAAATCTTCAAGCTCATGCAGAAAATTGCGTGGTGCCGTGACGTCGGTGTCCATGTGAACCTTATCCATGGGGCCTTCCTTTTTCGTTATATTATTTTCTTCTCCGGTCGGAGAATAGGTAGGACATGCAAACCTGTCAAGACCGTTATTGGAAAACCGCAACGATCCATCAACAACTGGATGGAAACCTGACCTTAATGGTCGCAGCCGTGGGGGTGGCGCAAGCGCTCACCTACGCGGTGCGAGGCCCGCAATACTGAAGATAAGCCGCTCAATGGCGGGACGAAACACTCGATTCTCGAAGTCTTTACGCGGTAGCGACAGCTCTGCGACGATCAGTCCGCCGACGGCATGCAACAAGAATGCGTAGTCGGCCGAGGGGTCCTTTGAGCCGAGAATGGAGAACGCTTTCTCGCATATTTGTGCGTGGATTTTGCCCCACTTGTACAACGTGGGGCGCAACGCAGTGTCATGCGCGCCAGCGAGATTGAGCTCGTAGACCGCCAGGCCCATTTCCCTATCGTCGATCAGCATTCGCGTGTTGTATTGCGCAATGAGCGAGGCAAACATCACCGGATCGCTCGCGTGCGCTTCCAGTTCGGGCGCCAATTGGCTCAGCGAAACGGCGATGCGATCACAAGCCTGATCGATAGCAGCGCACATCAGCGCGGTACGCGAACCGAAATAATAGGCCACCGCACCATGGCTGCTCCCTGCCTCCCTGGCTACGGTTCGCAGGCTCAGATTGTGATGACCATCGCGCAGTATTATCCGCAGAGCCGCCGCCACCAGCGCTGCGCGGCGCTGCTCACCCTTGACTGAGAGCGCTTCGCTTGACCGCGACCCTGCTGACGGAGCCCCTGCTGAGTCATCTTTCTGTTGGACCATAAACAGCACCTCCCGAAGTTTCGATCTAGCCGTATGTCCTGCGCCACGGTAATTGAAGTTTGACATATTTATCCGACTGGATAATAGTTCGCTTTACTCCATTTGGAGTACTTTAGCCCCGAGGAGGTACGATGAACACGCCTAACCCCGTTTCCCAGCGGGACATTCTGCTGGCGACGGCAGACGCTGCCGCTTCGCGTTTTGCTATGCGAGTTGAAGAAATCGAAGCCAACAGTTACCTGCCGCAGGATATCGCCGACGATCTCGCCTCGGCGGGTCTTTATCGCCTGCTTACCCCGGTAGAATACGGCGGGCTCGAAATATCGGTCGAACTGTTTGTCGAGATCATCGAACGCCTTGCACAGACCGACGCTTCTGCCGCCTGGTGTACTTTCATTTCCTGTACCTCCTGCGTGCTGGCCGGCTACCTCGACCCGGCGGTGAGCGAACAGTTATACGGCAAGCCGGACCTCAAAGCGGCTGGCGTTTTCGCCCCACGCGGCAAGGCGATACGTGAAACGCGCGATGGCCAACCTGGGTTCAGGGTGTCTGGACGTTGGTTCTGGGGTTCAGCGACCAAGAATGCTGATGTGATCCAGGGCGGTTGTCTTGTGCTAGACGCAGATGGCAAGCCCGAGCTGCTCCCCGGCGGCCGCCCCCGCGTACAGTCGATCCTGTTCGACCGCAGCCAAGTAACGCACCTGAACAATTGGGATGCCTTTGGGCTGCTCGGTTCTGGCAGCGGCGAGTTCGAGGTCGACGACGTGTTCGTGCCCGAAGCGTACAGCGCCTGTCTGATGGCCGATCGCCCTCTCGATCGTCCCTTGTACCGCTTCCCTGTGTTCGGCTTGCTTGGCATCGGCATTGGCGCCGTGGCACTGGGCGTCGGGAGACATGCCATGGACGCGCTGATCGACCTTGCCGGCGACAAGACGCCTCAATCTAGCAGCAAGACACTGGCCATGCGCGCGTCAACCCAGGAGGCTGTAGCCCGCGCCGAAGCCAGCTGGAGATCGGCTCGTGCGTTCATGCTGGATGCCGTCAGGGCCGGCTGGCATGAGGCGGAAAACACCGGGGAGATTGCCGTCAATACGCGGCGTGACATCCGGCTGGCCACCACCCACGCGGTGCACAGCGCGCAGGAAATTGTCAGCACTATGTATCGGCTCGGCGGCGGCAATGCGATTTTTGCCCAGTCGCCGCTGCAGCGCTGTTTGCGCGACATACATGTGATTACCCAACATTTCATGGTCAGCGATTCGACCTATGAACTCACCGGCCGGCTCCTGCTCGGTCTGGACACCGACGTCACCATGCTTTGACAGGAGCACACCACAATGGCAATACCCGACGAATGGAAAGGACTGGTGGTCCCGCTGATCGCAGCGCCGATGTTTCTCATATCCGGCCCGGATATGGTGATAGAAGCGTGCCGCAACGGCATCATTGGCAGCTTCCCGACGCCCAATGCGCGAACTCCTGAGGTGCTGGAAGAATGGCTCAAGCAAATCTCAGGTTCGCTGACCGCTGCCGACGCCCCTTGGGCGGTGAATCTGGTCGTGCACAGTACCAACAACCGACTGCCGACCGATCTTGAACTGGTAAAAAAATATCAGCCGCCGATCGTCATCACGGCCCTTGGCAGTCCGAAAGGCGTCATCGATGCGGTGCACAGCTATGGTGGCCGGGTGCTGGCGGATGTGAACTCTTTGAAGTTCGCCCGATTGGCCGCCGAAGCTGGTGTCGACGGGCTGGTTCTGGTCGGTGCCGGTGCGGGCGGCCACACCGGGACCATGAACGGCTTCGCCATGGTCGCCGCGGTGCGTGAGTTCTTCGACGGTATTCTGGTTCTGGGTGGCGGGATGATGAACGGAGAATCCATTCGCGCGGCCGAGCTGATTGGTGCCGATCTGGCACTCATGGGGACGCGCTTCATCCCTGCCGAAGAAAGCATGGCGAACGATGATTATCGGAAGATGCTGGCAGATTCCACCTTCGAGGATCTGATACTGACCCATAAGGTGACCGGGGTACCGGCCTACTGGCTCAAACAGAGCCTGGAGCTAGCGGGTATCTCGCTCGACCTGATCCAGAGCAACACCAGCATCGACTTTGCCGACCCGAAGGGCGACGGCCGCCGTTGGACCAAAGTGTGGTCGGCTGGCCACGGGGTCGGCTCGATCCGAAAGTCCGAGCCGCTTGCAGATATCGCCCGGTCATTGATCGACGGGTACCGCGCGGCTATCGACAAGCCGGCCTTTGCGCCGCCCACGCGCTGAGCCAGACCACCGTTACTTCTACCGAATCATGTGGAGACAACAATGATAAAAACCGTTCACGACCCGCGCATTCCCGCGCCAGACACCTGCATGTTGATCAAGGTACTCACCCGGCATGCCAGTGAGCGCCCGGACAGCACCTTTGCGGTATTTGAAGACGAAACGCGCTGGACCTACTCGGAAGCGCTCGATCAGGTTCGCCGCGCTGCCGCCGGGCTGGCGGCTCTGGGCGTAAAGCCTGGTGACTATGTCGGCATGTGGTTGCCCAACAGTGCCGAAGCGGTGCGCCTGTGGTTTGCCATCAACTATCTGGGTGCAGTCTTTGTCCCGCTCAACCTAGCGTACCGGGGTGCATTGCTCGAGCATTGCATCCAAACAGCAAAGATGCGGCTGCTTATCGCGCATGCCGACTTAGTTCCCCGTTTAAATGATATCGACACTGGCGACTTAACCGGCGTGCTCGTGCTGGGCGGAGAACCGCCTGCGCATCCGCGGCTAACCATGCATGCCATTGATGCGCTAACCGCAACCTACGCGATACCGGAGCCAGCGGACGTAGCACCCTGGGACACGCAGCTGGTTATCTACACTTCGGGTACCACCGGCCCATCGAAGGCGGTGCTTTTATCCTACCTGCACGTATTCACCGGCAGCGAGGCCACCTTCGGATATACCTCGGCCAGTGACCGTTTTCTCGCCAACCTGCCGCTGTTTCACGTTACCGGCATGGCGATGGTCATGCGCACGGTCTTGACCGGTGGCTCGCTTGCGATGGTTTCGGCATTCAATACCCACGATTTCTGGGACGTGGTGGTTCGCACCGAGTCGACCAGCGTATTGTTGATGGGCGTCATGGCCACCTTCCTAATGAAGCAGTCCGCAAGCGCGTCCGAGCGACAGCATCGGGTTCGCACCGCGCTGATCGTACCCTTGAGCGTCGACTCAGTGGCTTTCTCACAGCGTTTTGGCTGCGAGGTGTACACCGCGTTTGCCATGAGCGAGATCACCACGCCATTGTTCGCCGGCCCCAATCCCCAGCCCATCGGTACCTGTGGCAAGCCACGAGCGGGGGTAGAAGTACGCCTGGTTGATGCTAACGATTGCGAAGTGGCGCCAGGCGATGTCGGTGAGCTGATCATACGCACCGACCGGCCGTGGTCGATGACGCATGGTTACCTGAGAAATCCCGAAGCCACCGCAGCCGCCTGGCGCAACGGTTGGTTCCATACGGGCGACGGTTTTCGCGAGGATGAAAACGGAAACTATTTCTTCGTCGACCGCATGAAGGATGCGATACGCAGGCGTGGCGAAAACATCTCTTCCTTCGAACTGGAAGCAGAAATCTGCACACACCAGCTGGTGCAGGAAGCAGCCGTGGTGGCGGTACCAAGTGAAATCGGTGAAGACGAGGTGCTCGCGGTCATCGCTACCCTGCCAGGAACGGACCTAGAGCCGGCCGAGCTCATCGAGTACCTCATCCCCCGGTTGCCTTACTTTATGGTGCCTCGTTATATCAGGATGGTTGAGAGCCTGCCAAAGACTCCAACGCAAAAGGTGCAGAAACATCTACTACGCGAACAAGGGCTAACGGAGGGAGTTTACGACCGAGAGGCCGAAGGGCTGCTCATCAAACGCGACACGATCGTCCGGCTCTGAACCTGCTGGCTGAGTCGCCCCTGATATCTTGACACATCGGAGTGTCCGTTTTTGGGCGGTTAGCGCCGGTCTAGTCTAAGCCGGCGCTATCGCCGGTCAGACCTCGGTCTGTTCTGCCATATCAAGAGCGTCGTCCACTTCGATTCCTAAATACCGGACCGTGCTTTCCAACTTCGTGTGGCCCAGTAGAAGCTGAACGGCCCTGAGGTTCTTCGTCCTACGGTAGATCAGTGAAGCCTTGGTGCGCCTTAGCGTGTGGGTGCCGTACTTGGCCGGATCAAGATCAATGGATATTACCCAAGCTTTGACGATTCGAGCGTATTGTCTGATGGAAAGGTGACTTGAGTCGTGCAACCTGCTCGGAAACAGGAAATTCTCACTTCGCAGTTGGGCCTTATGAATCCAGGCTTCTAGAGTCGTCCGGGTTTGTTCAGTGATTTCGAACTGGACTGGTCGATGAGTTTTTTGCTGCATCACAATTGCCCGAGATGACACTTGTGCACCATCGGCTATGTCGCGTACGCGGAGCTTCGTTAAATCACAGGCCCGTAATTTGCTGTCGATTGCCAAATTGAAAAGAGCTAGATCTCGAGTTTTCTCCGAAATTTGGAGCCTTACTCGAATGGACCAGATATCTCTGAGCCGAAGCGGCGCTTTCTGCCCGACTAGCTTTCCTTTATTCCAGGGTTCACGAGCAATAGTGGTGTTCATAGCTTGTCCTCCACGTCATGGAAGATAACAATGACTCCCTTGGCTAAAGGAGCCAATCTGTAGGATGTTGATAGGGCTTGCTGTCGGTAAAAGCTCAAGTGTCGGGAACGGAATGAGGCAGATTCAAAATGGACATTGATCAGCTACTTGCACGCTCGGCGTTACTAGAAGATCGTCTCGCTAGCTTCCTTGAACTGCCACTATTCGAAAGTACCAGTCGCCTCCGAGCGTCCAGATCGCTAGCTAGCCTTGGATTTGAGCATGCTCAGAGCGTTAAGCATTTGGTGGCAGCAGGCTTGTGTACATCCGCAGCTGCTCTACTTCGTGTTCAGTACGAATCTCTTGTTCGCGCGCTGTGGACGCTTTATGTGGCAACAGACGGACAAACTGAGTTAATACTTCAGGAGCTCACTGAGCAAAGCGCCAAGAAGGCCAGCAAAATCCCAATGCTTAGCCAAATGCTAGTGGATATTGAGGAGAAGGCGCCGCACGCTCCCGTGGCGCATCTGAAGGAGTTCAAACACTACTCTTGGCGACCGCTGAGTTCATTCGTACACGGGGGCATACATGCGGTGAATCGACATGGAAAGGGTTTCCCGTTAGAGCTGATCTTGATGGAAGTACGGCACTCCAATGGGCTACTCGGAATTGCGGGCAACCTGCTTCTGATCCTTGCTGGTGTTCCACCATCGGCCGAGAAAATGGCCGGTATTTACGCAGAGTTCAAAGATTGTTTCCCACCTGTTGACCCTCCTTTCAAACGGCGGTCTGAACCAGCGAATTGATCTGTTTGGAGAATATCTCCTTCCATTGACAGGAGCCCGCTCTTGGCCGAATGCAGTCCTTGCTGAGTTGAGGCTATCGGCTAGGAGCAGGCGGTCAAATGCGTGTGCGAAACTGAGGGCGATTCAGTAAGAATTTTCTAGACTGAAGCTGGCGATATACTCAGAGCCTTCACACACGCTCAATAAGGATCTGTCAAATGTCGACATTTTCATGGCCCGACTATCCTTCATCAGAGGCTGAATTCGAGCAGCTCATGGCTGAGATTGACAAAGCGTTAGCAGCCAAAGGCTTAAAGCCCTTTCAAAGGCCGATGCACGTTGGATTCTTATTTTGGGAGGCTTTTGGTTGGAGGGGTCGTCTGACTCCCCCTGACGAGCTTTCAGAACTGCCTGGCTTTCAGGGAGATATACTGATGGCCAAGGCACATCGTTGGTACGAGGACACTCTTGGTAATCGGTTGAAAACGTATTTCGAGCTAGGGCATGTGCCGGCTCGTCTTGCTCAGACCATATGGAGTGTCAGGATATCTGGCTGGTATGGCTCCGTGAATTTTTTTGTGAATAGAAACCTGATGGACAAAGGCTCCAGCACGGGGAGCCGAACTGCTCTGCCCAGTATGAACATACTCACGCTGGTTGAGGGTCTTCCACAAGGACTGGTAGACCGACTTTCTGATGATCAATTAGAAGCTCATTTTACGTACCACATGTTTGCTGTCGAAAACATTCAATGGCTGGATAACCTTCCTCGCACAAACATGCTCACCGTCGCGAAAGGTGATTATGCGAGTTCAACTCACGAACTCCTTGCGCACAGATACCCTCAATCCCGGTGGGCCGCGCAGCAATGCGTTGAAAAAACGCTGAAGGGCTTTTTGGAGCTGGGCGGCACGCCTTATCCCAAAAATGGCAGGGATGGTCATAATCTCCGCAAACTGGCGAAACTCCTTCATGACGAGCACGGGATTCAAATAAATTCACACGTGATCGATATCGCGCACTGCACAACCGGCGTGAGATATCAAGATGAGCCATCCACTGAAGACCAGGCTTTTCATGCCAACGTGGCGGCTCTTCAAATATTCAACACGCTGAGGGAAAGCTCTCAAGCCACCAAAATTCTGAGCAATTATCGTGCAAAAATCCGCTGACCTGAGGCAGTGAATCGAACCAAGTATCGTAGCCACCTTGACCGGCCGCTTATGGCCGAATGCTGCCGGTGACGAGTGGCAGGGATAGGCCAAAAGCGGTCGAGATCCTCTGGAAATAAAGATGGCTTCTTTTTGAGCCGAGCCTTCGTCCTTTTGTCCTAAGCCTCTCTCTGATGTGAGACGGCACCTGTCAGCTCAATTTACTTCTAGAATAGGACGCCGAGCCGCCCAGGGCACGGCTCGTTCTAGCTGAGCACCTAGCTCTATGAGCAGGTCTTCGCGGCCGAAAGCAGCGGCAAATTGCATGCCGATCGGCAAATCAGTGCCAGGATCATGCGCAAGGGGAACCGACATGGCTGGGCTGCCTGTCACGTTCGCCAGTGCGGTGAACGGTGAGTGGCTAAAAACCCTAGCTATCCAGCCACGGCCATCGAGTGTTTCCTGAGCCGCGTTGTAAGTGCCAATGAATGGCGCCAAGTCGGGGAGCGTGGGTGTCAGTAATAGATCATAGTCTTGGAAAAAACGACCCATATGACGCGAGACGATGTTCCGCTCAAACATCGCACCAAGCAGATCCGTGGCACTTAATCCCTTGCCAAGGTTGTAGAGCGCGAGCGTGGCCGGCTCGAGGGTGCTCCCATCTATGGGGCGGCCGGTGGTGGCGGCGATTGCGTCGATCCAGGCAGCTGTATTACTCGACCAGAATCGTGCGTTCAGCTCAACAAAGGCTTCCCAGCTCAGGCCAATATCAGCAGTAAGAAAAGTGACCTGGTGGCCAAGCATTTCAAGCGTTGTCACCACTTCCGTTAGTGCAGCCTCAATCACAGGATGAGTGGCCTGGCCATTCAATGCCTGCGCTTGGACGGCAATGCGCAATCCGCGGGGCTCGCTCTTGAGTCTTGAGGTGTAGGTATCTACTGGCGGATTGATCTGAAAAGGGTCGCCTTGTGCCGGACCATGAACTAAGTCTAATACCAAGGCGGTATCCCGCACTGAGCGAGTCAATACACCGTGAACGGCCAGCCCGGCCCATACTTCATCCACAGCCGGCCCCATCGGCAATCGACCACGACTAGGCTTAAGACCGAACAGACCGCAACTCGCCGCGGGCACCCGAATGGAACCACCACCATCCGTGGCGTGGGCAATCGGTACCAAGCCGGCTGCCACAGCAGCGGCTGAACCACCACTAGAGCCACCTGCACTGCGGGTTAGATCCCAAGGATTACGCGTGGGTCCGTCAATGCGGTTTTCGCTGGTAGTGCTTGCGGCCAGCTCTGGAAGCGTGGTTCGACCTAATGCAACTAGTCCTGTACGTCGCAATCGACTCATCAGCTCAGAATCATCCGGAGCTACGCACCCTTGGGCCAGGCGACTGCCTAATTCATTCAGGCGGTTACGAGTAGTAAGGCCGAGGTCTTTCACCAGCATTGGCACGCCGTGCAGCAGCCCTGGCAATGCTCGTGGTTCATCTGGCCATACTTCGACTACCGCGTTGATATGGGGGTTAATTGCCTCAATGGCGTCGAGTGCTGCTGCAAGCACTTCTTCCGGTGACACTTGACGACTAGATAATAGCTGCGCCAACCCAACACCATCTTGCTCAGAATATTCTAAACGGTTCATTGATTTCTCCGAGAGCAAAAAGAACTGATCACGACATGTATACTATTAAGTATCGAACGATACTTGTTAGTATAATGCTATACCCGATAGTATACATGTCAAGCATATTCGTTCACTTTGAGTCAGATCCTATGCAAAGCCACATTCGTCCAGGTCGGGTCGCACAGCTACCACCCCGAGAACGCATTATTGATGCAGCACATGAACTTTTTTTTGAGCAAGGAATCGCGCGCGTGACCGTTGACGCTATTGCAGAGTTGGCTGGCTCCACGAAGATGACGCTCTACCGCCATTTTGATACCAAGGAAGCTTTGGTGCAGGAATGGTTGCGCTTGTTGACCGAAAACTACAGTGCGGTGCTAGACGATCTAGCTATTCAGTGGCCCCGTGAACCAGTGGAACAATTAATGGGCTTTGCACATTTCATCGCTGAGGACACAGCGCGTGTGGGGTATCGCGGATGCCCGTTTACTAACAGCTTGGCGGAAATACCTAACCCGCAAAGTCCAGCACGCCTGCTAATCGAAACGCACAAAAAACGCCAGTTTCATCGCTTGGTCGATCTTTGCCGAGAAGCGGGATTGGATGACCCGGAGTGGTTGGCGCAAGAACTCACTATGCTTCTGGAGGGCGCACAGGTTGTTGCGCAGAACAAAGGAATTAGCAATGTCGGCGAACATTTAATGCGGGCGATTTCCAGGCGCCTTGCGAGCTAGCTTCTGGGCCCACCTTTCGGGAAAGACATTGACATATTATCTACCCGTTCTGAAAGTGGGCTGTCGCCACAACCAGCGGCATCATATGCGCAACGATTTCGGACATTGGCGACATCGAAGGTTCCTGTAGAGTTTTGATGATGAAGGCCACAGACCAGGGCGTAGATGCGTGGCGGTACCCTGAAGACGGTTCTAGTCGCGCCCGGTGGACCTAAGGGCGCTGGTGGCGCAGCTCCTTGCGATTGCCTGCTGTGCCTGCGATGACTCTTTCTCCTCCGCGCTGTTGACGTTGTAGTAATCGGCCCGATTTAGGCATCGCGCTCGCCCTATAGAAGCTGAGCGGGTATTCGTTTTCACGTCTGATTGTGACATTGGGTGCGACGGCGAGGCATCTTCCCGCGATGAAACCGCCATACTTAAACTTTCTGTTAAGGAGGGTGAAGCTATGGGCTCGCCTGATAGCTGGCGAGCGGTCTGTGAAGATCCAGTAGATGGCAGCGGAGGCGCCATCGTTGAGCTTCCATCCGAGCTACTTGAGAAGCTTACCGAGACGAGATAAAAGCGGCTTACGCGCCAGCAGTAAAGAGCACTGCGTCGCCCCCCTGCATCGCTTCGGCCAAGGCCTCGACCGAAACCGCAGCTATATCTGCGATGATCGGAGTGAACCCCTGTTGTAGGCAGCTCTCGGCCTGCTCTGCCGTCGAACAACTGCGGTGATCGCATGACCGCTAGCGCGCAAACGTTGCGCAACCCGGTGTCCGACCCCGCCCGTGGCTCCAACGATGAAAACTCTCATTTCAAGTCTCCTGTTGTTTCGCATTAAGGGGCCGGCATTTGATCGAGAGGATGCGATCAGTTTTCTCATATCAACGTCGTGGTCGAAGACCGGCCATGGCGCCGCCCAGCATTGCAGGAGGGCGACGATAAATCCTGCGACCGTGAAGGTTTTGGCGAGTCGTCCTTATGCGCTACATGAGCAACCTTAGCTCGCCAGAACTGAGGTCGATCAAAACTCCTGTTTTGTTGGGCGCAACACAATTTCATTGACGTCCACGTCCGCCGGCTGTTCGATGGCAAATGCGATGGCTCTGGCCACGGAATTAGCCGGAATAGCATCTTTGTAAAAATTCAGCACCGTTTCTGCTGCTGTCCCGGAAGTGCTGTATTTAAGATCGCTATCCACCGCGCCCGGCTGAATGGACGTAACCCGAACTTTATCGCCAACCTCCTGCCGCAGCCCTTCAGAGATGGCCCGAACGGCGAACTTTGTGCCTGAATAAACTGTTCCGCCTGGGGCGAAAACTTTCAGGCCAGCCACTGAACTTAAATTGATTATGTGGCCGCTTTCCTGGGCGATGAAGCGCGGGAGTGCGGCTGCGATGCCATAAAGTGTTCCCTTTATGTTCACGTCGATCATGGCATCCCATTCGTCGGTGTTCACCTCGGCCATGGGGCGGATAGGCATTAGCCCGGCGTTGTTGATAAGTACGTCGAGCTTACCGAAGTCAGCCACCACCGCGGCCACGGTGTTTTCCACCTGCACTTTATCTGTCACATCCAGCACATACGCGCTGGCCGTACCACCGTTGCTTTGGATGTCGGCAATTACCTTGTCTAGCTCCGGTTTGCGCCGAGCCGCTATAGCCACTTTCGCGCCGCAGGAGGCGAGATAGCGCGCCGTCTCTGCGCCAAGGCCTGTGCTCCCACCTGTGATCAAGATAACTTTGTTTTCAATACCATTGCTCATAAGAACTCCTATTTCGTAGCGATAAAATATCGCGTCACGTCCTGGTAGATCGTGACGCTTTGAGTGAGATTTAACTGCGAGTTTCAGGCGTTCATGATTTCGCGCTGGTGGCTAACTGAGCCAACAGAGCGGTTGCCGCAGGCGCTGAAGAAGCCGGGTTTTGACCTGTGATCAACAGACCATCGCTAACCACGTTGGGAGCCCAGTCCTCGGCTTTGGAAAAGATGCCGCCTTTGGCCTGGAGTTCATCCTCTACCAGAAACGGCACCACGTCCGTCAACTCGACGGCTGCTTCTTCGCTGTTGGTAAAGCCAGTGACGTTCTTGCCTTCAACCAGCGGACGACCCTCGGGCGTTTTTGCGTGGCGCAGTACGCCGGGGGCATGGCAGACCAAAGCGATCGGTTTGCCAGCGCTAAGGAATGACTCGATCAGGGCCGCCGAATCCTTGTTTTCGGCCAGATCCCACATTGGGCCGTGACCGCCGGGGTAGAACACTGTGTCGAAATCGGCCTGCGAAACGCTGTCCAGTCGGACTGTTTCAGCCAACTGCGCTTTGGCGTTTGCATCAGCTTCAAAGCGGCGGGTCAGGTCGGTCTGGAATGCCGGCTCGTTGCTTTTCGGGTCCAGAGGTGGTTGGCCGCCCTTGGGTGATGCCAGTACAACCTCATTACCGGCATCCTTGAATACGTAGTAGGGAGCTGCCAGTTCTTCCAGCCAGAAGCCGGTTTTGCGGCCGGTAGTACCAAGCTGGTCGTGCGAAGTAAGAACCATCAAAATTTTCATGAGTTTCTCCAAATAGTTAAGGAGTTAATATTAGACCGGTCGTCTATGGTTGTTGCCTAAAAAAAGCACTCCCTGGGAAGTGCGTCCAGTCCCTTCCTCCGGTCAGGAGGAAAGGTGAAGGGTATGACGAGTCGTCTTCATAGCCGTCTCAAATGGTTGCGTAGTGCGACTAATTTTTACCATCACACTCGCGCCTAGCCATAACTGATAAAGGCTCGCGGCATTGTCTTGCGGCGTTCCCTCCACCGACAACGATCCTTCTGCAACCCCGGCTTCAATGGCCCATGCAAGGCGGTCAACGATGCCAGTAGTACCTCGCTTGAGCGCTAGGCGCATTGTTTCCGACAGGTCGGCCACTTCCGCCCCTAGCTTTACCGCGAGGCACTTACCCTGGCAATCAAAGAAAGACTGATTATCTTGCCAGTTCTGCCAGTAGTTCATCAGGCGATCTGCCATCGTCCTGTTAGGCTGACGCAGCGTCTCGTCGAGCTCGGCGAGATAATCCTCGAAATAGCTCTCCAGCAGCGCCTCGCCGAATGCATCCTTTGAACCAAAGTAATGGTAGAAGGATCCCTTCGGTACTCCGGCTGTTGCCAGAATTTCATTCAAGCCCACACCTGAAAAGCCTTTGACGGCCATGATTCGTTGACCGGTGGTAAGGATATTCTCGCGGACATCAGCATTGCTAGGTGCGTTTGCAGTCTTCATGATTAGTATTCTAGCATCGATTAGACTGGTCGTCTAATGCTAGCGCAAATTTTTTGCTGTACCCACGCTGAGTAATCGTTGTTCCTCTATATCTTACCGGGCTTCGGAAGTTTCCGCGTTAAGCCAGCTTGCGGCCATGACGGTTCGGTTGCAGAAATGGCGTTACCAATAACATCACCACTCCTATTGCCACCAGCAGCCATAGTGAGAGCTGAAAATCGCCGCAAACACCACGCAAATACCCTATTAGCAGGGGGCCTGCCGCTGCCACTATGTAGCTATGAAGCATTACAAAAGCGGTCCAGGCACTAGCTTCCTCAGGGGTGGCGGCGTTATCCAGAGGCAGCGTCATTGCGAGAGTGAAGGCGCCGCCAGTCCCAAAAGCTATCAAGGGCGCTACAATGAGCGGAATGGCATTTGGAGCAATAGCCATCGCCAAGCTACCCATTAGAGCGATGCTGGCACTTGTCGCCAGGACTAGGCGCCGATCGTCGCTTCGGCTAATAAACCCAAACAATGGATTGGCCACCATGAACCCCAAGGTGAAGCTGGCGAGAATAGTGCCCGCGGCGGTTGGCGTCTTGCCGAGTTCGATGTACATAGGTGCAAGCCAGGCGATCATCGCGTAAAACACCAAATTGTTACAAGCGAAGAACAGGGCAATCAGCCAGGCGGTTGGGTTGCGTACCGGCATGCGAGGGACACTCCTGTTGGAGCCTTGCGAACCTTTCTGATATCCATTGCGCTCAACTACAGCCCATACGCCAACCGCGATCACCGTAGGCAGAACCCAGAATCCAGCAGCCCACCGCCAGCTATCAGTAGTCTCAAACAGGGGCCCGGTGGATGAGGCCGCCAGAGTGCTGCCTAGTGCAATGGCTGTGGCGTAAAGCCCCATGAACGTAGCGACCCTGTTTGGAAAGCGGGCCTTCACATAGCTGGAGAACAAGGTGCCAGCTATAGCAATACCTGCCCCTACACCGGCTGTTGCTATGAATAGCTGGACTATTGACCCTGCTATTGTCCGAAGACCGGTTGCAGCAGCCAGTATGAGCAAGGCGATCAGGATAACTCGATCCCGGCCAAAGCGACTGGCCAACCAGGGAGCGGGTATAGCTAAGAGCCCCATCAATAGCGTCGGTATGCTGGTTAATAGAGCGGCCTGAGTATGATTTAAATTCATCTCCTCGATTATCGCGGGCAGCAACGGCCCTATAGAAACAATGCCTGGCCGAAGCGTGATGGCAACCAGCACGATACACAGGACCACAATCGCCATAGAGGGTTTCGGCACTTCGCTGGGGATACAGCGGATAGCGGATGCGTGAGGTAGGGCTTTGTGCTTCTCTGTTACACAATCAGCTGACATATTAATACTCCATTAATAGATGTCCGTGCGGTCAATCACGTTTCGGGCCGAGTGGCCTAAGCGTGGTAACACCGCCCGGATGGCAAGGCTTAGTCTGCATACGCCGGATAATCGGTAAGCCCCTTCTCCGCGCCGCCATAGAGGGTCGAGGGATTGATCGGGTTCAGCGGCCAGCCGTTGGCGACTCGCGCGGGCAGGTCGGGGTTGGCGATGAAGCTGCGGCCGAACCCGACCATGTCGGCGAGCCCCGTCTCAAGCAGGCGGGCGCCGCGCTCGACGGTATATTTGCCGGCATAAATAACGCAGCCCGAAAAGGTCTTTCGCACCGCCTGACGGAACATCAACGGCAGATCGGGCGCGTCGTCCCAATCTGCTTCGGCGATTGACAGATAGGCGACGCCGGCATCCTCAAGCACTTTGATTGCTTCTACATAGGTTTCGTGGGGGTCTGTTTCGACCAGCCCGATATAGATGCGATCCTGATCGGTGCTTTCAAACAACGGGGTGAAGCGCACGCCCATCCTGTCTGCACCGGTCACCTCGGAAACAGCTGCGACGACCTCACTCAGAAAGCGCAAACGCTTTTCTAGAGATCCGCCATATTCATCAGTGCGGGTATTGGAGTGGCTTGAAATGAACTGGTTGATCAGATAGCCATTGGCGCAGTGCAGTTCAACACCATCGAAACCAGCATCGAGCGCATTGCGCGCTGCCTGTGCGTAGAGTTCCACCAGCTCCTTAATTTCAACTACGGTAAGCGCACGTGGCGTGGGCGGCTCTATCAACTTGCCCTCGCCGGGCGCCGTCTGAATGAATGCTTTGACCTTTTGGGGTGCAATTGCAGAAGGTGCTACAGGTGCATCGCCGTTCGGCTGCAGTGCACTGTGCGATACGCGACCAACATGCCAGAGCTGGGCGAAGATGACGCCGCCCTCGGCGTGGACTGCATCGGTGACCTTGCGCCAGCCTTCGACCTGTTCGTGTGTGTAGATCCCAGGTGTCCAGGCATAGCCCTGACCACGAGGCTCAATCTGCGTGCCCTCCGTTACCATGAAGCCGGCGCTCGCGCGTTGCTGGTAATAACGAGCCATAAGATCCGTCGCGATATTGCCTGGCTGTGCAGCACGCTGGCGTGTCAGTGGCGGCAATACGATCCGGTTCCGCAGCGTATGGCGGCCCAGTTGCACTGGGCTGAAGTAAACTTGATTATTCGTCATCTTATATCTCCATTTCATTTTCGGAACGCCGGCATATCGGGTCCCTAGCCCCACCACTTAATGGTGGGAGCGGTTAATTTCGGATGGGTGCAAGATACCCGTCGCGCAGTAGGCGGCTCCGGTTTGAAGCCGCGCTTGGGGCAGTGCTTACTTGCGAATAAACAGTGACTTGGGATTGGTGAAGAGCTCACGACCCTCGCGACCGTGTTCTGTTCCAAGACCAGATTGTTTGACGCCACCGAAGGGGATGTCGACGCCCATGGTATGGATTTCATTTACCCAGACCATGCCGGCTTCGACACGATTGGCTACAGCTACAGCTGCCATGGTATCTCGACCCCATACCGAACCACCCAGGCCGTAGATTGAATCGTTGGCGCGGTTCACAGCGTCGTCCACTTCGTCATAAACGATGATTGGTAGGATCGGGCCGAACTGCTCTTCCTGGACGATCATGCTGTCTTCGGGTGGATTATCGACAATGGTGACTGGGAAGAAGTAGCCCGGCTGGCTCTCGTCAACCTCGCCACCAAGAACAATCGTCTGACCATTTGCCTTGATGTCCGCAAGAAAGGACTTGAGCTTGTCGAACTGCATCTTGTTCTGGACTGGTCCTATGCCGACATCGGGATCAAGACCGTCGCCGACCTTCACCGTCTTCGCATAAGCCACGAACTTCTTCACGAAGTCGGTATGTAAGGAGCGGGGGATATAAAGACGCTTGATGCCTATGCACCATTGACCCTGATGGCCAAAAGCGCCCCAGAAAAGCTGCGGGATAATGGCCTTGTAATCAGCATCCGGAAGCACGATGGCCGCATCATTGCCGCCCAACTCAAGTGTCACGCGCTTGATAGTACCCGCCGCGGCGCGCAGCACGTGCCTGCCGGTTTCGGTCGATCCCGTAAAACTGATCTTGGCGATGTCTGGATGATTTGAGAGCTGCGGTCCGAGTGCGTCATCACCCGATACGACGGACAGTACGCCTTCCGGAAACACGTTCTGGGCGATCTCGCCGAAACGCAACGCGGTCAACGGGGTAAAAGGCGTCGGCTTGAGCACGAAGGTGTTGCCGGTAATCAGTGCCGGTGCGACTTTCCATAGTGCTAGCAGTACCGGAAAGTTCCACGGAGTGATGCCGCCCACAACACCCAGAGGAACGTGGTGCAGTTCAACAATATGCGAGTCGTTTTCCTCGACGATCTCCACCGGAATACGGCGTGCAGCGATCTGGCGGATATACGAGATTGCTTGGTCTACCTCGGGAGCCGCCATAGTTTGCAGCGGCTTGCCTTGCTCCAGCGTTAGCAGGCGAACCAGGTCGTCGCGATTTTCCTGAAGTGCGTCTGCGTAGCGATCGAGATAGCCTTGACGATCGTCATAGCTAAGTGCCGACCAGCTCTTGAAAGCGGTTTTTGCAGATGCAATGGCTTCGTCGAGCTGCTCGGCCGTTGCAGAAGGTGCTTGCGCTAGAACCTTGCCGGTCGCGGGGTTGATGACATCAAAGGTGTCCTTTGTCTCAACCAGCTTGCCAGCGATGCTGAGGTAGTACGGACCGTCAAAGATGCTGGCGGACTGAGTTGCTTTAAGTGTTGCGGACATAGATATTCTCCGAGTTACGTCCTTCCGCTTGGAGGCTCCTTTCATAGGCAGCCGATAGGCGGTGGTAAATGGCTGATGAAGCCCGGCATTGGGCGCCATCTCTGAACAACTGCTCTGCTGTTCAATCGTTAAAACAAAAACGCATTTCCAAAAAGATTGAGTAGACCAGTCGTCTAATATTTAGAATAGACCAGTCGTCTTGAGTGCGCAAGATTAAATTCCGTTCTGAGTCATTTGTGCAGGGGCTTAGCGTTCGTACGCGAGTGAATCTTCCTTTCCGAGAGGGGGAAAGTGGCGCGAATTGAATGGATGAAACCGGTCAGGACGCTGAAGACTATGTTCGAGCGCCCTTACTGAATCAGTTCATTGCTACGTCCAGGGCGGCGAGCACGTGGTTCCTTCAATCCTATGCCCCATCTCATCTGAGTACTAGCTCACTTGAACTTGAAGAATGTCGCAGGATGCGCTGGTAGGCTTCAACGATCTCTGCGAGTAAGGACACTGCAAGCATTGAAGGATCACGCATTGAAGGATCAACCTCACCGGACCGCGGATTCGACCGATCTGTTCCTTTTGCGTATTCCGGCGAACGTGACCGGTCATTCCGGTGATCGTGAC
>TARA_R110002051_G_scaffold6231_2_pt1 | contig 20971 bp, 19 predicted proteins | sample TARA_R110002051 | Tara Oceans TARA_R110002051 (sample SAMEA4397023) | marine metagenome | biome: Polar Biome; feature: [MES] marine water layer (ENVO:01000295) within the mesopelagic zone...; material: water (ENVO:00002006), including particulate matter (ENVO:01000060) such as......
TGATGCTTTCGTCCGACATGGCCGGGACATAGGCGCCGCCCGCCGTGCAGGAGCCCATCACCACGGCGATCTGCGGGATGCCGTCGGCGGACATGTTGGCCTGATTGTAGAAAATCCGCCCGAAATGATCCCGATCGGGAAAGACGTCATCCTGTTCGGGCAGAAATGCGCCACCGGAATCCACCAGATAGATGCAGGGCAGCCTGTTTTCCCAGGCAATCTCCTGCGCCCGCAGATGCTTCTTCACGGTGATCGGAAAATAGGTTCCGCCCTTCACAGTCGCATCATTGGCAATGACCATGACTTCCTGGCCCATCACCCGTCCGATACCGGTCAGCAACCCGCCGGAGGAGATATCCCCGCCATACATGCCGTGGGCCGCAAGCTGGGAAAATTCGAGCCATGGCGCACCCGGATCGAGCAAGGTCCGGACCCGGTCACGCGGCAGCAGTTTGCCGCGACCGACATGCCGTTCCTGACTGCGGGCACCGCCCCCCAGCTTAACGCCGGCGACCTGCTCCCGCAGATCCGCGACAAGTGTCCGCATACGCTCGGCGTTGCGCTGGAAAGTCTCGTCCCGGCCCACGAGGGCGGTCTTGATAACCGTCATTGGAAAACCCTTACCAGCCGCCGGTGCTGAGCCAGCGCTCGACATGGTCCAGCCGATCTGCACCCCAGAACGGCTCGCCATCGACAATGAAGAACGGCGCACCACAGACCCCGGCCTCAATCGAGGCATCGACCTCTGTTTTCAGCTTGTCCTTCACGTCCGCATCGTTAAGCGCCGCGCGAAGCTCGTCCGGATCGACACCGTTCGCAGCGGCAACCTCGATAACAGCCTCGGCACTGTTGATCGGCTTCGTCTCCTGAAAAGCCGCATTGAACAGGGCCAGCGCTACTTTTTGCGCGAGCGCCTCGTCCTTGCCTTTCAGCCACCATGTCGCTCGTGCCGCCGCCACGGAAAGAAACGGGAAGCTCTCCGGAAAACTCAGGGAAAGCCCCATGAGGCGGGCACAGCGGTCGAGGTCACGGCGGGAATATGCGCCTTTCAGCGGCTGGTCCATCAAGGGGGCGTTACCGTTCAGCTTGAAGATCGCGCCGAGCAGGGTCGGCCGCCAATCGACAGTGCGGTCATAAAGCTTTGCCAGCTCGTTGATCTTGTGGGCCGCCAGATAGGCAAACGGTGAAGAGTAATCGTAATAAAAGATGATCGGACTTCCGCCCGTACCGTTCTCGGTCATTGTTTCGCTCCCTTAACTCCGTGGCCGGTCACCACGGCAATTCCGTTCCGTCGTAGTTGAAGAACCGCCCGTTGTCGGACGGGCTCAACCCGTCGATCACGGACTTGATGCCTGTTGCGCTTTCCACCGGCAGAACCGGGGCCGCCGCGCCGCCCATATCGGTGCGCACATGGCCCGGATGGAACATCACGGCTGTGAGTCCCTTTCCGGCGAACTCCAGCGACAGGCATTTGACGGCCATGTTGAGCGCGGCCTTGGAAGACCGGTAAATATAGGATCCACCGGTGCATTCCGCGAGTGAGCCCATCATCGAGCTGATGAAGGCCATCTGCTTGCGCTCACTGGACAGCACATTGTCCTTCATCGCCTCGGCGATGCGGGTCGGCCCGAACAGATTGGTTTCCATCGTATCGGCCCAGGCCGCGTAATCGATCTCGGCCAGCATGCCGCGCCCGCCGATGATGCCCGCATTATTCAGCAATACATCAACCGGACGGCCCTTATAGCGTTCCGCCATGGCCGCGATGCTCGCCGCATCCGTTACGTCCAGCGGGCAAAGCTCGACACCCTTGATGGCCGCGAGATCGGTGGCCGCACCCGGGTTGCGGCAGGCGCCGATGACGGACCATCCATCCGCCGCATAGGCACGCGCCAGTTCCAGACCAATCCCCCGGTTTGCTCCAGTAATCAAAACAGTTGGCATTCCTCGCCTCCCTCAGCGCTCATTGCCGTGATGCACGATGGCCTTCGCCGTCACCTCGACCTCGACACGCATCTGCTCCTCGGCGAGGTCGCAGATTATGGTGGTGTTGGCCGGGCGCGCGGCATCGCAATATTTCTTGATGATTGGCTTGATCCGGTCGAACTCTTCCCGGCTGGCGACGAAGACCCGAACCCGGAGCATGTTTTCCAGATTGCTGCGCGCCTGCATCAGTGCCCGCTGGATATTCTGGAAACACAGCTCGGCCTGCTCCTCCACCGAATCCGGAAAGCTCATGGTCTCCGGATTGAAACCCGTCGTGCCGGAGACATAGACCATGTCGCCATCGACAACGGCACGGGCATATCCGGCCATTTCCTCGAACGGCGAGCCTGAATAGATGCGCTTTCCGATCATACTGTCCTCCCTCCGGCTCTTGCTGGCCGCGCGCTACCGTCGCTCCCCGACCGTAACGTGACAACCCTCGACATGATCATCGACCATGCCCATGGCCTGCATGAATGCGTAACAGGTGGTCGGGCCGACGAAGCTCCAGCCGCGTTTTTTCAGGTCCTTCGACAGGGCCGCCGATTCCGGCGTGGTGGCCATCGTCTGCAAGGTCGCAAAGTCGAGCCGCTCCGGCCCGCGATGTTCCGCCCTGAAGCTCCAGACATAGTCGGAGAGCGAACCTTCCTTTTCGATCAGCTCGATGGCCCGCCTCGCATTGTTGATGGTCGAGACGATCTTGCCCCGGTGCCGGACAATCCCGGCATCCTGTACACAACGCTCGATATCCGCGTCGGTGAAAGCAGCAACCTTCTCGATCTCGAAATTGGCAAAGGCCGCGCGGAAATTCTCGCGCTTGCGCAGAATGGTCAGCCAGGAAAGACCGGACTGAAACCCCTCAAGACAGATCTTCTCGAACAATGTGCGATCGTCACGCGCCCGCTGGCCCCATTCGGTATCGTGATAATGACGGTAGAGATCGTCTCCGGCACACCACCAGCAGCGCGGTTTGCCGTCAGCCTCATGGATCAGGCCGTTTTCATGATCAATGGCCACGTGGCCCTCCCGGTCAGGCAGTTTCCTTGAAAAGTTCGCGGCCGATCAACATCCGGCGGATTTCGCTGGTGCCGGCGCCGATCTCGTACAGCTTGGCATCCCGCAACAGCCGTCCGGTCGCATTGTCGTTGATATATCCGTTGCCGCCGAGGCACTGGATCGCCTCAAGCGCCATCCAGGTCGCCTTCTCCGCAGCATAGAGGATCGCGCCGGCGGCGTCCTTGCGCGTGACCTCGCCCCGGTCGCACGCCTTGGCTACGGTATAGACGTAGGCCTTGGCTGAATTCATCGTCACATACATATCGGCGATCTTGCCCTGCATGAGCTGGAACTCGCCGATCGCCTTGCCGAACTGTTTACGCTCATGAATGTAGGGCACGACGATATCCATGCAGGCCTGCATGATGCCGAGCGATCCGGCCGCCAGCACGGCGCGCTCATAATCAAGCCCGCTCATCAGCACCCGGGCGCCGCCGTTCAGTTTGCCAAGGACGTTTTCCTCCGGGATCTCGCAATCCTCGAACACCAGCTCGCAGGTATTCGAGCCGCGCATGCCCAGCTTGTCCAGCTTCTGCGCCGTCGAGAATCCCTTGAAGCCCTTCTCGACCAGAAAGGCGGTGATGCCGTGCTGATGCGCGTCCGGATCCGTCTTGGCATAGACCACCAGCGTGTCCGCGTCGGGACCATTGGTGATCCACATCTTGGTGCCGTTCAGGACGTAACGGTCGCCCTTCTTTTCCGCCCGCAGCTTCATCGAAACCACGTCGGAGCCCGCCCCGGGCTCGCTCATGGCCAGCGCGCCGACATGCTCCCCGGAGATCAGTTTCGGCAGATATTTCTGCCGCTGCTCCTCGGTGCCGTTCAGCCTGATCTGGTTCACACAAAGATTGGAATGGGCGCCATAACTGAGGCCGACAGACGCAGACGCCCGGCTGATCTCTTCCATCGCAACGGAATGCTCGAGATACCCCATCCCGGCACCGCCATACTTTTCGTCCACGGTCACGCCGAGCACACCGAGAGCGCCGAGCTTCGGCCAGAGATCCATCGGAAACTCGTTCGACCGGTCGATCTCCGCCGCGCGCGGCGCGATCTCGTCCGCCGAGAAGGAACGCACCGCATCGCGCAGCATGTCCGCCGTCTCGCCCAGATCGTAGTTCAGCGAGGGGATATCATTCGGAATCATTCTCGTTTCCTCCGCTTTGCATCTTCACGGCGTCAGGTGCCGCTCCGGTCGTCTTCGCGACCATGCATGAGCATCATTGTGGCAAGCGCGGTCGCGGCCAGTTTTTCCGTGCCGTTCTTTACCGCATAAACGTCACCCCGGCAGACCACGAGCGAACGGCCGGGGCGCACGACTTCAGCCCTCGCAACCAGCCGCTCTCCATCTCCGGGAGAGACGATGTTCATCTTGTATTCGACAGTCAGGATGCTGGCATCCGCCGGCGCCAGCGTAAAGGCGGCATAGCCGCAGGCATTGTCCGCCAGCGTGCCGATGATGCCGCCATGGAAGAAGCCGTGTTGCTGGGTCAGTTCCTCCCGATAGGGAAGATCGATCTCGCAGCGCCCCGGCGCGACATCCGAAAGCACGGCGCCGATATGCGCCATGAAAGCCTGCCGCGCGAAGCTTTCCCGCACACGGACGGCGAATTCTGGATTGGGTGTCTGAATACTGGACATCGGACCTTCATTGACGTTCACGTCAATCATTCCCGTCTTTAGCGAGATCCGTCAACGCCTCAATGCAACTCGCCTCGACGGCATCGAGTTCGTCCAGGATCAGGGTCATCTCGCGAACCTGCTCCTGCAGCTTGGCCCGCCGTGCCCGGAGCTTGCCGAGAAGCAGCAAAATCTGCCGTTCCTCGCCGCGTTCAGCGTCGTACAGGTCGATGATCTCGCGGATTTCCTCAAGAGCGAGGCCAAGCCTCCGCCCCCGTGCGATCAGGCCGACACGCACCTTGTCCCGCTGGCTGAAGATCCGTGTCCGGCCACGCCTGGCGGGGCAGATCAGGCCCAGAGCCTCATAATGCCGGATCGCCCGTGTTGTCAGATCGTACTCGCGGGCAAGATCCGCCGTGGTGATTTCCTTCAGCATGCGAAAAGAAAATCACCGATTGACGCTAACGTCAATCGGTCCGGTTACATCAGGAAGAGTGCGGCAAGCCCGAGAAAGGTGAAAAAGCCGACCACATCGGTCACCGTGGTGAGGAACACCGTGGAGGCAACGGCCGGGTCGATCTTGAACCGTTCAAGCGTGATCGGGATCAGCGTTCCGGAAAGACCGGCGACAAACAGATTGATCACCATGGCCGAGCCCATGACCGCCGCGATCTTCGGATCTCCGAACCAGGCCCAGCAGGCGCCGGCGGCAATCAACGCGAACATGATCCCGTTCAGGGAGCCCACCGTCATTTCCTTCATCACAAACTTGAAGGCGTTGGTGGAACTCAGCTCACGCATGGACAAAGCCCGCACAGCGACGGTCAGGGTCTGGGTTCCCGCATTGCCGCCCATGGAGGCAACGATCGGCATCAGAACCGCAAGGGCGACGATCTTCTCGATCGTGGTCTCGAAGGCTCCGATCACCCCGGAGGCGACAATCGCCGTCATCAGATTGACCGCCAGCCAGGAGAACCGGCTGCGCGCCGTGCTGAACAGGCTGCCATGCAGATCGTCGTTCGCCACACCACCGAGGCGCAGGATATCTTCCTCCGCTTCCTCGTTCATGACTTCGACCACGTCATCCACCGTGATCATGCCGATCAATCGGCCGGCCGCGTCCACCACCGGTGCGGAGACAAGCCCATACTGCCGGAACAGCATGGCAACGTCTTCCTGGTCCATCACCACCGGAACGGTGTGAAAGTCGGTCCGCATGACATCCTCGACCAGAACCGGCCGCTTGCTGCGCAAAAGCCGGCTGAGCGACAATTTTCCGAGAGGGTGATGCGCCGGATCCACGACGAAAATGTCGTAAAAATTATTCGGCAGCTGTTCCGTCGTCCGCATGAAATCGATGGTCTGGCCAACAGTCCAATGCTCCGGCACCGTCACCATCTCGCGCTGCATGAGACGGCCGGCGCTGGCCTCGTCGTAGGTCAGCCCCTCTTCCACCATTGCCCGTTCGCGTTCGGGCAAGGCATCCAGCAGACGGGCCTGATCGACATCGTCCAGCTCGCCCAGAACCTCGACAGCATCGTCGGATTCCAGCATCTGCAGGGCGTTCTTGAGGACCTCCTCGTCGAGCAGAGGAATGATTTCCTCACGCACCTTGTCGTCGAGATAGGTCAGCGTCTCCGGATCGAAATAACGCCCGAGCACCGTGACCAGCGTCTCCCGGTCACGCCCCGAATAGCGCTCGATCAGATCCGCGTGGTCGGCGGCATGAAGCGGGCGGACCAACCGGTACAGCTGACGCGCTTTTTCAGGAGCAAGCGCCTGGGCGACTTCTTTTTCCAGCTCGGGCGTCAGGCCATAGAGCTTCGACGCCGTATCGCTGTCATAGACGGCAAGCTTCTTCTCAAGCGTCCTGATGCGCTGCTTCAGCTTCTTCTTCTTGCGCTTGGCCCGGGCTTTCCGCTCGAAAGCCGCAATCTCTTCCTGAGAAACCTGCTCGGCGCCGAAGGATTCCGACGGCTCCTTGATGGGGTCGTTGGGGCCTTCGACGCTCATGAGCTATCCCTTCTTGGCGCGAATGCGGTGGTGCTCCTGCGCATCGACAACGGCGACCGCAGCCATGTTGATGATCCCGCGCACTGTGACCGACGAGGTCAGGATGTGCATGGGATAGGCCGTTCCCAGCAGGATCGGCCCGACGGACAGACCGCGACCGAGAGTCTTCAGCAGATTGAAGGAAATATTGGCTGAATCGATTCCCGGCATGACCAGCAGGTTCGCGGCTCCGGTCAGCCCGGCCCCCGGGAAAGCCCTGTCACGGGTCGCTTCGCTGAGCGCCGCATCCGCATGCATTTCGCCTTCGATCTCGACATTCGGATAGGCTTTTTTGAGCGCTGCCACGGATTCCCGCATGCGCACGGCCGATTCGAGATTGGACGAGCCGAAATTGGAATGCGACAGCAAGGCGACCTTCGGCTCGATACCGAAACTCCGGACCTCGGTCGTCGCCAGCCCGACCATTTCGACCAGATCGGAAGTGCTCGGGTTCGGATTGACGTGGGTGTCGAGAATGAAAATCGGACCCTGCGGCATGATCAGCAGGCTGAGAGCCGTGCAGCGATGCACGCCAGAGCGCGGACCGATGACGTCAATGACTTCCACCAGATGATCGCGCCAGCGGCCGATCGCGCCGCAGATACCGGCATCGGCCTCACCCCGGCACACCATGACCGATGAAATCGCCGTCGGCCGGTTGCGCATGATCTGCCGCGCCCGGTCCGGTGCGACACCGCGCCGGGCCATCATTTCGTGATAGGTCGCCGCGAAGGAATCGAGCCTGTCGTCATTCTGCATATCGACGATCTCGATATCCTCGTCCGGCTTCAGACGAAGATGCAGCTCCTCGATCTTCCCGGCGATCACATCGCGCCGGCCGATCAGAAGCGGACGCGCGATGCCTTCATCGACAATGCTCTGGGCCGCGCGCAGGATGCGGTCCTGCTCCCCTTCCGCGAAGGCAATCCGTTTCGGGTCCTGCTTGGCGGACAGCACCACCGGACGCATCACCTGGCCGGAGCGGTAGACGAACTGGCTCAGCTTCTCGTGATACCAGTCGAAATCCTCCATCGGCATGGTGGCGACACCGCTGTCCATCGCGGCCCTGGCAACACGCGGGGCGATTTCCAGGATCAGGCGCGGGTCGAACGGCTTCGGGATCAGATATTCCGGGCCGAAGGACGGCGCCTCGCCGCCATAGGCACTCGCGACAATGTCGGAAGCTTCCTGCTGCGCCAGATCGGCGATGGCCTCGACCGCCGCGATCTTCATTTCCTCATTGATCGTGGTTGCCCCGACATCCAGCGCGCCACGGAAAATATACGGGAAGCAGAGAACGTTGTTCACCTGATTCGGATAATCCGAACGGCCGGTACAGATCAGCGCATCGGGACGCACCGCGCGCACATCTTCCGGCGTGATTTCCGGATCCGGATTGGCAAGAGCGAGAACCAGCGGGTCCTTCGCCATCTTCTTGACCATGTCCTGTTTCAGGACACCCGGCGCGGAGAGGCCGAGGAAAACATCGGCCCCGTCCATGACTTCACCAAGGGTGCGGGCATCCGTATCCTGGGCAAACACCTCAAGGTGCGGGTTCATCGCGGCACGGCCCTTGTAGACCACGCCGTCAATGTCCGTGACGGTAATGTTCTCGTATTTCACACCCATGGAGACGAGCAGCTTCAGGCAGGCGAGCGCTGCAGCGCCGGCACCGGAAGTGACCAGCTTGATGTCTTCCAGCTTCTTGTCGACGCAGCGCAGACCACTCAGAATCGCCGCCGCGACAATGATGGCCGTGCCGTGCTGGTCGTCATGGAAGACCGGAATATTCATGCGGGCGCGGAGTTTTTCCTCGATCTCGAAACATTCCGGCGCCTTGATATCTTCGAGATTGATCCCCCCGAAGGTCGGCTCAAGAGACGCCACGACATCGCAGAACTTGTCGACATCGAGCTCATCGACCTCGAGGTCGAACACATCGATATAGGCGAATTTCTTGAAGAGGACGGCCTTGCCTTCCATCACCGGCTTGGAAGCAAGCGGGCCGATATTGCCGAGACCAAGCACTGCGGTGCCGTTCGTGATCACGCCGACAAGATTGCCGCGGGCCGTCATGTTCCGGACTTCGTTCGGGTCCTCGACGATAGCCATGCAGGCGTAGGCAACACCCGGGGAATAGGCAAGAGAGAGGTCGCGCTGGGTCGCAAGCGGCTTGGTCGCTTCGACCGTCAGCTTTCCCGGCCTCGGGTGCTTGTGAAAATAAAGTGCCGCTTCCTTCAGTCCCTCATCAGCCACGATGGCTCTCCCCGATCACATCCGTATCCGGTCATTGGATAGACCGCATAGCCTTATAACGCCACAGCAGATGTGGCGCCGAAAGGCAATTAAGTCATTATGATACAGAGAGAGATGGTGCGGTCGAGAAGACTCGAACTTCCACCCTGTTTCCAGGACAGCGACCTCAACGCTGCGCGTCTACCAATTCCGCCACGACCGCACATGTGGTGACATCTGAAGGCTTGCGCCTTCGGGATGCGGGGGAGTAGCAAATCCCTTTACCGGGATCAAGTAGCATTGTGCCGAAAAAAGCATGGACGTGAAAAAACTTTGATCCGGCCAGGAGAGAGATGAGCATGAAGGTCGAATGGCGGATATCCGATAAGCTGGTTGCTTACCCGGACGCAGTTGCCGAAATGGACGCCCGGGCGGCGGCTATTCGCGACGGCACGGCACCGGAACTCGTCTGGCTTCTGGAACACCCTCCGCTCTATACAGCCGGCACCAGCGCAAACCCCGAGGACCTTCTGGAAACGGAACGCTTCCCGATCTTCCAGACCGGACGTGGCGGCCAGTACACCTATCACGGCCCTGGGCAACGGGTGGCTTATGTGCTGCTCGATCTGAAATCCCGCAAACAGGACATCCGTGCTTACGTCTGCGCTCTGGAGGACTGGATCATCCGGACACTTGCCGCCTTCAACGTGAAGGGAGAGCGGCGGAATGGCCGGGTTGGCATCTGGGTGGCACGCGGCGATATCGGCTCCCCGTTACGGGAGGACAAGATCGCCGCCATCGGCGTGCGTCTGAAGCGCTGGGTTTCCATGCACGGAATTTCCCTGAATGTTGAGCCGGACCTCTCTCATTTCGAAGGTATCGTGCCCTGCGGCATCAGCGAGCACGGCATCACCAGCCTGCTCGACATGGGACAGCTTGTTTCAATGTCCGAAGCCGATCTCGAACTGCGCGCCGCATTCGAGCGCGTATTTGGCCCCGGTGGCCAGTTCGCGCGGCAGGATGACGTCACAAACAGCGATTAAAAAGCATTTTATAAAAAATTACCGTTAACTTGCACACACCAACTTGATACAATATGGTGACACTCACTCGAACGGTCTATTTTTTGAATGACGCTTCAGCGGACCAACATAGCGGACATTGTCCGCGATATGACGCCCGATGAGTGCGAGGTATTCGATCTGATTCTGAACGGTTACGATCCGTCGAATCCGCAAGACGTTGGAGAGTTCGTCAGCCGCATAGACGCTCCGGTCACGGACCTGATCCTTGGTCTTCTCGAAAAGCGCCTGTTGCAGAAGGTCCCCGCCAAGGGCGGTGCATTTTTGCAGGTAAATCCGGCTGCCGTCTGGTTTCTCGCCGCTCCGGAGGACCGAACCTATGTTCCGCGAAACTCCCAGCCTGACTAGCGTGACGTAACTGCCTTCACCATAAGTCCGATTGCACGGCGCGCCTCCTGTTCCAGACGCTGGCCCTCCTGCACCAGGTCAGCGGAAGTTACCGCCGGGCGCGGGTCGTCCGCATGGAGAAGGTGATTACGCCGGTTACGCAGCCAGAGATAATCCGGGCCAAAGCGGGCTTCGTTCTGAGGCAGCCCGTCGATGGCGCCCTGATGCAGCTCCGCATCCAGCGCCGCTTGTGCCAGCACCAGGGACGCCAGCCAGGCTCCGGCGGCAAAGCAACGGCTCATCTCGTCAAAAAGCGCGGCGGCCTGCGGTGAAAGATCCAGCCCCTCGCCATCACTCTCCCGATCGACCAGCTCCCCGATCCAGTCCAGTCTCCGGTGCATCTCGTGAGAGGATGACAGGGCACGTCCAGCGCTCTTCATCAGAGCCTCAGAGCGTCGGCCGCTGGTGGAATCCGGACTGGCCAGGCGGGTCGGCATCGTCGAAACACTCAATGCCGGTCACCTTGGCGGCAGGCGGACCAACGCGGCAGGCTTCGATCATCGCATCGACACGCTCGGACGGGCCGGAAAAGACCGCTTCGACCGTACCGTCGCTCCTGTTCCGGACCCAGCCATCAAGGCCAGCCCCACTCGCCTCGCCCACGGTCCATCCACGATACCAGACACCCTGGACCCGGCCGGAAATCACCGCCCGTATCGTTGTTCGCGGAACATGTTCGCTCATGACCAGAAACCCGTCAGTTGGTGATGCGTCTCTTGGCACAGAGTTAGCCAATGCACCGGTAAATGTATAGGGCGGCACCCTCCGGGCCAGTCCCGGGGCTGTGCCCGATTCTCCCTCTCAGCAGGGAAAACGGCATCCGTGAAATCCAAAAAAGATCGATTAACGCAACACTGTCAGGCAGGCGTTTCGCCGCCTCCGCAATAAAACACGAAAGCCTCCGTGATCGTTCTTGCCGGGTCCGGGGGGCAATGCGTATAACGGGCCTTTAATGACAAACACTCAGCCCTCGCCCCAAAGTGACGCGCCCGCACTTCGACTCCGACACCTGCTCGGCATCGAAGGGTTATCGCGCCCCGACATTGAAGCGCTCCTGGATCTTTCCGACCGCTATGTCGATATCAATCGCCGCGCGGACAAGAAGATGTCGAGCCTGCGCGGTCGCACAATCATCAATCTCTTCTTCGAGAACTCGACCCGCACGCGCACCAGCTTCGAGCTGGCGGGCAAGCGGCTCGGCGCCGACGTGCTCAACATGTCGGTCGGCACCAGTTCGGTGAAGAAGGGGGAAACCCTGATCGACACGGCAGTCACCCTGAACGCCATGCACCCGGATGTACTGACCATCCGGCACGGCGACTCGGGCGCGGTGCACTTGCTGGCGCAGAAGGTGAATTGCGGTGTGATCAATGCCGGCGACGGCACGCACGAGCATCCGACCCAGGCCCTGCTCGATGCGCTGACGATCCGCCGCCGCAAGGGCGACCTGACCGGACTGCTGGTCGCGATCTGCGGCGATGTCGCCCACAGCCGGGTTGCCCGTTCCAATATCCACCTGCTCTCGATCATGGGGGCCCGGGTCCGGATTTGCGCCCCGCCGACCCTGATCCCGCCAGGCCTTGAACGGCTCGGTGTCGAAATCCATCACGACATGCGCACCGGGCTTGCCGACTGCGACATCGTGATGATGCTGCGGCTGCAGAACGAGCGCATGGAAGGCAGCTTCGTGCCGTCCGTCCGCGAGTATTACCGGCTGTTCGGCCTCGATCATGAAAAACTCTCGGTCGCCAAGCCGGACGCTCTGGTCATGCACCCGGGACCGATGAACCGGGGCGTCGAGATTGATTCGGACGTTGCCGACGACATTGACCGCAGCCTTATCCGCGAGCAGGTCGAGATGGGTGTTGCCGTCCGCATGGCCTGCCTTGAAGTGTTGGCGGAAGCGCAGATCGAACCGTGGGCGAAAAACCAGTGAGCCGTACTCTTTTCAAGAATGCCCGCCTGCTCGACCCGGAATCCGGGCTGGATACGCAGGGCGCCATGCTGGTGGACGGAGCCCGGGTCCTCGATATCGGCCCGAACGTTTTTGTCGATGCCGTCCAGGAGGACGTGCATGTGGTCGACTGCAAGGGGCTCTGCCTCGCGCCGGGTCTGGTTGACATGCGGGTCTCCACCGGCGAGCCGGGGAACGAGCATATCGAAACCCTGGCGACGGCAGCACAGGCTGCGGTCGCCGGTGGTGTCACCACCTTCACCTGCCTGCCTAACACCGATCCCATCGTCGATGATGTGGCGGTGCTGGAATTCGTCGAGCGGCTGGGACGCGATGTCGGACTGGTCAACATCCATTCCTATGCCGCGGCCACCAAGGGGCTCGGCGGCAAGGTGATGACCGAACTCGGCCTGCTGCATGAATCCGGCGCGGCCGGTTTCACCGACGGCGGCAAGGCCATTGCGCATCCCCTCGTGATGCGCCGCCTGCTCTCCTATGCGCAACTGTTCGATACCGTGATCATCCAGCATCCCGAAATGCCGGAGATGGTTGGCAGCGGCGTGATGAACGAGGGCGAGACGGCCACACGGCTCGGCCTGCCCGGCATTCCGGCCGCGGCCGAGGTGATGATGATCGAGCGGGATCTCCGGCTGGTCGAATTGACCGGCGGCCGGCTGCATTTCTCCTGCCTTTCCACCGCAGCGGCAGTCGATGCCGTGCGCCGGGCCAAAGCGGCCGGGCTGCGGGTCACAGCGGACACCGCGCCGCCCTATTTCTCGCTGACCGAATCCGCCGTGGTCGGGTACCGCACCTTCGCCAAGCTATCCCCGCCTCTGCGCACCGAGGAAGACCGTCTGGCGGTGATCGAAGGAATTGCCGACGGCACCATCGATGCCATCGTCAGCGCCCATACCCCGGGCGACCGGGACCAGAAGCGTCTGCCTTTCACACAGGCGGATTTCGGCGGCGTCGGTCTGGAAACGCTTCTCGCGGTCTCGCTGGAGCTGGTGCATAACGAGCAGGTCCCGCTGTTGACCATGCTGAAGGCCCTGACACAGTCCCCGGCCGATCTGCTGAAGTTGCCGGCCGGCCGCCTCCGCAAGGGGCATCTCGCGGATTTCATCCTGTTCGATCAGAACCGCGCCGTGCGGATCGACCGGGACGAGCTGCGCGGAAAATCCAGGAACACGCCATTCGACGAGCGCCCGGTGCAGGGCCGCGTCGAGCGCACCTACAGAGCCGGTAATCTGGTTTTCGATATCGAGACCTCACCCGTGCCCGAGCGGCGGAGGTTCCCCGATGCCTGACCTTCTGGGACCTCTCGACTATACATGGCCATTCTATGCCTGCGCGCTCGCGGCCTATCTGCTCGGCTCCATCCCCTTCGGGCTCGTCCTTACACGGCTCGCCGGGCATGGTGATGTCCGGACCATCGGCTCCGGCAGCATCGGCGCAACCAACGTGCTGCGCACCGGTAACAAGGCCCTGGCGCTCGCCACCATGATCGGAGACAGCGGCAAAGGCGCCGCCGCCGTGCTGCTGGCCTCCCAATATGGTCCGGATATGGCCGTGATCGCCGCAGGCGCCGCCATGCTTGGCCATTGCTTCCCGGTGTGGCTGAAGTTCAAGGGCGGCAAGGGCGTCGCGACCGCCTTCGGCATCCTGCTCGCACTCTCCCCCATGGTCGGTGGACTGGCTGGCCTTACCTGGCTTGCGGTGGCGGTGCTTTTCCGCATTTCCTCGCTCGCCGCTCTCGTCGCATCCGTCGCGGCGCCGCTCTATATGGAATGGCTCGTCGACCGGCAGCATGCGGAACTCGCGCTCTTCATGGCCGTGCTCATCATCTTCCGCCATCACGGCAATATCCGCCGCCTGATAAAGGGCGAAGAAAGCCGCATCAGCTTCTCCAAAGGCAAGCCAAAGAGCTGAATTCGGCTCCGCCTCCCAGAAATCCTCCCGTCCCGTCCATGGCTAAGGCGGGAGGATCACGATGGCCAGAGGACACCAGACAACAGCAGCGCCGGACGCAGCCGAACGGCTTGCCCGGCTTCGCCTGATCCGCACGGAAAATGTGGGCCCGGTAACATTCCAGCACCTGCTTGCCCGCTTCGGCTCCGCACAGATCGCACTTGAGCACTTGCCGGACCTCGCCCGCCGGGGCGGCCGGCGGGCAAAGCTGAAGATCCCGGCTCCGGCAGACGCGGAAAAGGAAATTGCCGCCAACGAGCAGGCCGGGGGCCGCCTGCTGGTGATAGGGGAGCCGGACTATCCCGCGATGCTCGCCCAGATAGAGGGGGCGCCGGCGGCGATATCCTTGTTCGGCCATCCCTATTTGTTTCTCGAACCGGCGGTCTCCATCGTCGGCGCCCGCAACGCCTCGGGCAATGCCGTGCGATTCACGGAAAAACTGGCGCGTGACCTTGGAGCACACGGCATTGTCGTTGTTTCCGGCCTTGCCCGCGGCATAGACACGGCGGCGCACACGGGCTCGATTGAAAGCGGCACTGTTGCCGTGGTCGCGGGCGGCGCCGATATCGTCTATCCGCCAGAAAATGCGGCGCTTCATGCCCGCATCGCGGCCGAGGGCGCCCTGATCGCCGAGGCGCCTATCGGCACCCGTCCCCTGGCCCGTCATTTCCCCGCACGGAACAGGATCATTGCCGGGCTGACCCGTGCCACGCTCGTCGTGGAAGCGGCCAAGCGCTCCGGATCCCTAATTACCGCCAGATTTGCCGCCGACCAGGGCCGGGAAGTGTGCGCAGTGCCCGGCTCTCCGATGGACCCGCGCTGCGCCGGAAGCAATGGACTGCTCCGCGACGGCGCCCATCTGATCGAGCGTGCAGACGATGTTGTGAGCTTGCTGTTGAGGGGCGGCGTGCGCGAAGAACCGGCGCTCCCCGACCTGTTCAGCATGTCCGGTGCCCCCCCTCACCCCACCGGCGAGATTGACGAGAAAGCACGTATCCGGCTGCTTTCCATTTTGGACGCGACGCCGCTAGCGGTTGACGAAATCATCCGCCAATGCCAATTGTCACCACCGGTGGTCCTAACCATCCTGTTGGAAGCAGAGCTGGCTGGTGAGGCCGAGCGGCATCCTGGGAATCGAGTGGCGAGACGCTATAACCCTCCGTAATCTGGAGGGTTTTCGACGCTAGGACCGGGCCACCGCCACAAGGAAAGGACTTCCGGTAGCTCATGAAAGTCGTCGTTGTCGAATCGCCGGCCAAAGCCAAAACGATCAATAAATACCTTGGCAGTGATTACAAGGTGCTCGCCAGCTATGGGCATATCCGGGACCTGCCCTCGAAGGACGGATCCGTCGATCCGAACGACGATTTCGCCATGATCTGGGAAGCCCAGCCCCGGGCGGAAAAGCAGATCAAGGAAATCGCCAACGCTGTCAAAGGCGCCGAAAGTCTGTTTCTCGCGACTGACCCGGATCGCGAGGGTGAAGCGATTTCCTGGCATGTCCAGAACGTGCTTTCGGACCGCAAGGCCCTTAAGGGCGTCGACGTGAAGCGCGTGGTCTTTCACGAGATCACCAAGCGCGCCGTGCTGGATGCCATCGATAATCCGCGCGAGCTCGACCAGGATCTGGTCGACGCCTATCTGGCCCGCCGCGCCCTCGACTATCTGGTTGGGTTCACGCTGTCGCCGGTGCTCTGGCGCAAGCTGCCCGGATCGCGTTCCGCCGGCCGGGTGCAATCCGTTGCCTTGCGCCTGATCTGCGAGCGGGAAGCCGAGATCGAAGCCTTCCGGTCAGAGGAATACTGGACCATCGATGCTGCGTTCCGGACCAAGGAGCGCAAGAATTTCACCGCCCGCCTGACCCATCTCGACGGCGAGAAGCTGCAGAAATTCTCCATCAATACCGAAGAAGCAGCCAAGGCTGCGGTCGACCGCATCAAGGGCGGGACCTACTCGGTCCGCTCTCTGGAAAAGAAGCAGACCAAGCGCAATCCCTTCCCGCCCTTCACCACCTCGACTTTGCAGCAGGAAGCCTCACGCAAGCTCGGCTTCGGCGCGTCGCGCACCATGCAGCTCGCGCAGAAGCTCTACGAGGGTATTGATCTCGGCGGCGAGACGGTCGGCCTGATCACCTATATGCGTACCGACGGCGTACAGCTCAGCCAGGATGCCGTCTTCGCCATCCGCGACGATATCGGCAAGAATTTCGGCGACCGGTATCTGCCGAACAGCCCGCGGATGTACAAGAACAAGTCGAAGAACGCGCAGGAAGCCCACGAGGCGATCCGGCCAACCGATGTGCGCCGCCACCCGCGCGAGATGGCCGCCCGGCTCGACAAGGACATGGCCCGGCTCTACGAGCTGATCTGGAAGCGCACCGTCGCCTGCCAGATGGCCAGCGCCGAGCTGGACCAAACCACCGTGACCATCCAGGCCGCCGACAGCCGCGCTGAATTCCGCGCCACCGGTTCCATCATCACCTTCGATGGCTTCCTGAAACTGTATCAGGAAACCCGGGACGAGCCTGCGCAGAGCAGCGAGGAAGACGAGGACGGACGCCTGCTGCCTGCCGTGAAGGAAGGCGAAGCGCTGGCCCATGACGAGCCCAAGGCGGAGCAGCATTTCACGCAACCGCCGCCGCGCTACAGCGAAGCAAGCCTGGTGAAGGGGCTTGAGGAACTCGGCATCGGCCGGCCCTCGACCTATGCCAGCATCCTGCAGGTTTTGCAGGACCGGAACTATGTCATTCTCGACAAGCGCCGCTTTATTCCCGAAGACCGGGGACGGCTGGTCACTACCTTCCTGTCCAACTTCTTTACCCGCTACGTGCAATACAACTTTACGGCGGAGCTGGAAGACGCCCTCGATAATATCGCCGAGGGTACAATCGCCTGGAAAAAGGTCCTGACCGACTTCTGGAAAGCGTTCCATGAAGCGGTCGACAAGACCAAGGACCTGAAAATCTCCGATGTGCTGACGGCCCTCGACGAGGAGCTTGGCCCGCACTTCTTCCCGGTAGACGAAAACGGCGAGACCGTTCGGGCCTGCCCGACCTGCAGCGATGGCCGTCTCGGCCTGAAACTCGGCAAATTCGGTGCTTTCATCGGCTGTTCGAACTATCCGGAATGCAAATTCACCCGGCAGATGACACAAGCCGGGGATGGCAGCGAAGACGGCACCGCCGATCTTGCGAACGGCCCGAAGATCCTCGGCAAGGATCCGGCGACCGATCTCGATGTCTCCATACGCAAGGGGCCGTATGGCACCTATGTGCAGCTCGGCGAGAAGACAGACGAGGTGCCGAAGCCAAAGCGGGCATCGCTGACCAAGGGCATGATTCCGTCCGAGGTCACGCTGGAAACAGCGCTCGGCCTCCTGGCCCTGCCGCGCGAGATCGGCCCCGATCCGGAAAGCGGCGAGGTCATCCTCGCCGGGATCGGGCGCTATGGCCCCTATCTGAAGATCGGCAGCACCTATGTTTCGATCCCCGCCGGGGACGATGTGCTGACCATCGGCATCAATCGTGCCGTTGACCTGATTGCCAACAACCCGAAGAAAAAGAGCCCGGGCCGCGAGCTTGGGGAATATGAGGGCAAACAGATCACTGTCGGCGCGGGCCGTTTCGGGCCCTATGTGAAGCACCTGAAAATCTACGCGACGATCCCGAAGACGATCACGCCGGAAGAGGTGACGCTGGAACAGGCCATCGAGCTGATCAAGGCCAAGGCGGAGAAATCCGGCGGCGCCAAGAAAGCGCCAGCCAAAAAAGCTCCGGCAAAAAAGGCTCCCGCGAAGAAAGCAACCGCGGCCAAAAAGCCGGCTGCGAAAAAGGCTCCTGCCAAGAAGGCCCCGGTAAAAAAAGCGGCCGCTAAGAAACCCGCCGCCAAGAAGCCGGCCGCGGCGGCCGGCAACGACTAGGCCGGCGGCGCGTGGCCCCACGTAAGATGCCGCCCGGCCTGCCGAGCCGCGAAGCCGTACTCGATTTCATCCGCGACAGCCCGACGCCGGTCGGTCGGCGTGAAATCGCGCGTGCTTTCAACATAAAGGGCGCCGACCGCATTCCCCTGAAAGCCATGCTGAAAGAGCTGGCGGTGGAAGGAAAGATCGATCTCGGCCGCCATCGGCGTGCGGCAGCCCCAGGCACCCTGCCGGAAGTCACCGTGGTTTCCATCACCGGTATCGACGATGACGGCAATGCCTCCGCGCGGCCGCTGACCTGGCGGGAAGAAAACGCGCCACCGGCCATCACCATTCCGCTTTCCTCCCGGACACCCTCTGTCGGCGTCGGGGACAGGGCGCTGGTGAAGCTGGAACGCACTGACCAGGACCAGTATCGCGGCCGCATCATGCGCCGCCTGGAAAGCTCCGGAGAACGTGTCGTCGGGCAACTCCGGCGGGAAGGCAAAGGCTACCGGATCGTCTCATCGGACCGCAGGGCCCGCAGCGACTACGTGGTGGAACCGGGGGGACTCTCGGAGGCGAAACCCGGCGACCTGGTGGTGGCCGAGATCCTGCCGCGCGGGCGGATGGGCCTGCAGCATGTCCGGATCACCGAAGTGCTGGGCGACGCCAATGCCCCGCGCGCCGTCAGCCTGATCGCCATAGCAGAGCATGAGATACCGACCGTTTTCCCCGACGCCTGTATCAGTCAGGCGGAAACGGCGAAACCGGTCACCCTCGGCAAGAGAACCGATCTCAGAGCCATCCCGCTCGTCACCATCGACGGCAGCGATGCCCGCGATTTTGACGATGCGGTCTTTGCCGAAGCCGATAGCGATCCGAAAAACCAGGGCGGCTATCGCATTCTCGTCGCCATTGCGGATGTGGCTCACTATGTCCGCCCCGGCGACCCGCTGGATAATGAAGCGCGCAAGCGCGGCAACTCGGTTTACTTCCCCGACCGGGTCGTGCCGATGCTGCCGGAAGCCCTTTCGAACGGGCTTTGCTCTCTCCGCCCGAACGAAGATCGCGCCTGCCTCGCCGTCGAGATGGTGATCAATGCCCGCGGACAGAAGACCAGCCACAAGTTCATGCGCGGCCTCATGCGGTCCACAGCGCGTCTGACCTACGAGCAAGTGCAGGCCGCCGCCGATGGCACGGCTGAGAACGATGTCGTACCGGAAGGCGTCATAGAGCCGCTCTATGGTGCATATCGCCTTCTGCTCGCCGCCCGCACACAGCGCGGCGCCCTCGATCTCAATCTGCCGGAACGCAAGGTGGTGCTCGGGGACGACGGCAAGATCGCATCCATCGAACCGCGCGAACGGCTCGACAGCCACCAGCTGATCGAGGAATTCATGGTCCTGGCGAACGTCGCTGCCGCCGAAACACTGGAAGCAAAAAAGCGCCCCTGCATGTACCGGGTGCATGAGACGCCGGATCCTGAAAAGGTCGCGGCGCTTACCGAATTCCTCAAGGGGCTGGAAATCCCGTTCGGCACATCAGGCGTCATCCGGCCGCAGACTTTCAACGAGTTGCTCGCCAAAGTGCGCGGCGAAGCGCACGAAACCGCCGTCAATGAGCTGGTGCTGCGCAGCCAGAGCCAGGCAGTTTACAGTCCCGAAAATCTCGGCCATTTCGGCCTGGGCCTCAGACGCTATGCCCACTTCACGTCGCCGATCCGGCGCTATTCCGATCTGCTGGTGCACCGCGCCCTGATCGATGCCCATGGCTTTGGCAAGGACGGTCTGGGTGACATTGAGGCCGAGTCCTTCTTCGAAACGGCCGCTCATATTTCAACGACCGAGCGGCGGGCCGCCGCCGCCGAACGCACGGCGATCGCACGCTATGTCGCCGCCTTTCTGAGCGAACAGGTCGGTAATACTTTCGAGGCCCGGGTCTCCGGCATTGCAACCGCCGGGATGTTCATGGCGCTTGCCGGGCTTGGCGCCGACGGGCTGCTTCCGATGAAACGGCTGCCCAATGATTTCTACGATATCGACGAACATCGCCACTCCCTCGCCGGTCGTGCGACGGGGCTGACCTTCAAGATCGGCGAAACGCTGGTTGTCAAACTGGTCGATGCCGATCCGCTGACCGGCGGAGTCCTGCTCGACTATGTCTCGGGCGGCACGTCCGGGGTGCCGGGCGGACACCGCGGCGCAGGCAGGCGCGGGCCAAAACGAAATCATCGCTCGGGACCACCCAAACAGCATCGCGGCAAGGCGAAAGGACGGGCCAAGAAGCCCCGCTGACGCCTGTGGTTTTTAGGCCTATAGTGGTCTGATGGACAATAAGTCATTGAGCGGAAAGACGCAGTTGAGGGCAAAGGTCACATCGCGGCGGGTACGAACCCGGGCCGCCATGGCGGTTTGTGGCCTGCTGCTGGCGCTGCTTGCAGCATGCGCGGCGCAGCGCCCCCTGTCAGACCCGATGGTCTTCAACCGGGACGATGCGGCCGAGGTGTTTTCCGCCGGCTTCGAAGGCATCACCAGCTTCTATCTCGAAGAGACGGACCTGCCGTCACTCGCCGTCGCCGGCCTCGCCGGACTGAGCACCCTGGATGACAGCATCAGCGTCACGGACCGGGAAGAGCTGATCGTTGTCGCCCGCAACGGACATGAAGTCGCCGCCCTCTCCGTCCCGGATGCGGATGACGTTGCCCGCTGGAGCATGCTTATGGCGGCCGCGG
>TARA_R110002051_G_scaffold2580_2_pt1 | contig 20891 bp, 18 predicted proteins | sample TARA_R110002051 | Tara Oceans TARA_R110002051 (sample SAMEA4397023) | marine metagenome | biome: Polar Biome; feature: [MES] marine water layer (ENVO:01000295) within the mesopelagic zone...; material: water (ENVO:00002006), including particulate matter (ENVO:01000060) such as......
TCATAGAATGGCTGGTCTATGTGCCCAACCACGCGAGCTTTTAGCCAAGCAAATCGCTCCCATGCTCGCCCATGCTGAGAAAAATACTTCTGTAATGCTGAAAGGTGAATGGCCAAATCACTGCCATCACCCCATGGGCGCAGGCGCATATCCACCCGAAATACAAAACCATCAGCCGTATTGTTATCGAGCAGCTTGATAATACCTTGACCGAGGCGAGTCATAAAACGCTTATTATCAATACTGCGTGTGCCTTTGGTTTTATCCCCATCAGTTTCACCGCGGGCTTGATGGATAAAGATAAGGTCGATATCACTTGATAAATTCAGCTCATGAGCGCCAAGCTTACCCATCGCCATAATCGCCATATCATCGACTTGCACATTGCCTTTAGCGTTAATAAAGGTTGGCTGACCATATTGAGTCACCAGCTGCTGATAAGTATAGTCTTTGGCAAATAAAATACAGCCATCAGCGAATTCAGACAGCTCATCAGTCAATTGCTCAAGTTCAATCACTGCCAATGCGTCTTGCCATACCCAACGCATCATAAGGAGCATACGCAAATTGCGCAAGCCACTCATGACTTTAGCTTCATGAGCGAGCTGGTAGTTTTCATCTAAGATATAATCTTGTATCAGGTCATCAATCTGTTGGCGTGTTAAGGTTGTCTCTAAAGGATAGCTGCGTAAAAACGTCTGACAGGCGCCCGTGCGACTTTGCCAAATTTGATAAGCAAACTCACTGGCCGTTTGTAGCACTTGTAGCTGTTCTGATGTGGGCTGATAGCCGTTACCATTGGGGGTGGTAGATAGCATAACGATAACAATTCCTTGCAGCATGGACCACTAAGACTACGTGAACTTTGCCCCTAAGTTCATTGTTTTTTTCTTACGGGACGGTCATAGTATCAAGCAGCTATCTTGCCCATGTCAATACTTGGTACAAAACTGAGCACGGCGGTGAGGGCTAAACTTCTATATTGCTATAGGTTTTATGATACCTAAACTGTTATCTCAACTCAAATCAGAGTGATGCAAGTAACACCAAAAAGACCCTCAGAGCCTATGAACCTATGAACCTATGAACCTATGAACCTATGAGGGTTTTCTCAAATTGTTAGCGCTTAATCAATGCACAAGAAAGCATGCCAACGTTACGGGTCAAGCAAGTTACCTTGTGCTGTGATCACTGTTTTGTGAGAATACTCACTTCGTTCTGGACGCTCGATGACGCCAACTTTTTCGACGTAATCGATAAACGACTGAGTATAGAGCAGCTTGGTATCTTCTACCTTGGTTTTATTAGCAAAAATCGGACCGAGCGTCGTATAACCATCACGCCCTTCAGCAATATAATCATTGGTCACCATAGTATAGACTTGGTTTAGATCAATTGGCGACCAAATACCAGTTGTACGTTCACGTACCTCGACCGCTTTTACATGCCTGCCTTTGGCTTGCGTCATATCTAAATCCCAGCGTAAACCAGCAGCATAGGGATGCGATCCTGACGAACCTCCATTATCCCTATGATTAGCGATAGCATCTTCTAACGTGTCGATGACTTGTTTACCTGAGATATCCAGATTGACCAAAGTATTACCGAATGGCAGCAGCGTATAAGCGTCATTATAGCTTATGTCGCCAGCCTCGATAGTGGTGCGCACACCGCCTGCATTTTGTAAAGCGAAGTCTGCACGCAATGCACCATCTAAAAAGGCGCTGGCAACTATTTGTGCAATATCACTACCCCGAGCTGAACTTGCTGTATTTTCACACCCTGCAATGTCTTGTGCGCGCGTGGTGCCAGGCACACGCACCATGCATAATGACTCCGTGGCACGTCCAAGATTTTTAGACAAATTATCATCTAACAAATCAGTATAACTTCGCAGTACTGCCGCAGATTTAGGATCTTCCATGTAAGGAATGATTAAATCTTTACTGAGTAAGTCGGATTTACCTGCTAATAGTTTTTGTAATACAAGCTGATTTCCCTCATCACTTAGCGCGTGAAAGGCCGCAGTAGTTTCATCATACGTCTCAAATTTTTGTGACACAGGAATAACAGCCGACCCGCTACAATTTGTCACATCACCGTGTTTGTCGAAGCCAATGTCCATAAGCCCAATCGCCTTAGTGTATTCCCATGCTTGACCCACACAAACCGTCTTACCGTCCTTATTTTTTAGTACTGTCGGATAGCTTCCTTGTGCACCAAAAGTGTCATCCGCCGTCTTGCCATAACGGGTAAAATCACCCAGCAAGGTATGTGAGTCGCCACCAATAATGACATCGACACCTGAGAGCGTGGTGGCCAATTTCTTATCGTTTTCATAAGTATAATGCGTGAGCAATACAATATGCTCAATACCTTTATTTTTTAACTCATTGATGTAGTTTTGGGCAGTAGTTGTTTCATCCAAAAATTCTGTTGTAGACAAGGGCCGCGATGAATTTTGGGTTTTTCCTTTGATATCGATACCGATAATCCCAACCTGCACCCCCTCTTTTGTGGTCTTGATGGTATAAGGCTGAATATAGTCATCCACTTGGCTCATTGCCAATGGGGTGCCAACTGCTGGCTTTACATTGGCGCTCAACACTGGCGTTTTGCACCCATCAGGGTTACCCTCTGTTCCGTGTAGTCTGTCTAAAAAACGCTTGAGCCCCTCATCGCTCTCGTCAAATTCATGATTACCTAAAGCAAAAGCATCAAAGCAGATCGTATTCATCATGTCTGCATCAGCCGCGCCTTTATAAAAACTAAAGTAACGTGTGCCGGTAATGGCATCGCCTGCATGCAACTTTAGAAAGTTTTTATCACTATAAATGGACTCAAAATCATCAAAAGCCGTCTTTAGCCGGGCAAATCCACCGCGTTCAGCACGATAAGCGACCCCATCTAAAAAAAAGCTTTGCTCACCTTCTGACTCTAGGTGAGAATGATGATCGTTAATATGAGCGATGGTAAGCGAGGTTGGGGCAAACGTGGATAAGCTGTCTGATGTATTGTTATCGTCGTCATTACAGCCAGCCACCAAAACCATAGCGGCAGAAATACCTGTCGCTAATACGGTTTTTGCAAAAAAATCATTCATCTCTTTATTCTCCAATTAATAGTCAATGACTGTCTCTTGCTATTTCCTACCCTTAATAAACAACCGACACATTCAAAAACAGCAGGCTTTGGGCAATCAGCTGATGCAAATTGGTCATCCATAATGACAGCACGTAGCCGATGCCAGCACCCACCAAGACATCTGTTGGATAATGCAGACCCAGCACGATGCGAGACAATGCAACCAAGATGGCAAACGGCAACATAATCGGTAGCAGCTCTGGATAATAGCTGCCAAGCGTTGCCGTAAACAGTACCGCTTGTAACGTATGGCCTGATGGAAAACTAAAAACGTCCAATGGTCGCTCGCCCAGCACAATCACTTGATGCACTTGATAAGGCCTTGGGCGTACGGTTTTGAGCTTTAGTATTTTGTAGACGGCAATGCCGGTTGCACTAAGCAGCATGGTCACCACCAGTGGTAGTATCGCTGAGGTACCATGTGCAACCAAAGCAGTGAATAGCATCACATACCAAAACCACCCATCCCCTAATCGGCTGATACCCTTAAAAAAGGCGGCAATCATGTGATTTGTTGAATAACGATTTATGTGGATACATAAGCTGGTATCCCACACGATAAATTGGTTCAGGTAAATGGCCAACGTTGGGTTTTTAGGAAACAATGCATTAGGCTTGATTGACGAATTGGTTTTCTTGTTTTTTGATGGCTTGACACGATTGCGTTTCATAGCTTATCCCCTCAAATCAGATCATGCCCGTTTATTCGTGAATACAACGGGCTTAGACAATGCATCTTGCGTTACCACTCCTGATTGCACACTGGTTATTAATCACTGGATTTATCGTTTGTTTGTGGATTTGGCCTCAATAATAGGTCTGTGACCAACTGCTGGCCTGTTAATTTGCTAGTTTATTATGCTGCTAGTCCAGTCTTTTTGCGCTAAGCGCCTGTAGCGGCGGCACGCTTATCGATGGTGTGTTTATCGATGGCGTGATAAAACATGGCAACCATCTGCTTGGCAGGGCGCTGCCACGAAAAGCCAGAAACACCGCTCACTGCCTGTTTGCCTTGCTGTTGTAATACCGCCAGCGAAGGCAAGTTTGCCACCATATCTATAAACGCTTGCTGCGCGCCTAATGTGGCAAGTTCTCCTTTATCTTTTGTCACCAACATGCCAGCCGCGGCATCATCAAATGCATAAACAGGCAAGCCACTGGCCATCGCCTCAACCACCACATTGCCAAAGGTTTCGACTTGACTGGCAAACACAAAAGCATCTGCACTGGCATAGTGGTGTGATAGCGCCTGCCCTATTTGAGTACCTGCAAAAATAATATCCTCACCACCTTTTTTTGCCAGTGTCTCTAGCCGTGTGCGATCAGGCCCATCTCCGACGACCACTAGCTTTACCGCGCGTTTTGGCTGTGCGCGCTGTAGTGCATAAAAACTTTGGATGACCAAATCGATGCCTTTTTCTGGAGACAATCGACTGACCACCATCAATACCGTATGCTGACGCTGTGCGCCCCACTGCTCTCTTAGCGTGGCGCTTTGGTGCGCGGGATTGAACTGTACCAAATCGACACCTCGGCCTACTTCATACAGCCGATGAAAGCCGGTATCAGCTAAGACGTTTAGGGTTTGCTTACTTGGTACACAAGTCGCCTGCGATGCATTATGAAACCAGCGTAGATAAGCCATCAGTGGCGTTGATAGTACGCCTAAGCCAAAGTGTTTACTAAAATTATGAAACTGCGTGTGGTAGCCTGTTGTGACGGGGATGTTTAGGTGTTTGGCCGCCAGTAAAGCGGCAAAGCCAAGCGGTCCTTCTGTGGCCACATGCACGATATCAGGCGTCAGTGTTCGGCACGCTTTTTTAATCTGAAAATAACAGGGCAGCCCAAACTGTAGGCTTGAATACTGAGGAATAGACATGCCACTAACCTGAAGCTCATTTATCACCAATGCAGGTACCCTAGCGAAGTCGTCTGCTTTTGACGGTTGAGCGGGCAGCGGGTTTGGTGCGTGCGGCGTGGTCATAGATTGATAAGTGAGCTGTTTTGGTTTGGGTCGAACCAAGCTGATTTTATGACCCATCTGCACCATTTGCATCATAAGGCGCTGCAAGCTCATGGCCACACCGTTGACATCAGGCCACCACGTTTCCGTTACCAATAAAACGTGCAGCGTATCAGATCGGCTATGGTTTGATGCCTGCCATGACGTTGGCTCATCGATGATTGAAGGCTTATCAAATTCGGTTAAATCACGGTCGATGAAAGCACGATCGGTTAAATCTACACCGCCATCCGCTGCTGCAGAGGGTGCGTTAACATACGCTTTTGTCACCATATCATCAAACATCATCATGAGTGTTGACTCGTAATTACAAATTTTTGTAGGGTTTATACCACTACCCTACGTGAGTCATTTGACAATTTGATGACAGGAAAATATTAATGACGCCATACATCAGCACGGCGCTTTGAGAGAAATGAGCTTTGAGAGAAATGAGCGTCGCCCTAATGTAAGCGGCAGCTGGATGATGATTACCAGCATACCACTTGCCTCGATAGGCAAGTCAAGGTAGCATACCACTCTAGCACACTGATCGATAAGACCTTCTATGACAACCTCAACGCCACTCCTTCTCATCACCGCTGACCCAAGCCATCCGCTTGCTCATTTGGCATTACGCTATGCGCGCGCCTATCTGCAAAACGCCTCTATAGATATAAATAGCGAAGCAGATAATAACTCTGCTATTAAAAAACCCGTATTAAATGTTTTTTTCTATGCAGAGGCGGCACATACTGCCAATTGTTTACGCTGGCAGTCTGCTGATCAAACCAACTTGACACAGGAATGGCAGAATCTCGCTGAGCAATATCAGCTATCGCTACCCGTTTGCGTCAGTACCGCGCTTAGTCGCGGTATTAGTGATACGGACAATAGCACGCGCCATCAGCTCAATGGCGACAACCTTGCCGCAGGTTTTACATTGGTCGGACTGAGTGAGCTGGCAATGATGATGCAAGGCGACTGTCGCTTATTACAATTCTAGTAAAAAATATGGCTTAAATGAAAGCTAGCACTTATGACAAACAGCCAACTCAATATTCATAGACAGCGACAAACAAGATTAGGAATACCTCATGAAACTACTCATTCGGCTGCATACGCCTACTGAAATGGCAAGCTATGAAGGCTGTGCGCTGGCTTTGACTTTAGCGACCTTTGGACATGAGGTACAGCTGTATTTGGATGCGCCGGTATTTGGGTTTCTAATGCAGCCAAACTCGCGTTTGCAAGGCATGATTCAAGCGCTTGAGTTATATGATATGCCACCAGCTTGGCTGCCTGATGATGTGTTTAGTGGCTGGATAGCAGGTATGCTGCCGACAGACTTAGCAACGCAGTTGGTCTTGATTCCAGAAGACGTAAATTTAAAAGCATTCGAGCAAATTCTTGCCTTTTAATCTTAAAGCTATAAATAGCAAAGCTGATGTAAAATTTTATTGTTTCAAACCTATAGCAAGCAATCGGACACGAGTATGGCAACTTTATATCAATTACATAGCAGCATGGATACACTCAGACGCAGTACAGAACAGATGGCATTGTCGTGGCAGGCGGGCGATAGCATCCTTTTATTGGGTACGACCGTCGCGTATATAGATTGGCTCAATGCGTATTTGGGTGATATCGAGAATATGGAGATAGAAACCATTGCCGGTATTTACGCGCTTGCCGATGATGTAGCACAGTTGCACGAAAACACAGTAGCGAAGCTCAATCTGACGACAAAGCTCACTGGTATTTTAAGTGATACTGAATGGGTAACGATGACCCAAGACAGCCGCTTTGATAAAGTAGTTACGATTGCCTTATGAGTATGTCTACTAACTCGTCTACATCCTCTCTGACCTCAATCAATGTGGCATTAGACCAAGATGGGCATCTATGCGATCACACCCTCTGGACGCCTGTTATTGCACAGCAGCTTGCCAATACGCTGACGGTAGATATAGATACTGAGCGCTTGGCAGTGTTACAGCAAGTACGAGCTTTTTTTGTAAAATTTAATCACGCACCTGCCACGCGCCCACTAATAAAATGGCTACAGCAGACTTTACCTGATTATGATATCAGTAATCAAAAATTACAGCAGCTATTTAATACCGGTTTGGTCGCTCGCCATGTCAATCGTCTTGCTGGATTACCCAAACCGCCTAACTGCTTATAAATGCCCATAAAAAAGGCAAATAAATTATTTTATTTATATGCCTTTTTTAATTTTTCACAATAAAATAAAAACTACTCTTTAGAGTCGTAGACAGTGAGCGTCTCATAGCCGATACTGCGACCTTCGTCACCACCAAAACCTTGTTGTCGCCATACTTCATATAAACATATTGCCACGCTATTAGAGAGATTCAAACTGCGCGAATCTGCCAGCATTGGCAGTCGCAGCCAGTTATCAGCGCCAATATCTTCACGAATATCATCTGCCAATCCTGCTGTTTCTGAGCCAAAAACCATGGCGATGTTTTTGTAGGCAAACGCACTGTCTGACTCTGTAGTCTCTTGCCCGCCAAAATCATAGTCATAAAACGGCTTACTTAACTTAGTCGTCAATGCCGTGATAGTATGACAACTAGCATCTTGCAGTGCTTGCTTTGCCATTGACCAATCATCGTGTACTTGCAAATGGGCATATTCATGATAATCCAACCCTGCACGGCGCAATTTTTTGTCATCTAGCTCAAACCCTAACGGTTTGACCAAATGTAGCTGCGCCCCACTATTGGCACATAGACGAATGATATTACCCGTATTACTGGGCATTTTTGGCGCTACCAGCACGATATGAATGGTCATACTCTCTCCGTAATTGGTGCTAAGTTTATGTTTGAGCTTATATATCAAAGGTAATCAAAAGTTACAGTTTACTGCCAATAATTACATTTTGATACTGGGCACTGATTTCAACTTTGATTATGATGACTGTAACGGACAAGGGAATAATATAAAAAAATTGTCATTGTCTGTTATCATCTTGCAGTGAAACTTAGGTTCAACATTCGGTTTCACTGTTACTATACTACTTATATCGATCTGTCTTTTATCGATCTGTCTTTTTTGAGGAACATATTATGAAAAAATTGGTTATCGCATCTTTGGCTGCTATGTTTGTACTAACTGGTTGCAACACTTTTAAAGGTCTAGGTCAAGACGTATCTGGCGCTGGCGAAGCTGTAAGTGGTACTGCACAAGAAGTTCAAAACAAAATCTAAGCTTTAAAAGTTTAGGTTGTTTAAAGGGCTTATCATCTATGTGATAAGCCCTTTTTTTAATCGGTTTAATTTTGTATTCTAGACCCTTAATCAATCTATCATGCTATAAAAAGGCTCTTAATATTTGATTAAGATACCTTTTACCAAGCTCTGTCGGTTGTAGCTGTTCAGGACTATCCATCAGCAGACCTTGCTCGATTAATTTAGTGACTTGTATCTCAATGCTGTCATAACTTAGCCCAGTACGCGTCTCAAATAACGACCATGCTACGCCACCGTGCAAACGTAAGGCATTAAGCATAAACTCACTAACCAACTCCTCTTCATCAATGGCTTGCCAGCCAACCATTTTTGGCGCTTGTGTTGACACCCCATCTTGATGACGAGCTTGTTGATACTCCATATAGTCTTTTGGCATACGAGATTTACTAAAGCGATAGATACCTGCTTGATGGTTCTCTTCATTATTACTGAATACATCAGTAGTCACATCATTGCTAACTTTTTTATCAATCAACCCTTTCTCAACTGTTACTTTGCCGTGAGCACCCGCCCCGATTGCCAAATAGTCACCAAACTGCCAGTAGTTGACGTTATGGCGACAAGGCTTATCCGCTGCCCCAGACCATGCGGATACCTCATAATTGTGATAGCCTAAATCCTGTAATAATATCTGACCTGCTTGTTCGATGTCTGCCAAACGATCCTCATCGGGTAAAATTGGCTGACTGCGATAAAAGACGGTATTTGGTTCAATGGTCAGCTGATACCACGAGATATGGGTCGCACCAGCATCGTGTGCCATTTGAATATCGTCTAACGCCTCGCTCATGGTTTGCTCTGGCAGCCCATGCATCAAATCCACGTTTACGCGCTCAAAGCCAGCAGTTCGAGCAGCTTTAATCGCAGATAGTGCTTGTTTAGGATTGTGAATACGTCCAAGCGTGGTTAATTGTTCAGCACTAAAGCTCTGTACACCAATCGACAGACGATTGATGCCTACTGCTAAATACTCAGCAAACGGCGCATGCTCAAGGGTACCTGGATTGGCCTCCATAGTGATTTCAATGCCACTAGCAAATTGATAAAAATGACGTAAGCCATCAAACAAGCGCTGATACTGTGCAATGGGCAACAACGACGGCGTGCCACCGCCGATAAATATAGAGCCAATCTTACGCCCTTGGGTCAATATCTGCTGCATCGCAGCATCTTGCAACAGCGCATCTACGTACTCAGCATACATGGACAGCTGACTGTCTACTGGTAGCTCATGTGAATTGAAATCACAATAAGGACATTTTTTGACACACCACGGGATATGGATATATAGCGCCAATGGAATATCTGTCACCTCTATTGCATTAGAATGAGTACTATCAAGAGAGTTTGGTTGCTGAGACAGGTGATTAGGTTTGATATTTGACATAAGCGGACTTATCTATAAATAGGTAACTGCCATCAATAGCAGAAAATACCGCTAGGATAACGGCTAAGCACAGTAAAAAAAAGCCTAACTTCAAGAAAAATCTATCAACAACAAAACCAATGACAAAGGCTCATGTTATAGGTTATAGGCAAAGTAACTGACAATCACCATTATTATATAAAATCGCTATAAATGACCAACTATTATAAAAAGGATAAAGATCATGGCGTATTGGCTCATAAAGTCCAATCCAAGCTGTTTTAGTATCAATGATTTAGAATGTGCAGGAACAGAGATGTGGGATGGCGTACGTAACTACCGCGCCCGCAACTTTATGCGCGATGATATGCAAGCAGGTGATAAGGCATTTTTTTACCACTCTAGCGCTAAGCCCTCTGGTATTGCCGGTATCGTGACCATTAGTAAAGCTGGCTATCCTGATACCACCCAATTTCATCCTGAACATCGGCATTACGACCCAAAAGCCACGGCAGAAAATCCACGTTGGTATATGGTGGATGTGACCTTTAATCAAGCTTTTGGTGATATCTTGCCACTGTCAGAGCTTAAATTCCTGCCCGCGCTTGAAGACTCTTTATTACTCAGAAAAGGCTGTGAGCAATTGACCATCATTCCGCTTGAGCCCAAACACTGGTATGCAATCATGGATATGACAGAGATACTTAATCTAACATCAGATGAGCCTGACTCTATTTAATGAATAATATTAATTTATCAGTAGCAAAATTGATATTCAATTCTACCATTAAAGGCTTAGTACGCCCATAAATGTGGTCTTCATCAAATCTTTCTAAAACATTGACATCATAGCTTAGCTTCTTTACCATTCTATTAACTTATGACCTGTCATTTCATCGCTTGAATTGACGGGTTATTTTTATTTTAGTGTCATCGATTTTACTTTTATACTCTGCCTGCCTATTCTTATTAAGAACGGTCTTGCTCATATTATTTATCGGAGTATTATCGTCGCACACCTTCTATTTTACTGTCTCGCTATTGATTTATTGATGGCAGTATTTGCTCATCAATAATATTTGCTTATCAATAATAATTATCGCAAAGAAGAAAAGTTGCTCATTATGGTTTTCCCATTGTCTTTTGTAGATTTCAAAAGCTACAGCTTACGCTTAGGTATACTCGCCCTTCCCATTTTAATCACCCAATTTTGTCAAGCGGCGCTTGGTGTTGTCGATGCCATTATGGCAGGTCAAGTTTCGGCGCTTGATTTGGCTGCCGTCGCTGTCGGTTCAGGTATTTGGCTGCCGTTGTTTTTATTAGCGACAGGTATTTTGATTGCGACCACGCCTTTGATTGGTGAAGCCATCGGTCAAAACCAACTTGATAAAGTACCGCATATCACCCAGCAGTCATTATGGACAGCTGGCGTCATTGGCATCCTTGGTTTTATTATTGTCAATCTGGCACCCAATGTACTTGCTCTGATGGGTGTGCCTGAAAATATCCAACCGATAGCGACGCAGTATTTGCATGGTGTGTCATTTGGTTTCCCTGCGATTGCCGTTTATGCGGTGCTACGTAGTTACTGTGAAGCGCTTGGTCGACCTGAGCCGGTGACCGTTATTAGCATCATAGGGCTGCTTGCAGATATCCCACTTAACTATATATTTATCCACGGCTTGTTTGGCATGCCTGAGATGGGCGGCGCAGGTTGCGGGGTGGCAACTGCCATCGTTTTGTGGATTAACGTCTTATTATTAGCCGCTTATACCAGCTTTACTAAACGTCATCAATTTGCCAGTACACGCTTTTTTTATGCCTTTGCTAGCCCAAATCGGGCACAGATAAAAAAACTGCTAAAGCTTGGTATTCCTATCGGCGTTTCTATCTTTTTTGAAGCCAGTCTATTTAGTTTAGGCGCACTGGTCATCAGTCCACTCGGTGAGCTGGCAACCGCATCGCACCAAGTCGCCCTATCAGTGACCTCACAGCTGTTTATGATTCCTATCTCAGTCGCGATGGCGCTGACTATTATGGTGTCCAATCGCTTTGGTGAAAAAAACCTGATGGCACTACGTCAAGTGCAAGCAACTGGTCTTATATGGACGGTGCTTATTGCAATGGCTTGTATGATTGGGGTTTGGTTATTTAGACCACAACTGGCAGCGGCATTCACTGACAATCCTGTGGTACGAGCTCAAGCCATGCATTTGCTCATCTTTGCGCTTGCTTATCAGCTGTTTGATGGCTGGCAAGTCAATGTCGCTGGCATATTACGTGGTATGCAAGACACCACGATACCCATGTGGGTAACCCTATTTTGCTATTGGATAGTGGCACTGCCGCTTGGTATTTATCTGGTGCGCTTTACCGACCTTGGCGCACAAGGTTTTTGGATGGCTTTGATAACAGGGCTGTTTTTATCGTCCATCTTACTGACTATACGCCTGCGCTATCAACAAAAGCGATTGCTAGCAATGTGGGGTTAAGAGCCTCAGATTTATCTAAAGCGTGTTGCCAATAATCATCACTGGCGCTCACAGGTCACATAGACTATGATAAATCCTTGAGCATTTCTTACCCAAACGAGTGCTTACGTCATAATATGTAAAAAAACTCAGTTAACAACTGTACATCGATTGCTCATTGCCGTGAATATAGGTATCATTAGCAATTATCTGTACAATATTTAGTTACACTATTTTCTCGAATTTGTTACAAGGCAAAAATACAATTATGGATATTGAAAAAATACGCACCCTTATTGCGCTCATGGAAGAAAGCGAACTGGTTAATTTGGAAATCAGCTCAGACGACGAACATATCAGTTTGACTCGTCACTATGACGCCCCTGTTCCAACCATGATGGCAGCCCCTGCTGCTGGCGCTGCACCTGTTGCTGCCGAAGCACAGCCTGCGATGCAAACGGGTATTGTTGAGACGTCTCCTATGGTTGGCGTTTATTACTCAGCCCCTAGCCCTAACGATCCACCATTTGTAAAGGTTGGACAAAAAGTACAGGCTGGTGATACGCTTGGCATTATCGAAGCGATGAAAATCATGAACCCTCTTGAAGCGACGCAAAGCGGTGTCATTGACGAGATATTGGTCACTAATTCTGAAGTGGTACAGTTTGGTCAGCCTATCGTACGCTACAAAGCGTAACCAGATTTGCCAACCTTTACTTCGTTATGATGGAGAGCATGCTATCTATTAGGTAATATTATTTTATGCTAATACTTAGGCTATTTAAAGTAGCTCTAGCTTAATTTATTAATATTAGCGCTTAAAGATATCAAAGTTGGATGATTATTAGGCTTGATAATAAAGTTTGATATTGCCAAATGTAGCGACTTCATCAAAAAACGCCCTTCAACAAGGATGACCCCATGATAAAAAAACTGCTCATCGCCAATAGAGGTGAGATTGCCCTACGTGTTGTTCGCGCTTGCAAAGCCCTTGGTATTGAAACCGTCGGTGTTTACTCTACGGCTGATGCCAATTTGATGCATTTACGCTTCGTTGATGAAGCCATCTGTATCGGCAAGCCCAATGCCAATCAAAGCTATCTTAATATCAATACTATTTTGACCGCTGCTGAAATCACTGGCGCTGATGCCATCCACCCCGGTTATGGTTTTTTGGCTGAAAATGCTGAATTTGCTGAACGTATTGAAGAAGCTGGATTAACCTTTGTAGGTCCTACTGCAGATCATATTCGTCTGATGGGCAATAAGGTTTCTGCCATCAATGCCATGAAAAAAGCGGGTGTACCGACAGTACCTGGCTCAGTGGGGGCGGTGACGCTACACAATGCTGAAGAGCAAGCGCGCAATATTGGCTTTCCCTTGTTGATTAAAGCGGCATCGGGTGGCGGTGGTCGTGGTATGCGTGTGGTTGAGCGCTTTGAAGAAATTATCGGTCAAGTACAAGCGGCTAAGCAAGAAGCTGAGCTATGGTTTGGTGATGACACGGTTTATATGGAACGTTATCTCCAGAACCCGCGACATGTAGAAATACAGGTGCTCGGCGACGGTAATGGCAATGCCATTCATCTATATGACAGAGATTGCTCGTTACAGCGCCGTCATCAAAAAGTTCTAGAAGAAGCCCCTGCCCCTGATATTCCTGACGATGTCCGTCAGCCTATCTTAGATGCGTGCGTGAATGCATGTAAGCTGGTCAAATACCGCGGCGCCGGTACTTTTGAGTTTTTATTTGAAAATAATGAATATTTCTTTATTGAGATGAACACTCGTGTGCAAGTTGAGCATACTATTACTGAGATGATTACAGGCATTGATGTGGTCGTTGAGCAATTAAAAATCGCAGCAGGTTATGGTTTATCTTATCGCCAAAGCGAGATTGAAATTCAAGGTCATGCGATCGAATGTCGTATCAATGCTGAAGATCCAGTGACGTTTATGCCGTCACCTGGTACGGTCACTCAGCTGTATTCACCTAGTGGAGCGGGTGTTCGCTTTGACTCACACCTTTATCCTGGCTATGAGATTCCAAGCTACTATGATTCCTTGATTGGTAAGCTTATCTGTCATGGTCAAACGCGTCAGCAAGCGATCTCTAAAACGCTACATGCACTTGATGAATTGGTTATCGAAGGTATCAAAACCAATATCCCGATGCATCGTGACGTGATTTTATCAGATGATAATTTTGTCCATGAAGCACAAAATATTCATTATCTCGAAAGAGAGCTGTTAACGGCTAATAAAGAAAAATCGAGCTTGTAAACTGACTAAATATTGGTATCAAATATCTTTATCATCAAGAGTCTGCCTCATTAAAAAACCGCTATCTGCACATTATAACTAGTGCAGATAGCGGTTTTTTAATGAGGATTGTAATGAAAGCTAAAGCAAAGTCACCGAAAACCATTGCTATGGCAGAATTCTATTAAAATTCATAAAGCACTCTGTCCCATCAGGATCAGCACACCACTGCATTTGATTGCCATCATGATTTAAAAACGCAATCAACGCCTCATTGCTCTGATCTATCTGGCTGCCTGAGCAATCCACCTCATTGTTATCGTAAACGGTTTTGATAGCAATGATAGGTAAACCCTCTTCACGGTGCGTGATCAAATAGCGTCCATAAGTCCACTCTTTACCACTGACCGACCACATCTCATTATCAGCAGCAAAATTGTAAAGCTCACGACACTGAGCGGATTTTTTTGATGATGCAGTGAGTTTTTTACTGGTATCTGGTTGAATATTAATGAGGCGTTTTTCGTTTTGTGTGAGTAGCCCTGCACCGGCGTCGATCTTGGGTTCGTTGCTTTTAAGCTGACTCTTATCTTTTAACGCCGCTTGACGAGCTTCAGCTTCTTTGGTCATCCTGATACTACTATTTAAATCAATCTCCCACTGTCCAGCAATCGCAGGACTAATGTGTGTGGTAATGGTCGGCTTACTAACTGCTTCGCCATTTGCTGGCAATGATGCCAAAATAGCTGCTAATGAAAATGAAGCAAATGAGAGAGGTTCCATAGTTGACCTTGTTATTTATACTATTATAATAATAAATGCTATGTACATTAGCGTAAGTCTTAGTCACTAAAAACACAAGTAACATTATGCTATCAGGATTTAATCCCTCTGTAATAAACACTTCAATAAAATTCCCATCTTGATGTTAAACATGAAAAAAATAACGCCATGGCTCTAACTTGCTTATCGCAATGAGTCATGACGTTATCTTTATAGAACAGTAATCTTATATAGTCAAAATATCCTAAAAACGCTACGGTACTGTGGGTACAAATTTTTTGCAGCCTCTGTCTGCGTAGGCACAGCAAGCAAGAAAAATTGATACCAGCAGTACCTAATGTGTCGATATTACTTTTCATTGACTATATGTCTACATATTCAAATGCTTAAGCATTTGAATATGTATAGTGCTTGGATATTAAGCCGCGGCGGTATTCACCGCTTGAGCAAAGGCTGATAATGCGCCCTTTAGCATGGCTGATACGGTGCTGCTACAAGTGCCGATACCTGAATATACTTCACCATCTACATTTAACTGGATGTAAGCCGCCGCATTGGCATTGGTTTTATTATCAGTATTAGTGCCGTCGTCGATACCGTTGCCATCACTATTAACATCGCTGTGCTGCGGATTGATGGCATGCTCAGCGTAGTTGATAACATGGATTGACTTACCTGTATGCTGCGCCAATCCATCGATAAACGAAGACAATGGACCGTTACCAGTACCATCAATATTAATGGTATCGCCATTCATCTGTACTTGACCATTAAAGTAGACTTTGCCGCCTTTATTATTGACCGTATAGTCTAACAGCTCAAAACTGCCTTGCTGTAGATAAGTGTCTTCAAAGGTCTGTAAAATCTCATCATTTTGCAATTCACGAGCAGCCGTTTCAGCTTGTTTTTGTACCACACCACTAAAGTCAATCTGCATCCAACGTGGCAAGTTAAAGCCATAATTGCGCTGCAAGATATAAGCAACACCGCCTTTGCCAGATTGACTATTGATACGTACCACATCTTGATAACTGCGACCGATATGCGCCGGATCAATCGGTAAATAAGCCACATCCCAAACGTTTTCTGTTTCCTCAATATGTTTTTCATTATAATCGAGGCATTTTTTGATCGCGTCTTGGTGAGAGCCGCTAAAGGCTGTAAATACTAGCTCACCAATATAAGGGTGGCGTGGGTGAACCGGCAAGTTGTTACATTCGCTGACCACCTGCACAATCTCACTCATATTACTAAAATCAAGCTCTGGATCGATTCCTTGGCTAAATAAGTTCATCGCCATGACCATGATATCCATATTACCGGTACGCTCACCATTACCAAGTAAGGTGCCTTCAATACGATCAGCGCCAGCAAGTACACCAAGCTCAGCGGCAGCTACCGCGCAGCCACGGTCATTGTGCGTATGCAAACTAATAGTCACATGCTCACGCTTGGCAAGGTTGCGACAAAAATACTCGACTTGATCAGCGAATACATTGGGCGTTGATGCCTCAACCGTCGCTGGTAAGTTCAAAATAACCTCTTGACCGTTTTCTGGCTGCCAAACATCACAAACAGCATTACAGACTTCAACCGCATATTCAGTCTCAGTTTGGCTAAAGCTCTCTGGTGAATACTGGAATACCCACTCTGTCTCAGGGTATTTTGCGGCATATTCCACCAATAATTTAGCACCAGTAATAGCAATCTCTTTGATCTCAGCTTTATCTTTGCCGTATACTTTTTCGCGCTGAATGCGGCACGTTGAGTTATAAACGTGAACAATGGCACGCTTTGCGCCTTTTAAGGATTCAAAAGTACGAGCAATCAAATGCTCACGAGCCTGCACCAACACTTGCAAAGTCACGTCATCTGGCACATGATTTTCCTCGATCAATTTACGGGCAAAATCAAACTCCACTTGCGCCGCTGAGGGAAAACCTATTTCGATTTCTTTAAAACCCACCTCTACCAAGGTTTCAAAAAAACGCATTTTTTGCTCGATAGTCATCGGATCAATCAATGCCTGATTGCCATCACGCAGATCCACACTGGCCCATATCGGTGATTTCTCAAGCGTTTTGCTCGGCCATGTGCGATCTGGCAACAGCGGCGCAAATGCAAAAGGACGATATTTACGAAAATCGAAAGCGGCTTTTTTGGGTAGGCTCTTTGCAGCGGGAGTCGCCACAGGGCGTGTTGCTTGGTCAGACATAATCAATCCTTAGGTGGGCATTAGGTTTGTATTTTTAGTGAGGCAATCAATGCCAAAATCTTGCTTTATCATACGAGATAATATGAACGTATGCCATTATAATAACAAAGTTCATAAGGTGAATATCGGCTTTATGACAAGTATATTTGCATTATATTAGTGAAATACCACAAAATAACCGTTATAATTGATTTAATCCACTAATAAAAATACTTATTATGCAAAATACCCATTCTAATCATCCAATAGCTACAGATATTGATGACACTGATAAACGCTTATTGCGCTTATTGCAGACCGATGCACGTATGAGCATTACTGAGCTTGCTGAGCGCGTGAATCTCTCGGCAACCCCTTGCGCGCGCCGTGTTAAGCGCTTAGAAGATAGCGGTATTATCACAGGCTACCATACCCAAACCGATGCCCAAAAACTTGGCTATCCCTTGGCAGTCTTTATTGCCATCAGTATGGACCGTCACACAGCTGACCGTTTTGAGCAGTTTGAGCGTAAAGTTAAAAGTTTTGATGAAGTCATCAGCTGCAGTATCGTCACTGGGCGCACAGAAGATTACCTGATTAAAGTACGCGTACGCGACATGGCTCACTATGAGGAGTTTTTATTACATCGCTTAAATCGTATCGAAGGCGTGGCACAAGTCCATACCAGCTTTGAGCTACGAGAAGTATTTAGCCGCAGTATGGTGTAAGTATGTTGAGGTAATCCGCTTAAATGATTGTTTGTTGCAGCCGGTTCGTTTGACGCCAAAAAAAGAATACCAAAATCAGTCCAATCAGTAGTCCTATAGCCGCCACCAACAACCCTGCATTGAAATTATCATTCTCTCCTGCCAACGCCACCGTTACCAATGGTCCGATGAACTGTCCTATTGCATACGCTAATGTCGCAAGTCCTATCAACAAATTCGAATAAATGGGATTGATGTTTTTAATAATCGTCAAGGTCATAGAGACCATGCCAACAAAGGTCAATCCTAAAATCATGGCATTACCATATAAGCCAATAGCGCCATCAATCCCTATCGGCAAATACATGCCAAACGCTTGCAATAACGTCAAGCCCATTAAGGTTTTGACCTCACCAATACGCTTGGCAAGGGCACCCCAAATAGGATTTGAGAGCATGGCAAAAATGCCCACAACCAACCAAATAGACAGTCCAGCAGAATTTTGAGTGGTCAAGCGCTGAGCTGCCATGACTGGCAAAAAAGTCGCGGACGTGATATAGCCAAATCCTGCCAGCATATAACTGGTCAACAATAAAGCAACGGGCTTGCTATGACCTGCTAGCGCCTCATATAAAGAGCGCTTAAAATTAATGTAGGTTTGGTGAAGCGAAGATGTCTGATTATTATCAGGCTTTGAGACAATAGAATCTATCGGACGTATGGCATACAGCAGCCATAAAACGGGCAAACTTATCATTCCAGCGACCAGCCAAATCACATCGAAATGATAGCCAATGGTCAGTAACCACCACGTTAATATAGCAGAGGCACTGATACCGACGCCGATACCCGCATAATGTACCGCCGATAGCACCGAGCGGCGCTCAACACTAAAGCTTTGAATCACCAGAGATGAGCTTAAAATCATCGCTACACCGCTTGCGATACCTGATAGCAGCCGAATGACATACCATAGATTTAATGACATATTTGGCACGACCAACAGCATGGTAGTGATGACACTGACTATTGTCCATAATATTAGCATGTGCCAAGTCAAGCGCGGCGGCACAAACATCGCAATGAGCGCGCCAATAAAATAGCCGATATAGTTGATTGAAGCCAGCCAGCCAGCAATGGTCGTGGATAGCGATAATTGAATCATAATATCAGGTAGAGTTGCTGTAAATAAGAAGCGCCCAAACCCCATCACCACTGCCATACAATACATACCAATCAACGCAATCAACGTTTCATTGGTAATAACAATAGCAGCACGGCTTTTGAGAGCAGTCATCATGACAGAGCCATTTTGTGGCAATAAGCACACAACCCTTTGTGTTAAAACAGTCAACAGCAATTATAAACGATTGATTAAAAAAGCATTAAATACGGTTTTTTATCCTACGAGAAATTCAGCGTTGAACGATTTTCTTGATTGTTTTTCTCTGCTTTTCCTATCATCTGCACACGCTGATCACTAAACATATCCATATCAGGCGCAAGCGTACGCATAAAACGGTCAAAATAGAGCATCTGCTTGGTCAGCAAGGCAAAATCACGAGGGAAGTGAATACCATGGCGCTTGCCGACATCAACAATCTCAAGCATCATCGTATTCAGCTCATCCGCCTGCTCTTTACTATTAAAAGGGATACCGCTGGTAAAGGCTTTATCTTCTGCCATGATGGTTTTCATCATACGCTGTAAATCATTACCCAATGCCACCACATCGACCTGATTACCGCCATGAGTCATTTCCATATCTATCATATAGCGCGCCATCGCTTGATAATCATTGTCCTGCATCGCTTGCATCATACCCATACAGGCACGCCAGCTCTCAGCCTTTAGCTTACCGACGATACCGAAGTCTAAAAATCCGATACGTCCATCGGTCAATAGCATTAAATTACCCGCATGCAAGTCCGCATGGAAGCTATTACACAGCATAAGGCTTGCAAACCACGTATTCAGCGTATCTGCCATCACTTGCGCAGGATCAGTACAGTATTGACGCATCAAAGACTCATCTACCATAGAGACACCATACAAGCGGCTCATGGTCAACACACGCTTGGTAGTGTGTGCTTCATAAACCTTTGGTGCTACTACGCGTGTATTGCCTGATACTGCCAAAAACTGCTGAAAGTCGCGAATATTTTGTGCTTCAGCGATAAAGTCTGTCTCTGCAAGCATACGCAGGCGAATCTCATCGATAATTGGCGCAATGCTGGCGAATCGCATCGAAGGCATCAACAGCTCAACCAGCTTTGTCACGCCATGCAATACACCCAAATCCGTCTGCATGATGGTTTCGACACCAGGCTTCTGCACTTTTAAGACAACCTCATCGCCATTATGCAAACGCGCCGCATGGACTTGGGCAATAGAGGCTGACGCTAGTGGCTCTGAATCAATATACGCAAACGTCTCTTCAAGCGTAAGCCCATTAACGGCTAGCTCTTCTTTTAATACCTGCTCAATATAAGCATAAGACAATGGCGTGGTTTGATCCAAGCAGCTTTGGAATACTTGCACGTACTCACGGGGAAATAATGACGGTGTGCTGGCAATAAACTGCCCTATTTTGATATAAGTCGCGCCCAATTGCTCAAAGGTTTCTTTTAGCAGCATGGCATCAGGTTTTTCGCCTTTTGCCACTCTAAGCGCTGATAAAC
>TARA_R110002051_G_scaffold45132_1_pt1 | contig 20891 bp, 26 predicted proteins | sample TARA_R110002051 | Tara Oceans TARA_R110002051 (sample SAMEA4397023) | marine metagenome | biome: Polar Biome; feature: [MES] marine water layer (ENVO:01000295) within the mesopelagic zone...; material: water (ENVO:00002006), including particulate matter (ENVO:01000060) such as......
TCCGTCGACTTCTTTTTGCAGCTATACGCCCCCCATAAGCCCTTCCACATTGGCCGAGGTTACTCGCTACGGGATTACCTAGAAAAAACTGAACCTCATATGCCAACCGAGGCGCCGGTCGATTGTGGGGCATCCTGAAGCGAATAACGGAAAAGAAACCCAACAAGTCCCAGACCCTCCGTTAAAATACTATAGCCATTATAAAATGCCTTCCTGCACCGCAATCGCTCAATTTACTGGATACGACCGCAACTCAATCAAGACCCGGCAAATGAGATGGGGTCTTGGCAAAGAGATCGACCCCAAAAAGGTTTTGCAACTGAGGCCACTTGATGAGCAACACGCCCAACGAATCAGCCTGGAACAGGCGAGGACCGACTTGGCCGTAGAGGAGACAAGGCTAAAGCGACTGCAAGCCGAAAAGATAGAGGGAGAGGTTGCCGGCGTGAACGAATTGATGGAAGCGGAAAACGCATTACTTGAAGGTATTGCCCAGATCATCAGGGGATCGGATCTCGGTGACCGAGGTAAGGAGGACATATTCAATGCCATCCGTGACCATGGCCAGAAATGGTCGGAGGGGTTTGAGAAATGACGGAAGGAACGTCTCACGTCTCGTCTCATGAGACGTCTCATGAGACATGACTGAGACAGTTTAAGAAATGACGGAAGGATTTCGGAAATACATCAAGGGAACCGGCGCAACAGTTGCCAAGGTTTTCAACTATGAGGAAATAGTCCCGGCCCATGTTTGGGCTGAAGAAACCCGGCGAATGGAAGGGGGTCGGCGTTATCGATTTTCCTTTGCCCCTTATCAAAAGGAGATGATGGAAACACCATTCAACCCGGATGTGCAGATGACGGTGTTCCAACTCGCAAGTCGATTAGGAAAAACTGAGGTCTGCATGTGTATTTTGGGCCACTCAATCGACTGTTCACCTCGCAAGATACTTGTTTTATACCCGACAACATCACAAGCAGAGAAGTGGTCAAAGGAAACACTAGAGAAAGAACTACTCGCACCGACTCCAAGCTTGCGATTCCTAGAACGTGGAGGTCGCCGGGATTCATCCAACACGATCCTGCACAAGCTTTTCCCTGGGGGATTGATTAATATATTCGGAGGCAATGCCCCGGGCGAACTCAGAAGAGCAAAGGGTAACCTTTTGTTTGCTGACGAAGTCTCGGCATTGCAGTCCAGTGAGAAGGATGAAGGGGATCAATTAGAAATCTTCTGGACTAGAGGCAGCGAATTTCGGGATTCAGTTCGTATCGCAGCGTCTTATCCATCGGTAGAAGGGTTGTGCCGTATTTCTCAATTGCTGGCCACTTCCGATTGTCGCAAATGGCACACGCCTTGCATTCATTGCGGGAAAGAATATGTGATGATCCGGGATCATCTGCAATACCCGGAAGGCAAGCCGGAACTGGCCGTCCTTATTTGCCCCCATTGTGGCGAGGGGATAACCGACAAGCAGAGGAGAGAGATGGTGATGAATGGCCGATGGATTGCAACACGCGAATTTACCGGAATTGCCGGCTTTCACGGCAACGGATTACTCAGTCCCCATCCAGTCCAGCGAGGATATAATTGCCATCTGCATTGGGTCGCATCCCAGGAGGAAAAGATAGAAAAGGCAGACAACCCCGACCGTGCCCGTCACGTCCTTACAAACACATTCGATGCTGAACCTTACAAGCCCGAAGTGGTCGAGGCACCGGATGCCAATGCTTTGCTTGATCGCGTGGAAGATTACAAGCCTCGCGAGATGTTACCCGATGGGGTGTTGATTGTTACAGCCGGCGTTGACGTTCAGAAGCGATACCTTGAATGCTCAGTCTGGGGATGGGGCGAGAATAAGGAGAGCTGGCTTTTAGAACACAAGATGATCCAAGGGGCACCGGACGACCCGGCAACATGGGGCGACTTGGAAAGCTTCCTTGGATCGTGTGCCTATCCTCATCCAACCGGCGCGACTATCTCACTCCTTGAGGCAGGGTCGAGAGTGTTTGTGGACGCCGGCCATTGGGACCAGCACGTTCTGCCGTGGACATTCTCAAAGCAACTTCTTGGAGTTGCAGCTGTTCAAGGCTCGCCAACCGTCAACGCTCCAATTCTTGGGAAGGTAAGGTTTGGAAGTTCTCCCCAAGCTCGCATCTATCCGGTCGGCGTTAATCAGGCTAAACAAATTTTGTACGCTAGACTCAGCCTGTCTATTTCATCAAAGGACTCAGCCGAAGTTCCTGCCGGGTATGTCCATCTGAACCGGGCCGCAACTCATCAATACCTTGACGGATTGACCTGCGAATATGGCAAGGAAGAAATCTTTCGAGGAGAGTCCCACGTTAGATATTTTTGCCCCCCAGGTAAGCGAAATGAAAGTTTAGATTGCGCGATCTATGCCATGTGCGCCCGGGTTGCTGTTAACCCCCGATTCGACCGGGTCAGGGAAAACATGGAAAGGAAAACAAAAAACAGAAGACCGGATGCGACTCCGAAAAAAAGAACAATCAGAAAGCCCAGGGGCAATGCCGGCTTTATTGGTGGATTTAGGCCGTGAAGAAAAACAAGGGATTGATGCAGCTAGAGGAGCAGTTGCATCCTTGGCAAAGGATACACTTGGCGATTCTGATCCAAGCCCGGGAGGATTGGGTAACCGCGAGGAGTCTCGAATATATAACTCCTGCCGGCGTTATCAACCCTGCAGCCTTCCGATTCAAGGGGCATGGGACTCAGTTGATTGGCGGATTCTCCAACCCGATGACCATCCCGGCATTGCAGGAACTGGTGAGCTATTGGAACTCACGGTCGCCGCTGGTCTCGGTTTCAGCATTGACCGGAGTAGAGATGGACATAGAGGAATTCCTTTCGCGACTGAATAAGGCAATCACGTTGAGGAATCCAGGAACAAAGAAACTTCCCCTTGATGAGCTATGAGGAAAACACGTTTCGATCTAGACGCGACTCAGCTAATTCGGCAATGGCCCGAGTCTCAACCGGGAACCCTTGCCTGTTATCTTGCCCTTCGTGAGATCGCCGCCTTATGCGAAACAACCGACTTTTACGCAACCCTTGCGGAGATTTCCAAGAGGGCATTGCTTTCTGAGACAGGGACAAGGCGAGCCCTTGACCTAATGCAAAGGCGAAGCCTGATCAATAAACGCCGGACGGGGCGGGGGCTGGCGATAAAACTCTACAGGGTCGCCAAAGTTTGATGGTCTATCGCAACGCCTATTTTAAGCTAGATTTTGAATTGTGGCAGACTCAGCACCAAAAGCCTCCTTCTATGCCGGGGACTCATCAACGTGGACCAGTTCATTTACAGACTATTCGGCGGCGGACAGCTGGATTGCCACTTGTGTCTTTCAAAGACCGGGAGCGAATGCGTTTAGGGTTGAGGGAACAGCATCAGGAGCGGACCATGTTTTTACAATCAGTCCCTCCGACTCTGCCGCCTTGGAGGCGGGTCGATGGCTTTGGGGCATTAGGGTCGCCAAGGATACGACAACGAAAACAGTGGCAACGGGGACGACCGTCATCCTTCCAAACCCCGAGGCAATTCCCGTCGAGAGTCACAATGAGAAATGCTTGCGGTTGCTACAAGCGGCGATGGAGGAAAGGGCCGTCGATGTGCAGGAATCAATATCGATTCTCGGGCAAGATGTCACGAAGATCGCAAGCATCGAACTGGAGCAATTGATTGATGCCTATCAAGCCAAGGTGAACCGCGAAAGAAAACACGCCTTCCGGTTGTTTAGTGGAGACAGGACAAGACGCTCCAGGATTTATCTCGTTGACTGATGAGCAAATATTTCTTTAATCCTAAGACTTCAATGATGGAACCCAAGCGGCCCATCAAGGAAAAGGCTCGCGCCTATTCCTCGGTTATTTCATCTCAACTCAATGCCGGCTGGACTGCACCCCTGACCACTGCTCATGCCGAGTTTCGCGGAGGCATCAAGCAACTGAGAAACCAGACCCGCGACCTTGAACGGTCCAACAGCTATGCCGCTCGGTTTCTTACAGAGTGGACGACCAACATCGTCGGCAACGGTTTCACGTTTCAATCATTGGCGACCAATGCCCAGGGGAGGGAAGACCTTGCCGCAAGGCAGGTAATTGAGGACGCTTGGAACGATTGGAAGAAACCAAGGAATTGCAGTGCCTCCGGGGATATGCCCTACATGGAACTCAAGTCCTTATCAGAACGTGCTTGTGCCCGGGACGGTGGAGTATTGATTCAGAAGATTAAGGGATGGGACAAAGGAGATTGGCCTTTTGCTTTGCACTTGCTGGAGATCGACCGGCTGGATGTAGACTTTAACGTCAAGGCAAACAAGCAGGGGAACCGGATTGTGATGGGCAAGGAACTGGACCGCTACAATCGACCAGTGGCTTACCATTTGCTTGGCGAGCATCCCGGCGATACTTACGGCGCAACCTCGGGAAGGAAGCGAACCCGGGTAGACGCCAAGGATATAGTTCACAGATTTTACCGCAACCGACCGGAGTCGGCACATGGGCAACCGTTGATGACAAGCTCCATTGAGTCATTGCGGCACTTGGAAAAGTTTCAAGAGGCAGAGTTGATTGCCGCAAGGATTTCCGCTTGCTCAACTGTTGCAATTGAGAGGGACGCATCTGCTCCCTATGAAGGGGACGAGTATGCTGACCAAGAGTTAAGTCCCGGAGGCCAGTATCAACTTGAGCCTGGTGAACGAGCCACTTTGTTGTCTCCGCAGCACCCCAACGATTCCTTTGATGGATTCCGGTCTGCTGTTCTTAAAGGAGTCGCGTCAGGATGTCTTTCCAGCTATCCTACGATCTCACAGGATTTTTCTGGTGTGTCGTACTCTAGCCTCCGTGAGAGCAAGCTAAACATCCGAGCATTAACAGATACCTTCCGACAATGGAATATCGAGAACGAGGAGGAAATCATTTTCCGTTCTTGGCTTGGCACCTGCTTGAACACCGGAGCCATATCTTTGCCGGCATCAAACTTTAAGAATTTCGCCAAAGGTAGCTTCATCGGAAAGGGAGCTTCCTGGGTCGATCCATTAAAAGACGTTGCCGGCCTTGAAAAGGAACTGGCAATCGGCGCGACCTCATTAAGTCGGGCCGTCAAGGAAAGGCTAGGCATCTCGCTAGAGACAATCATTGCCGAGCGTGCCCGGGATGTGGAGGCATTCAAAAAGGCAGGTCTGCCTGTTCCTTCCGCGATTGCCAGCAGTGACCGGAGCGATTCAATAGCCAAGACTCTCCAGCAGATATACCTCGCAGTAGGGACCGTGATCTCGGCAGAGGAAGCCCGGAAGATCGTCAACGAGAATGGCGGCGACCTAGAGGCAAGCTTGCCGGATGCTTTAAAGCCTGATCTATCGCAACCCGCAAAAAGTGTTATTTAGTATTATGGACCAAAAAGGTTACAGAACTTTTACCATTAAACGCGAAGAGGATTCGACCTCTCGCGGGATACTGACAACGGAGCAACCCGTTGCCATGTTTGATTATTCCCGGGGCGACTTTGTTCCCGAGGTCTTGCTGATGTCGGGCATGAAAACCCGGGGCAAGTCCATCAAGTTACTGGATAGCCATATGACTGACTCGGTCAGGAATGTCCTTGGTAGCTTTGATCAGATCACAGTTCGCAATGCCGGCGAAAGGCAAGTGCCTTATAACTTCGCAGAGGGCAATATTAGAATTTCAGAAACCGAAGCTACAGTTGCCAAGAAAGTCGAGGAGGGGCATATCAATGAGCTTTCCGTGGGGTATTCCTACAGTGACGGCGAGACTGTCCACGTTGCTGATGGTGAGACCAAGGAAGTGCAGGGCAAAGAATACGCCGGCCCGGTCAACATCCGCACGACCTGGATGGCAAGCGAGGCAAGTCTCGTCCCACTCGGAGCCGATGACCTCGCCCAGCTGCGCGGTTACAAGAGCATCAAGGATGCCAGAGAAAAAATTTCCAACCAACAAACAGAAAGCACAACCGAAGGGATGACCCCCGAAGGTGATGACGGCAATGACACGCCGCAAGCTAAAGACGAGGAAGGGAAGCAAGAAAATAAACTTAACAATTCAACAACTCATTTAAAAATGGAAAATCCAAATAATGAGGTGGACGCGAAAGAGATCAAGGCAAAGGCTATTAAGGCCGGTGCCGAAGAATTCGACAAGCGAGCCGATGCGATCCTTGCCATTGGGCAGGAGGTCGATGACGCAGGTTGGGCACTTGCTCGACTTCGCGAAGGCGACAGTGTCGAAGAGGTCCAGCGTTCCGCCATTAAAAAACTCAAAGAAGCCACTGCGACTCTCGGCACAAGCCCTGATCCTCTTGGCCTTTCAAAGAAGGAATCTAAGTCTTACTCAATGACTGATGCTATGAGGGCACTCGTTGCCGGCAAGCGTGTCGGTGGACTTGAAGGCGAGGTATCCGAGGCAATCGCACAACGTAGCGGCAAGGAGACTAATGGTTTCTTCGTTGCATCGCAGCGTGATCTTGTCGCGGGAACTGCAACTGACGGTGACGAACTTGTGGGAACCGACCTTATGGGCGGAGACTTCATCGATGCACTGAGGCCAAACATGGTCACTCTGCAAGCCGGTGTGCGTGTTCTTAACGGACTCAAAGGAGACGTTTCGATTCCTCGGAAGTCGAGTGCATCTGCCGCCAGTTTCAAGACTGAGGTCGAAGCATCTGCCAACAGTGAACCACAGTTTGCAAGCGTCACAATGACACCGAGACACCTCGGCTGTTACACTGATGTTTCCAAGCAGTTGCTCGCTCAAGGGACTCCAGACGTTGACTCCCTTATTCGTGACGATCTCAATCAAGCGATTGCGGTCGGATTGGACAAGGCAGTTCTTCAGGGACTTGGCGACGGTTCAAACGAACCACAGGGGATCATTAATCAGGACGACGTGCCGGTAATTGTTATTGCCGACAACCTCGGCGGAGAACCTACCACTGCGGAACTGCATGACTTCATAGAATCCTTGGATAATAACAATGCCCTTACGGACAATGTTTCCTGGATCACCGGAGCCGTGATCGCTTCAGCAATGAAGCAGACACTCCTTACCACTGCCATCAGCGGCTACCAGTGGGACATGGCTAATAAGACAGTCCTTGGTTATAACGCTTACAGCACCTCCAACATTCCGGCAGAGCGGACGATCCTTGGTGATCTCTCGCAGTACCTGCTCGGTATTTGGGACGGTGTGGAGATCGTTTACGATCCGTTTAGCGGTGCCAAGAATCGTCTTGTGACATTTGTAGCCAACATCCAATGCGATGGCGATGTGCGCCAGCCTTTGGCGTTTGCTACCTCCGACAACGGAGCGTAATCGCAGACAATCACAATGACCGGGGGAGGGTAAAATCTCCCCCGGCATTTTTTAATGTTAACCAGCGACGATCTCAGAAACAAACCCGACAAAACAATGGCACACGTCAAGATGATCAGAAGCGTCTCAAGGGACGGCAAGGTTCTCAGGGCAGGCAATGTTTACGAGGTGATAACTGATGTCGCTTACACTCTGATCGCTTACCGGGATGCCGAGTTGATTGAAGCTCCCAAGAAGAAAGCGACCAAAAGAAAATCCGCGAAAGCGAAACCCGTGGTCGAGGCCGAGCGTTAAAGCTTGCCACTGATCCGGGACTTCCCTTCTATGTTGTCAACTTTCCAAAAGGCAGTTGAGTCGCAATTCAACTTTGCCAAACGCAATGGGGATGCGGAGTTGACCATCGGGGGGAAGACAATTTCAGCCTTGATGATTGCACCCCCGACCGTTGAAGGAGACGCGAGGAGAGGCAGACAAAGAGGAACGCGAAGGGCATTGGTCGGAGTCCTTAAATCCGACCTCAAGAACACCCCGGTTCCAGGAGAGAGGGCAAAGCTTGACTCATGGAATTGCGTAGTGGACGAGGAAGGGATTGAGGAGGAAGCCTTTACCTTCCAGATTAATTTAAGAAGTGCCTGATGGAGATCGTAAGCCCAGCAACGCTAGAAGCATTTGCCGAGAATCGCATCAAGGCTTTGATTGATGCCCAGGTCTCTCTTGTCCCGGATGCCAACATCCTCACAGGCCACACGGTTGAGGACGATGGGATCGACCAAGAGGCTCCTGTGATAATTGTAACAGTCGAGAGAGACAGTGAGGACATACCGGGAACGGGTTGGTGGATATGCGCCGCCGAAGTTGAATTTGACCCCCGTGACCTATCGGACACTGATGCCGATACTGTGATGAACGAGATTGATACGGCCCTCGGAGACGGAGGATCGGACATCGAAACGCAATTGACCAATGGCCGTCTAAAGTGCATGGCAGGCAGCGTCTTTTATGATCAAGCCTTTGAATATTCCGGCGATGCTGAACGGTTGAGATATTACCGATTTACTGCATCTCTCGGCCTTATTGCCCCCTGATCTATCCAAAACGGAAAACAGATATATAATTACATTAACCGATTAATTTTTTTACCTATCATGCCAACGCCTCAATACGTCGATGCCAGTTCTGGAATGCAAAAGGGAGTGGGCTCAGTGGAGTCCGGTATTGCCATTTCATCCTTTGAGCATGCTATAGCCGACCCGAAGGTTTTCAGTTTTTCAAAAGACGGCTCACCGGATGGCTTCTGTCATAACTATGCACCCACGATCACCGTGACTTGCAGCGGGGAGACCCGTGATATAAACGCCGGCCTGTGCCTCGCCCAGTTCGGAACGGCAATTACTTTCGCCAACGCAAACAACGCAAAGCTCACCGACCCAATCGGATCGGATTCAACTATAGACACTGCTTTTGCCGGCGTTGAATCGACCGGAGGCTTTTATGCAGAGAGTGTAAACTTCTCGGAGTCGCGCGATGGATTCCGCACGTTGAGCATTACCGCAATCAGTCACCCTGACATAGCATAAGCAAACAACTTCCCAGCCTGACGGGAAGTAAAACATTCAAGTCGTCCGTCCGTCCGCAGTCCTAAGGGAACGGACGGACGGACAGACCAAGTCACGCCAGAACGAGTTGAACAAAGCCGAGCAGATTTCACAGTTGCGTAATGGTCAGTGGATGACTAGCAGCACAGACCTCGCTGCCTCCCTGATGGCTTGCGGCGTTTCCCCTCTCAAGGACGGCCCGGTTAGTAACACTTATTCCAAGGAGCATCCTCATCGCAAAGGGAGACCGGGGAAAATACTGTATCACCTGGAAACCAAGTCGGGCACGTTCAAGGATGCGACCGGTTCTCCGTTAGCGACAGAAGCCCTATCGGCGGGATACAACAGCAAGGACGCCAATGAGGTTCTTGACGCCCTGATTGAAGAGGTCGGTGACGCATCGCTAAAGGCCAAGATCAAGGATCAACTCCCCTTGGCTATCATGTCGCATCACCGGGCGGCAATGGGCAATCGCTCAATCATCAGGAAGTGGTGGAGGCAGGTCGAGCCTTGGGTCTTTCTCAGGAAGGGGAAAAAGAAGTTTCTCCTACCGAGGAACTCAAAAGATACAGCAAAAAAATGGGGGTTAATTGAATGACAAAAGACGAACTTGACGAACTGACCGAAGACGCATTTCTGGACTCAGGGGATTATGTCCACAACGGGAGGCCACATTTCTTTTCCTTCAATCACCGGTATGCCCTGCTGGCAATGATCAAGGAGGCAGGGAAGATATCCCTGGAGGAACAAAGCTTGATTATGTTTTGGCTCAGTTCCTTTGCCCCCGATGAACTCAAGCAGATCAGAAGTGAGTGGCGGCGAGATCCTGAGATTATCTTTAACCGCTTTGAGGACAGGGATGAGGCTTTTGTGTTCGCCCCCGATTCGGAGGAGATCATTGCCATGAGTGAGTTTTGCGGAAAGATGTGGGACCATATCGACGGATCGACAAACACCGTGGATAGCGATGACGAAGGAGACAAGGTGGAGGATTCAGGGTCGCCGGGAAAGTGAGTCGGGCGGCTATGTATGTTGCTGCCCTTTCGCGAGTATTGCCCGGGCACTCGGTTGATTGGTATCTGAATAGTCTGCCTTACTCACAGGGCATCCAGTTGCAAGCCATCGACTGGGCAAGGCAGGGGGTCAAGTTCCACAACTCAACGCCGGCACTTCCCGGAGAATCCTTTGCCGAGATCGCCGGGATGGAGTCTATCGCAACCTAGCCCAAAAGCTTACATTCTCCGAAATGGTAACAACCAAGTCCAGCAACGTGAAAGAGTGGAAGGCCGCCTTCACTCAATACGCCAAGGTGAAAAGGAACATGACTCATCGGGAGATCATTAACCACTATGGTGGACAGGCTTGCTTGTGGGCCGTCAAGTTTACTCCGAAGGCGAGGGCATCGAAAGCCCTTGGAGCAGCAGCAAAGCCAAAGGTTCCGGGAGGACCAAGACGAAAGCGGAGGAACGAACATGCGACCATGTTCCACCGACTGGCAACCGGCTACCGGAGAACTCCCGGAGGATGGGTTAAACATCGAGGAGTTCACAAGGGCGAAGGCAACTACAACGAAGCGTTGAGGATTTACAATTCCAAGCGGCGCAGCATTGGGGCAGTAAAGGCCGGGTTTCTTAAACCTGCTGCTATGCTCGGACAGAAGGTCAGGAACAGGAGCGTTAAGCTTGAAAGCGGCAAGAGTGCGGCGAAGTCATGGGGGAAAAAATCATCCCTTAAACAACTCAAGGCTGAAGCATTCAACAATGTAGCCGGGTCGGGGGTAGTTAGTGAGCGACCAATGTCCCACGCAATGTCTGAAGTGATACGCCGGGAGATGGAATACGTTCACAGGAAAATGCAAGCAACGGACAACAAGTTTTCAGCCAAGAAATTTAGATAACGATGGCAACCAAAACGTCAAAACTTCACACATCCTTTACCGGGGACGATAAGCAATTCCAGAGAACAGCCGGGAGGGTAATGAAGTCGGGAACCCAGATGGGCGCAATGGCCGGCAAGCTCAAGGGAGCGTTCGCTGCAATGGGGGGAGCGATGGTTCTTAGTGGCATTGTTGAAAAATTCGACCGAATTGGCAAGGTTGCGAAACGGGTAGGCATGACAGCAGAGGAGGTGCAGAGATTGGCCCATGCGTCTAAACTCGCCGGAACTTCTTTCGAGACATTACAGGCAATTCTCACCAGACTGCAACGGCGCATTGGTGAGGCTTTGCAGAATCCCGCATCGGCTGCCGCTCAAGCGTTCAATGAACTTGGACTAAGTGCCACAGCATTAAAGGACATGGGGCTTAAGGAGCAATTCTTTGCGGTTGCTGACGCCTTTAAATCAACGGAGGGAAGTGTCGAGGGTGTCGCTTCTTTGATGAAGCTTCTGGATACGGAAGCGAGAAACTTAATCCCATTATTCCAAGAGGGAGGCACCGGAATACAGGATATGATGAGTTCGGCAACAGTGGCGTCAAATGCAACAGTTAAAGCACTGGAGAAAGTCAGTGATAAACTGACGGAGATCAATAACAAGTTCACCGCTACCGCTGCTAATATTTTTGTCGGGGCGTGGGATGCGTTCGAGAAATACGCCAACAAGGTCTCAGTCGGCGCGATGGTTGTTACAGAACAAATTAAACGCGACCTCGGTGACCCGTCGGCTTTGACGCCCCTTGAAGTAGCGGCAACGGCAACGGCAATAATGACTGGAAAAAGGCTGGGAACTGCGGGGCGCGAGTTGACCCAAGAGGAGAAGGCCACACAAGCCGAAGAAAAAAGAAGGCTTAAATTGGGCGAAGGGCTAAGGGCTGAAATGGATCAGTTGCAGGCCGAGATTCGATCAACGGGAATGAGGGATTTATTAACTGAGCGATCCCAGAAAAAGATAAAGGAAGCATTTGCTGACCCGTCAGAAAACCCCTTTGCCGAAACGCTGGCTTTACTCGAAGAGAAGTGGAAACCTTCAGAACTGGCAAAGAAAAAAAAAGAAGCAGAGCAGAGGAATCTGTCTGGCCAATTTAGTGAGTTCATGCAGACGGCAGGGCTTGGCGGTACCGGATACCTGAGAAAGACCCCGGAGATCGTGCAGCTTGAAAAGCAGACAAAGATTTCTGAGAGTATGCTGCAAAGTTTAAACGAATTTAATTCATCGATGGGTATCCTCGTTGATAACACCGTGGAGCGATAAGCAATGCCGACACCAACCTACAAAGGCGACACAGCATGGAAGCAACAACGGGGCACAACCTTCGGATCATCCAAGGAGGGGCTCGACCATATCGAACTCAAGTACCGTGGACCGAGTGGAACGGTCGCTGCCTTTCTCAAGAACTGGCCGAGGAATGAGGAATGCCCGGAGCCCGGATTCTCTCATTGCAAACTGATCCATTCACCTAGCGTCAAGGAGGACAGTCATGGATATTCGACTGCGACCCTGCGATTTGAGGGAGTCGAGCAAGACCCTAGCGAGGGACAACTTGGCGAAAGGGAAATATCCCAAACAACATACTCATTCAGTGCGAACTGGTTAAGCTTCAGGATCGACAAGTTCCCGAACAACGAGAAGGAGATGCCGACCTGGTACAGCTACCTTGGCGAATCGATGACGGCCCGGTATACCTCAAAAGCAAGACCGACCAAGGACAATCTTATCGGCGGCACTTATGCACAAACGCATTTGACCAAGCCCAAGCCCATGAGGAAGGATAGCGGTGAGGGTCCGAAAGCGGACAACCTGACTGAGAACGTGGAATACATTTGGATCATTCCACACGGGGCCTTTACTTACGAGGAGACCGGAGACTTTTTTGACGTAACCGAGGTATGGGAAACCTTCCTGGAATCCAATAATTAACAATGCCGGCAAAGGAGCCAGAACGTCCTGAAGGTGGATGGAAAATCCACGAAAGGCAATTGCAGGACTTGCATGACTGGATGAAGCGGGAGCGATTCCTGCCCGGTCCCGGTATCGTTGAAACTCCGCAAGGCAAGAGATTCCTGCCTCGGGATTACGACCGGCTTCCTCAGTTCCATCCGACCCTTTATTACGGAGATGATACGACCAGTTTGAACCCGAGTGGAGTCGCGACTGATTCCAAGCCGCCGACCGAGAGACAGGCAGGCTTTGCAGACAGTGGCGTCTCTACCCTAACGCGATTGGCGATTCGATTGGGCTATGTGTTCGGCCCTTGGAAAGGTGGAGGCACGGCAGGGAGTTGCCCGGACGCTGCTTGCACCGGTTATTCAAACGGACAGCAAATGTCGAACATACAGCAGTGGGTATTCGAGCCGAAGATTGGCACAACTCTTTTATCAGCATCAAGACCCCCGACCTTGCAACTCAACAAAGGCGGCGCGAATTATATTTACCTCCAACTGAATTGGCTTGCCCATAGCGTTCCGGTTGGAGGCTTTACATACGACACTAGCTCTAGGGGATTCAGGGCACATCACAAGCTTTCAGCAACAGGAGGACCAACAGGGGCGGCGGCACCAAGTAGCCACACGCACACAATCCCGACCTTGACGGTTGGGGAGGGCAACAGTGTAGGGAGCGGACCCCAAGAGGAAGGTATAATTGTTCCCATCTTGAGGCGTTATTACTACATCGACAAAGACACTCCCCCGGTCTTCATCGTCAGGACCGACGAGGAGCCGCCGACTGAAACAGAAACAAGAACATATGTTCCGGCGGGATATATCACCCTGAATCAAAACGGATTGATTGAGGGCAATAATGACATCAACGGATTCCGATGGTTCTTGGAAGGTCCGGTTCATGCAAGACGGGAAGCGATTTATATTACGAACTACTCCAGCCCGGATCACTCTGAGCCGGCGGCTATTGTTGAGCCGACAGGAATGACCATGCCGGGGAGCGGATTGCTATGATCGAGGAATTCTTCCAGATGTTCCCGGCTCGCGCATTGTTTCTGATTGCCGGACAACCTGACCTGGTGCTTGATCCCGAGTCTGCCGAGTCAATGGATCGATCGGGCTGGCTGCCACAATCGCCGGCAGGTCTTTGCCTTTGTTCCGGGACTTGCCCAATCGTCACCGAGGGCCGTCATCGGCTTAGTTACTTGAAAAAAAAGGATGAACTCGACCTCCTTGTGCCTGTCCTTATCAAGGTCAGAACGCTAGGTGATGGTCTATCGCTTTGATCCTTTTGGATTAGATTAAAAACAGGATGCCAGTTCACACAACTAGATTTACCGGGGATACCTATTTCACGAATACCCACACGGCAGGACAAAAGGTTTACTGCCGAAGCACCAACGCGACGGACGATGATGGGACTATTAACCTTTACGGTCGCGCCACTTCAGGAGCCACTGCCGATTATGTGCAACTGAACCCCGGTTCCAATGAGGGCAAGATCGAACAACTCTCTACCGCTGCATGGTCGCATTTGTATCTGGCCAAGTGGGATACTGCCTTGACCGGAGTCGGTTCTGTATTTTCAAACGATGGAGTTTCTTCCTCGGGAACGATCACGGTACTAAGCCAGCCAGCAGACGGGGATTCGCTGACCATCGGGTTAAGCGGTTTTGTAAAAGTTTTTAGCTGGGAGACTGGAGACACTGATGCCAATGGAAAGGTGAAGAGTGTGGCGAGTGCTTCCACTTGTGCGTCGAACTTGGCAATGGCAATCAATGACTCCGCGAGTGGTATCTCGGGAGGCTACGGGACAGAGGGAACTGGCGACAATGCTTGGAACAATACAGACGGAGCAAACCCCTACCTCACAGCAACGGTCTCCGGGGCAACCGTGACCGTCACCGATAAGATTGCTTGTGCTAGGCAACTGGCATGGGTTACGACCGCAAGCGATGCAAGCAAGGTTTCAGTCTCTGCCATTCGCGGCGGGATTGACGGGACCAAGTTGGTGGACATACCTGCAACCTCAACCTCCGCAAGCACATCAAGCATATCGGGCGTTGATCTTGATTCGGAAGACTTGGCAACAACCAATGCAAGCGGACTTCTGACCGGGGCAAGTGACTCCATGGCAGTTCGCGGGAGGTTCGTGGTTGATATAAGATGCCAAGACCCGGGAGCAAGTGTCGCCGCAAAGATTCAAACGAGCAACGATAACACAAACTGGAGGGATGCTGTTTCAACCATCACTGACTTGGATACAGATCAGGATCAGATTATCTCCGCGACGGATTGCTTTGGCGAATATGCTCGCTTGTATATAAGCACCTGGAGCGTAACAGCGGCGAAGGCTTACAACATTAAATTTATATCTCAAGGCTAATGGCAAGACGATTAATTATTGACGACAGAACCGGAGTCCTTTACGAAGATTTTACCGGCAGGAGGATTGCTTCCCTCGGTGAATTACTTAATGCCGAGGCAGGGGCGACTGAGACGGTGGAGGTCTTTAGCGTTGCCGTAAATCCTCAGACCCGGGCCGTCACTGCTAACACGATCCTGACAGCTAACGTATCCCTTGACCTTGGAGTGCCGAGGGCAAAACCAACCGGCGGCAAGTTAACCGTTACCTACGGATCAGATACCAGCGGCGAGATCCCCATCGAAACCCTGACAGCGGAAACACTTTCCTCGGCCCTCAACCGGTTGGACGCAATGGAAACTGCCGGGGGTTGCGATGTGTGGCGAGCAGCCGAGGATGATTCGGAACTTTCCTTTTATGTTCGATTACATAACAACGGGGCACCGGGAACAAATCCCTCCTTCGATTGTGACGGGGCAACCCCACCGGCAATTGGTGAGGTGACGGTAGTCAAAGCCGGGGCAAGTTCTGAGCGTGCCTTGTGGTTGGTGAACATCGCAGAAAAGCCGGTCGCATCAATTGCTGAGAGTGCATGGTCAACTGTAACAAGTGGAAGCTTCGGAGGATTGACTGCATCTCTTGCCCTTAACGGGGCCGGACTCATTGCTCATCTTTCAAAGGAGAATCCAGGGGAGTTGACCCTGACCGTCAAGAATTCCTCAAGCGTTCTTTACCGGGGAACTGTTGACGCATTGTCATCGGTCGATCCAACAGATTTAAACGGCAGTGCGATCCTCTCAATCTTCCCGCGCATAGTCACAAGCACCAGCAACCCGGCGGTGACTGATGATAGCGGCGATGGGTATGCAGTAGGAACGCTTTGGATCAACACCACCGCCGACACTTATTTTGTCTTAGCTGATGCCACGGCTGGCGCGGCGGTATGGGTTTCCCATTTGCATTTAACAGGCGGCACGATGACCGGCGCGATTGCGATGGGTTCCAACAAGATCACGGGGCTGGCAGATGGAACGGCAAGTGCCGATGCAATAAACAAAGGTCAACTGGACGGGCTGATTGATTCCGCCCCAGCGGCACTTAATACTTTAAACGAACTTGCAGCGGCGTTGGGTGACGATGTTAATTTTTCGACAACAGTGGCGACAAACATCGCAACGAAACTCCCGCTTGCCGGCGGGACAATGACGGGGGCTTTAAATACCTTGGACATAAACCTGACCGATTCCGATGTTGCTCACGGCATTACCAATGTCGCCGCAACCGATGCTTACGGTCACCTCTCAACGATTCACGGAACGCAAGGCGGGCTATACATAAACGGCATCTCTGATCAGGAATCAGCGGATGCTAGATCGCTGGCATTGCGGGGAATCTGCAACGACACGCATACGGATACCGTCCCAACCGTTGAGATAATCGGCGCAAAGCGAAGCGGCACGACGGTTCAAGCACTGGCTGATGCGGAGACTGTCCTGACGGTGGCGAACCATACCTCCACGTTACTGACGGTTTTGGGTTCGGGTAAGGTCGGCATAGGGATCGCGGTTCCCACCAAAAAGCTCCACATCTACGAAGCCGCCGCACATGTGTCTGCGATGGTCGGAAGTGATGCCGCGTACAATGCCACTTTATATTTTGGCGAACCAAACACCGGTATTTATCGACCCGCCGGTACAACTGATTTAAGACTTTATCAAGGTAGTGCTGATGTGTTGTCAATTAAAGGTGGCAACATCGGCATAAACACAACCGCCCCCTCTAGCCTCCTCGACGTTCGCGGTGCGGCTGGCTACCCAGGAATCCTCACGCTTTCCACGGCAGAAACCAGCGTAGTGGCCTCGAATCAGCTTGGACGCATAGACTTTGTGGCACCCTTGGAGTCAGGTGGAACAGATGCAATTTTAGTCGGGGCATCAATTACGGCCTTGGCAGTTTCGGAATTTACGTCCATCAGCAACACCACAGACCTAATATTTTCTACGGCGATAAGCGAAACGGCAACGGAGAAAATGCGGCTGACGAGTGCGGGGAATCTTTTGGTCGAGAATATAGGCGTAGTTGGAGGGGCGTCTACTGCGATATTAGACCAAGTCGTTTTCAAAGCTGGTTGTGCGTGGAACGCAATAACAGAGCGTCAAGGAAGAGCTTCTGCTTTTAGTTTTTTTGATGGCTTCCCAGCCGTTAGAACTTCTTCAGGGCCTTCAGTAATATGGGGCTATGGAGCAGGACAGCATATGGATTCCGCTTATTACCTTGGGTGGACTCCTGCATCACCGAATGGGACGGCTGATACGAAATTGTACCGTGACGACATAGGTATCCTTGCCCAACGCAACAACGGTGCCGCCCAGGAGTTCCGAATCTACCAAACTTGGACTGATGCTTCTAACTACGAGAGAGGCTTTTCAAGATGGAACCTAAGCACTTACACTCTCGGCACTGAAAGTGCAGGAACGGGAACGAATCGCGATCTTAAACTATGGGCGCATGGTGGCACAAGAGTGTTGTTCACGTCAGGTCAGGCCATCTTTATTGACCACGTCCGAGCCAACGTCTCTAATACGCAAGACCTTGGTGGCCTCACCCGAGAGTGGAGAACTGGGTATTTTGGCACTTCCGTAATCATTCAAGCCGATGCGGGGAACGCTGGACTCCTTGAGCTTAATACCGAAGAACTCACCGTTGTGGATGGAGATGTGCTTGGGAAGATTTCCTTTGGCGCACCACTAGAATCCAGCGGAACAGATGCAATCCTTGATGGTGCGGCGATATGGGCAGAAGCGGATGACACTTTCGCCAACGATAATAACAAAACTTCTTTGGTCTTCGCTACGGGTGCTTCTGAGGTAGCGGCTGAGAAAATGCGGCTTACGAGTGCTGGGAATTTGATTCTAGATGGATCACTTTTGGTTCATGGTTCTAAGGAGATTCGCGGCGGGGCATCAAGCACCGCTTTTTGGAGGTGGTCAGTTGATGGGGGTGGTAATCCAACTTTGATTGACGGTAATTATCGTGGATGGGCAAGTAACTCCAACCTCAATGGGGTGGTGGTTAACGACATCCGTCTCTACCGTGACGCGGCAGGAATCCTTGCCCAACGCAACAACGGTGCTGCCCAGGAGTTTCGAATCTACTCTGACCTTGGCGATCCGGCTGGGAACTATGAGCGAGGTTCGTTCGCAATGGACACAAGTGGAGACTTGACCATAGCGACTGAAGCCGGCGGGACGGGGACAGTGGGGAAAATCAACTTAGATGGCACTGTCGTGGTGGACGGGTTAACCCAACTCAAAGTCTATACAGTCAGTGCTTTGCCGGCCCAGCCAATTCCCGCTGGGTCAAGGGCTTTTGTTAGCGATTCAAATGCTGCCTGGGGGTACGCGATAGTAGGGGCAACTGTTGCCGCTGGCGGAAGCTACCTTGTCCCTGTTCACTCTGACGGGACATATTGGAAATGCGGCTAATCTGACGGAAAAGTGATTGAAATTCACGTCCATTAATTTAGTATTATTTATATGACCGAACAACAAAAACAGGTATTGCTGCAATTACTAAACGCCGGGACTCGATCAATGGGGCTTGATGCATTTGAGGAAAAGAATGCTGTAACAATCTCAGGAGCAATCCAGGCTTTCAGAGATTTGCCAGTGACTGAGGAACCCCCAGAGGAGGACAATTGATACCCATCGCAACAGGATGAAGTGTTTTTTCCTCGCATTTATTTTCCTGTTGGGGCAGGCCGGAGCAACGCCAACGGCCCCGGTGTTGAATTATTATTCTCTGCCGAAGCTTAAGTTTGGCTTTTGGTTTGTGGCCGAGGCTGACCGGGTCGGGCAAACAAAGGCCCAGGTTCAATACATCCTTGAGGTAATCACGAACAGGTCAGGCGGATGGTTCCAACCTATCGCCCCAATCGTTGCGCCGCCGGGAAGCGTTCTTTCTTTCGAAACAATTTATGGAGACGGTCAAAACATTTTTGTTCGAAAAGGATTTGCAAGGATTCGCGTTGAATATATTGCACCGATTCCAAAAGACAACCATCACCCCCGGCAATGGGTAACGCTTCGGCCCATTCAGTTTTAAATGAAAAGCTTTATCCACCGGAGAGGATTTAGAAACCATCAACCCAGAGAATCAAAACTCATGAAAGCACTAATTAAAAAAGGAATAAAAAGCCTAGTCGAGGGATGGGGCAAAAGGCAACTGGCAAAGCTTGCCCTTGCCATCGGTCCCGTTATTGCAGTAACTCAAGACCAATTGGATTCGACTGTTGCCGTGGTCATTGCCGGCGCATTGATGCTGGTCGAGATCATCTTTTCCAAACTGAACAAAACCAAACTGGAGAAATCACATCCATGAAACCTAAGTATTTATTACTGGCAATCGTTCCGCTTCTCTTTGCGGGTTGCACCGGGATCAACTCGGATAGCATCAAGGCATCTGTATCCAACCCCTCGACCGTCCTCGGACCCCGCAAGGTGATCGGAGTGGAGGTCGATGTGCTTTCTCGTCGAGTAGGGGCGGGGGTATGGATTCAGCCTAAGGGCTAACTGCTCACACTTCATCCCCTCGACGTGTGTTCAGATGGTTTAATAGGACTTGGCGTAAGCTAGCTGGGCGAAGGGGGAAACCTCCGACCCCCAGGGAAATTGCCGCCGAGGCAGATACATTTGCGGAAGGCTTTCGCAAGTTGGGCGTTAGTCATTTTGGCTACCGGGAATTCCTATATCTTGGTGCAGGCCATAACGATACAAGGAGCCGGGGGTATGGATTAAACGGGACTCCTCCGAAGAGACTTTGGCCGCACATCTACGAGCTGGCGATCCTTGCCGATGAGATCCGGGACAGACTCAATGCCCCGATTAAATTACTCAGCGTTTACCGGAGTGAAAGATATAACGCCGCCATTGGAGGGGCCTCACTCAGTATGCACAAGGAAGGAAAGGCAATGGACTGCACAAGCACACAAAAGCCGGCAAGCGAATTGCACCGGGTCGCCTTGGGAGCGAGGAAGGATGGACTGTTTAAAGGCGGTATTGGCTATTACCCGAAATCCAATTTCGTTCACGTCGATATTCGGGGGCGGAATGCTGACTGGTAATGATTGAGAACACTCCAGATTTAGAAATGATTTTTGAGACAGTGATGGGATTGGTTGTTTCTGCTGGGGCTTACTACGCCTGGAGGGCAAAGCGAGAAGCGACCGAGGCGAATAATGCAGTGAATCACTCAGGGGATCAGCCGAGGCTTTACGACCTAGCCTTGAGCAACCATGAGGGAGTGGCCCGGATAAAGGAAAGGCAAGCCGGCATGGAAAGAAACCTTGAGGAAATCAAGGACGAGCAACGCAAGCATGGCGAGGAATTAAGGATTCACAAGACGCAACTGGACACTCATGGATCATTCCTGGAACAAGCTTGGAAGAAAAGTTTGGAGGATGATTAATGGCGTGGAAAGAGTTCATAATCGCGACCGATACGCACGGGGAATTGATTTGCCCGGATTATAAAAAGCGGATTCTTCAGTTCTGCAAGGACCATCCGAAGGCAAGGCGATATCATTTGGGAGACTTTCTGGACCTCCCTCAAATGCGGCGAGGTTGTGATGACTCAGATAAGGCGCATTCCTTGCGGGATGACATAAAGGCCGGCATTGGCTTTATCCGGGAGTATAGGCCCGAGGTG
>TARA_R110002051_G_scaffold66282_2_pt1 | contig 20802 bp, 21 predicted proteins | sample TARA_R110002051 | Tara Oceans TARA_R110002051 (sample SAMEA4397023) | marine metagenome | biome: Polar Biome; feature: [MES] marine water layer (ENVO:01000295) within the mesopelagic zone...; material: water (ENVO:00002006), including particulate matter (ENVO:01000060) such as......
TATTCTAAAACATTTGCCTACTTTACCAACCTAACGTAGGTTATGAATTATATGTATTATCAAATGGTTGCATGAATCCTACAGGGATGGTCCGGCTCCAGAATGCCACACGTCAACGTCGATTCGACAATAATTCAGGCAGCGTCATCAGGTCAGCCCCGGCATTGTCGCAAGACCTTCGGCGTTAATGTCTGACTATCTTGCTAAACGGCCCCCTGGTAAAACGTCATCCTGCTTTAGAAGTAAGCGGTTTTCTGCGCTATTGATAACACTGACACCATAAGAGCGTCAGAATAGACGTTGCGTATCACTTCTCAAAGCAAAGGAGTTGCAAATGAAGCACCATGAGAAAATTAGACACGTTGGACACAAAAGCTTTTCCCTGCTGGCTCGGCTTGGCCGCCACGAGATAGCGATGCTGCTATGCGTCGCGGTACTTTCCGGCGGGATTTGGGGGTTCGTCACCCTGGCCGATGAGGTGATCGAGGGAGATACCCAGACCATCGATGAGAGTCTGCTGCTCGCCCTTCGCAACCCCGCCGATCTTAGCGACCCGATTGGGCCGGGCTGGGTTGAAGAAATGGGGCGGGACTTTACTGCGCTTGGCGGTGTCGGCGTGCTGGTACTCATCACGCTAGGCGCTCTGGGCTACCTGTTACTCGCCGGACGCTATCGCGCGGCCCTCTTTGCCGCGATCGCGGTCCCCGGCGGCATTCTCCTCAGCACCGTGATGAAGATAGGTTTTGATCGCCCTCGCCCGGATCTCGTGCCGCATGAAGCCATGGTTTACACCGCAAGTTTTCCCAGCGGGCATTCAATGATGTCTGCCGTCACCTACCTCACCCTGGCCGCGCTACTCACCCGCGTTCAGCCCGCTTTGAGGCTGAAGGCTTATCTTCTGATTCTGGCGATATTATTAACCCTGTTGGTGGGCGTAAGCCGCGTCTACCTTGGTGTCCATTGGCCCACCGATGTGCTTGCCGGTTGGACAGCCGGGGCAAGCTGGGCCGCACTGTGCTGGATCGTGATGCGCTGGATGCAGCGGCATGGGCAGGTAGAGACAGAAGTTAGTGGGTCGGACACTGAATAACGTGGCTCAAGTAGCGCTGGGCAACACAGTGGATGTTGTCCAGCCATCTGCAAGCATGAATTTTCGGCTTAAAGCCAATAACAGGAGCTGATGATATCTAGCCTAGCCAGCCGTTACGGATCATCTATCCGATAAAAAATATAACGGTATCTCAACGCTGAAAAATAAGCCTAACGCTTTAGATACAAAGGATAAGCTTGTAGCGGAACCAGGCTCAGTCTGTCAGACACATTGCTACATTTTGATGATTTCATCAGGTCAAGGTGAGGATAGGTTTACTTTTAAGTAGGGTCTTCACTATATAACCATGCGCCCTGACACTTTATACGCTAATATCAATTCTCGAAAGCTGGCTTCATACAGCTTAATAAGTCAAATAATGAATTTATAGAGGCAAATATCATGAGCAAAGGACAAGACAGTAAAAAAAATACTAAAAAGAAACCACTTTTAACGGCCAAAGAAAAGAAAGCTGTAAAATCATCAAAGAAAAGTGAAAAAAATGTGCTAGGTAATTAAACCAGCCTAGCAAGCTGAGCATTCCGGTGCCCTGCCAAGAGCAATATCCAATCTGCAATATTGTCTAGGCACCGATTATATTAAATCGACAACGCCGACACCCCTTCATAATTTAAATAGCCTCTTTGCGCTCTAATTTTTCTGCTTTAATTGACCACAAACCAAGCCAAGAAAAACTGTAAAGGTAAGCGAGCATATAACAATAGTTTGGGCAACTCTGGACATTGCTCAGGATGTAACGCCATATTGATATTGGCAGGATAGACAGCAGCCATTAGGATGATCAAACCACATGCGGCCCAAAAGCGAGTTTGGGAACCAAAATACCAATAGCTCCGGCCAGTTCAAAAATACCGCTAATCATCACCAACTCTTTGTGATAACCCAGATAATCCGGCATTGCCATTACAAAAAATCAGTAAAAAATGAGCAAGTCCACCAACAAAGAAAATAGCTGGGTGGGGATACTACCGTTCAATACCACTTTTAGTGGCCACGCCGGACACCATCGCTAACATGCCCCTCTCTTTATCCCTGGTAGCATCAAACAACAGGGCGGCACCGTTTAAGTGTCGCCCTGTGAAGTTTTTACTGCTTAATAGCAATGATCGCTATGTCCCCTTGTGCACGCTGCATTTCTCAAGCGCATCGGCCAACTGGAGCAGTAACTGGTCGTACAGCGTTGGCCCAAGGGGCAATTCAACGCCCAAGGGGTCGATAACACCCATCACGGCCGGTGTATCACCAAAGACGTTTTCTACCATCGTAGCGTTGAATTGAGGCTCACTGAATACGCAATGGATATCATTCTCCCGCACATGCTGCTGCAGGGCTTCAATGCGCGCCGGGCTGGGATCAGAGGCATCGCCCAGCGAAATAGCGCCTGCTGAAGGGACGTCAAAACGCTGCTCAAAATACTGGTAGGCATCGTGGAAGACCACAAAGCGCGGTGCTGATTGCTCAGCAAACCGGCTTTCCAGCGACATTTGCAACGCCAGCACATCGGCTTTGGCCTGGGTAGCGTTACTCTGATAGATCTCGGCGTTTTCAGGATCCATCGCGCTTAAACGACCGGCAATGGCATCTAGCCAGAGGCGAGCATTTTGTGGGTCTAACCAACCGTGTGGGTCTTCCCCATCATGATGGTGGTCGTGGTCGTGGTCGTGGTCGTGGTCGTGGTCGTGGTCGTGATGATCATCATGAACGCCCATGAGATCAATCGATCGATCGCGATAATTCAGCACCTGCGTTTCGTCTAACGCCATCAGTTGCATATGCTCGGCATCTGACGCTAATGACGTCAGTGGGCTGGCAAGCCACGGTGTTAAGTCATTGCTGACCCAAACCACTAACTCAGCAGCATCCAGCGTTTTTGCTTCCGAAGGGCGCAGCGAGTACCCATGGGGAGAGGCACCCTGCTGCATAAACAGCGTAGGCTCCCCCAACTCCCCCATCACTTTACTGACCAGCGAATGTACCGGCGGGATGTCTACTGCGACTTTCGGCACATCGGCCATGGCGGCCAATGGAAGTCCCAGCAGTACCGGCAACGTCATACGGGCAAGTGGTTTTTTCATTACATGCGCTCCTTTTAAGTTGTTTCTTTTTGCTGACTCGTTAACCTCTTGGCACTCGCACAATTTATGTTATAACATAACAATAAATCAACTCGGAGCCTGTTATGTTTTCGCGTCTATCAACAAAAGGCATACCTGAGTATTGCACCTCGTTGACAGGCAACGCTTTGCTGAGAACCGACCAGTTGACAGTTCAATTTGGCCAGCAGCCGGTCCTGGAAAACATCAATCTGTCGCTAAAACCTGGTCGGATTGTCACCCTCATTGGCCCCAATGGCTCCGGTAAATCCACACTGGTCAAGGCGCTGATAGGCGCGATCAAACCTACCGCTGGTCACATTGTCCGCTCGCGTGATCTGAAGATCGGTTATGTGCCCCAACGCCTGCATCTGGATCCTACCTTACCGATGACGGTGCATCGCTTTATCAACCTCCCCAAACGGCATGCCAGCCGTGACATTGCCGAAGCATTAGAACAGGCGGGCGCCGAACATCTGTTGAATGCGGCCATGAATCATCTTTCCGGTGGCCAGCTGCAAAGAGTGCTCTTGGCTCGCGCGCTACTATCGCGTCCCTCTTTGTTGTTGCTGGATGAAGCTACACAGGGGCTGGATCACCGGGGCGTTGCCGAGTTCTACCAGCGCATTGAACAGATCCGCCAACGCTCCCAATGTGCGGTGCTGATGGTCAGCCACGACTTGCATGTGGTCATGCGCACGGCAGACCACGTGATCTGCCTGAACAGGCATGTCTGTTGTGAAGGCCAACCCGAGAAAGTCGCTGCATCGCCTCAGTACCATGCACTTTTCGGTGACCAGGCGGCTAGCACACTGGCTTTCTATCGTCACCAACATGCGAACCCGCAAGATAAGGAGATACTGCGTCATGCTGGATGACTTCTTGTGGCGCGCTGCATTGGCAGGGCTCGGTGTCGGTATAGCTGCAGCGCCGCTGGGATGCTTCGTTGTTTGGCGGCGAATGGCCTATTTCGGTGATGCCACAGCGCATGCGGCTATTCTGGGTGTGGCCTTGGCCCTGCTATGGAATCTCTCCATTTTCGCCGGTGTGATGGGGGTTGCTCTGCTGATGGCATTTTGTGTGTCAACGTTAAGCGGCAGAGGCTATGCCATGGACACCTTGCTAGGGGTGGTAGCGCATTCCGCCCTGGCCATTGGGCTGGTGGCCGTTTCTTTTGTTTCCGGTGTGCGTATTGATCTGCATGCTTACCTGTTTGGCGACATTTTGGCCGTGGGCAAAATCGACCTTGCGGTTATCTGGACGGGGGCCGTTCTGGTCATCAGTTTGATGTTATGGCGTTGGCAGGCGCTTTTAACTGCAACACTCAACGAAGAACTCGCCTATGCCAGCCACATCAACCCCCGTCGTGAACAGCTGGTGTTGACGGTGGCGCTCGCCATTGTGGTGGCCGTGGCCCTCAAGGTGGTCGGCGCACTCTTGATTGCTGCGCTATTGATTATCCCTGCCGCCACGGCGCGGCCTTTCAGCCGCACGCCGGAACAGATGGCGCTTATTGCCGCCATGATTGCGATGGCAGCCACTACTGGCGGGCTACGCGCCGCTTACATGTTTGACACACCGACAGGCCCGACCATTGTCTCTCTGGCCGCAGTGCTGTTTGTTCTTGCCATGCTCGTGACCCAAAGTTGGCGATTTTTATGCCAGCACCTCTCTATACGCGGCAAACCCGCCTCTACTCGTAGGGATCAATAACGCGGTGGATGACCGAGCTGCATCGGTTTACCGCGTGACTACTTATATCCCGTTTTTCCATCGCTTATGGAGCCATTTATGTCTTCGCTACCCGCTACTCACCTAATGCTGCCAGAGCATGCAGCCATCGATAACGACATCAGCGTGTTACCGCGTATCTTTGAAGACGCCATTAATATCGCGATCTTTCAGCGGCCTCTTCCCGCCGATATCGCCTTTAGCGCGCAGGCACAATGCCAAACAGACCGCGCCTGGCAATATAGCTGGCTGGGTCATCCCGATGAAACGTTCATTGCCGACTTACGGCGACGGCTTCCTGCGCCGGAAGCTGCTGACCCACTAATCGACGATATGGCGACCATCGCTGAAGCGATCGCTTTTTTGTTTGATACCCAGACCGTCGGCATACGCGTGCGCCTGCTCAACAGTGCCATGTGCCCGCGGTTTCATTGCGACAACCTCCCCGCGCGCATGGTGACCACCTATTTCGGTCCGGGCAGCGAATGGCTGCCGGAGCACGCCATCAACCGTGACGGTTTGGGCGCGCCACATCCCACCCGACCCGACATAGCAACCGATGCCAGCGCTATTCAACGCCTTTCACCGGGTGACATAGCGTTACTTAAAGGAAGCGGCTGGGAAGGCTGCGAAGAGCGCGGCTTAGTGCATAGAAGCCCTTCCCTGGGTAACGATCAAAAAAGACTTTTGATGTCCATTGATCCCGCTTAGACATTGCTATAGCGACTCGCTTATTTCCATCGTGGAGACGACATGACATCGATAATTCGCCTCTATAACACGCTAACACGCACTAAAGGGCCGCTTCGCACCGAGCGTCCCGACCGGGTGACCCTGTATGTCTGTGGCCCCACGGTTTATAACTTCGCGCACATTGGTAACGCCCGACCCGCGGTTATTTTTGACTTACTGGCGCGTTTATTGCGGCATGACTACCCCGAGGTCGTTTACGCACGCAATTTTACCGACGTAGACGACAAAATTAATGCCGCCGCGGCAGAGGCCGGAGTACCGATTGGCACCATTACCGAACGCTATATCGACGCTTACCATGAGGATATGCAGGCGCTGGGGGTGTTGTCGCCGGATTTAGAGCCTCGAGTGACTGCCCACATTAACGACATTATCGAGCTGATCGCGACACTGATTACCCGTGGCCACGCTTATGAGGCCCAGGGACACGTGCTTTTTGATGTGGCGTCTTACCCTGAGTATGGAGCGCTTTCCGGACGCCGCACCGAGGATATGCTGGCGGGGGCGCGCGTAGAGGTTGCCCCCTACAAGCGCAATCCCCTCGATTTCGTGCTCTGGAAGCCTTCCACGTCAGCCATGCCCGGCTGGCAAAGCCCCTGGGGCCGCGGACGCCCCGGCTGGCACGTGGAGTGCACGGCGATGATCGGCCAACACCTGGGTCATACCATCGATATTCACGGTGGCGGCCAGGATTTGATCTTTCCTCACCACGAAAATGAGATTGCCCAAGGCACCTGCGCCCACGGCGCGCTCTACTGCCATACCTGGGTACACAACAGTTTTATTACTGTCGACGGACAGAAAATGTCTAAATCGCTCGGCAATGTACTGCTGGTGCGCGACCTACTCAGCCAAGCGCCCGGTGAAGCGATCCGTTTTGCGCTGCTGGCGACCCACTATCGCCACCCGCTGGATTGGAACTCTCGTCGCTTGGCTGAGGCGAGGCAAACGCTGGTGCGCTGGTACCGCCGCCTAGCCTCGGCCGCTGGGGATGAGCAGGTTGAGTGGAAGAACGTAGCGCCGGATGCCGAGGTGCTGGAAGCGCTGCGCGACGATCTTAATGTTCCCCGGGTGATTAGCCGTTTGCACGAGCTGGCAAGCGCTATTGGTAATGCCACTACCGAAGACAATGTGCGCACTGCAGCCTACCGACTGCGCGCCTCTGCCGCGTTAATCGGCTTACTACAGCAACCGGCAGTAAGCGCCTTAAATGCCCTGCGGGAATTACCGGATCAAGCCTCGCCAGACCGACTGCCCGTCAGTCAGATTGATGCGCTAGTAGCAGAACGCCATCACGCCCGCCAGCAGCGCGATTTCGCCCAGGCCGATGCCCTGCGAAATGCCCTTGAAGCGGCTGGCGTAGTGGTCCACGACACGCCGCATGGCAGCGAGTGGCAGTTCGCCGCCGAGGTGACGGTATGAGCAGGGAGGCGCGTAATGCAACACTATGATGTGGTTGTCGTTGGGGCTGGCCCGGCGGGGATAGGCTTGGCCACTATGTTGGCAAAACTGCCCGATCTGGATTACACCCTTCTGGAGGGCGGGCTTATCGGGGAGTCGCTGCGCCGCTGGCCTGCGCAAACGCGCTTTATCACCCCCTCTTTCTACAGCAACCCCTTCGGCCTAGCCGATCTCAACGCCGTGGATGCATTGAGCTCACCCGCTCTGCACTGCGGCGTAGAGCACCCCAGCGGCGCCCAGTATGCAGACTATTTAAGCTTTGTTGCCCAACAACACAATTTGCCCATCCGCGAAAATTGCCATGTGCAGGAAGTAGCGTCCGCGGCGGACGGCGGCTTTATTCTGAGTACCGAGCAGGGCGAACTGACGACGCGCTTTCTGGTCTGGGCTACCGGTGAGTATCAGTTTCCCGAGCTGTCGCCATTCCCAGGGGCGAGTTGGTGCCAACATTATGCCGAAGTGGAAAACTGGGCAGACTTTACCGCTCCTCGCTATTCAGTGATCGGTGGGTACGAGAGCGGCGTCGATGCGGCGATCAATCTGGTTCAACTTGGGCGGTCGATACGCCTGTTAGCGCGCAAATCCTCCTGGGACCCCAGCAGTCCCCACGACCCCAGCCTTTCCCTTTCGCCTTATACCCGTGGCCGCTTGGACGAGGCGGTCAACACCGGGCGGCTGGAGATTGTCTTCGGTGCGGATATTGTCGAAGTCATCGCTAATGCGGACACCGGGTTTAGCATACATGCCGCCGACGGCCGTCAATGGGCGTGTGAGCAGCCACCTATACTCGGTACGGGTTTTATCAGCGGCGGCGGGGCAAGCCAGATCGAATCGCTGTGGGAGCGGGATCACCAAGGGCAGATACGGCTCAACGAGGTAGATGAATCCACCCTGACGCCCGGGCTATTTTTAGTCGGCCCGCAGGTACGCCACGACCCGCAAATCTACTGCTTTATTTACAAGTTTCGCCAGCGCTTCAGCATGCTTGCCACCTACTTGGCCGAACGTTTGGAGATCGATGCCTGGGTGCTAGAAGCCGATAACCAAGTATGGGGAGCCTTCGGCAATCAGGAATGCTGTGAGGAGTGCCAATGCTAACACTCTCATCTCGCCCACGATTGCCCGGTGTAACGCTAACTTCCAGCCTGCTTTTGGCGGCGATCGTTGGTGGGGCGTTACTTGGCCATTTCGCCCCCGCTCGTGGGCAGTGGCTGGGCGACAACGTCGATGCCACGCTGCTGACAATGATTGGCTTACTCTTTTTCAGTGTGCGTTTTGAGATGCTTGCCCAGCAGGCGAGTAACCTGCGCTTTTTGGCCATCGCCCTGGTAGCCAACTTTGTGTTCGTGCCCCTGATTGGCTATGGCGTCGCCGCATTGTTCATGGCGGCCCATCCGCTATTGATGGTGGGGTTGGTGATCTACTTTATGGCGCCGTGTACCGATTGGTTTCTCGGCTTTACCCGCCTGGCAGGGGGCAATATTGCGCTGGGCATGGCACTGGTTCCCCTCAACATGCTGATCCAGCTGCTGCTTTATCCACTCTATTTGCAGTGGTTTACCCAGCAGACGGGAAGCATTGAGGTGCAGCTGATCGGTACAACGCTACTCTACTGGTTTGTGCTCCCAGCGATTGCCGCGTTAACGCTGCATCACATCCTGCGCCGCGTACTTGGCGCGCAACGCTTTGCGCAGTGCCTGACCTGGGCAGACCGCGCCACTCCCTGGGTTATCGCCCTGCTGGTGATGCAAATATTCGCGGGTAATATCGCCGTGATGCTCGCTCACCACCGTGTGTTTGCTTTACTACTGCTGTCGGTGTTTGTGTTTTTCGTGCTGACCTTTTTGCTAAGCGAGATTATCTGCCGCTTCTGCCGTCTGGATTACCCGGAGCACGCGTTACTCACCATGACGATCGCTGCCCGCAATGCCCCCTTGATGCTAGCGGTCACGATGACCGCGTTACCTGGACAACCGCTGATCTATGCCGCCCTGGTGATTGGTATGTTAGTGGAGTTCCCCCATCTAACACTCCTTCGGCGCGTACTGCTGGCGCTCAGCGCCCGCCGCTACCCGAGCCAGCGGCAGACATAGCTGTACATAGCTTTTGTGCTCTAACGAAGCGCTCTTCACGCGCCCTATCACTTCTGTCACCTAGCGCTTGCTAACCTCTGATAAATTATGAGTTTACCCAATGACCACGAACACACTCGAACAGGCCGTCACCATCACACTACCAGATGGCGCCCAACGCCACTTTGACCACCCCATCAGTGTCGCAGAGGTGGCGTATGCCATTGGCCCCGGGCTTGGCAAACAGGCTATCGCTGGCAAGCTCAACGACCGACTGGTCGACGCCTGCGAGATGATCCACAGCGATGCCCAGCTACAGATCATTACCCCACGCGATGAGGCAGGGCTTGAGATCATTCGCCACTCCTGTGCGCACCTGGTCGGTCACGCCGTCAAACAGCTCTACCCCAGCGCCATGATGGTAATTGGGCCCGTCATTGAAGACGGCTTCTACTACGATATCGCCTTTGAGCGGCCCTTTACGCCCAGCGATCTCGCCGCCATTGAAGCGCGCATGCAGGCGCTGATCGATCAAGAGTATGACGTTGTAAAGCGCATCACCCCACGGAATGAAGCGGCTGAGCTGTTTACAACCCGCGGTGAAGCTTACAAGCAGCGCTTAATCGAAGAGATGCCCGAGGAGGTAAAAGCGGTAGGACTCTATGTCCATCAAGAATACGTGGATATGTGCCGTGGCCCTCATGTTCCCAACACGCGTTTCCTTAACGCCTTCAAACTGACCAAGTTAGCTGGCGCCTACTGGCGGGGCGATGCCAAAAACGAACAGCTACAACGCATTTACGGCACCGCCTGGGCGGATAAAAAGCAGCTAAAAGCGTACTTACAGCGCCTTGAAGAGGCCGAAAAGCGCGACCATCGGCGCCTGGGGCGTGGCTTGGAACTGTTTCACTTTCAGGAAGATGCGCCTGGCGCAGTTTTCTGGCACCCCCGCGGCTGGGCGATTTTCCAGTCACTGATTGATTACATGCGCCGCCGTCAGCAGGCCGCAGGCTATGTGGAGGTAAATTCCCCCGATGTGATGGACCGCAGCCTATGGGAAATTTCCGGCCACTGGCACAACTATCGCGAGCATATGTTCACCACCGAGACCGAAGATGGCCGCTCGCTGGCGCTCAAACCGATGAACTGCCCCGGTAGCGTGCTGCTCTACCGCCACGGCTTAAAGAGCTATCGTGATCTACCCATCCGTATGGGTGAATTTGGCAAGGTGCACCGCTACGAGCCCTCCGGCGCGCTCCATGGGTTGCTCCGGGTGCGCCACTTTACTCAAGACGATGCGCATATCTACTGCACCCCCGGCCAGATGGACGCCGAGTGCCGCGACGTGGTGGCCCTGGTGCTGGACATCTACCGTCAGTTCGGCTTTGAGGAGGTGAGTATCAAGCTCTCCACCCGCCCGGAAAACCGCATGGGCGACGACGCCACCTGGGATGTTCTGGAAGGCGCGTTGGAGCAGGCGCTAACGGGCATGGGGCTTGAGTACCGACTCAATCCGGGAGAAGGCGCTTTCTACGGACCTAAGCTGGAGTTTGTGCTGCGCGACGCCATTGGCCGCGACTGGCAGTGCGGAACGCTGCAGGTGGATATGAACCTGCCCGAGCGCTTCGGCCTTGAATACGTGGATGAGGACGGCCAGCGCAAACCTCCGGTGATGCTGCATCGGGCGCTGTTTGGCTCGCTGGAGCGCTTTATCGGTATTTTGATCGAGCACTACGCGGGCAAGCTTCCGGCCTGGCTCTCGCCGGTTCAGGCAGTAGTGCTGTCGATTACCGACGAGCACGCCGCTTATGCTCGGGACGTCGCCCAGCTACTCAATGGTGTGGGGGTACGTACCGAAGTAGACACACGCAATGAGAAGATCGGCTACAAAATTCGCGAACAAACCCTCCAGCGAATTCCCTTTTTGCTTGTGGCGGGGGCGAAAGAGCGCGATGCAGGCACCATTGCGATACGTACTCGTGAAGGCGAAGACCTGGGCGTAGTACCTCTCAAGCAGGCGATAGCGCAACTGCTAGAGCAAGTTCAAGCCCCCGATGATCATCAACGCCAAACCGATCTTCAGCGTCTGCTTGAGCGAATGAGCGCAGCCTGATGTGACGAACTTACGCCCTGGGCGATCGGTGCCCACCGGCGCATTTATACTACGTTATAACGTTAAAATTAGGCGGAATCGCTGTATGAGTGACCCGAGTAACAACGCTGACAAACAGCGTGAAGTAACGATGAAAGAGTGGGAAGCCAAGCTACTGGCCATGCCGGCTAGTGACTATATGAACGACGAGCAGCTGGCGTTTTTCCGTCAGCGGCTGCTGGCCGAACGCGAAGAACTTGAAGCACATTTAAAGGAGATGAAAACCGCGATTGCCTCCCACGAGCGCGACAGCGACGAGGCGGACCAAGCCTCGTTTGAAGAGGAGTTGCGCCTGGCATTGCGTCAAGCCAATCGGGAAAGCCGCTTGGTCAACAATATCGATGCGGCATTAAAGCGAATCGAGAATGGCGATTACGGCTACTGCGAAGAGACTGGCGAGCCTATCGGTATTCCACGCCTAATGTTCAGGCCTACTGCACGATTATGTATTGAGGCCAAAGAGCGTCAGGAGCGCAAAGAACACCATTACCGTAAAGCGAGGTGGGAGTAGGACATTATGCAAGAGCCATCGCTACTACCGATCAATGTATTGACAGGTTTTTTGGGCAGTGGAAAAACTACCCTTCTCAACCGTTGGGTTCACCAAACCTCCATGCGCAATACGTTGGTGGTGATCAATGAGTTCGGCGATATCGGCTTGGATCACCAGTTGCTTACCCACAGCGATGAACAAGCGGTCATCGAAATGAGTAGCGGCTGTTTATGCTGCACGCTGCGTGGTGATCTGAGTCGGACGCTGCAAGAAGCGCTCGAGGATATCGCGGCTCAAGACAAGCCCCTGCCCTCTCGTGTGGTTATCGAAACCACCGGGTTAGCTGAACCTACGTCGCTACTGCAGCTGTTAATGACGGATCACTGGCTGGCACACCGCTTTAAGCTCGATAGCGTCGTGTGCTGCGTCGATGCGGCCAATGGCGCGGCGACCCTGGAAGCTCACCGGGAGTCGCAGCATCAGGTCGCGGTGGCCGACAAGCTGTTAATCACCAAAACCGACTTGGCTAGTGAGGAGACGGTTTCCCGACTGGCGAATCAATTGGCCAAGTTAAACCCGGCAGCGGAGCAGTGGCAGGTCATCGACGGCGAACTCTCGGCGGATTTACTGGTGGGCTCAGGGCTTTACCGAACCGATACGCAAGGCTATCAAGTAGAGCAGTGGCTAAAAGCAAGCAGCTACGCACGGCATCAGGCTGAGACACCATCCTCCGCATTTTCAGCACCACTGAAAAATTCAACGATGAGTCCTCACCGATCGAGCGACCATTCCCACCACAGCAGCAATATTAAAGCGTTCTGCTTTAGCGTTAATGAGCCTATCAAACCGGAGGCACTGGAGAATTGGCTGGATATTTTGATGTCGTTGATGGGCGACAAAATGCTGCGTATTAAAGCCGTGGTGCACCTTACCGATCGAGAGACGCCGATGGCGCTACATGGCGTGCAGCATATTTTTCATCCCCCGGCGCCACTGCCAGCGAACAGCGTTCACGACCGTGTTTCACGATTTGTCTTCATCACCCAAAACGTGGCACCGGAAACGATCGCGGAGCTTTACACCTTTTTTAACTCATCCAAAGAGGTAGAGGAATGACCGTTTTCACCTTGCCCGATGTCGCAAGCCAAACTACTCGTTCGCCAGGGGCGTTAACGTGGGTGGGCATGGAAGGTATCGCGCTACCTATTCGGTTCGGTAACCGCAGCGTGACTGTCAAGATCAATGCTGGGGTAAGTCTTGAGAACCCTGACGCTCGCGGGATCCATATGTCGCGTCTTTATTTGGCATTGGAAATGCTAGAAGAGAAAGCACTGACGCTCCCTGCGGTAAAAAACGTGTTAAACACATTTTTAGCAAGCCACGAGGAACTCTCTCAGCATGCCTATCTAACCTTTAAAGGCGAATTGCCACTTAAACGTGAAGCGCTGATAAGCCCATTGGCCGGGTGGAAAAGCTACCCCTTTACGCTGCACTGCCAAGTAACGCCAGCTGGCTTTCAGGCCGACATTGACCTTGAGATAGGTTACTCATCCACCTGCCCCTGCTCGGCGGCGCTGGCACGACAGTTAATTCAACAAGCTTTTGATGAAGACTTTGCGGAAATCCCGTTAACCAAAGCAGCGGTATCATCGTGGCTAGGCAGTGAAGAGGGAATATTGGCGACACCCCATAGTCAGCGAAGCTTTGTTTACTGCACGCTGCGTCTTGCAGAGGAAGATGACAACACGCTGCAGATAGATGAGTTGGTAGCGCGTTCGATTGATCGTATTGAAAAGACACTCGGTACCGCGCTACAAACTGCCGTTAAGCGTATCGATGAACAGGCCTTTGCCCTCGCTAATGGGCAGAATCTGATGTTCTGTGAAGACGCGGCAAGACGGCTTGATAAAACACTGCGGCAGGCGCCAGGAGTGACAGCATTTAAGCTCAAGGTGGTGCATGCGGAAAGCCTGCATGCGCATGATGCCGTGGCGCGTAGCGAGTGGAATTGGTAACAAAATAACAGCGATACCAAGGATCGTAGAAACCCTTGAGGATCCGCTTAAGCAGTGTTCCGATACCTTTCATAAAATCTGCTTCATGCCAGAACGGCCAAACATAAACAGGTATTAGCTTGCCCTATTTTATAATTGGTTAAACATGTCAGCAGGCTTATCCGACCAATAATGCCTATGAAATATTTTCTAAGCGCATGATTTAGCTGAATTTAATTTTAATGACCAGAGAGAAAAATAAACCGCCCAACCACTATCTGATAAACCAAAGGGCTCGACCTCAAGCGAACAAGCAGGCATGGTAAGTATTATTATTCACCATCAGCGAACCAACAGGAGGGTACGCCAATGCCGCACAATCTGACTCACAACCTGACTCAAAACCTGACTCAAAACCTATGCAAGATGGGGCTATTATCGCTCTTGGCGTTGTCTCCCAACGCCTTCAGCCAACAACAACCGGGGGCGGCTTCCGGTAATGATGTTACCACTGAGTCGTTCCAGGACTGGGAAGTCCGCTGCCAGCGTAATGCCGAGGGCCCGACCCCTTGTGCAATGTCACAATTGGTCACGCAACCTGACAGCAACCAGCCCTTGATGCAGGTAATTCTCGACTATCCGCCCCAGATCGATGACCCGGTGATGAGCTTTTTCGTGCCGCTGGGGGTACACCTGGCCCCAGGCTTGCAATTGGTCGTGGATAACGGTGAGCCAATCCAGTTCCCCTATCAGGTCTGTCAGGAGCAAGGCTGCCGTGCTGACGCCCCCATTGAACCAGCGATGCTGCAGCAACTCCGCAGCGGCAACACGGCAACCCTCAGCATGATCAGTCCACGCGGTGAACGCATGGATGTCGATATTTCTCTGATCGGCTTTACTGACGCCAGTACCCGCATCGCTCGCTAATCTTAGGGGCCTTGCCCACAAAGCCGGCCCATGAGGGCCGGCAAGTCTACCTGCCGCTGATAACAGGCTTGCGTTGACACCTGCTGCCGCGGTTTCAATGTAAAACTGCTCTCTACCACCTACCCTTCCGGCACGATGGTCTTAGTATCGAACGACACGTTAGCTGGAAAGCGCTCTTAGCTAGAAATGAATAACGCTTGGAAATAGCAGAACCGGCAGAGGTTTGGTAGGGAAAACGCCTGCACTGGCTATAGCGTCGCTATCGGCCATGAGCGGACTGCTTATCCGCGAATTAACCCCTTTTAGACACATTGACACGGTGGGCCTTCTATCTACTGCCTAGGCAGGTCGGTTTCAAAGCTGAGATCCCTAAGTACATCAAGTGACGTACCGAAAATGTAAAGTGAGCTTTACTTATAGTCTAGCATTAATTAATGTAAAGCCTACTTTACATTGGAGGCTGCATAGATGAGATATCTTTACGAGATGGGCGCTGCTTTAGGGTGTTACATGGTCGTGCTGGTGGCGTCATTGTTCGCTCTGAATCAATTCCAGGATGCCGATTTTGTATCCCGCGCGATCATTACCCTTTCCCCAATTATCCCTGCAGCATTTATGTGTTGGGCGGTAGTACGGAAATTGCGACGACTGGATGAAATGCAACTGCGGATTCAGTTCGAAGCACTGGGATTTGCATTCGCAGCCTCAGCACTGTTGACTTTTAGCTATGGCTTCATGGAAAACATCGGTGCGCCTCATCTTCCATGGCTATGGGTATGGCCCGTCATGGGACTAATGTGGATCGTTGGGTTAATGATCGCTAAGCATCGATATCAATGAAAAACAAACTTAAAGCGCTGCGCGCCCAGCACCATTGGTCGCAGCAGGATTTAGCCACAATCCTGGGCGTCTCCCGTCAGACTATTAACGCGATTGAAAATGGCAGATATGACCCAAGTTTACCGCTGGCATTCCAGATTTCTCGCGCCTTTAGTTTGCCCATTGAGAAAATTTTTGATGATGAGAACCACGCGACATGAGCCGAAGCAGTCTGTTACTTCACCGCGAGGATGGTAGCTCACAATGTCGCTTCTTTGCTCGCGAAAGCATTGCGTAGACATGCCTCCTTTCTCAATCAATACGAGTAGGCTCGAGGCCAGAGGTGTCATACCCCCCCCAATTAAGCGCCTAATCGGAACAAGGAACGGGGATTAGTATCAAGAATATGCTGTCGATCGTCAGCGTCATTAATCCAGTCATTGAGCCATCTGAAGGTATCGCCGTAAGTATGCTTATCCTCATGACGTGTCCACGGCCAATCGCTGCCCCACACCAATCGGTCTCGCCCAAGATGGTGCAATAACGCTTGAACATGCGGTTTTAGGTCTGCCACCGGTGAGCGATAGGGAGCCGAGAGCTTTACCCAGGTTCGCTCTGCCTGTCCTGATTCAAGCAGAAGACGGCAGCCCCGGTCTTGCATGGGTTCGGCCTCGACGGGTAACCCAATATGATCAATGACTAACTTAACACCATGCTCGTGTAACGCTGGGAAAATTTCAGGCAGCCGATTTCCTTCCAGATGCAACTCAAGATGCCAGTCCATGGTTTTAAGATTATCCAGGAAGTCTATCCATTGCGGATCACTGAGGTTAGGCAATGCACTTCGCCCCTCAATAAGATTCCACCGAACGCCCACAATCCCAGTAGCATCAAGAGCGGCTATTTCTTCAATCGTCGTTTCTTTGGGGAGCTGAACCACCCCACGATAAGCATGATCAAGCTTAGCGAGGATCTCAAGAAGTTGCCGATTATCGTTTCCTAGAAAGCTTGGTTGCACCAGGACTCCACCACTTAATTGACAGCTTTCGAGATTTTCTTGCCAATCCACGAGAGGAGCAGGACGGGAGGGAGTGTAGTTAGACTCCTGGACGTTCTTAAAGGACCCGTAAACATGAGCATGGCAATCAAAACCTAATTTCACCGTTAGTACCTCTTGACCTAAACCTGGGCATTTTACATACACTAACTTGTTATACATAAGTCTAGTTCTCTAGAGAACTGGTTGACTAGAAGTATACACGGGTCTTCAATGACCTCAAGAAATCAAAATGACCACTGGATGCCCCCTATGCGAGCCAAGTTCTCTGCTAATACGGACGGAAGATTACCCCTGTACGCCAAGCTCCGCGATCAATTAGGCTCAAGGATCGCCAATGGTGAGTGGAAACCAGGCGACATGATCCCCTCGGAGAACCGTTTAGCCGAAGAGTATGGCGTTGCTTTAGCCACCATGCGGATGGCCCTGAAGCAGCTGGTTGATGAGGGGCTGCTGGATCGGCGGCGAGGTACCGGCACTTTCGTTAAGCAACCCGCTTTCCGAGCTGATCTGTTTCGCTTCTTCCATGTACATGACGTGGATGATCCTGATATCCCCGTCATTCCTGAAAGCCGAATTCTTAGCTGCCAGGAAGTCCCGCTGCCTGCTGAGGTGCAGAAAGCCTTTGGTGAGGACTCAGTCAGCCATTGCATAAAACTCGAACGCGTTCGCCTGTGGTCAGGCGAACCGCTACTGTTTGAAGAACTTTACCTACGTCTACCCGATTTCGAAGGACTCTTATCGCTCAATCCAAAAGCGATGGGGCCTTTGTTATATCCCGTATTTCTGGAGAAAGTCGGGATTTTAATCTCGTCGGCCACCGATGAGCTTTCATTCGGCATTGCTACCGAGACCAGCGCTCAGCAATTGGAGCTAGCTCCCAAGGCACCGGTCGCCGTCATCCAACGCATTGCCCGCAATCCCGCCGGAAGAGTCATTGAGTTTCGCCGGGTACACGGACGACCCGAGCGATTCCGCTACCGTGTCACGCTCGGTGATCACCCCGCATAAGGGCGCATTTGATGCCCGTCTTTACACCCTGCATTACCAAAAAAGGTAACTAACAATGAAAAAATTACAGCTTACGTCTCTTGTTGCACTATCCGCAGTTACTGCTATGCCTGTCATGGCTGACGACTACCCGGATCGTCCTATCGAAATAGTCGTACCGGCACCCGCTGGCGGCGGCACTGATAACGTTGCGCGCATGCTTAACCAGTACCTTCAGGAAGAGTTAGGAGAGTCATTAGCGGTGTTGAATGTCGCTGGAGGAGGTGGTGCTATCGGGGTAAACCAAATTGCCCGGGCTAGGCCCGATGGTTACACACTGCTCTCTACCTGGAATAGCCCGATCACTACCGTGCCCCACATGCAGCGTGTTCAGTACTCTTACGAGACATTGACCCCGATCACCAGCACTTCTCAGAGTGCTTACACCATGTGTGTAGCCCCCGACTTTCCCGCTGAAACAGGTGAGGAATTCCTAGCCGAGCTACAAAACAACCCTGGTCAGTACACCTATGGTAATGACGGTGTTGGGGGAACCATGCGTTTAGCGGCAGAGCGTATTTTCGACGCCACTGGCATTGAAGCGCGCCCCATTCCGTTCGGTGGTGCCGGTGAAACACTCCAAAACTTCCTTGGCGGCCACGTGGACATCTACGGTGGCTCCATCACACCGGTGCTCCCCTACGTAGAAGACGGCAAGGCAAAATGTCTGCTCGTGACCTCCGCCGACGACAATGAAGCCCTCCCTCAGGCATCAGGACTTGCCGCGCTCGGCCATCCCGAGCTGGAAACCGTACTGTGGCGCATGATGCTGGCACCCGAGGGTATGGATGAACAACGCGTTAATGTCATCGCCGATGCTGTTGCAAGAGCAGTAGAGCACCCCGAGTTCCAAACGTTCCTAGCTGCTCAAGGTGAAACACTCAACCTCGTTCGTGGTGAAGCGCTTCGTGCGCGCCTGCAACAGGAAACCGAAGCAATTGGCGAGACACTCGACAAGCTTGGGCTTAAGAAAAACTAACCCATGCTGACTGGACGATAATTTACTCATGAACTTCAGAGATATTATCTCTGGCATCGCCTTCCTCATCCTCGGCTGCACAGTGGTCGGGGTGGGGAATGGCTTTGATGCTGGAGCAGCTTATGTGCCTATGGGCGTTGGCATTCTGATGTGCCTTTTCTCACTTTCTCTCATCTTTAAAGGCGTTACGCAGAGATTAGGGGCAAGTGAGTCGAGTAGCATCGCTGTCGCGTTAATCGATCACCCAGGACGATTTATGGCGACAGTCGCCTGTTGCCTGATCTACTACTTGGCCATGCCAACGGTGGGTTTCTACTCCACTAGCACGCTGTTCATCATACTACTGTCGCTGGTGCTCGGTGAAAGACGCCCCATCGTCGTTCTAGGTATTACGGTGGGCTTTATCATCCTGTTATACGGGTTGTTTGCAATGGTGCTGAAACGCCCCTTGCCCGTCGAATTTTTCCTGGTTTCCTAAATAGGGTGACACGCTATGTTTGATTCCCTGTTCAATGCACTGCCCGTGGCCCTACAGTTTGGTTCCTTGGTTAGCCTCTTCGTCGGGACCTTGGTGGGCATTTTGATTGGCGCCCTACCCGGCCTCAACCCGGTGATGGCCATCGCTCTGATGCTACCCCTGACCTATGGCTTTGATCCTGTGATCGCCCTAGGACTGGTGGCAGGTATCTATAATGGCTCGATGTACGGGGGCGCTATTCCCGCCATCTTACTTAAAATTCCTGGCACGCCAGCGGCTATCGCGACGACATTCGATGGTTATCCGATGACGCGCAATGGTCAAGGCGGACTAGCCCTCAAGACGGCGTGTTGGTCTTCAGCCGTGGGGGGAATTATCAGTGCCATAGCGCTGATGACGCTGGCCCCTCTGTTGGCGCAGGTCACGCTCGCTTTTGGGCCCACTGAGTATTTCTGGGTGGCCGTTTTCGGTCTTGTAAGCATCGCCGTGTTAGTGGGCAGTGATATCAGCAAGGGCATGCTCGGCGCCCTACTGGGCGTTATCATCGGCCTAGTAGGCGTTGACACCATCAGTGGAGCGGAGCGCTATACGTTCGATTCACTTTATCTAAGCGGGGGCTTTGACCTGATTATCGTGCTCATCGGCCTCTACGCGATTCCGCCAGTGCTTGAAATGGCTGAGAAAAGCAACGCAACCTACTACGACGCAGGAAGCTTTAAAGTCGATGCTAGCGGGAATGCACTAACGCTGATACGTCAGCACTGGCGCACCTGGGCGCGCTCATCGCTGATAGGCGTCAGTGTAGGCATTTTGCCAGGTGCTGGTGGTAATCTGGCGGCTTTACTGAGTTATAACGAAGCGAAGCGCAAGTCCTCAAATCCCGATTCTTTCGGCACTGGCAACCCGGTGGGTGTTGCTGCAGCCGAATCAGGCAACAGTGCCGACAATGCTTCGTCGATGATTCCATCGCTAACGCTAGGGATTCCTGGCAACCTGGTCGCTGCCTTAGTGCTTGGTGCGCTGATGATTCATGGCCTTCAGCCCGGCCCGCAACTGTTTACGAAGTCGCCTGATGTGGTCTTTGGCTTTATGTGGCAGATGCTAATAACGGCGATACTACTGCTTTTCCTGGGCGGTATGGTGGCCACCCGCCTGTTCGCGCAGGTGTTGCGTATGCCGACTGCGTTATTGGTTCCAACAACCTTGGTGCTAATGGCAGTGGGGGTTTATACCGTCAAAGGAAACATGACGGACCTGTATGTCATGTTAGGTTTTGGGTTGCTCGGCTATTTACTCCACCGGCTCGCCTTCCCACTCGCCCCCGTAGTGTTGGGGGTGCTGTTAGGACCAATGGCGGAACAAAATTTACGCTTGGCAATGTTGCTCTCTCAAGACGACGTGGGTGCCCTATTTACGCGTCCTATCTCGCAGGGGATCATCGCACTACTGTTGTTGGTCTTATTTTCACAGGTTTGGAAAATGCTACGGAAAGTTCGTCAGGAGTAACAGCGCTACGAAAGAATTCCACAGTTTTATTGTTGAATTCGTAGACGGCGGTCAGACAATATTCATGACTGACTGCCGCTATCGGCCAGAAGCCGCCATTGAGACTTTCCTGATGTAACGCCAACA
>TARA_R110002051_G_scaffold4579_10_pt1 | contig 20800 bp, 17 predicted proteins | sample TARA_R110002051 | Tara Oceans TARA_R110002051 (sample SAMEA4397023) | marine metagenome | biome: Polar Biome; feature: [MES] marine water layer (ENVO:01000295) within the mesopelagic zone...; material: water (ENVO:00002006), including particulate matter (ENVO:01000060) such as......
GGGAGCTTTTTCTCGCGTGAGGTACAGAGCGACTTTTCATTGGCTGGTGCTTTTTACGGCTCGCCCATGCCGGTGGTCCTAGTGTACTATGTTGAATATAAATATATTTTAAAAATAGAGCTTTCTAAAAGGTGTGTGATGACTGACCTCTTTTTGGTCGTTGATGATAATCAGCCGACGCGGGCACTGATCGGGGAGTTCCTGAAAACTCTCGGGCAAAGCTATGAGGAAGCGGAAAACGGGGGGGAAGCGATCAAATTGATTCAGTCGCGATCCTTCGAGGGCATATTTCTCGATATTCTGATGCCGGAAGGCGACGGGTTTGAGGTCCTGAACTGGATGGTCAAGAACAACGCTATCCTGCCGACGGTGGTGTTCACCGAAGCAAAGGCGCGGTTCGACATGGATTTCCCGTCAATGGCGGAGGGGTTGGGAGCGCTGAAAGCTTTCGACAAGCCGGTAACATTGGAAAAAACACGCACGGCGCTTGAAGCGATGAAAACATTCAGGCAGTCGTGAACCCGGCTTTTAAGGCTCTTTTATCTCTTCTTCCAGAAGACGCCAACTGGTCTCCAGCAGGTGTTCCAGTGTGCCGATTCTTTCGGGGGCCGCGGTTCCGGCACTGACGGCCTCCTTGAAATTTTCCGCTTCGGTGCGGGCAAGCTTGAAGCCAAAATTCCCGAGCATACCGGTTAATTCATGGGCAATAGTGCGGGTTTTCTCAATGTCGTCCCCCGCATTCTTGAGGGACGTAATGAGGGTGTCTGACCGTTTTCTGGCATCCTCGGTATGCATCTGAAGTCTTTCTGGCGGCATCGAGAGCTTGAGTGTTTCCAGAAATTCCCGGTCGAAATATTCTCCGGCGGGATTTGAGCGGGCGCTCTGAATTTGCCCTGTTGATCCTTCAGTCTGTGTCAGGGTGCCGTCTGCCTGCTCACGCGCTTGTTGCGCTGCGTATTTTCCGAGCGCGAACCGGAGATCCGCAATGTCGAGCGGCTTTGTCAGCACATATTGCATGCCGGCGTTTATGTACTCGTCTTTTTGATCCTGAAAGGCGTTGGCGGTCAGCCCGACGATGGGCAATTTCTCCGTGTCGCGGGCGAATTGCCGGATGGAGACCGTGGCTTGCACACCGTCCATGTTCGGCATCTGCACATCCATGAGGATAAGGTCGTAGGCTTCAGGATCCTTGCGGACAAAATTCAGCGCGATTTCCCCGTCGCGTGCAATCGTGACGGTATGCCCGTCCCGCTCCAGCATGGCCTGGGTGATCATTTGATTGATGTCATTGTCTTCGGCGACGAGGATCCGCAGGGGCGGCGTGGTCGAAACCTCAACATCTTCGTCGATAACATGCTGGTTTTCGGCGATTTCCGCATCAACGGACAGCAGGAACGTCGTGCCCGTGCCGACTGTGCTTTCGACGCCGAAATCGGCCCCGATGGCATCGGCAATCCGTTTGGAAATATTCAGGCCAAGCCCGGTGCCGCCGCCGTGGCGGATTCCGACATCGGTCTGTTTGAATTCCTCGAAGATGCTGTCGATATCCTCTTCGGCAATCCCCGGGCCGGTGTCGGACACTTTGAATGAAATACGGCAGGTCTTGCCGTCTTCGAGAAGCTGGCAGCGGGCAAGCAGGCTGATCCCCCCGGTTTCCGTGAACTTGACCGCATTACCGATCAGATTGAACAGGATTTGCCGGATATGGTCATAATCCCCGTAAAGGAAAGTCTCGCTCTCGCCCATCACATCGCTGTGGAAGCTGAGGCCTTTCATTTCCGCCCGGATACGGAACATCGACTCCATCGCATCCATCATGGCCGGCAGGGAGAAGCGTTCCTTGGAGAGGGTTATCTGCCCTGCCTCGATCCGGGCGAAATCCAGTACCTGGTTGATCAGGGTCAGCAGAAATAGCCCGGATTCCTTGGCGATGGCCAGTTTCTGGGCGATCTCCGGGGTGACTTCATTCTTGTCTATCAGTTGCAGCAGGCCGAGGATGCCGTTCAAGGGGGTCCGGATCTCGTGCGACATGGACGTGAGAAACCGTGATTTGGCTTCACTGGCGGCTTCCGCGTTCTGGCGGGCGATATGCAGTTCCTTGTGCAGGTTGGCGATTTCCGTGATGTCGATCAGGGCCAGCAGAAAAAAGGCCTCACTGGCACCAACGGCCACCCGTATCCGCATGTGAATCTGGATTTCCAGGCCATCATTGCGCCGGGCAACCAGTTGCATGCCGCTGCTTTCGGGTGATGCATCCTGTGCATCGAGAGTGAGCTTTTCTCCAAGGGTATGGCGGCTTTCTGCAAACTGTTCGGGGATCAGGGATTGCACACTGCGCCCGGCCAACTCCGCGATTGAATAGCCAAGCAGCCGTTCCGTTTGCCGGTTGATCTGGAAAATATGGCCGGTGCTGTCGACGCTGACCAATGCATTCGGAGATTCGTTGTACAGCTGTTCGATATAGGCGAGGGATGCGTTCAGGCGCGCGTTGGTCCGCGCCGCCCTGATCAGCAGGATGATAATCCCGGAGGCACCGGCCAAAATGAAGATAACGATGAAGGACCCCTGTGTCAGGGTGCGCATCGCAGAGTCGAAAGTCGCCTGAGCGTCGATTTCCTGCTGGAAGCTGCGCTTCTCGTTGAGCTTCTGAAGCCTTTGCAGGGCTGCAAGCGCGGGGGAGTCGTCCACGCGTACCAGGGCATCCAGATCTCTGGCGCTCAGTGTGTCGAGCTGGCTGAGCGCCTCGTCTTTCTTCGTCAGGTAATCATTGATCGTCAGCCGGACTGCCTGCAGCAGGTTTTGCTCTTCAGTGGACGGGAGAACGGCTTGCAGTACAGCGATCTCGGTGAAGGCGTCCGCCGCACTCTTTTCAATATGCTCAAGATAAATCGGCTCACGCCGCAGGATGAAGTTCTTGAAGTTGTGAATGAAGCCGCCATAGCCGAGATGACGCTGAAGAGCGTTCAGGCTGCCGGAGACATCCCGTGTCTGATCATTGTAGCGATGCCAGGATTCTTCCGTGGCGTTGAACTGGTTTGCGGCCTGTATGCCGAGAAACAGCAAGGCTGCGATGCTGGCGGTCGCGAGTATGACGACGGTGGCGATTCCCGAGTGTTTCTTCACAAGAGTATTAATCGTCATCCATTAGCTCCCGTGTGACGGTTTCGTCATTCTGCGGAAACCGTACAGGCGACAGTGATGCGCCTCTTCATGAGAACCTTACATGATGAGGTGAACTTTTGGTTAAAAAGCCGTAAAGGAACGCACGTTCAGATATACCTTCAAATGAGGTTTCCTGTCAGAGCATTCCGCAATGCATTGGTGAACTGAAGGACCAGGAAACGGGGCGCTGTCAGCTCCCGGACAGAACCTCCGATGGATCGAGCCTGGAGGCATTGCGCGCGGGCAGGTACCCGAAGACGACCCCGATCAGGGTGGCGCAGATTACCGCGGAGATGATCGCGGTATTTGAATAGACCAGCGTGAAGCTCGACCCGAGCATGCTGAAGGCAGCGCCGAAGCCGAGGGCGGCAAGAATGCCGAGAACGCCGCTGATCAGGCAGACCAGTACGGCTTCGATCAGGAATTGCTGCAGGATATCCCCCTGGCGGGCACCGACCGCCATGCGCACGCCGATCTCGGTGATCCTCTCCGAGACCGAGACCAGCATGATGTTCATCACCCCGATGCCGCCGACGGCGAGCGAAATCAGCGCAATGGCCGAGATCAGCAGGGCCATGGTCTGCGTGGTGCTGGTGATGCTCTGGCGGATCTCGTCCGTGTTGACGATGAAGAAGTCCTTCGTTCCGTGCCGCTGGGTCAGCGTGTCCGTGACGGCCTGCTCGGCGATACTCATATCCGTACTTTCGTCCACGCGCAGGATGATGCTGCGCAGGGACGTGCTGCCGAGGAAACGGCTCTGCACGGTGGTGTAGGGCAGGTAGACGGACAGGTTCTGCCGTCCGCCGAAGCTGCTCTGGCTGGAAGAGACGATGCCGATCACCCGGCACGGCACCGCATCGACGAAGATGACGCTGCCGACGGCTGCCTCCGGCGTGCCGGGGAACAGCGTGTTCCGGGTGTTCTCGTCGATCACGGCTTCCTGGGTGCGGAAGAGGATGCTGTCCGTATCCAGCAGCCTGCCCTCGACCAGTTCCGTTGCCTTCGCCGCGAAATATTGCTCGCCCACGCCGCTGATCTGGGCATTGGCTTCAACCGATCCGAACCGCGTGGTTCCCGAGGTGGAGACCGTTGGCGTGACCGCCGCGGCAAAATACTGCTTTTCCAGCTCGGCGGCGTCGCTCACCACCAGCGTTTTGATCTTGCCGGAGCGCAGATCGCCGAAATCCTTGCCGGGAAAAATCTCCAGCGTGTTGGTGCCGAGACGCCGGATGTTTTCGAGCACCTGCTGTTGCGATCCCTCGCCAAGGGCGAGAACGCAGACCACGGACGCAATGCCGATGACGATGCCGAGCATGGTCAGGGAGGTTCGCAGCTTGTGCGCCCGCATGGCGAGCAGGGCCATCTGGAAGGCTTCGGAAAACCTGTCCATTGCCGCTTTCCAGGCGGATGCGGGCGAGCCGCTGGGTGCATGTTCGGCAGGTGTGATCTGTTTTGCCGGGCGGGTCTGCCGGTCCGAGATGATCTCGCCGTCGCTGATCTCGATGATGCGTTCGGCCTGGGCGGCGACATCCGGATCGTGGGTGACGATGATGATTGTGCGGCCGTCCTCGTGCAGTTCGTGCAGGATGCGCAGTACTTCCTCGCTGCTTTTCTTGTCCAGCGCGCCGGTCGGCTCATCCGCCAGGATCACGTCCGCGTCGTTCATCAGGGCGCGGGCAATCGAAACCCGTTGCTGCTGGCCGCCGGACAGCTGACCCGGCCGGTGGTCCGCGCGGTCGTCCATGCCGAGACGGGCGAGCAACTGGTGCGCCTTCTCCAGCCGGTCGGCGCTGCGCTGCCCGGCATAGATGGCCGGGATTTCGACATTACCCGCCGCCGTCAGCTCGGCCAGCAGATTGTAGCGCTGGAAGATGAAGCCGAAATGCTCGCGCCGGAGCGCCGCCAACTCGTCCGGGCCGAGCGCGTCCGTGGATTTACCAGAGACCCGGTAGGTGCCGGATGTCGGCCTGTCGAGGCAGCCGAGAATGTTCATCAGCGTCGACTTGCCCGAACCGGACGCGCCGATAATCGCGACCATCTCGCCGGAATTGATGGTGAGGTCGATGCCCTTCAGGGCCTCGACATAGCCATCGCCGGACGGAAAGGCGCGCCGCAGGTTCTCGATCAGGATCAGGGGATCTGCCATGTCTCTAGAACCGCATCCGGAAGCCGCGTTTGCTTTCGCCGGAGGCACCGCCGCCGGATTGGCCGACGACCACGCGTTCGCCTTCGGCGAGGCCGGAGATCACCTCAACGGTCACCTTGTCGTTCAGGCCGGTTTTAATCCGGCGGTTCTCGATCTGGCCCTTCGCGTCGAGCACCCGGACACTGTATCCCCCATCCCGGCTGCGCTGGCCGAGCGCGGCCGACGGAATGGTGAGCACATCCAGCGCCTGGTTCAGCACGATATGCACCTCCGCCGTCATGTAGGTGCGGAGACGGCGCTCCGCGTTCGGAATGTCGAAGGTGCCGATATAATAGATCGCCGAGGAACTCGTCGTCGAAGAGGTGCTGCTGGATGAGGTGGTGATGGCGCTGTCCGACGTGATGGATTCAGGGGCCGGCTCGATGGCCTGCAGGACCGCGTCGTAACGCCGTTCCGGATCGCCGAGGATGGTGAAATAGACCGGCTGTCCCGGCTCTACCCGGACGACATCGGCTTCCGAGATCTCGGCCCGGACCGTCATGGTGTCGAGCTGGCCGAGAACGATGATGGTCGGCGTCGATTGCGCGGCGTTGACGGTCTGGCCTTCCTGGCTGACCACGGCCAGCACGGTGCCGTCCGTCGGTGCGATGATCTTGGTGTATCCGAGATTGGCATCTGCGGTTTCGACAGCGACTTCGGCTTCCACGATCTCGGCCCTGAGTGCCTCGATCTGCGCCTCGGTGGTGCGCACATCCGCTTCCGCCGTCTCGAAATCGGCCTGGGACACGGCGCGCTGCGCCACCATGGATTTTTGCCGCTTCAGGGTCAGATTGTTCCGGGTCAGGGTCGCCTGCTTCTCGGCCAGTTGCGCCTTCACGTTGGCAAGCGCGGCCTCGGATGTCCGGAGCGCGTTTGTCTGGGTCACGGAGTCGATCTCCGCGATCAGATCGCCCTCCCGGACTTCATCGCCGAGGGCGACATGCAGGGCCGTGATCTGGCCGGAGGCCTGGGCACCGACCGCCACCAGGGTGGATGGCTTCAGGATGCCGTTGGCGAGCACGGTCTCCTCGATGCTGCCGATCGTCGTCGGCCGCGTCACATAGGAGACTTCCTTGGACGGGGAGAGACGTGTCCAGCCGTAATAACCGCCGCCTGCAATCAGGATCAGCACGATGAGGGCGAGGAGGAGGCGTCCGCGTCTGCGGGAGGGTTTCTGTGTCATGATCGGTTGATGACCTGCATATCTCTGGTGCGCATCAGTCGCGGGGGGCGGCGGGATTTTCGATCTCGTCCACACCGTCCCAGCCACCGCCGAGCGCTTTGTTGAGCGTTACGTAGCCGGCGGCGATGGCCACCTGGCTCTGAAGAAGGGAATCCTCCGCCGAATAGAGCGAGCGTTCCGCATCGAGCACGTCGAGGAAGCTGCTTGAGCCAGCCTGGTAGAGTGTCCGCGCCAGTTGCGTCGCGTCCCGGTAGGCATTCGCGGCCTCGGTCAGGGAGCGATAGCGGATGCGCTCCTGAGCCAGTGCGACGATGGCATTCTCGACATCTTCCAGCGCGGTCAGGACTGTCGAGCGGAAGGCGGCCTCGAACTGGTCGCGCTGGGCGACGGCAATGTCGACGGCGGCCGCGAGTTGCCCGCCATTGAAGATCGGCACGCTGACGGACGGGCCGATGAGCCAGCCGATGGAAGAGCCCTTTGCCAGATCGCCGATACTGGAGCCGGAGGTGGAGATGCTGCCGGTCAGGCTGATGCTCGGATAGCGGGCTGCCTCGGCCTCGCCGATCAGGGCGGTGTACTGGGCAAGCTGGCGTTCGGCCGAGCGCACATCCGGCCGGGTCAGCAGGATATCCGCCGGGACGCCTGCCGGAACCGGCTTCACGGGCGTCGGGATCGGCGCGTCGTTTTCGATCATGCCGGTCAGTGCCGCCGGAGGCTGGCCGGTCAGCACGCTCAGCCGGTGGACCGCCTGGGCGTAGGAAACTTCCAGCGTCGGGATATTGGCCTCTGTGCTGCTTGCCTGACCGGCGGCGTTAGCCATGTCCGCGCCGGAGGTCGAGCCTGCCTGGAACATGGTGCGGGTCAGATCCTCGGTCTCGCGCAGGGAGCCGGCAGTGCGCCGGGCAAGTGCGATCCGGGCCCGGAAGCCGCGGGCGGAAACATAGTTCGACGCGATATCGCCGATCAGCGTCAGCATGGTGTCGCGCAGGTCTTCCTGGGCCACGTCGAGGCTGTAGGCAGCGGCTTCGACCCGGCGCTGCTTGCCGCCGAACAGATCCAGCTCCCAGCTCGCATCAAACCCGGCCTGGAAATTCGAGGAGACCGACCCGTTGCTCCGGCTGCGGTTGGCCGCCCCGGTGCCGTCGAGCGTCGGCGACAATGCGCCGCCGACTTGCCGGTAGGTTGCCCGGGCCTCGCGGATCTTTGCTTGCGCCGCCGCCAGGTCAAGATTTTGCCCGCGCGCCATCTCGATCAGCCGGTTCAGCGTCGCGTCGTCGAGCGCCAGCCACCAGCGGGACAGGGCGGGCGCCGTGGAGGCTTTTAGATCGGCAACCGCGACAGCATGCGCATTATCCTTTCCGCTCCAGCTTGCCGGAACAGGCAGAGCCGGTATCGAATAGTCCGGGCCGACCGTGCAGGCCGCGAGCAGACCTGTCAGGGCAACAAGCGCGACACGTCGTGTTGCTGTCGTTTTTCCATTGCGATTCAAGGGGGTCACTCTACCAATCGGCTGAACATTGATATCTGCCGGCGGATGGCTGAACAGGCTTGGACCGCAGGCAAAACAATCGGGACATAAAGCTCTAACGTCCGGGCTCTGATTTTCCGTCGCGCCCGCGCCAGAAAATTTCTGATCGTTCGGTTGAGGCCGTCATCGACATCAAAACAGGCATCGCCGGCTGGCAGGTGGGCTGGCAGCGGATGCCGTCGGAAACGGACATTCCAAGCTTAGGGGCTGTGCCGCCGGAGGACTACGATTTTTTGTCGAAAAAGGCCGGCTCCGGACAGCGCGCGGGGAGTTCGTTTTGCAGTGCAAACAGGGCTGGTTTTGAAGCCCGGCTGCGGTGTATGGTCGAGGTCTCGCGGGCTCCGATGGGGCTCCGGGACGTCCCCGTGGGCAAGGGTGGCCTCGCCGAAAGGCACGATGGCCGCGCGCAAGCGCAGATCCTCCGCCTGATTCATTATCCAAGGATCGGCTTCCGGTCCGCCATCCGGTTCCCTGAGGTTGCCGGTTTTTCGAGGTTGATAGAATGCGTACTGTCTTTGTGAACGGCAGCTATGTTCCGGAGAACGAGGCCCAGATCTCGATCTTCGATCGCGGATCCCTGTTCGGCGATGCCGTCTATGAGGTGACATCGGTTCTCGACGGCAAGCTGGTCGAATATGAAGGCCATATGACGCGCCTGCGCCGGTCCCTGGCGGAGCTGAAGCTGCCGTCCCCTGCGACCGATGAGGAACTGCTCGAAATCCACCGCGAGCTGGTGAAGCGGAACGACCTCACCGAGGGGCTGATCTATCTGCAGATCTCCCGTGGCGCCGCCGACCGGGATTTTCTGTTCCCGGGCGCGGACGTGAAGCCGACCCTGCTGATGTTCCCGCAGAAGAAATCCCTGATCAACAGCGCGCTGGCCGAGCGCGGCCAGAAGATCATCCTGGTCGACGACCTGCGCTGGCGCCGTTGCGACATCAAGACCGTGCAGCTGCTCTATGCCTCCATCGTGAAGAACCAGGCGCACGATGCCGGTGCGGACGATGCCTGGATGGTGCTGGACGGGGAGATCACCGAAGGCTCCTCCAACAACGCCTATATCGTCACCGAGGACGGCACCATCGTCACCCGTGACCTCTCCACCGACATCCTGCATGGCATCACCCGCAAATCGGTCCTGCAATGCGCGGCCGAGCTGCAGCTGAAGGTCGAGGAACGCCCGTTCACCGTGGCGGAAGCCAAGGCGGCGACGGAAGCCTTCTCCACCTCGGCCACCAGCTTCGTGAACCCGGTGATCGAGATCGATGGCTCCACCATCGGCACGGGCAAACCCGGTCCGATCGCCCAGCGCCTGCGCCAGGTCTATATCGAGAGCAGCAAGGCTGCCGGTATCTGATCCGGGCTAAATTATCGAACAGGGAGGGGGAGCCGGCGGAAACGCGGCTCCTCTTTTCTTTCCGGTCCGGTTAGGACGGAGCGCTGAGAAGTGTTCTGACCTTTTCGGCGTCTTCGGGGGTGGCCGGGTTATAGACCACCATGCCGAGATCGGACCGGCCGTCGACGGCGAAGGCCGAATATTCGAAACCGACCGGCCCGACGATGGGATGACGGATCCGTTTCAGGCCGTCGCCATGACTACGCACATCGTTTTCGCTCCACATCCGGGCGAAGTCCGGACTCAGACGGCTGAGCTCCTCAACCAGGCTTTCGACTTTGCCGGCGGCGCCGGCCCGCGCGGCATCCACCCGGAAGGCGGCGATGACGAAACGGGCGACGCTTTCCCAGTCGAACTGTGCGGCCCGGACACGAGGATCGAGAAAGATGATGCGCAGGATGTTCCGTTGCTCCGGGGCGAGTGCGCTGTAGTCGGTGAGAACCTTGGTCGCCGCCCGATTCCAGGCAACCACATCCCAGGTCGCGGTTTTGACCAGGGCAGGGCAGAGCTCCAGGGCATCAAGTACCCGTTGCAGCCGGGGCGTCACAGCTTCCGCTTCCTGATACCGCACTTCCGGCGGCCGTCCGAGGCCGACGAGAAACAGATGCTCGCGCTCCACCTCCGTCAGCATCAGGGCGGTGGCGATGCGGCCAAGAACCTCGGCGGACGGTGCGCCGCCGCGTCCCTGCTCAAGCCAGGTGTACCAGGTCGCGCTGATATTGGCGCGCTGGGCCACCTCCTCGCGGCGCAGGCCCGGGGTGCGCCGCCGCGTCACCGGAAAACCGAAACCGGCCGGATCAAGCTTCGCCCGGCGATCTTTCAGGAACGCACCAAGAGGATTGCTTCCGGCGGGTGATGACTGGTTCATCTTGTTAGTTCTTATAATAGGATAAAGTTACTACTTTAATAGGATATTAGATGGATCATATCTGCTCCCGTCAACAAACAACGGGAGATTTCCCCATGCGTGTCTTTGTCACCGGTGCGTCCGGTTTTGTCGGCTCCGCCGTTGTCCGGGAGTTGCTTTCGGCCGGACATCAGGTTCTCGGCCTTGCCCGCTCGGATGTCAGCGCTGAAACCCTCGCCGCCACGGGCGCCGAGGTGTTGCATGGCGACCTTGAAGATCTCGACAGTCTCCGCCGTGGCGCGACCGGGGCTGACGGTGTGATCCACACCGCCTTTGTCCATGATTTCGCGCGGTTCCAGGAATGCTGCGCCATCGATCGCCGCGCCATCGAGACTCTCGGTGCGGTGCTTGAAGGCTCCGGCCGTCCGCTTCTTGTCGCGGCCGGGGCGGCGTTCCTGGCAGAGGGCCGCGCCGCCACCGAAGAGGACCCGCCGCATCTGGTGACCGAAGCCTATCCCCGTGCCTCAGAAGCCGTTGCCGCCACCCTTGCCGAGCGCGGCATCAGGGCAGCGGCGGTGCGTTTGCCCGCATCGGTCCACGGTAAAGGCGACCACGGTTTCGTGCCGTTCCTGATCCAGTTCGCGCGCGAGAAGGGGGTGTCTGCCTATATCGGCGATGGGCAGAACCGGTGGGCCGCCGTCTCCCGGTCCGATGCGGCCCGCGGGTTCCGCCTTGCCATCGAGCGGGGGGCTGCGGACGGGCCGTATCATCTGGTTGCCGAAGAAGGCTTACCGGTTAGGCAGATCGCCGAAGAGATCGGCCGCCACCTGGACGTGCCGGCAGTGTCCCTCCCCCCCGGGGAGGCGGAAGCGCATTTCACCTGGTTTGCCCGTTTCGTCGGCATGGAGGGAGCAGCTGAGAGCGCGCGGACCCGTGCGCGGCTGGGCTGGGAGCCGACCGGTCCGGGGCTCATCGAGGACATGAATGCGGCGGGCTACTTCTAGGGACAGGATGTTCGGGAGTTGACGGTTATATTAATCGTAACTATATAAGTTACATGAAAAGAGACAGTCGACTTTCCGGCGTGCTGCATGTCCTGCTGCACATGGCGGAACAGGGCGGGCCGGTGACGTCCGAGGTGCTGGCGCGGGCCATGTCCACGAACCCGGTGGTGATCCGGCGGATCATGGCGGGATTGCGGGAGCGCGGTTATGTCAGCTCCGAAAAGGGGCATGGCGGCGGCTGGCGCCTTGCTGCCGATCTCACGCAAGTGACGCTGCGGGATATCTACGCAGCGCTTGGTGAGCCGGTTCTGCTGGCGATCGGCAACCGGAACGAGGCGCCGGGCTGTCTTGTCGAGCAGGCGGTCAATGCGGCGCTGAATCAGGCCTGCCGGGAGGCGGAAGAGCTTCTGCTGGCGCGTCTCGGGGAGGTCACGCTGGCTGATCTCAGTGCGGATTTTCATGACAGGCTGACCGCGCGCGGCGGCATGCAAGACCCGGAGATGATCCATGCCCCGTGACGATGACGAGCTGCTCCGGCATTTTTCCGATCCGGATGCAGTTGCCCGCTATGCCGAGGGACCGCCGCGTTTCGTTCCCGGTTTCGCGGACATACACAAGATGGCGTCGATCCTGCTGGCCGAGCGCACGCCGGAAGTCGCCCGGGTTCTGGTGCTGGGCGCGGGCGGCGGGCTGGAGCTGAAAGCCTTTGCCGAAATGAACCCGGGCTGGCGGTTTGACGGTGTTGATCCGGCGCCCGAGATGCTGAAACTGGCAGGGCAGACAGCCGCGCCCTTCGCCGGCCGGATGCAGTTGCATGAAGGCTATATCGACGATGCACCGGAAGGGCCGTTCGACGCGGGTGCCTGCTTGCTGACCCTGCATTTTCTGAAGCAGGAGGAACGGAGGCGCACTCTGGCGGAGATACACCGCCGCCTGAAACCGGGCGCGCCCTTTGTCGCGGTTCATGCGAGCTTTCCGCAAGGCGATGAGGCGCGGGATCTCTGGCTTTCCCGCTATGTGGCCTTTGCCCTTGGCTCCGGTGCCGACCCGGATCAGGCCCGGAACATGCGGGACGCGGTCAGCCGGAGTCTCAGTCTGCTCACACCGGAAGAGGACGAGGCGGTTCTGCGCGCCGCCGGGTTCAGTGAGGTGACGCCATTCTATGCCGCCTTCACCTGGCGCGGCTGGGTCGCCTACGCCTGATCCAGCCGAAGCGCGCGTCTGTTCGAGGGAGAACCTGTCTTCAGGAAACCTTCCCCCGCTGCGCCAGAAAATCCAGCAAGACCCTGACGCGGGCGGGAACCGGCCCGCCTTGCCCGACATAGACCGCGTGGAAGCTTTCTTTTTCGCCCGGGTCAAACGCGCCGAGGACCGGGATCAGGCGGCCTGAGGCGATGTCGTCCCGGATCGTGAAGGCCGCCAGCCGGGCAAGCCCGACCCCGTTGAGTGCGAGATGGCGCACGGCTTCTCCGTCACTCGCCCGAATGATGTTGCCGGTCGGGCATTCCACAATTTGCGTGCCGTCGCGGAGCGGCCACCCGGTCACACGCCGGACATAGCCGAAGCCGATACGCGTGTGCAGCTCCAGATCGGCAATCGTCTTCGGCATCCCGGTCCGTTCAAGATATTCCGGCGCGGCCACGATTATCATCGGTGAGTCCCCGAGCTTGCGGGCAATCAGGCTTGAGCTTTTCAGCGGCCCGGCCCGGACCGCGACATCCGTGCGCTCGGCCAAGAGGTCGATGACGATGTCCGTCTGCACCAGATCCAGTGTGATCTCCGGATATGCGGCGAAAAAATCGGGCAGAAGCGGGGAGAGGATATGGGTCGCATAGGACGCGCTGGTATTCAGCCGGATCGGCCCGGCGGGTTGCTCCCCATGCCCGGCCTGGCGCTCGGCTTCCTCGATATTCGCCAGGATCGCGGCCGAGCGCTCGAAGAAGGCACAGCCTTCCGGTGTCAACTCCAGCCGGCGGGTGGACCGGTTCAGCAGCCGCGTGCCGAGGCGGGTTTCCAGTCTGGTGATCAGTTTGCTGACAGCCGACGGCGTCATTCCCAGACTGCGGGCGGCATGGGAGAAGCCGCCGAGCTCGATGACCTGGACGAAGACTTCCATCTCGCCTGTGCGGTTGATGTTAGCGCGATGCATGATTTCAGTTCACAAGTGATTGTCCCGGCGGCTCTCTAAATCATAATAGGGATCGGGTCCATGTTCCGGCAATCGAAGTTGTGTGGACAGGATCAAACATGCCGTTGGCGCTATACGCATTGACGGCCGGTGCCTTCGGCATCGGCGTCACCGAATTTGTTATCATGGGGCTGCTTCTTGAAGTCAGCCGTGACCTGGGGGTGAGCATCGCCTCCGCCGGACTGCTGATTTCCGGCTATGCACTGGGGGTTGTGGTCGGTGCGCCGGTCCTGACCGTGCTGACCGACCGGTGGAACCGGAAACTGGTGCTGATCGGCCTGATGCTGATCTTCACGTTTGGCAACATCGCCTGTGCCCTGGCGCCCTCCTACGGGTTTTTGATGGCCGCGCGGGTGCTGACGGCACTTGCCCACGGCACCTATTTCGGCGTCGGGTCGGTCTTCGCGGCGAGTCTCGTTCCGAAGGAGCGGCAGGCATCGGCCATCGCGATCATGTTCACGGGATTGACCGTGGCGACCGTGCTTGGCGTGCCCGCGGGCACATGGCTGGGGCAGCAGTTCGGCTGGCGGTCGACCTTCTGGGCCGTCGCTGCCGTGGGAGCGGTCGCGCTGATCGTGCTCTCCGTGCTTCTGCCCGGAAATCGCGCCGCCCCGGCCGGTGCCGACTGGCGGGCGGACCTGCGGGCCGTGTCGCGCGGCCCCGTGCTGATGGGATTTCTGACAACGGTGCTCGGCTTTGCCGGTGTCTTCGCCGTCTTTACCTACATCGCTCCCTTGCTGACGCAGATCGGCGGCTTTGACGACAGTGCGGTCTCCGCGATCCTGCTGGTCTTCGGAGGCGGTCTGGTCATCGGCAATTTGATGGGCGGCCGGCTGGCGGACCACCGGCTGAAGCTCGCCGTGCTCGGCACCATGGCATCGCTGGCCTTCGTGCTGCTGGCAATGACGGCGGGTATCCACAATCCGGTCGCGGCGGTGGGGCTGGTCGGACTGCTTGGCATTGCCGGTTTCGCCACGGTGGCGCCGCTCCAGTCATGGGTTCTCTCAAAGGCGCAGGGAGCCGGGGAAAGCCTCGCCTCAAGTCTCAATATCGCCGCCTTCAATCTCGGCAACGCGCTCGGAGCCTGGGCTGGCGGCCTTGTTATCGAGCATGGCCCGGGACTGCCCTACTTGCCGCTGGCCTCGGCAGTCTTCCCGGTGGCCGCCATCCTCATCGCCGTCATCGCCATGAGAGCGGACGGACAGGCCACCGCCATGCGTCAGGCCGCTGAATAACAAGCCAATTACTCACATCCAATCAGTCACATCCAATCACTCACATAAGGAAAACCATCATGGAATATCGTCAGCTTGGCGCATCCGGCCTCAAGGTCCCGGCGCTCAGTTTCGGAGCCGGGACGTTCGGTGGCAGCGGGCCCTTGTTCAGCCACTGGGGCACGTCCGGTGCCGAGGAGGCGCGGCGTCTGGTGGATATCTGCCTCGAGGCAGGGGTGAACCTGTTCGACACGGCGGATGTCTATTCGGACGGCGCCTCGGAGGAAGTGCTCGGGCAGGCGATCAAGGGCCGCCGCAATGACGTCCTGCTTTCCACCAAGATGGGCTTGCCGATGGGGGACGGCCCGAACGATGCGGGTTCTTCCCGCGCCAGATTAATTGCTGGCGTCGAGGCTGCATTGCGTCGTCTGGGTGTTGACCATATCGACCTGCTGCAGCTGCATGCCTTCGACGCCTTCACGCCGGTTGAGGAGGTTCTGGCGACCCTCGATCAATTGGTCCGGGCCGGAAAGCTGCGGTATGTCGGGGTGTCGAATTTCGCCGGCTGGCAGGTGATGAAATCGCTCGCCGCCGCCGACCGGAACGGTTGGCCGCGCTATATCGCCAATCAGGTCTATTACTCGCTTGTCGGCCGGGATTATGAGTGGGACCTGATGCCGCTCGGACAGGATCAGGGGCTTGGCGCGCTGGTCTGGAGCCCGCTTGGCTGGGGACGGCTGACCGGGAAAATCCGCCGGGATAGCCCGATCCCGGAAGGCAGCCGGTTGCACGAGACGGCGAGCTTCGGTCCGCCGGTCGAGGATGAACGGCTCTATCGCGTGGTCGATGCGCTGGAAGGCGTGGCGGAGGAAGCCGGCAAAACCATTCCGCAGGTCGCCCTTAACTGGCTTCTGCAACGGCCGACCGTATCATCCGTGATCATCGGCGCCAGGGATGAAAAGCAGTTGCGGGATAATCTCGGGGCCGTCGGCTGGTCCCTGACGGCAGAGCAGATGCACCGCCTGAACGAAGCCAGTGCGGTGACGCCTCCCTACCCGCATTTTCCCTATCACCGCCAGGAAGGCTTCGCCCGGCTCAACCCGCCGATGACGTGACGGGATGATGCAAGCGCGGGCGGTGGTCATGGGGACCGCCGCTCCGGCGCGCTGAAAAAATCCGGAACTCTTTCCGCTCCTCCGGCATTAACCATGAAAATACTGGGAGAGTTATATCATGCACCTTAAGCGCAGATCCTTTCTGTTGGGGGTCTCCGCTCTTGCCCTCACGGGAAGTGTAGAGGCACGGGAATACCGGGGGGCCGTACCATGGCGCCCGGGCAAGGCGGTTCCGCCCGAGAGGTTCGATCCGGACGCGGTCTATCTGACGGCACGCGAGCGGGCTTTTATCACGGCGGCCGTTGACCGGCTGATACCCGCAGACGACGCTCCCTCCGCATCGGAGATCGGGGCCGTCGATTATATCGATGCCCAGCTGGCCGGATCGTTCGGACGCGGCGACATCTACTATATGCAGCCTCCTTTCCGGGAAGGTCTGCCGACCCAGGGTTATCAGGCCGAAGCCCCGGCTTTGCTGTACCGCCAGGCGATCGCCGATATCGAGGCGGCCCTGGCTGCGGCGGGGCGCCCGCGCTTTGCCGATCTTCCGGCCGCGGAACAGGACGCGGTTCTCTCGGAGCTTTCCGAGGGCACGCTGGAGCTTGAGCATGTCGTGGCTAAAACGTTCTTCGACACGCTCTGGCAGAACACGCTCGAAGGTTATTTCGGCGACCCGGTTTATGGCGGCAACCGCGACATGGCCGGCTGGCGGATGATCGGTTTTCCCGGCGCGCGCTACGACTATCGCCCCTGGATCAATCATGACGGCCAGCCCGTGGTGCTGGATCCCGTCTCCATTGGCGGGAGGATCACCCCATGACAACCAAGATGCCGCATAAAGACGTGGTGATCGTCGGGTTCGGCTGGACCGGGGCGATCATGGCGGAACAGCTCACCAACGAAGGCCTCGATGTTCTGGCGCTGGAGCGTGGGCTCTGGCGCGATACCTCAACCGACTACGCGGTCACCAATGCCCAGGACGAGGTGCGGTACCGCTATCGGGACGAGCTGTTCGAGGCACTGTCGCGCGAGACCCTGACCTTCCGTAACCGCTCCGACCAGACCGCCCTGCCGATGCGCATGCTCGGCTCTTTCCTGCCGGGAACCGGCGTTGGCGGCTCTGGGGTGCACTGGAACGGGCAGACATGGCGCTTCCTGCCATCCGATTTTCAGGCACGTTCCCACAATATCGAGCGCTATGGCGCCGATGCGATCCCCGAAGACATGACAATCCAGGACTGGGGCATCACCTATGATGAGCTGGAGCCGCATTACGACACGTTCGAGAAGATTTGCGGCATTTCCGGCAAAGCCGGCAACCTGAACGGTGAGATCCGGGAAGGCGGCAATCCTTTCGAGGGGCCGCGCTCAAGCGAATACCCGAACCCGCCGATGAGCATGGTCAAGGCGCCGATGGTTTTTGCCGACGCGGCGCGGGAGCTGGGCTATTCCCCGTTTCCCGGTCCCTCGGCGAATATGAGCCAGGGCTATACCAATCCGCTCGGGGTCCAGCTCGCACCCTGCACCTATTGCGGCTTCTGCGAAAAATTCGCCTGCGGCAACTATTCCAAGGCGACCGCCAACACGACGATCCTGCCGGTGCTGATGCGGCGGAAGAACTTCACCCTGCGAACCGGCTCGATGGTGCTGCGTGTCGTGCATGAAGGCGGGCAGGCCAAAGGCGTCGAGTATGTGAACGAGGAGGGCGAGGTATTCTATCAGTCCGCCGATATCGTGATCCTCGCCGCCTACATCACCCATAATGTCCACCTGATGCTCCATTCCAGGATCGGGCAGCCGTACGATCCGTCGACGGGCGAGGGCGTGGTCGGCAAGAACTACGCCTATCAGATCGTCTCGGGGGTCAAGGTCTTCTACGACGATCTTGCGGTGAACCCGTTTGTCGGCGCCGGTGCCCTCGGTCAGGTGATCGACGAGTTCAACGGCGATAATTTCGATCATTCCGGCCTCGGCTTCATCGGTGGCGGCTATATCGCGCAATGGCAAACCAACGGCCGGCCGATCGAAAGCCATGCCGTGCCGGAGGGCACACCCAAATTCGGGCTCGGCTGGAAACAGGCGGTCCGCGACAGCTACAATCACACGATCGGCGTCGGCACCCATGGCGCGGTGATGAGTTACCGCTCCAACTATCTCGACCTCGATCCGGACTATAGCGATGCCTATGGCCGCCCGCTGATGCGGATGACCTTCGACTACAAGGACAACGACATCAGGATGTCGCGCTACATCACCGAGCGTGCGACGGAGATCGCCCGGGCCATGGGCGGGCGCGAGATCAGGGTCGGCCAGGCCAGAGTGCCCTATGACATCGCCCCCTACCAGTCGACCCACAATACCGGCGGCACGATCATGGGCGACACCCCGCGTAACAGCGTGCTGAACAAATACCAGCAGAGCTGGGACCTGCCGAACCTGTTCCTGATGGGCGCCGGGGCCTTCCCGCAAAACCCCGGCTACAACCCGACCGGAACCGTGGCGGCCCTTGCCTATCATTCGGCTCAAGCCATCCGTGAGCAGTATCTGCGTAATCCCGGCCCCATGGTGCAGGCATGAGAACCTCCGCAAAAATCTGGCTGGCCCTTGTCTTTGGCGTGATCGTCACCTTTGGTGTAATCGCCTCAGCGCCTGTTCGGGCAAGTGACGCCAACGCCTGGACGACCGTTCAGCGTGGCCTTTATCTCACCCGGATGGGCGATTGCGCGGCGTGCCACACGGCCGAGCCGGAACGTCCCTTTGCCGGGGACCGGGAGTTGCCGACGCCTTTCGGGACAATCTATTCGGCCAACATCACTCCCGACACCGCGACCGGTATTGGCGACTGGACTCCCGAAGCCTTCTATCGGGCGATGAACGAGGGTATCGGAGAGGATGGGGAGGCCCTCTATCCGGCATTCCCCTATACCCATTTCACCTATGTCACGCGGGCAGATTCCGATGCGATCTTCGCCTATCTGCAGACGCTGGAGCCGGTGCGGAATGTGGCCCGCGCGCCCGACATGCTGCCTCTGGTGAACATGCGGGTGTCTGTCCGGGCCTGGAATTTGCTGAACTTCGAGGATAAGGATTTCATCGCCGACAGCACAAAATCGGCATCCTGGAATCGCGGCCGCTATCTGGTCGAGGGGCTGGGCCATTGCTCCGCCTGCCACAGCCCGCGCAATCTCATGGGGGCCGAGAAAGACGGCGCCGAGCGCTTCACCGGCGGCATGGCCGAGGGCTGGTTTGCACCGTCGCTCCGCAGCAGCGGAGATGCCGGCGGTATCGGGGACTGGAGCCGTGACGAGCTCAAGAGTTTTCTAAAGCATGGGCGGAACGGCCGGACCGCTGCCTTCGGGCCGATGGCGGAGGTGGTGGAGAAATCGACCCGCTGGATGACCGACGCGGACCTTGAAGCCGTCGTGACCTATTTGAAGGATCTGCCGCTTGATCCCGTCGAACCGGTTGAGGTCGCGTCTCCGGACAGAGCGGTGCTCGACTTCGGCGCGGAGATTTATGCGACCCAGTGCTCGGCATGTCATGGCCCGAACGGCAAGGGCGTGCCCGGAATGTTCGGGGCTCTTGCCGGCTCCTCTCTGGTCGAGTCCTCAAACCCCACAACGGTTCTGCGGCTGATTCTGGAAGGCGTGCGCGCCGTCCCGACAGGAACCTATCCCACCCCCCACGCGATGCCGCCGTTCGACTGGAAGCTTTCGGATGAAGAGGTCGCGGCCGTGGCAACCTATGTCCGGAATGCATTCGGGAACAGGGCGGCGCCCGTGACCGGCGATGATGTGGCTGACCTCAGATAGATCAGCCCGGCAGCGCGGCGGTCACGACGGCAGGATAACGCAATCGCGGGGGCGGATGGTCACGGAGACTTCCGCTCCTGCGGCGTGCGGGCGCTCGTCGATCGGGTTGAGCGCCTGCAGGGTATGGCCGCCGCTGCTGAGGAAGTAGCGGGCGACCTGTCCCTGATAGTCGACGTCGCGGATCAGCGCGGTCAATCTGGTGCCGGCCTCCGCGCTGGTTGATGTTGCTCCGGCTCCGTTCAGGGCCAGTTTTTCCGACTTGATCGAGATCCGGACGGGTTGGCCCTGCACGAACTCTGAGCCGGTGCTGGCATCAAGGTCGGCCAGAATGGTGCCGAGATCCTTGATCTCTATTTCCGCGATGCCTGCCTGCACCTTGCGGATCGTGCCGGAGAGGATGTTGGCGTTACCGAGGAACGAGCTGACGAATTCCGAGGCGGGCCGGTTATAGACTTCCTCGGGGGAGCCGATCTGTTCGACCCGGCCGGCGCTCATGACGACGATGCGGTCGGACATGGCGAGTGCTTCGGACTGGTCGTGCGTCACGAAAATCGAGGTGACGCCGATGCGGTTCTGGATCGCCTTCAGCTCGACCCGCATTTCCTCGCGCAGATTGGCATCGAGAGCGGAGAGCGGCTCGTCGAGCAGCAGCACGTCCGGTTCGATGACGATGGCGCGGGCCAGCGCGATACGCTGTTGCTGGCCGCCGGAGAGCTGGGTCGGGAAACGGTCCTCGACACCGGGCAGGCGGACGATATCGAGCGCGTCGGTGACTTTCTTCCGGATGTCCGCTTTCGGGACGTTCCGGTATTTCAGGCCGAAGCCGATATTCTCGGCGATGGTCTTGTGCGGGAACAGGGCATAGTTCTGGAACACGAGGCCGAGATTGCGCTTGTGGATCGGCAGGTCGTTGACCCGCTTGCCGCCGACCAGAATGTCCCCGGTGGTCGGGAATTCCAGCCCCGCGATCATCCGCAGCAGCGTCGTTTTCCCGCAGCCGGACGGGCCAAGGAGCGTCGTGAAGGACCCTTCCTCGAAGCTGATGTTCGCGTCCTCGACCGCGACCACCTGGCCAAAGGCCTTTCTCACACCGACAAGATCAACCTGCGCCACGTCCGATACCTCTGTTTATGCTTCGGGAAACGGGCCGGACCATATGCGGTCCG
>TARA_R110002051_G_scaffold73953_10_pt1 | contig 20797 bp, 17 predicted proteins | sample TARA_R110002051 | Tara Oceans TARA_R110002051 (sample SAMEA4397023) | marine metagenome | biome: Polar Biome; feature: [MES] marine water layer (ENVO:01000295) within the mesopelagic zone...; material: water (ENVO:00002006), including particulate matter (ENVO:01000060) such...
CGAGGCCGCCCAGGAAGGTGCGTCGTCTGATCATCATGGGAGGAGAAGATAAACCGTGACTGAAGGCCGCTCGAATCAACACCCGTCACGGGCCGGTGACTGAAGCCCGTCTCAAAGACTGAGATTGAACGCGACCGAAACCCGCGTGCCGTCTCCGTCATAGCGGGTCACGCCATGGTGCAGCCAGGAAGGGAAAACCACGAGCTGACCCGTTTTCGGGAAGAACCGCTCCGACAATCCGGCAGTCAGGCATCCATTGATGCCCATTTTCACGCGCGGTGCGTACATCAGCGGGAGCGCCCCGCGCGGATCGTTGAACTCGAGCGCCCCACCCAAGCTTTCACCACCGGCAATCCCGCCATCGTCCGCATAGAAACAGGCGGACCAGAAGGCGCCCGGATGATAGTGCGCATGGTTGCCCATGCCTTTGCCGTTGATGTTCGCCCAGGCCGTCACTTTCCATTTCAGCGAATCCCGGGTGAGCTGTCCCGTCGAGAAATCGAGCGAGGCCTTGTTGGCGACTTGCTGCAAGGCATGCGCCAGCGCCTTGCCCTCGTCTCCCGCCCAGTGCAGAAAGTCGTGGCCCGACTGCCAGCCTCCGTCATTGCTGTGCGTCACGCCTTTATCTTCCCGTGATCGCGCCCGGATGGTGTCCGCCAGCCGCGCCACATCCGTCTGACGGCGGAACGGCTCGACCACGATCAGCGGGGTGGCGAACAGGAATTCGGTTTTCATGGGGGCTTCCGTACAGCAAGGGAACGAGAGTCCATTAGCGGAGTCCCGCCTGGCTGCACGGTTAAGAATTGTGAAAAAAGGTTACAGGTTACGGGCGCTCCGCGCCGGAGCGCCCGTAATCGTTAGCGGCTCTGCCACTGGCCGTTCATGCATTTCCGGGAGCTGATCTCGAACTTGACCACCGCGCCGTGTGAAAAAACCTCGTTGTAGGCAATGCAATATTTCGAAACATCCGCACCGCCTTGCGCCAACGCCGTGATAATCGCCGCTGTATTTCCTGCACCGTTCCCATACCCGCCTCCGAAGCCGCCGTGCCGTGGCTGCTCCCGCGTATCCTGACGCGCCAGAACCGGGGAGACCCCGGCGACAGAAACGATGAGGGCAGCGGACAGTATGATTTTCGCAATGCGTGACATGATCGAATCCCCTAACTGAATTATGTTAACTCCGGCTTTAAGCAGCGCCGCACGGAACGGCCGCTCCTGGTAAAGACGCTTCGGGATCACCAAGGCGTCTTCCCCTTAAAACGGGGAAGAAGAGAAAATCCGTCGCCCAGAACGTGCGCAGGCTGAAAATTCTGCATTATCAGCCTTCCATCATGCCGTGAAGAATGTGCCGTCAGCTTTGAAGCGCGACTCTGTTTGTGTTCGCTTCCGGCCCGCCAGTCATGCCGGCCACACTGTTCTCCTGCAGAAAGTCCGCACATTCCGCCTCCGGTAACGGGCGGCTGAACAGATATCCCTGGAACTGGTCACAGCCAAGTTGCGCCAGTGCATCGCGTTGCGGGGCGGTCTCCACAAACTCTGCAACAATGGTCACGCCCCTGGACTTACCCAGGCTGGCAATGCTCCGGATAATGTCCGCATTGGCCTCATGACTGAGCACCTCGCGCGACAGGGATCCGTCGATCTTGATCGAGCCCACATTGAAACGCCGGAGATACAACAGGGACGAATATCCCATGCCAAAATCGTCCATTGTCAGCTGGATGCCGATTTCCATCAGTCCGGCAAACGCCGCGTCGACCTGGGGATTATCCGGAATAACCTGGGATTCGGTGATCTCCAGTTCGATCTCGGAAGGCGAAAGACCGTTTCGCGCCAGTGCGCGGGCAACCCGTTTCGGCAAATCCGGATCGGTCAGCTGAATAGGGGAGATATTGAACGCCATCGTCAGCCCCTCATGACCGAGCGCGTTCCAGCGGGCCTTGCAGGCGCAGGCCTCGTCTATGACCCAGCCGCCAAGCTCGTTAATCGCGTTTCCGTCCTCTGCCAGGGTCACCGCCAGAACCGGAGACAGCGCCCCATGTCTTTCATGCTTCCAGCGCAGTAACGCCTCAAAGCCAATGACATGACCATCCCGGTCCATCTTCGGTTGGTAATGCAATTCCAGACCGCCGCGCGAGATCGCATCCCGCAGATCGCCCAGCAGGCCGCGCGCGATCAAGCCGACATCGTCCCGGCGGCTGATCGCGGGAAACCGTGACCGTTCCTCCAGAATAGCGGTCGTCGCCTCCACAACCATGCGGGATTGCCGCCGCTTGCGCTGCTGCTCCGCAATCCGGACAAACGGCAGATAAAGGGCTGCGCTAAGGGCTATTTCGGCGGCCTGAAACACAACTCCGGTCCAGGATCCGGTAATCAACCAGCCGGAGATCAGAGGCGGCGTTGTCCAGGGAACATCGACCGCGCGCAGCTCAATCACACCGACCTGAACAGCTCCGACCGAGATCAAGGCCAACAGCAACGGCACACCGATAAAGGGCAACAGATAGAGCGGGTTCAGGACCAGCGGCAGACCAAAGACGAGTATTTCATTGATATTGAACAGGGACGGCAGCACCGCGAGCTTCGCGATCCTGAGCTGGCTGCCTTCCCGCACGGTCAACATGATCGCAACCAGCAGGCCGGCCGTGCTGCCGCAGCCTCCCAGCAGCACGAAGGTGTCGAATAATGGCCGGTATCCGATATCCGCGCTGTAAGCCGCTCCCTTCAGCCCGAACAGGGCATCCGCGAATGCCTCCATGACAATCCCGCCATGGGCACCAAGGAACCATGAGATCTGGTTCAGCAGAGTCGCGCCGAGACTGAACCACCAGATGCCGCCACCGAATTCGGCTTCCAGCGCCGTCAGCGGAGCAACAAACATTTCCATTGGAAACTGGACACGCGTGCACAGGGCGATTGCCATGACGACGATCAGGCCCGTGACGGCAACCGGAACACAAGACCGAACGGCCTGAAAGAACACAGCTTCCGCGTCATAGGAAAGATGAAGCGGCGCCGGAATGCGCCAGCGGGAGGTTACATTGAGAATGAAAGCTGTACCGAGGCCGATCAGGATACTCGCGAACATTGCGTCATATCCAAAAACGGGGATCCCGGCCTGTCCCTCCACCAACGCATAGAGCATGAAATTCACTAGCGCGGAGAAGCCGACGATCATCGACGGCAAGGCCTCACGCGCCGGGTCGAACCGGGCCAGTTGCCCATGCACAAAGATCGCGACCGCGATAGCTGTACCCACACTCCAGGCGGCAATACTCGCCTCGATCAGATACCCGACGGCATCCGTCCAGCCGGGTCCGAAAATTCCGGTCATGGCGTTGTGGTAGGCCGGAATGGGCAGATGCAGACACAGCTCCGCCAGAACCCGGAAGAATGTCAGGGGCAACAGGGTAATGAAGGCATCGCGGACCGCGAAAAGTAGCAATCGCGGTTTCTCGGTAATCATACCAGGCCGTTCCCACTCCCTGACAGACATGCCTTGCCCCACTTGTCCCATATTCCCCAGAGCCGTTTTGGGGAGCATTTGGACCAGGAGGCAATGCCTGCCACGCGATTTCCAGAGCAGGAAACCAGGATCACGTTAAACGAGCTCTTAACTATCAATCAAATCATTGAAATAGCGTTAACTTTATAATGATCGAAGACCATCAGTGCGATATTGTGACGCAGTCTGGCGGCATGCGCCGGGGAGGAACATCGCACGCCGCCTCCCCTCACGCATTTCCCCCTCAGCCTCAGACCTGACGAATATCCGTCAGGGTTTCGGCGCCGAAGCTGGCTCCGGTCACATGGGCTGCTATTTTTGCCCCGACCGCTTCCGGGCTGGCCAGCGCGCCGGTTTCCTTCAACTCGACGAACTGGGCGCGCAGCGCGAAATCCTCTTCCGACGTGCCCCTGATGGTCGATTGCATGCCGGTATCGATCACACCCGGCGCCAGGCTCTCAACCTTCAGGCCAGGCAATGCATCCTCGCGTACCCCGTTCGCATGATTGTCGAGGGCTGCCTTGGTCGCGCAATAGACGCTCCAGCCGGTATAGGCATGACGCCCGGCCCCGCTGGAGATATGCGCGAGCCGCCGGTCGGCGATACCTGTGCTCAGCGCGGCGAAGGCATCCGCCAGCACCAGCGCGGCACTGATATTCACCGCGACGGCCCGGGCGATCGCCGCCGCCCCCTGACGGCCAAGCGGCGCGATCGGCTCAACGATCCCGGCATTGTTGATCAGCAGTGCAATGTCGGCGCCATCGAGGAAGCTTTCCAACTCTCCACCCTCAAGCCATGTGGCCAGTGCGTCCACATCCCCGAGGTCGAGCGCGACCTGTTCCAACCCCGATTCAAAGCCCGGCAAGGCAGAGCGTGAGACACCGAGAACATTGTATCCATCCGCCAGCAACGCCTCGGTGATCCCAGCCCCGAGGCCCTTGCTGTGTCCAGTAACGATAGCTTTTTTCATGGGGTCCCTCCCGAGGATGCCGTGCAGTAGCGCCGGTCTGGCGCGCATCCCGCTATAGCATCAGACGGCGTGTTCACACAGCCCCTGCTCGTCGGCTTATTCACCATCTTCCCGCGACACCAGCACCCGCTGTGATCCTGCGCGTTCCTTGGCCGCGACCTGTTTCGGGCCAAGACAAACAGCGATCTCGTTTCGGTCCAGGGTTTCCCGCTCTTCCAGATCCCCGATCAGCCGGGCCACCTTCGCTTCGTTCTCTTCCAGCAACGCCACCGCACGTGCTTCGGCGGCGATGAGATAGCTGCGTACCGCGCTGTCGGCCAGTGCCGCAGTAGCTTCCGAAAAATGCCGGGGCTGCGCCATCTCACGGCCAAGGAAAGGATGCGACTCGCTCTCCCGCACATCGACCGGCCCGACTTCTTCGGACATGCCCCAGCGCCCGACCATGGAGCGAGCGATCTGGGTAGCCATGCGGATGTCCTCATCCGCGCCTGAACTGACGGAGCCAAGAAAGACCTGTTCCGCCGCTCTGCCTCCGAGGATGACTGTCAGCCGGTCGTTCAGATATTCCTCCGTGAGAGTATGCCGCTCTATTTCGGGCAGCTGGTGCGTCCCGCCGAGGGCGCGCCCGCGAGGGATGATTGTCACCTTGTGCAGCGGGTCCGCGCCGGGCAGAAAATACGCAACGGCCGTGTGACCGGATTCATGCACCGCAAGCCGGTGCCGCTCGTCAGGGTGGATGGCCAGCGTGCGCACCGCGCCCATGATGATACGGTCTCGCATCTCGTCAAAGTGCCGGGCTTCGACCTTGAGCAGGCTCTCCCGCGCCGCCGCCATCGCAGCCTCGTTGACCAAATTCTTGAGGTCGGCGCCGGAGAAACCCGGCGTGCCTGTGGCGACCTGATACAGATCGACGTTACCGGCCAGGGGCACATTGCGGCAATGCACCTTCAGGATCGCCTCGCGGCCTTTCAGGTCCGGGAGTTCCAGTGTTACGTGCCGGTCGAAGCGACCGGGCCGCAGCAGCGCTGGGTCAAGGACATCAGGCCGGTTGGTGGCGGCAAGAACCACCACCGCCTCATGCCCTTCGAAGCCGTCCATTTCGGCGAGAATCTGGTTCAGGGTCTGCTCACGCTCGTCGTGCCCGCCGCCGAGACCGGCACCGCGCACCCGGCCGACACTATCGAGCTCGTCAATGAAGATAATGGCCGGGGCCGCTTTCTTGGCTTCGTCGAAAAGATTCCGCACTCTGGAAGCGCCGACACCAACAAACATCTCGATAAATTCGGAGGCGGACATATGGAAGAAAGGTACCCCAGCCTCCCCCGCCAGAGCACGAGCCAGCATGGTCTTGCCGGTACCGGGCGGTCCCTGCAGCAGGATGCCGTGCGGGACTTCCGCACCGAGCCGCTGATAGCGCTCCGCGTCCCGCAGGAACTCCAGAAGTTCGGAAACCTCGCGCTTGGCATTCTCCTGCCCCGCGACATCCGCGAAACGGATCTTCGGCGTCTCCGCCTTCTTCACGGCCTTCATCCGGCCGCGCAGGAAATCTCCGGCGCCGCCCCGGCCGCCCAGCCCACCCGGCATCATTCCGGACATCCGCGACCACATGAAGAACCAGAAGGCCCCGATCAACAGCCATGGCAGCAGACTGACAAGCCAGGATCCCTCATCTGCGGGGCGGGACTGAACCTCGACACCCGCCTCCTGAAGCGCATCGAGAAGCGCCGGATCGCCGGTCGGGGGAACATAGGAAACGAAGGCTGTCGTCGTGCCGCCCGGGCCAGTTGACGCCGCCCGCAGAAGCCCTTCGATCCGCTCTCCCCGGAACACCACACTCTCAACCTGACCTCCGGCAACCAGCGCCTTGAAATCCGTGTAACTCCGCACCGTGCGGGTATCGGTCCCGGGGAGAAGCCGTGAAAGCGAGAGGATGGCGACGACCGCAAGTGCCATGATCGCCCATTTGGCGAGTCCCGGTTTCCAGTCTTTTGGCGTTTCTTCCATCCCGTCACCCTGCCCCTGACAGCTTCAGTTGTACGGGAAGGTAACAGGCTCCGATGTCGCAATCCTTGATCTGGATCAGGATCTGACGCCTGCGTATTCCCTACTCTGCAGCGCGAACCCCGCGCTTGTCCTCCATGTAAGCCTTCAGCTTCGGCCAGACCTCCCCGGCCATCCGGGTGAAGGAGCGGTGCCACATCCGTTGCGTTCCCTCCATGTCATGCCCGGTCAGCATCAGGGTGCCGAAATCGCCGATCTCGTCCCGGAAGGAGACCAACCTGTCGAGCACCGTCTCCGCCGTACCGGCGATCACGAACTCCCGGGTTTTCTCCATCGCCTCGCGCTTTACCGTGCTCCAGTCGATATCCCCGGGCGCGTCACCATTGGCGAGACACCCCTGGGCGCCGAGATACTGGTAATACCAGGAGAACACCCCGTCCGGGTCGTTGAGCATCGCCTCCGCTTCGGCATCACTGTCGGTGATCAGCACGGAACGGCCGACACGCCAGACGGACGGGTCTGGTGTACGCCCCGCCTTCTCTGCACCGGCAGCATAGGTCGGCCAGTGCGTCGCGATGTCGGCGGCGGGCACGAAGTTGCCGGACAACATGCACCAGCCGCGCTGGCCGGCGAAATTGGCGGTCATGGAATTGGCTCCGCGCACCGACACGGCGATGGGCGGATGCGGTTGCTGATAGGGCCGGATGAACCGGCCGATCCCCATCTCCGGCAAAACTCTTTGCTCGATCCGGGCGGTGAAATGATCGCCTGCGTGGGTGAAGGGCGGATCCTCGGTCCAGACCTTCTGGATCAGGTCGATGGACTCGACCATCGCCATGGCCCGGGCCTTGTGGTCGAGATTATCGAAAATCTCCCAGTCGCTCGACAACCCGCCGGAGCCGATCCCGAAGATGAACCGGCCGCGCGCCAGATGGTCGAACAAAGCCGCGTGCCCCGCCACCACCACCGGATGCTGCTGCGGCAACGAGATCACCCCGGAGCCGAAGGTGATCTGCTTGGTTTCGGCGATCAGCGAGGCATTGAACAGCAGCGGCGAGGTCACCGGCTCGGCGGTCGAGGTGTAATGCTCCCCCATCCAGGCTTCCGCGTAGCCGAGCCTGTCGGCCAGGATCACAAGCTGGCGGTTTTCCTCCAGCACGTCCGCGAAATCCCGCGACGGCGGATGCAACGGCATCATGAAAAGGCCGAGCTTGGCCATGGGAGCCTCCCTGATTGTTTTTTGTATACAATCGAAGCGTAACACCCGGATTGGTGGCGGGGAAGCTGCCTCGGTTCAGTCAGGCGCTCTCAATATGAATCTGATGAAGAAAAGGCCTGAATACGGATACGACCGCATTAGCTGTATGCAACAGCCAATTCAAATAAGCCTCGTCATTCGTCGTGCTGCCATCAAAGTCAACAGACACGGTTGCCTCATATGGATCATGCTTATTCACATCGATCCGCATTGGCACTCCAATCGCATCTTCCAGAGCAGATCGTGCCGCCTCAATCTCCGAGACTGCCGCCTCCCCCTCATCCCCTTTGAAGCGCATGAACAGACCGCCACGATTTCTACTTGCCCTAAATGCCGTGATCCAGCCAATCGGCTCGGGCATCGGAATGCGCACCCAGGCATGCCCGCCATGCCGTGGCCCCGGTTGATCCGGATGCTCGAAGCGAACCTGATCTATGAAACTTTGCCAGAAGGCTCGTTCTGAAAGTTTTGATGCTGCCCGGTCTTGATCAATCAGGTCCTCCGCATCCTCTTCGGTAATATTGGGCCGCTCCATCTGAAGCGGCGTTCCATCACCCGAGGTAACAATCCGCTGTTCAATCATTTCGGTTTTCAGCGGAATATGAGGCATCACAACGAGGCCTGCATTACCTTCCCACAATTGAAATTCGACCAGTGCCATCCGGGCAGCAAGCCCGCTGGATTGATTGAGGTAATCCGAGATCGCATGCACATCGGCACGAATGCCATCCCCTGCGATAATCAGAATGAAGTCGCCCCGGCGAAGCGTTTCGGTCAACCGATCAACGAACCGTGCTTCGTCAAGGTCGGGATGATACTGTGAGACAATCTCGAATATCGGGTTTTCGGATAGCGTCTTGAGTGCACTTTGGACACGCGCCGACAGATCACCGTAGCTCCATTGCTTGACCAGAGAGGCATATTCAAGAATCTGCGCGATGACTTCACGGCGCGCCTGCGGGTTTCTCCACAGCTTGCACTCAACCAGCACCAATCGGCCTTCTGGAGTGACTCCGAAAAGATCCAGATAAACGGAACCGCCCGCTTTCGGGATTGTGAGTTCTCGGCAGACCGGAACAAAATCGCCCGCGCCAGCAACGATCTCCTGAACTGGAATCAGATCCGGATTCAGAAAAAGTAGCTCCTGCAGCCACTTCTCATCTTTATTGCTACTCCGCGCACCGAGAGGAATCCGGCGAAGCCAGTTCTTCGTCTGTTCGCCGCCTGGCGAAATATGCAGAGATCGCATTACAGTCCCAGCTTGGCCATGAGAGCCTCTCTGATTGTTTTTTGTATACAATCAAAGCGTAACACCCGGCTCATTGGCCGGGAAAAACAAAAAAGGGCCGGAGCACCTCTCGATGCCCCGGCCCTCTTCTTTCACCCCGTCAAGATCAGAACGCTTTCACGCTGTCCGGACGGTACTTGTTCTTCGGCACGAAACCGGAGCGTGTCGCCTCGCGCGGCTCACGTACCCAGACCTCGCGGTTCGGGTGCAAGCCGCCGCCGCGGACCGCCGGGACCGCCGTGTGGCGGGCGCGGTGCAGCAGGCGGGTATCGGCGGCGCCGCAATTCGGGTGGATGCCGCCATTATCGGCGACCTCTTTTTCCCATTTCGCGGTGCGGGCCTTCAGCGTGGCCGGATCCTCAAGCGCGGTGCAGATCAGCGCGTTCGTAGTCAGGTCGGCGATGATCTCGTCCCCGTCCTCGATCAGCGCGATCGGGCCGCCGAGCGCCGCCTCGGGACCGACATGGCCGATCACCAGACCAACCGAGCCACCGGAGAAGCGGGCGTCGGTCATCAGGGCGATGACGATGTTCTTCTCGCGGCAGAGCGTGGTGATGCGCGAGGTCGGGTCCAGCATTTCCGGCATGCCCGGCGCCCCGCTCGGGCCGGAATAGCGGACAATCACGATATCGTTGTTCCTGAACACGTCCGGCGTCTCGTCCAGCGCCTTCAGCAGATCCGGCTCGCCCTCGAACACCCGGGCGCTGCCGACGAACTTGTTATCCTCAAGCCCGGCCTCGACACCGGCCAGCTTCAGGATGGCGGAGAAGTCCGGCGAGAGATTGCCGCCGAGCACGCGCAGGCCGCCGGTCGGCTTGTACGGCTTTTCGACCGGATAGATCACGGTGCCGTCGACCTTCTTCGTCTCCAGCCGCTTCACCTGCTCGGCCAGCGTCTCGCCGGTGCAGGTCAGCACGTCACCGTTCAGCAGGCCCGCTTCCAGCAGCTCGCGCACGATCACCTGCACGCCGCCAACCCCGTCGATATCGACCATCGAATATTTGCCGTAGGGCCGCGCGTCGGTCAGCACCGGCACGACATGTTCGGCCAGATGGTTGAACTCTTCCGGCGTGATCACCTCTTTCCAGAAATCGGCGAACCCGGCGGCCCGGGCGATTTCCGGCGCGTGCAGCGTCACGTTGGTGGAGCCGCCAATGGCCATGGCGACGATCATGGCGTTCCGCAGACTGTCCCGGACCACGATATCGCGCGGCTTCAGATCGTTCTTCATCATGTCGGCGAGAAGCTGCACCAGCTCGGCCGGAAAATCATTCAGGCGGCGCGGATCGTCCGAGGCCGGGGCCACCATGTGCAGCGGCTGCATGCCGACGACGCCAATGAAGGTCTGCATCGTGTTGTAGGTAAACATGCCACCGCAGCTGCCGAAACCGGGGCAGGCATTGCAGGAAATCCGGTGCCGCAATTCGGCATCCGGGCTGCCCGCGACCTGGTAGGCCGAGACGATATCCAGCGTGTCCCCCGTCGCCGGGTCCGTGCCCGGGCGGATCGGCCCGTCCGACATGATGATGGACGGCTGGTTATGCTCCAGCAGCGCCGCCAGGGTGCCGACCGGCGGCTTGTCGCAGGCGACCACGGCGATGGTGCCGGCGAGGCCGGTTGCTTCCAGATGCTCGCACAGCGCATCGTTGGTGACTTCGCGGCCGATCAGCGAATAGCGCATTTCCGGCGTGCCGTTGCGCACCCCGTCCGAGGTGGCGATGGTGAATTCCGGCTGCACCAGACGGAACGGCAGCTTGCCCGCCTCCCGGCCGATCCGGCCCTTCAGCGCCTCGTGGATAGCCTCCACCTTCTCCGCCACGCCGAGATAGCACTGGCTGTCCCCCTTAGTGCCGACCACGCCGACGGACGGCTCGTGGATCAGCTCCGGATCGGTGCCGAGCGCATTGGCAAGCCCGATGGTCTGGGCCGAACGGCCCGGATGGCGGTCGATAAGGACGGTCTTTGAATTCTTCACGGGAGCATTTCCTCAGGGTGGGCGCATATCACTCGGACGGCGGTTTGACGCCGCCGGGCTGTTTGGAGCGGATATTAGGACATGCGGGGGGGCGAGGGAAAGGGGGCGGATGGCAGGTATACAGCTCAGAGGTTATAATGAGAATAAACTCTCTAACATTTCAGTATTTAAAGAAAAATTAGCCACTCGGTTTATGCGCCATCCGGTTTTCCGATGGTAACAAAGCAACAAGGATCGCAAAAAACGGCAACTATAAAAAAACAGCCCCAGTACTGGCCTTGGCTCTCGACAAGTGATGCGAAATTTACCAAACCAGCGGGATGAGCGTTAATTGCGGCAAAGCTCCATCATAATAAATTTTCATATTTGGTAACCGAGTATCCAATGCAAAAGATAACTACCAGATTCAATTTCGGCACTCTGGAAGCACTCTCTTTCCTCGCCGTCGCATACTCAGCCTATCTTGCTTTCGGATATGCGAGCCAGCCGCCACTCGACATACATGCTTTCCGGCAGACCCAAACAGCCCTCACGGCTTACTGGTTCACGGAACAGGGCTTCAAATGGGCTTATGAGACACCGGTGGGAGGCATTCCCTGGGCCATTCCCTTCGAATTCCCGATCTATCAGATAATCGTCGCCGGCCTCTCGCATCTCTTTGAAATTTCACTGGATTTTTCCGGTCGGGCAATAAGTTATGTCTTTCTGGTTATGTGCCTTTTCCCCGTTTGTTCGATCACCAGACAGCTGAAGTTGCCTGATAATGTTTTTGCGTTTTTTGTGGCCATTCTCTTTTCAATGCCCCTCTACCTGTATTGGGGTAGGAGCTTCATGATCGAGACACCGGCTCTGTTCTTTACGATCGCCGGAACAAAATATTTTATCGATTACTTCATGGGAAAACGCTCTTGCGGGACCATCGTCCTGTTCATTCTTTTCTCGAGCTTCGCCTTCTTGCAAAAATCCACGACCATCCTTCCGGTTTTTGTATTTCTGGCGCTTTCATTCACCTTACCGAAACTGAAAAATTCCAAAACCGTACGCGATTTTCTGCTCAACAAAGACCTGATTATTACCGGGGTTATTTTTGTAATTCCCGTGTCGATAGGCTTTGCCTGGATCGTCTTTACGGACCAGCTCAAGCTTGAGAACCCGCTGGGTGCACAATTGACATCCGCGGAGCTCAGTCAATGGAACTGGGGGAAACCTCTACAAAGGGTTTCTCCAGCCCTTTGGTTCGATGTGATCTGGGAAAGAATACTGTCGACCAATATGGGCGGGGCGCTCGGACTGTTTCTGATTTTTGCTCCCTTTCTTCTGCGCACTGAACGCCGGATCAGGCTTATCGTTCTCAGCACCATCGTCCTCGGCTTCGCACCGGTGTTTCTATTCACCAATCTGCATATCGTTCACGATTATTATCAGAGTGCCACGGTGATCTTCCTCGCATATGGGCTTGCGGTGGCTCTTGGTTCCATGATCTTGCCGGCTTTCGGGAAAGCAGCAGCCGTTTTCATGATGATACTCATCATGACCTCTAATTATATTGTGTTTTCATCGAGGTATCTGCCGAACATCACAAAAGAAATCACCAAGGAAAACCGGGATCTGGCCATCGGTGATTTATTGAACAGAGAACTCCCTACCGGAATGCAATTTGTTGCATACGGCAATGGCTGGAGTTCGACTTTCAGCTATATCTCCAAGAGAAAGTCCTTCACCGCGCCAAAATGGCTCAGAAATTACGATCAGGTCCTGTCTAATCCTGAAAAATTTGTCGAAGAAGGCCACCTCGGGGCAATCGTATCCTGCAAAGACCATCCCAATGTTCCCGAACTCATAAGCTGGGCGAAGACAGGCCGATCATGGAAAGTCGGCGAGACGCACGGCTGCTTGATCGCCACCCCGGAAAAGCAGGTCGACCACCCGCTTCTGGAGTCAGCGCAGTGTGAAGGGAGCATCGACAGAGCCGAAATCGGGGAGCGCGACGGGCACAAGGTCATGACTTTTGCAGGCTGGACGGCCACAAAGGGTGAAAAACCCCTGGCGCCGGATGATGTCTTCGTGAAGATCTCCGGCAAAGAGCCTAACTCCCTCCTCTACCTGCAGGCGCTAAAAGTGCCCCGTATTGACGCCAATCTGTATCTTGGCATCGACACTGATACCGATGTCGGTTTCTCCCGTATTGCGCAGGTCGATCTGCCTTCCGGCCAATATGAAATCGGGATCGTTCAAAAGACGGGAAGTACATACGTTTCGTGCGGCATCAGGAAATCGCTCCGTGTTCAATAGTGGGGATACATGAAAGAAAATAAAATAGTTCTTCCCGGCGGGGCTGGTCTTGTCGGACAAAACCTGGTCGCACGCCTGATGGAAAACGGCTATCGAAACATCACCGTTCTTGATAAACACGAGGCCAATATTAAAACATTAAAAGAAGTACAACCCGATATCACTGTCGAATATGCAGACCTTGCAAAAACAGGGGCCTGGCTAAGACATTTTTCTGATGCCGATGTGGTTGTCATGCTTCAGGCTCAAATCGGCGGCAACGATTATCAGGAATTTACACGTAATAATGTGGACTCTACAAAACTGATACTCGACGCCATAAAAAAGAATGACGTTCCTCACCTTATTCACATCAGCTCTTCCGTCGTCGAATCTGTCGCAGACGATTTTTATACCAATACCAAAAAAGAACAGGAATCCGTGGTACTGGAGAGCGGTATTCCCTGCGTGATACTCCGACCGACCTTGATGTTCGGCTGGTTTGACCGCAAACATCTGGGCTGGCTGTCGCGCTTCATGAAAAAAGTGCCCGTCTTCCCTATCCCCGGACACGGCCGTTACATGCGCCAACCACTTTATGTCGGCGATTTCTGCAACATCATCATTAGCAGTATCGAGAACCATATCGCGCATGGCGTCTATAATATATCAGGGCATGAGCAGGTGGATTACATAGACATTATCCGCGAGATCAAACGGGCTATCCATGCCCGCACCCTTATATTGCGCATACCATATACATTGTTCTACGCGCTGCTATGGGTCTGGGGATTATTTGATAAAAACCCTCCCTTCACGACACAGCAGTTGGCTGCACTGAGCGCCAAAGATGAGTTCGAGGTAATCGACTGGCCCGGTATTTTCGGGGTCAGTTCAACACCTTTCAAGGATGCTGTTTACGAGACATTTAACGATCCCCGCTACAGTCAGGTGGTATTAGAGTTTTGAATATGAAACAGCGCATAGCAGTCCTGGGGGCGGGTCCAATGGGCTTGGCCGTCGCTTACCAACTGACGCTGGACGGGCACCAACCGGTGCTTTTCGAGGCAGACGACCGCATTGGCGGAATGACCGCAACCTTCGATTTCAACGGACTTGATATCGAACGTTACTATCATTTTCACTGCACATCGGATGAGGATTTCCTGCAGGCGCTCGATGAACTGGGAATCGCCGACCGAATGCGCTGGACAGAAACCAAAATGGGATATTGGTATCAGGAGCGCCTGCAGACCTGGGGCACCCCAATAGCCCTGCTCAAGTTTCAGGGCCTCAGCTTCTTGGGAAAGTTCCGGTACGGCTTGCATGCCTTTCTTGCCACCAAGCGCACCGACTGGCGCCCGCTGGACACAGTCGAGGCCACGGGCTGGATCAAGCGTTGGGTTGGCGCTGAAGCATACGAAATATTATGGCGCAGACTGTTTGAATACAAATTCTATGAATATTCAGGCAGTCTCTCTGCAGCCTGGATATGGAGCCGCATCCGGCGCATCGGACGATCTCGGTACAATTTGTTCCGGGAAAAACTGGGGTATCTGGAAGGTGGCTCCGGCACGTTCCTAACGGCCATGAAGGCCGCGATCGAGTCGAAAGGTGGAGAGATCCGCCTCGAAACACCAGTCGAAAAGGTCATCATCTCTGACCGGAAAGTCGTAGGAGTGCAAACCGGCGGTAAAGTCGAACCTTTCGAAAAAGTCATCAGCACCATTCCGTTGCCATTTGTGCCGAGAATCATACCAGATCTGCCGGCCGACATCCTGGACAAGTTCAAAGCACTCAAAAATATTGCCGTGGTTTGCGTCATTGCGAAACTCAGGAAAGCAGTCACCGAAAATTTCTGGTTGAACACAAATGATCCGGAAATGGATATTCCGGGGTTGGTGGAATACACGAACCTGCGCCCGCTGGACCATCATGTGGTCTATGTACCGTTCTATCTACCCGGCGAACATCCATTGTTTGCTGAGCCAGACGAGACTTTTCTGGAAAAGGTCAGGCGCTATCTGAAGAAGATCAACCCTGCCCTCAACGATGACGATTTCATTGATCTGTATGCTAGCCGTTACCGCTATGCGCAGCCAGTCTGCGAGCCCGGTCATCTCGACAACCTTCCTTCTGTCGCTTTACCGGTTCAAGGCCTGTGGGTAGCTGACACCTCCTACTATTACCCGGAAGACCGGGGTATATCGGAAAGCACCGGTTTTGGCCGGGCAATGGCAAAGATGGCCATAGAGAACGGCACAGCCCGAGCATCAGAATGATATGCTGACAAACGAGTTCCTGAGATTTCTCATCGCTGGAGGCGTGGCCGCCGGAGCCAATTTCGGATCACGCTTCATATTCAGCCTGTTTCTGAGTTATGCCCTCTCTGTTTTCTTTGCCTATTTGGTGGGGATGCTTGTCGCCTTCATTCTGATGCGTCGTCATGTCTTCAAGGCAAATAACGGCCGGCTTGCCTTGCAGATCGTCAAATTTGTTACGGTAAATGCGGTCGCCGTGCTTCAGACACTCATCATTAGTCTAGTACTGGCTCGCTGGCTTCTGCCCCCGTTCGGTATCGCCGGTGAGCATGCCGAAGCTCTGGCACATCTGATTGGTGTTTCCGTGCCGGTGGTGACCAGCTATCTGGGGCATAAGTTCCTGACCTTCCAGTGACATTGCTGATACCTGTACATATGCGGGTCTCCAGCCGCGCGACGTCGAGACTTCTGCTTAACCGCCTTAATTTTTCTGCCCCTTCTCACAGATTTGCATCCACGCCCGCGCCACCATAAATAAGAACAAGGCTCCACCGAGCCATTCCATTTTCCCGAGACGCGCCCATGTCCGATCCTGCGCTCAAGAGCCGGGCCACGCTGAAGAGTCCGGATGATGTATGACGAGGCGCTGATGCAGACAGTCAACATTTTCACCCAGATGCCCTCCTGCGCCCGCTCGGCCACCCAGTACTAGCGAGCAGGCTCTCTTCCCGCGTTACCATCTTCGCCACACCGCCGGTAGTGACTCTCCGGGCAACAGAAGGGTCATCCGGGCCGCATCCCCTATCAGAGCGGCCATAATCCCACCGTCCTCGCCCCACTTCGATTGGGGCCGTAAAAGCGCCGCCGGATCTGGAACTTTTCCTGCCCCTGTCCGTTTTTCCATGGTGAAGAAAGGGGATTATCATGAAAAATCCAGCACACGATATCTCGCGAAACCTGCATGCGAAGCCAGAGGCTCACGCGACGCAGGATGCAGCGAAATTGCACGATCAATCCGACCGGGGTGCGGCCATCGACAAGGCGGTTCCCCCTGATCCTGCGACGGCTCCGCTCGGCGCGGGCGTGGCGGGTGTGCGCCCGACTTGGGAAAAAGCCGCTATCGACAGCCAGACCGAGACCGAACGCGAAGATCCGATGCATCCGGAACAGCCATCAGCAAAGGCAGATGCCCGGTGGTTCAGCCAGAACGCAGCGATAGGGCTGGTTTCGGCCGGGATTCTCCTCGTGGCGGTGCTTTTCATCCTGCGCGAACTGGCGTGATGCTGCATCAGATGATGGAATTCAGGATCTGCGGATCGAATTTCCGTCCATGACGGGGCCATCTCTGTTCTGTGGTCCGCGTCCTTCGTCCGGGCCCGAAGCTGCCCCGCGCGGCATCCCGCGCCACCTTCGGGCCGAACTGGTGCAGGCGCTGAATACACTTCCTGACCCGTAAGGGAACCTCAAATGCTCGAGGCATTGTCACAAGAAATCTTCGGCATGCCGCAACTTGACTATGTCAAACTGCTGGTGCGGCCGTTGGGCGCCTTGATATTCGCGGGAATAATCGGTTTCGAGCGGGAAATTGGCCGCCGTCCGGCCGGTCTCCGCACGCATATGCTCATCAGTCTCGCAGCATGCGTCTATGCGCTTATCATGCTTACGCTCCTGGGGCAGTCCGAAACGCTCGGCGACCACGTCACCACGGACCCTATTCGCGTTGTCGAAGCCGTCACCGAGGGCGTGGCATTTCTGGCCGCGGGACTAGTGGTTTTCACCAAGGGGACTGTGCGTGGCCTGACGACCGGCGCAAGCATGTGGCTCTGTGCCGCGGTGGGGCTTGCATGCGGTATCGGCGAGTGGGCATTGGCCGCCTTCACGACAGTGATGGCACTTTGCGTCATTACGGTGATCCGGCTCGGCGAGCAGAAAGCAGGGACCTACCAGAAGGCTCCCCTGGATGACAGGAAGGCAGAGGAAAGCGGCCATGGCCGATGACGGGCGGCTGTCAGAAGCCGTGGACCGCGTCCGGCTGTCGGCCAAGGACGGGCCGATGTCTGTCGAGGAGATCGTTGAGGCCGTCGGTGATCGTGGCGTTCTTCCGCTGATCCTTGTGCCCGCCTTGATCACCGTGACACCGCTCTCGGGCATTCCGGGTGTTTCAATTGTCTGCGGACTGACGATCGCCCTGTTGTCGTTCGAGCACATTGCGGGCTTCCGCAAATTGTACCTTCCCGGCCGTCTGAAGGCAATGTCGATTGATGGCGAAAAACTGCGCGGGGCGCTTGAGCGTATAGTGCCTGTGGTTCGGTGGCTCGACACGCACACCCGAGAGAGATGGGCTTTCCTGTTTCACCGTCCGTTCATCTGGATCGCCTCGCTACTCAGCCTGCTGACCGGTACAGCCATGCCGTTTCTGGAGTTCATCCCCTTTTCCTCCTCTATCGCAGCGGCCGCAGTCTGTCTTCTGACCATCGCCATGCTGACGCGCGACGGGAGCTTTTTCCTTCTGGCCCTGCTGCCCTATTCCGGTATGGGTTATCTCATTGCTCAGGTGATAACTGGATAATAAAGGGACTATTCAGCTCCCCCTTCCCACAGATTTGCATCCACGTCCGTGCCACCATAAATAAGAACAAGGCTCCCCCGAGCCATCCCCTGTTCCGGAGGCACGCCCATGACCATTCCGCTGAAGAGCTGGCCCGAGGCCGCGCCGCGTCTGGTTGCCGTCGCCGCCGGGCGCGAGGCCGCCGATCTCGTGATCCGCGATGTGCGGCTCGTCAATGTGCACAGCCGCGAGGTGCTGGACTGGCAGGTCGCCGTGGCCGAGGGGCGGGTCGCCTCGATCGGGCCGGACGCCTCGCATTGCATCGGCCCGGACACGCGGGTGATCGAGGGCGGCGGGCGGTATCTCATTCCGGGGCTGTGCGACGCGCATATGCATATCGAGTCCGGCATGCTGACGCCGGCCGAGTTCGCCGCCGCCGTCATTCCGCACGGCACCACAAGCATGTTCACCGACCCGCACGAGATCGCCAACGTGCTCGGCCTCGCCGGCGTGAGGATGATGCATGACGAGGCGCTAATGCAGCCGGTCAATATCTTCACCCAGATGCCCTCCTGCGCCCCCTCCGCGCCGGGGCTGGAGACCACCGGTTTCACCATCGGCGCCGAGGACGTGGCCGAGGCGATGTCCTGGCCTGGGATCATCGGGCTGGGCGAGATGATGAACTTTCCCGGCGTCATCAATGGCGACGCGCAGATGCTGGCGGAGATCGCGGCGACCATGCGTGCGGGCAAGACCGTCGGCGGGCATTACGCCTCCCCCGACAAGGGCATCGCCTTCAGCACCTATGCGGCGGGCGGTCCCGCCGACGATCACGAGGGCACCGAAGAGGCGGACGCGCTTGCCCGGGTGCGCAACGGCATGCGCTCGATGATGCGGCTGGGCTCGGCCTGGTACGATGTCGAAAGCCAGATCACGGCGGTGACCGAGCGCGGCCTCGACCCACGCAACTTCATCCTCTGCACCGACGATTGCCATTCCGGCACTCTGGTGAATGACGGCCATATGAACCGCGTCGTCCGCCATGCCATCGCCTGCGGCTGCGATCCGCTGGTGGCGCTGCAGATGGCGACGATCAATACCGCCAGCCATTTCGGGCTGGAACGGGAGCTGGGCTCGATCGCCCCCGGCCGCCGGGCCGACATGATCCTGACCTCGGACCTCGTGAGCCTGCCGATCGAGCATGTCATCGCGCGCGGGGAAACCGTGGCGATGGATGGCAGGATCACCGTGGACTGCCCACATTACGCCTGGCCGGACACTGCCCGGCAGACGGTGCATCTGGGCAAGGTACTGGCCGCAGTGGATTTCGCCGTCCCTGCCCCCGAAGGCGCGAACGCGGTCACCGCGAAGGTGATCGGCGTGGTCGAGAACCAGGCCCCGACCAAGGCGCTCACCGCAGAGCTGCCGGTCGTGGATGGCGTGGTTGAAGGAGACGGCGGCGTCTGCCAGATCGCGCTGGTCGAGCGGCACCGGGCCACCGGCGGCGTGATGAACGGCTTTGTCTCCGGTTTCGGCTACACGGGCCGGATGGCCATGGCCTCCACCGTCGCCCATGACAGCCACCACATGATCGTCGTCGGCACAGATCGGGAGATGATGGCGCAGGCCGCGAACCGACTGGGCGACGTCGGCGGCGGGATTACGGTGTGGAAGGACGGGGAAGAGATCGCGCTGGTCGAACTGCCCATCGCCGGCCTGATGTCCGACCGCCCGGCAATCGAGGTCGCGGCGGCGGCACAGCGCATGGTCGAGGCCATGGCGAAGTGCGGCTGCACCCTGAACAACGCCTATATGCAGCACTCCCTGCTGGCGCTGGTGGTAATACCGGAACTGCGGATCAGCGATCTCGGCCTGGTCGACGTGACGAAGTTCGAGCTGACGGAGCTGATCGAGGGTAGGGGCAAACGCCTCCCCTAGCCCACATCCATCATTCCCGCGTACGCGGGAACTCAGCGATCGTAGAGTCCGCTCGTCTTCCCTGGGTTCCCATTGTCATAGGGATGACGGTCAAGGGAGGGGCGTTTCCACCCAGTTCGAAACATCCCGATCATAGCGCCACCCTCTACTTGGAGCCGGCGCAGAAAAAGAAGTAATCAGCAACGGCAGACCATTTCCTACTCGAGAGTTTCCTTCATCTTTTGCTTCATCGAACGAGCTGTAAAAATTGATGGGCTTGCCGTCTTCTTCCAGAAGAAATCTAACATCATCCATATTGCGGCGCCTCCAAAATTGAGTCCCCCCTAAAGCAGGGGCACGTTCTCACTTACAAGTACCAAGCGATCATTTCATTACCCCCAATAGCAAGAAAGCCCCCATGCGCTGCCGGGGGCTTTCGAATTGATGTCGTAAGATCGACCCAGCCGCGTTACGCCGCCTTGACGATGTTCCGCAGCACGTACTGCAGGATGCCGCCGTGGCGGTAGTAATCCACCTCGTCCGCTGTATCGATGCGGCAAAGCAGGGTCACATCCTTGGTCGAGCCGTCCGCGTAAGTGATCTTGCACAGCACGTCCATGCGCGGGGTGATGCCGTCGGCAATGCCCGTGATGTCGAACTTTTCCGTGCCTTTCAAACCCAGGGTCTCGCGGTTCTCACCGTCCTTGAACTGCAGCGGCAACACACCCATGCCCACAAGGTTGGAGCGGTGGATACGCTCGAAGCTCTCGACGATGACCGCCTTGACGCCCAGCAGGCGGG
>TARA_R110002051_G_scaffold318178_1_pt1 | contig 20794 bp, 18 predicted proteins | sample TARA_R110002051 | Tara Oceans TARA_R110002051 (sample SAMEA4397023) | marine metagenome | biome: Polar Biome; feature: [MES] marine water layer (ENVO:01000295) within the mesopelagic zone...; material: water (ENVO:00002006), including particulate matter (ENVO:01000060) such...
TATTAGGCCTCTAGACTTTTATATAAAATAAAAAATATTGACATCAGCTGAGCTCAGTACAAGTTTCAACAAACCTACCTGTTGGTCTCATTTTAGCCCAGGGGCTAAAAGCCTTCCCCACCCAGAACTTACATTAATGACAAGCCCGGCCCGACCTCATAATGTGAGAGAATCCTTAGATTGAATGAACACTTATACCATACCCTCCTAACCAAGATGATAGGCAAAACCTAAAGTACAAGACATTTATCCTATAATGCTGATTATTCAACGAATATTAATTCACCGGCACTAATAAATTTCTCTAGTTTTAACACTTTAATCTTTAACCATTCAAGCACCATGTCCGTAATTAATTCCAGGTTTTAAACCAAAACATGATAAAAAGGTCATTTTATAGTTTTATTTGAAAAAAATTGTTTTTCTTTGAGTTTTAATCGTAGACCAACGAGGTCTTCAACGTCCTAAAATGAGAGCACTAAACCAATAAAAAAACTTACCAAATACTATTTTCCTATGGATACAACCAAATCCAAGAACAGCCCTGAGATAAAAAAGAATATCGATTATTTCATGAATACAAAAAACTGGTGGGGGCCACTGGTCTTCATCCTAATTATAAGTTTAGCAGGTGTTGGTATGATAGGCTACCAGACCTACAACGAGGCGCCCCCTATGACAGGCTTCACAACATCTTCTGGAGAAGTTTTAATTGACAAGTCTACCATAGTACAAGGACAAATAGTTTTTCATAAATATGCCTTGATGGAATATGGTTCTTTTTTTGGCGACGGTGCACAACGAGGACCTGATTTCACCGCCGAGGCCATGCACCAGATTAATGTGTACATGAATGAATATTATCAAAAACAATTTGAAGAGTCAGAAAATAGACCGGCTACTGAATACGAGAAACAAGTAATCAATGAAAAGGTAAAACAAGAACTCAAGTCAAACACTTATGATGAAACAGTAAACACCGTAATTTTATCCGATGCTTACGAATTTGCACTGGGAAAGCTGAAGGAATACTACTTAGAAGTCTTCGCAAGTAAAAATCCAGAAAATTCCTTTTCGCTCCCAAATTATATTACAAATACACAAGAAATCGAAAGTTTATCCAACTTTTTCTTTTGGGGAGCATGGGTCTGTGTTACCCAAAGACCTGGGGAGAGCTTTAGCTATACCCATAATTGGCCTTTCGACCCTATAGCTGGCAATACACCAACTTCTCCAGTGATACTTTGGAGTGTTTTAGGGATGTTGGCCTTTATGTTGGTCTGTGGTGTTGTGCTCTATTTTATCGGACAGTACAATCAGTTGTCCAATAAATTCTTTAAACCTTCAACAAAAGAATTGTTGACCCTAAAACGAGTACAAGATTTTGTACCAACAAAAACCCAAAAGGCGTCCTACAAATTTTTCTTGGTTGCCATTATTCTTTTCTTCGTTCAGGTGTCCAGCGGATTTATAACCATAAATGAATTTATTGATTATCTGGGTTATTTTGGGATTAACTTTTCCGAGTATTTTCCAGTGACCGTTTCCAGAAGCTGGCATTTGATGTTATCGCTTTATTGGATATCAACCTGTTGGATCGCATCCTCGATTTTTATTCTTCCCATATTGGCCAAAAAGGAAGTGAAGGGCCAACTCCCCCTTATCAACATTCTTTTTGTACTTCTTTTTATATTGGTTGCCGGATCATTGACTGGAATGGTGTTGGGTCCATTGGGACTTCTTGGAGATTGGTGGCATACTTTTGGACATCAAGGTTGGGAGTTTGTCGATTTTGGGCAGGCCTTTCAAGCATTGTTAATGGTCATTTTCGTGCTTTGGGGAATTGTGGTATACCGAGGTGTGAGACCTGCTTTTATTAAGGGAATGCCATGGAATCTGCCAAATTGGATTTTGTATTCGGTAGTTGGAATTCCGTTATTGTTCATTTCTGGATTTGTTGCCCGGCCGGAAACTAATTTTGTAATCGCCGATTTTTGGCGCTGGATGGTCGTTCATATGTGGGTAGAAGCGTTTTTTGAAGTATTTATAACCGTCATCGTAAGTTACCTAATGGTATTAATGGGTCTGGTGAACCGCAATGCAGCCATTCGGGTAATTTATTTTGCAACAATCCTATTTCTTGGAACGGGACTTCTCGGAATTTCCCATAACTTTTACTGGAATGCAAAACCTGTGGCTACTATGGCACTAGGAAGCATATTCTCCACCCTGCAATTTGTTCCCCTTATACTATTAACCGTTGAGGCATGGCGATTCAAGAATATGCCCCGGATTGCACTAAATGGCGTCAAGCCAAGTGAACTGGGTGATTTTGGGTTTCCAGAGGTCTTCTCCTTTTTAATAGCCGTAAATTTTTGGAACTTTTTTGGTGCTGGAGTATTGGGGATAATCATCAACCTTCCTATTATGAATTATTATGAACATGGCACATATCTGACCGTTAATCACGCACATGCAGCATTAATGGGGGTTTACGGGAATATATCGCTTGCCGCAATGTTGTTCGCTTCCCGGTTATTGTTTAAATCAAACCGTTGGAATAAAAAATTGGTTAAAACAGCATTCTGGTCCATAAATATTGGACTAATGCTTATGGTAATTTTGGATCTTCTCCCAGCAGGAATTATACAATTTAAGGAAGTGGTGGAAAACGGGTTATGGTTTGCCAGATCGGAACAGTTCATCGGGGGAGGTATCTTTAAATCACTAACCTGGTTACGAGCTATTGGGGCCTGTGTTTTTCTATTTGTGGGAGTAATACCGTTGGTATATTTTATGGGTTCAAGGGCAAAATCCTTAAAATCCAGTTCAGATTCAGTAACCCTTCTAGACGATGGGCAATAGAGCTAAGCATAGGCTATTGGGCTACTTGCTATATGCATCAAAGATGCATAACACAACTCTAAATTAAAATAAATGGAGAAAAAAACTTTGTTATCCTTGTGAGTTTGATAATTGCAAGTTTTAAGGTTATTCGAAATCACAATTTGCTTTTTGCAATCTTCAGTAGAAGTTGTTTGAAATTATGAGGCTGTTTTAAATTTTAATCACAAATTTCAAAATAGTCTAATAGTAGTATCGATTTTTATATTTCAAAAGTTATGCAATTATTTTCAATTATTATTGGACTTCTCTTAATGTGTAGCTGTAATAGGGATAATAAATCAAAAAAAGCCTCAGACAATGCCGTGCCCGAACGTGGAGAATTGAGCATAGAATCCCAATTACTTCTTGGCAATAGGCTGTTTTCCGAAAAGACATGTATTACCTGCCATGATCTAAACAAGAATAATATAGGGCCTTCCATCAGAGAAATTATGACTATTTATAAAGAAAAAAATGGGGACATAACCGCATTTTTAAAGGGCCAGGCCAAACCAATTGTAGACACCACCTCTAGCCAAGTGGCCATTATGCAAGCTAATATTGATGGATTTTTAAAAATTGTTTCTGATGAAGAAATGAAAACCATAGCCATCTATATGCTACATGTCGATGAATTAAACCAATAATGACTTAGATTCTAGAATATTGATTTCCAGTCCCTGTGGAGCTCCCCGGAACGTATAATAAAAATGGATTGCACACGGAACTTTCAATGATAAATTGAATGATGCTCCGTCTTTAGGAAAATTTAGTTTTGTAGCTGAATCAAACGTTGATGGAGCCGATATGGGCTATATCGTCTTTGATCAAGGAATTAAAGAAGAATTGAAAATCATAGGTTATTTTTATGACTGGAAACTCTACGATGAAGAGTGGATAAATTGAAGAATGTTGTACCTTTAAATACTGTATCTTATACCTTCGGCCACCACAGTATGGACACAATGTGGGCCTATAGCCAAGACAAAGTTTGGTTGTTCCTAAAGAATTCCATAGAAGAATAACAGATTGCTTCAAAATCCGGTTATGTTTACACTCGACGATTGTGCATTGATGCGAAACCACTTTTAAAAAAATAGGCAACTATTCACCCTTAGTTCAAAAGCTCCCCTTGTTCTGTACCAACACTAAAAGGAAACAACGCGACTTTGAGTAACGGTTGGTTAGCTGAGCGTTCTTTTTCTTTCGGTAAACTTGGGAATAATGTATTGTTAGTAACATTTTTGATAACTCTTTTGAGCAAGTCAGAAAAAACTTGTTGAATAAAAGTATTTTTATAAAAGATAAAATAATCTTTTACTATTTAATTATGTACTGTTATGATTTTCATGTAGTGATGCAAGAAGTACCGGGAGAGATAAGCCTTTGTTTTACCATTTCCGGTTGTCCCCTCCGTTGTGAAGGATGCCACTCTCCCTTTTTATGGAAAGAAGGGAGCGGATCCAAAATATCGACTAGTGCCTATAAGGATATTCTCCATCGCTACTTTGGCTTTGCGTCATGCGTAGTTTTTATGGGAGGCGAATGGCACAAGTACGAATTGATAAAAAAACTGAAATATGCACAAGAACAAGGTTATAAAACATGCCTCTATACCGGATACGAAGAAGTTGATAGCAAAATTATAAAACATCTAACATGGATAAAAACAGGGAGATGGAATAGGAAGTTAGGAGGTCTGAACAGCAAAACCACCAATCAAGTATTCAGAGAGGTTAAAACAAATAAAATTCTCAATCATTTATTCATTTCAAACTAAATAACAGTATGATACGGCTTACAAATAAACAAATTGTAAAAAAAATGAAATTTATAACCCATTATTTGAAATCAACTAATGCGGCAGATGGCTCCAAGGTAGATTCAAACGCTAATGTAACTTCAAAAAACATTGCGACCATGGAAGCCGAACTGAATAAGGATATAAATATTCAAGTAAATAGGGCTTTGGTGAAACAAAAGATAGCATCCCTTTTCGGAGATGAACTGGCCGTGGAGTATACCCGACAAATAGAATCACATGAAATTTATGTACACGATGAAACCTCGTTAAAACCTTATTGCGCCTCAATAAGTATGTATCCTTTTCTCTTGGATGGCCTTACCACATTGGGCGGTGAAAGTCGGGCCCCAAAACATTTGGAGAGTTATTGTGGGGAGTTTGTAAATCTGGTATTTGCGGTAAGTTCCCAGTTTGCTGGTGCTCTTGCCACGGTAGAGTTTTTGCTATACTTTGACCATTTTGCCTCCAAAGATTATGGAGAAAACTATCTTTCAGAGCATGAAAAACTGATTACTAACCATCTGCAGCATGTGGTCTATGCAGTAAATCAACCTGCCGCTGCCCGTGGCTATCAATCCGTTTTTTGGAATATCTCTCTCTATGACGACGTTTACTTTGAAAGTATGTTTGGGAATTTTGTCTTTCCTGATATGACCAAACCGAAATGGGAAAGTGTAAAACGCATACAGGCTTTCTTTATGAAATGGTTCAACGCAGAACGAAAAAAGGCGGTACTGACTTTTCCAGTGGTCACTGCAGCGATGTTGGTAAAGGACGGCATTCCGGTTGATACGGATTTTACCGAAATGTGTGCACAGGAACTAAGTGAGGGTAATTCTTTTTTTATCTACCAATCCGAGAACGCCGATAGTCTGGCATCCTGTTGTCGTCTGCGCAACGAAATCAGCGATAATACCTTTAGTTACTCTTTGGGTGCAGGTGGCGTAGCCACAGGGTCTATAAATGTCATCACCCTAAACATGAACCGATTGGTACAACAGGATGCAAATATTGTGGAAGAGGTCAGAAAAGTACATAAATATCAGGTCGCTTTCAGACAGCTTATGGATGAATATGAAAATGCGGGAATGCTTCCGGTGCATCAATCAGGATTTATTTCTTTAGAGAAACAATTCTTGACAATTGGAATAAATGGCATGGCGGAAGCTGCCGAAAGTCGTGGCATTGAGGTGGGCAATAACCCATCCTATAAAAATTTCGTCAATAAATATCTGAAAGCAATCTATCAAGAGAACAGAGCGGCCAAACAAGAATACGGCTATATGTTCAACACAGAGTTCGTGCCAGCAGAAAATTTGGGTATTAAAAATGCCAAATGGGACAGGGAGGATGGCCTATTCGTGCCAAGGGATTGTTACAACTCCTATTTCTATGTAGTAGAGGACGAGAATATTACTTCGTTAGATAAGATAATGCTACATGGCAAAGAAATCATCCAGTATCTGGATGGTGGTTCGGCCTTACATCTGAATCTAGAAGAGACCCCGAACAAAGATGGGTTCATAAAGCTCATACATGCCACGGCCAAGGCCGGGTGCAACTACTTTTGCTTTAATATACGAATTACCATCTGCAATGAATGTGAACATATTGATAAGCGCTCCCTAGATGAATGTAGCAAGTGCAACTCGCAAAATGTAGACCATGCAACCCGGGTCATCGGCTATCTCAAACGGGTTTCCAATTTTAGCTCGGGCAGGCAAAAAGAACATCGATTAAGACATTACCATTTGCAGCATAATGAACGCAATCCGGCAAATAAAAAGATGGAAGAAAAGGAAGAAAGATTGCAAGGACACCAAATTGCTGATTCTGTAAAAAATGAGAAAGTTCTTGAAATATGATGACTATCATCATATTAAATCCCAGGCACATGATTTAATCTTGTCGAAAATTGTTTGAAATAACGAATGATGGCAGTTTCATGGGAAAGGGGCAACGTATAAGCATAAAATCCATTTGCCAATAAAAAGCCTTTTAGCCTGCAAGCCATGATTCGCTTAGTTTCAAAAAAGACATTAATAAGTAAAGGTATAATTACTAAATTCTAAATAAAACTGGACGATATTTACCTAGAAATTATTTTGGTAGTAGTAAATCGTTCCTCGTTGAAAGGCCCTCCGATGAAGAATCGGGGCCAAAAGACCGTTTGTTCCAATACAGAGTTGATAAACATCTCAAATCTATTTTGAAATATTGACGTAATAGACCTTTAATACGAATTGATCAACTGAGAATAAATAAGGTTATTTTACTAAGAAAACTCCCCTTTTAATTCATGCCAAGAAAAGAATTGGTTATATTTAATTAGCAGTAACGTCATCTATAATGATTCCCGTAAAAGAGGCCATTGAAATCATAGACAAGAATATAATACCACTTGAGGAAAAGGAAAAAATAGATGTCCAATTCTCTAATGGCCATATATTGTTCCAAGATGTTTATTCCCCAATAAATATGCCGCCGTTTCGGCAATCGGCCATGGATGGCTATGCACTTTTGCTACAGAATGACGTTACTTATAAGATTATTGATGAAGTCAAGGCAGGGGATAATCACAACCCCGTTCTAAAGCCTGGTGAAGCTGTACGGATATTTACCGGAGCAGCTGTTCCAAATTCTGCCAATGCTGTCATCATGCAGGAAAGCGTTATCGTTGAGAATAATAGATTAATACTTCAAAAACCTGTTGCTTTTGGAGAAAATATTCGTCCGTTAGGTGAACAGGTAAAAAAAGGGGGCGTTGCTTTAAGCAAGGAAACTAAGATATCTCCTGCCGCCGTTGGGTATTTGACCTCTTTGGGTATAACGAAAGTAGTCGTTTTTAAAAGACCCTCAATTGCTATTGTGGTCACCGGAAGCGAACTTGTTGAAGCAAGGCATGCACTGACCTATGGAAAAATTTATGAAAGTAATTCCGGGATGCTCCTAAGTGCCTTGAATAGTCTTGGGCATACCGATGTAATTATCCATAAGGTAAGCGATGATTATGCCCAAACATATTCCGTTTTGGAAAAGGTGATCGCCCAACATGATGTCATACTAATAACGGGAGGCATTTCAGTAGGTGACTATGATGTAGTGGGCAAAGTACTTCAGGGATTATCCGTGGAACAACTCTTTTATAAGATAAAACAAAAACCTGGGAAACCATTCTTCTTTGGTAAAAAGAACAAGACCATTGTCTTTGGGCTACCGGGGAATCCAGCGGCCGTATTAAGCTGCTTTTATATTTATATTTATCCTGCAATACAAAAGATAAGCGGGGATATTGGTTTTAAATTACCTAGAATAACAGCAAAATCCGGTTCCGAATTTATTAAAAAAAGTGTTAATGCCCAGTTTTTAAAAGCAATACTAAGAGATGGCGAAGCAACTATTTTAGAAGGCCAGGGTTCTGCCATGCTACAAACTTTTGCATTGGCCAATGCAATGGTCTATATGCCTGAAGAACAAAAGGAAATTTCAAAAGGAGATTTGGTCGAAGTAATTCGACTACCCGTTTGAAACAATCAAATTATACCATATGGATGGAGAATCCATTGGTTTCGATGCGCACGGAAATTACAGTTTTTAACAGTTGATATCTGGAACGATCAACCTATTACTTTTGGAAAGTAAATTTCTAAAGATGCCACGCATCATTAAATAATTAATACCATGATAGATATTACCTTTAAAACCCAGACTCTCAGAACTGCCACTGCGCAAGCAATATTAAGGGTAAGTGCACCCGAAACCATTAGTGCCATTCAAAACAAAACCGTTCCTAAAGGTGATGTTTTTGCCATGAGCAAAGCTGCGGGCTTGTTAGGAATAAAAAGAACGCCGGATTTACTGCCGGATTGCTATCCCCTTCCCATTGAATACGCCGATATAGAATACAGTATAAACGGAATGGAAATTACCATTATATGCACCGTCAAGACCATATATAAGACTGGTGTTGAGGTGGAAGCAATGCACGGGGCAAGTGTGGTTGCATTGAATATGTACGATATGTTAAAGCCTATTGATAAAGGGATAGAAATCCATCATCTTAAACTTCTATTAAAAAAAGGGGGCAGATCGTACTTTAAAAACCGGCATGGTAAAGATCTAAAGGCCGCGGTTGTTGTATGTTCGGATTCTGTGTCGGCAGGCAGAAAAGAGGATAAGGCAGGAAAAGCAGTGGTTAAAAAGCTCGAAGAGTGCGATGTTGCCATTTTGGATTATATCATTATTCCCGATGAAAAGGAACTCATTCAGGAAAAGGCCAAAGCCTATCAAGTACAGGGAATAGATGTTATTATTTTTACGGGGGGTACAGGTCTCTCCAAAAGAGACTTAACACCCGAAGCATTGATACCTATTCTCGATAGAAGGATTCCGGGTATTGAGGAGGCCATTCGCAACTATGGGCAAGATAGGACACCCTATTCCATGCTGTCCAGAAGTGTAGCGGGCACCATTAAAAATAGTTTGGTCTTGGCATTGCCGGGTTCAACCAATGGTGCAAAGGAATCAATGGACTCTATTTTTCCTTCGGTGTTACATATTTTTGGAATGTTGAAAGGGGAGAGTCACGACTGAACTTTAATAAAGAAACGATGATAGCAACCAATTTCGATGAAAAGTATTCTATGTATGAAAACATGGCAATTTGGGAAATTAACTCTATGGAGGATTTCTTCAGCAGCCATACTATGATGTTGGAAATCTTTGAAAATGAATATGGATTTCCATATTCAAAAGAAACCGCAAAGGGAATTAGTTTATTATACTCAGGCTTTGCAATTGTTGAAAAACTATTGGATTGTTTTAGGGATAAACATTTTCTTGTTTTTTCTGCTAATGATGAAAACCATACCGTTCTCAGAGGATTGCAGGATAAAAAGGTAATCAATTTCGGAATGGATATTTATGTCCTTAACTCAAAACGGATCTATGTTTTGGAAATGGACAAGACCAAAGACCTACAGAAGTATGATACGTAAGAAATTTATTGTCAATTCTTATGACAGACCGTTCGCTAGTCAAAAATAATTTGCGCTACCATAAAATAATTATGGTTTTTGTGGTGCTCATCTATATTTGGGTGCAATACGAATTCAGTTCAGGAAATTGGACTTATAACGATGGTTCTCCCAAGATTGTTGGGGAACAGGTGAATGGGCGGGACGAAGGGACTTGGACATGGTATTATGAAAACGGGAAAATGCAGATGCAGGGAACCTTTCATAAAGGGAAACGCAACGGGTCATGGATAATTTGGGATAGCAAAGAAAATAAAATCAGTGAAAGTTCATATGAGAATGATAAGTTAAACGGAAAGTTCACGCATTGGTATCCAAACGGTAAAATGAAAAGTAATGGATATTATAGGGACGATAGACTTATCGGAAATGTCACATATTACAATGAAGATGGCAGCATAAGGGAAATAAAAAATTACTCCGGGGACGAGTAACCAAATTGATTACTCTGGCAGTTCAAATTCTGTTTCCCATTCTTTTCCCGAATCGATAGACTTTAGTTTTACGTTCAGAAAAGAATGATCGCCACGCCTTAAATGCTGTCGGCCAATAATCCTGCTTTCCCCATTGGGAGCATCCTTCGGGTTGATGATATCTCCAATCCGCGGCATAAAGGGATAGAGTATGGTGAGCTTTTCGTCTTCGGTAGAAACCAGTTCGGATGCAATTTCAAAAAGGATTTCCTCAAACTTTTCGGCAAGAATTTCGTCATTGATTTCCTTTTTGGCGCGCTCCGAAATATCGGAAGTCCAGTCGGAAAATTTAACGGTTGTTTTTTCTTTTAGTATTTCCCTGATATAAACGGGAAAAGGCGAACGGATATGCCCGCTGTCGTTGAACCAGTAATTAAATGCAGTTTCAATCATTCCACTATCAGTTATTGGCTTGGTTTTATTATTCATTCTTTAAATTGTATTAAAAAACTGGGGCAACCCAGTGAAATAAACATCGGATACTTTATGACGGGGTAATTTGTTCCTATTTTTTATAATGTTTTTATGTTTTCAATTTCTCGTTATTTGAGCCACTTATTATCCTCGAAATTATGCCTTTTTGATCTGTGAATTCAGCTATTAGGACACCCGCCAAATGAATTACAATAAATGCTGTTAAATAGTAAATGCCAAGTATATGGATTTCTTCCATTGGCTTTTTTAACCCTTTGGGCCCTAATTCTATTATAAGTCCTGTCGTCAGTGAAGCAAAAACGCATATATAAAAAATGATATACGTCCACTTTTGAAATTTCACCTTTGCCGATAAACCTTTGCCTAGTGGATTTTGAAACTTCATATGTCCAAATGGGGGAAGCATAAAACGAATACTAAATAATCCGACCAGCACATAACCAATATAAATATGCCAATTCCACATAGGTTGTCTTATCCTTTTTGCTAAGTCTATGAGTTCTTCTTGAGATAAGGATTGGCCGGTACCATTAAGATAGTCCTGTATGATAGCTGCTACATTATACTTGTTCATCCACGTTAATCGCAAAAATATAGTAATTAATAACAGTAGGAATGAAATAGCTATTGCCCAATGAATTATTCGATAGACTTTGGGATACTCCTTCTTCTCCATAACATTCTTTTTTTCAATGATGTACGACGCAAAATAAAAACAATCAACCCCCGATGGATACCATACTTCTATTTTTTTGATAGCGGGAAGGGTCGGAAAAGTCCTCGAACGAATTCATTCCGCCCCGAATCCTTTTTTTATTCCAAATGGATTCCAATATCAGAGGAACAATGTCTTCCCCGTTTCTCATTGCCGAAAGCAGGTCTGTTTCAGTTCCAGAGAAAAGGCAATTTTTTATTTTTCCGTCAGCCGTGAGACGCATTCGGTTGCAAGTGTCACAGAAAGGATTTGTAACGGAGCTGATGATGGCAAAAGTCCCCATATGGTTCTTCACCGAATAATTTTTGGCGGTATCGTTCACTGCATCCTTCAATTTTATGACATCATCTCCATACTGTTTTTCAATTTTCGTAATAATTTCCTTAAAGGAAACACCTTTGCTCCAGTCCCATTTATTCCCTAAGAAGGGCATAAATTCGATAAAGCGCAGGTGTACATTTTTATCACGGGTCCATGCTACGAAATCGCAGATTTCATCGTCATTTACACCTTTTATAACTACCGCATTAATTTTGACATGAAAGTTTTCCTTCAACAACAAATTGATATTCGAGGTTACCTTATCAAAATAATTCCTCCTACTAATGGAATTGAACCTTTCCTTTTTAAGCGAATCCAAGCTCACGTTGATGGACTTTATACCACTGGATTTAAAGGTACTAAGGCAATCATCTATCAAAATTCCGTTTGTAGTAATTGCAAGCTCAACGGGGAGAAGGGCGAGGTCAGCTATAATTTTTTTTGCATCTTTCCTGACCAAAGGTTCTCCGCCCGTCAGGCGGATTTTCTTTACACCGAGCGAAACAAAAACTTTCGCCATCTCGATTACCTCTTCGGCCGACATAAATTCTGAACGTGGGCGAAGAAGAATTCCTTCTTCGGGCATACAATAAAAACATCGAAGGTTGCATCGCTCCGTTAATGAAATACGAAGGTAATCGTGAACCCGGTTGAACTGGTCAATTATCATAATCAGAATTTTTCCATTTCCTCCCGAATCACTTCAAACTCTTCCTTAGAAATATATTTCAGGGCCAGGGGAAAAAGGGTTTCATCTTCACGATAGATGTGAAGTTTGATAAGCTCTACCAACTCTCGAGAAGTTTCATAGGCAGTATCAAGCACAAAAATCCTGGAACGCTCATCTGCCATGCGGGTTGCCAGACCAAGCAGATTGAAGGCAAGTGCGCCCAATTGAATAAATTTCACATGGTCATCTTCCATCACGTCAATAGCAGTAACCTGTTTTACCCCTTTACTATGCTCGCCTGCCAAGATCAATTTATTATGAAGGATGGGGAACAAAACTTTTTCTTCCTTTCTGTTGTGCGGAAGAAGATCTTCGTCAAAACATTTAAAAAATTTTGAAAACGATCCATTTATTTCTTTGGTGAGATTGTACCCATTAGTTTTGTAGGCAACAATTCCTTTTTCAAATTCCTCGACCACTTTTAGCAGCTCCCTGTGCTCGTCCATAAAGGTTATTATAGCATTGGCCATATTTGCTTCCTGTATAGTAACTTTCCCAGGTTCCTCGTAAGCGTTTGGCGGATCCATAGGTGAATCCTCCTGATCGTCCAATCCTTTCTCGCTCTGCTTTTTTACAGGATCGATTTTTTGCAGTTCTTTAAGATCAGGTCCATTATCTTTTTTTTGATTCCTTTTTAGGATTTCAGGGGGTAATTGCTGCTTTTCTGATTTTCCGGCATTGATCATAACATTATGTTTATTGAACTCAAGACTAGTTAACTATTAAATTTCGGTACTATAATTGAATAGAAAAATGATATTTATCACATTTGTCCTTTCCTATAAAAAAGTTCCTTCGCCAGTTTACGGACCAGTCCGATGAAGGTTGCTGCCCAAGCTAGGAGCGCTACATAGATAAAATATCTTGGGATAGGCAATAAAAAGTCCAGATCCATTGCTGTGGCCATCATATAGGTGCAAGCCGTGTACATGCCCAAAGGGAACACCGCTCCCCAGTATAAGGGATCATACGTTAGAGGGAATTTTTTGTAAAGATGTCTCCACCCGGCCAAAATAATCAACATGGGAATCCACCACGTTCCTGTTGCCCAATAGAAAATAGAAAATCCTTTAAGGAAGGCAAGCGTAGAAAGCAAAAATGGTGCATGTGGGGTGTTGATGATAAGTAAAGAGCCTGCCAATGTCGAAATAGCCATGGCCCCCATATTGATCCAGTAAGGCGGAGAAAGATCACTGGGAGAAAATTTAAAAAATGTATAACGATAAAAGATAAGGGAGATCATCCAAATATATTGCATGCCGCCCCAAAGCCACATGGAAAAAGCAAAGAAATTTATGATAAGTTTATAGGATTCAAAGTGCATGGACAGTTGTGCACTCAAAACTGCGAGTGCCTGTGTAGAGACAACGGCAAGTAGCCAGGCACCGTTTATTCCTTCTTCAAGTGGTGGTTTGTTTTTCTTGATGGTAAAGGTTGTGAAAATGGTATAAGTAATGATCAACCAAAGAACAATTCCGAGGTACCAAAGTATCACTGCAACCTGAAAATTTTCCCATAAAAGGATAAATTGCCCACCCAATATGCAGGTAGCCGCAACAGTTGTGAAAAAACCAACTCCTTGGGTATGGCTGAATAGATCTGCGAGAAATTCTTTCCTGAACAGTATAAAACGCAATAAAGTGAGACTGCACAAAATCACATAGGCAAAAATATTCAACCAAAACAAGCCCATGGCAATCAACGGCATTTCTAAAAAATCAGCGGCAATGGAAACTATACCCGTTGCCATCACCATTGCAAAATAGGATGGTGCTAAATTTTTTATTATTCCTTGCATACCGGTCAAAAAATTATTTTTTGTTTGATCGGACAAGTTGCCTGCAGCCTTTTGTAATTCTTGATCCATAGAAAAGTTTAGAGATGACATTCAACCTTCGCCATTTATATTTTGCGATTATACTATTTTTGATGTGGAGTTAGGTTGGCCTTTTTGATGGCAATACGTTGAAAGATGATGCAAATGATCGCTATCACGGCAAGATACATCCAACAAGTTGTCCATACCCCTGTCCCCTCTAACAGAAAACCGAAAAAAATGGGGTTGAAAAATCCACCTAGCCCACCGATTACACCTACAATACCTCCTACCGTTCCAATACTGCTGGGGTAATAATCAGAAATATGCTTATAAACGGCCGCTGTGCCTATCCCCATCATAATGCCTAGGATAAAGACCAAACTAAAGAAAATCCATTTATTGGCCTGAAAATAAATATGCGTAAAACCCTTTGCCAGCAATTGTCCCTTACTCACTATATCGCCTTTTTGAACCTGTGGTTCCTGCCAAAAGGAAGAAGTAGGGAAGGGAGTGAAGTCCTCGTCTGCATTGTGGAAAATACCCAAACGAACTTCAGTCTGGACGATGTCGCCACCTTGTGTCTGAAGTGTATATACAACGTCATCTATGGTGATGGCATTGGCAGAAACATCAGTGACAATCCCAGGTTTACTGGCCATAATGCCCTGCCCGGGTGCCCGGATTTCCATGCGTGGGGGGAAAAGAAAAAATAAACACACAAGACAAACTCCGAACACCCATATAAGGACCAGGCGTGCTCCCAATTTATCGGAAAGCCAGCCGCCAACTGCTCTAATCAGACCGGCAGGCAAGCTGAAAACAGAAACCATTATTCCCGCGGTAACAATGGACAGGGAATACATGTTCACATAATAGGGAATGAGCCATTGTGCCAAGGTTACAATGCTCCCGAAAACAAAAAAATAATACAGCCCGAAACGCCACACCCTCATTTCTTTTAAAGGTGCCAAACGCTGTAGCATTGTTTTTACTTCGGTCGTTTTTTTGTTTTTAGTGGCTAAAAGAAAAATAATGGCCATGGCCACCAGCATTGCAGCATACAGCTGCGGTAGAATTCGCCATCTTTCTGGATCAGCTCCGTGTTCCGTAAGTTTATTGAGGATACTTGGCGCAAACAATGTTGTCAAAGCCGCCCCCGCATTGCCGATCCCAAAAATTCCGAGTACAGTGCCCTGTTTTTCTTTTGGATACCATAAAGAAGTATAGGCCACCCCTGCCGCGAAAATGCTTCCGGCCATTCCAAAGCCAAAACTCAACAAAAGAAACGATGTAAAACTATTAGCCTGCGATAAAAAGAACATCGGGACAGCACAGAATAACATTATAGCCCCCATTACCCACTTGCCCCCGTATTTGTCGGTGAGTATTCCAATAGGCAACCGAAAAATAGAGCCAACCAATACCGGAACACCCAATAACCAACCTATCTGGACCGGATTCCATTTAAATATATCATTATTGACAAGAAAAGTGACCAGTACACCATTGGTCATCCAGGCAGCAAAACAAACCGTAAACGCAAGTGTGTTAAAAAACAAGATTCTATGCGCTTTACCTGTAGCTACCGTTTCCATGTATATTTTTCGCTTTTTAATTCACAAAAAGTTACCTGCAAAAGTGGAAAAAATGGTACCAACACTTTTTCCATTCACCCATTACCCGCTCCCAATAAAGGCCACCATCGTCATTTCACTTTGTAGGTAACCACCAAATATATTCCCCACAAGACGAGAAGAATCATTATGATAGCTACAATTCCGCTGGATTTGGCCATTCTTTTAAAAATAGGAAAATCAATATCGAACAATTGCAAACCCTCTTCGCCCGCTATCTTAGCTACTTTTCGCATTACAAAAATCGTAGCTATGAATACAACAAGTATTGCCCCTCCAAGAACATAGTACATTACCTCTATGTCCAAAGGAGTGCTGGCCGTACTTTGAGCAAAAGCATCCTGGTAGCTTAACGAAAGAGTTAAACACATTAAAACGGCCAATAATTTCAGTGAGGGATTAAGTGTGGCTTTCATAACTGATTATTTAGATAATTAATTATTCCTTGATTTGTGCCCTTGGCGATGTGCTTTCGAAACCCGGATACGTTTCCTATTCCAATTCCACATTACCTGCTGATAACTTCTCCATGTATAATCAAGTGGGTAGACCAAAAAGTGCATAAATCGTGTGAAAGGAATAATACCGATAAGGCTGAAAGCAGCAATCACATGGATTTTAAGCGAAAGGGAGGTTACGCTGGAAATAGCATCAATTTGTGGGTCGAAAACAAAAATTGAACGGAGATAAGGTGTAAGGAATGCTGCAAACCATGCCGAACCCCAACGGCTTGTGTAAGCCACCACCAATCCAGAAATAATTTGCACCAACAGCACTATATATACCACAAAATCCATTTTATTGGTAACCATCTGCACACGTCTATCTGTCAACCGTCTATAAATAAGAAGCATTAGGCCGAAGAAAGCTGACAGACCAAAAACAAAAGCAGTTATTTCCAATATCAGAAGCCTGACGGGCTGTCCGGTCCATAACAAAACACTGGCTGGAAACAAAAAGGCAATCAAATGCCCGAAGAACAGGATTAACAAACCCCAGTGAAACAACTGGCTTCCAAGAAAAAGTTTTTTCCCTTCGAGAAATTGCGAGGAAAGTGAGGAAACCGAGAATGCCCTGTTTTTATATCGGTAAATGGACCCGATGAGAAAGATGGCGAGACTGGTGTAAGGAAATACAACAAATAACAAATAGTCCATAGTTAGTCGAGTTTTTGCAAAGACTCAAAATCCTGCGCCTCTGAGTTTTGCGTATGGTTAAAAGTTTGCAGTGCGGTTTGTTTATTGAAAAAAGAGCGGTGATATGAAGAAGTGAGAACTGTATCGCCCTCCACAACCATTTCTTTCTCACCGAAATCTTTTCTTAAGACTTCGAGCAACGCAGTAAAACAATTTTTATAAACGTTTCCGTGATTGAGTTCTTCTTGGATAATTGCCCTGTGCTTTTTTCGAAGTATTCTCATTTTCATGTCAACTCTTGCGGAATTAAATTCTGTAATCATCTTTTTTACACAGGGAATAAAAATTCTCCATACTAGATCTTCAATAAACCGATCATCTTCGGATTTTGTCATCAAAACGAGAACATTGCAGATATTATCAGGAAGGTCCGTCCCGCAATCATTGTTTATCTTTTGTTGTTCCCCTTGCATGTTCAAAAGAAACGCGCCCCTTTTATAATCTTCGCCAAACATCACATAGCCAAGATCAAGATAGCAGATAGGCTGCACATCAAATGTTTTTGTGAAGAGCTCCTCCCTTTCATCAAGAGGGCAATTGTTCATGAATTTGGAAAATGGATGTAGTTCTTTTCCTGCTTCAGGATAAAACCCGTCAAGAAAATCCTGGACCTCTTTTAGGTGAAGAACGAAATCTTCTTCAGGATATCTAAAAAGGTTTGCGAGTAACGAATAATGTTTCCTGTCTTTCATCTGTCATTAATTTTACCAGCCTCTCTTGGGTTTTTCTTTAAATCCAAATCCGGCCGAACCTTTTACGTCAGCCGTACTTTCAAGCATTTCAATTGATTCTTCCCTGTGTGCGGGCGGAATTACAAACCGCTCATCAAATGTTGCCAAAGACGTCAGCCTAAAAATCGCATCGGCCGTATCGGCTTCCAAACTCACTTCGCCCATTGCCTTATCTACGATTTCCTGCTCCACATCGCCAACGGTAATCTGCCTTCTGTGCCAGCGGACGGCCATCAAACGTTTGAGCACCTCAACAATTTTATCAGCATTCCCGGCCGTAAAAAGATTGGCGAGATATTTTATCGGTAGACGATTGTTTTCAATTCCTCCCCAAAGAAACTGGGTGTTTGATTCTTCATAAACTCCGTCCTTAACGGTTGCCATTCCTGGCATAAGCGCTGGGACATAGAATAAATTCGGCAGTGTCCTGAATTCAGGATGGAGCGGTAGAGCAATTTTCCATTCCTTCACAAATTTATAAACAGGGGATTTCTGGGCCGCTTCAAGGGTCGAGTCGGCAATCCCGTTTTTCCTTGCTTCTTTTATGATTTCCGGGTCGAAAGGGTCCAGATAGATTCCTAATTGTGCATCTACCAATTGGTCGTCCGGTACGGAAGCAGCTTCCTGAATTCTATCGGCATCATACAGCAAAACCCCTAAGTAGCGGATCCTTCCTACGCACTGATGCATACAGGCAGGTGCTTGTCCTGATTCCAGCCGTGGGTAGCACAAAATACATTTCTCTGATTTTCCCGTGTGCCAGTTGTAATACGATTTTTTATAGGGACAAGCAGTAACACACATTCTCCATGCGCGGCAAACCTGTTGATTGATAAGCACCACCCCATCTTCCCCTCTTTTGTAAATGGCACCGGAAGGGCAGGACGCAACGCAGGCAGGATTTAAACAATGATTACAGATTCGAGGCAGGTAAAAAAACGTCATTCTTTCCAACTGGAACATCACCTCCTGCTCTGAAGGGCTGAGGTTTTTAAAGTTTACATCCTGACGTGCATAATCTGGCGAGCCTCCCAAATCATCGTCCCAATTGGGACCTGCCTTGACATCCATGTGTTCTCCCGTTACAAGGGACACAGGACGTGCCGTAGGCTGATCATCGCCTTCGGGGGCCGTGAACAAATCTTCATACTTATAGGTCCAAGGCTCGTAGTAATCGTCCAGGACAGGAAGATGGGGATTGTGAAAAATATTCTTCAGTCCCCTTAACTTTCCGGCTCCCTTGAGCGATACTGAGTTTCCATTTTTCTCCCATCCCCCTTTGTATATATCCTGGTTTTCCCATTTGGTAGGATAGCCGGTACCCGGTTTTGTTTCAACATTGTTCCACCACATATACTCCGCACCTTTCCTATCTGTCCAAACATTTTTACAGGCGATGGAACAGGTATGGCATCCGATACATTTATCGAGATGAAAAACCATTGATACTTGTGACCTGATGTCCATAGTTCTATTTATTAGTATGTTAAAATTCTACTTTGTTCATTTTTCTTACAAGCACGTGGGTATCGCGGTTTGCACCAACGGGTCCCCAATAATTAAGGTGAAATGAAAACTGTGCATAACCGCCCACCATCAAACTTGGCTTTAGGTGCACCCGTGTAAAACTATTGTGGCCACCAGCCCTTCTGCCTCCCCTTTCCTGGGACTTTGGAACGGAGTAGGTTCTTTCGGGGGAGTGATACACAATACAAACTCCGTTGGGAATCCTTGAACTTACGCAGGCGCGAGTACAATAAACCCCGTGATCGTTGTACACTTCGACCCAATCATTGTCCTTGACCCCGATTGCTACTGCATCTTCCTCACTCATCCAGCAGGGTTCCATTCCTCTTGAAAGTGTAAGCATCCTTAGGGTATCCCCGTATGTAGAATGTATATGCCATTTTCCGTGAGGAGTTAAGCAGTTGAACATTTTTGCCTTTCCGTCATTCAGTGTTTTGCGGATGTCTCCATAAACAGTGGGGAGTGGTGAAGGTTTGTAGGTTGGTAGGTTTTCCCCAAAAGCGATATACCCCTCATGATCGAGATACATGGACTGTCTTCCTGTGAGCGTTCTCCAAGGAACAAGACGGTCCACATTATAGGTATAGGCGCAATAGGCCCGTCCATTATTCATTAATCCGGACCAAAGGGCGGCCGTGTTGTATCGTCTCGGCTGCGCTAGTAGATCATTGAAATCGATACGCACATCTTTGCTTCCGGCGCCAAGATCCGCAAGAACAAGCCCTGTTTTCTTTTCCATGTTCTCATATGCACGGACATTCAAATGTCCGTTGGTGAGGGTGGAAAGCGTAAGCACAGCATTTACAGCTTCAATATCTTCTTTTAGCGAAGGATACTCAATCCCATTGATTTTCTGGACATGGCGCTTGTCCTGGTGCATTTGTTCATACACATCATCTACCATAAAAGAAACGCCGTGCGCACCAATCGGTTTTGTTTTTAAATTCGGGCCAAGGGTAATGTATTTATTGTATATCTGTGTGTAATCGCGTTCTACCATTACGATCTTGTGCATAGATTTTCCCGGAACCGGTTCGCATTCCCCTTTGCCCCAATCCTTGATCGTTGGCTGGGAGATCTCGTCTATTGAGTCGTGGGAGAGCGGTACGTTCACGGTATCTTTTACCGGATGGGGCATATATTGCTGTGCCAATTCACTGACTTTCTTGGCGATCAATTGAAATATCTGCCAATCGCTTTTGGATTCCCAGACAGGGGCGACCGCGGGCGAAAGTGGGTGGATGAACGAGTGCATATCGGTTGAATTGAGATCCGCCTTCTCATACCAAGAAGCTGTTGGCAAAACAATATCCGAATAGAGAGCGGAGGTGTCCATCCGGAAATTGATATCGACCACCAAATCCATTTTCCCCTTCGGGGCTTCCCTCCAGATAATTTCTGAAACGTGCTCCTGTGCCACTTCATCGGCTATATCGTTGTGATGGGTGCCGAGATAATGGTTGAGCATATACTCGTGCCCTTTTGCA
>TARA_R110002051_G_scaffold4386_3_pt1 | contig 20789 bp, 18 predicted proteins | sample TARA_R110002051 | Tara Oceans TARA_R110002051 (sample SAMEA4397023) | marine metagenome | biome: Polar Biome; feature: [MES] marine water layer (ENVO:01000295) within the mesopelagic zone...; material: water (ENVO:00002006), including particulate matter (ENVO:01000060) such as......
TCTGTTTTGACAAACCTTGGCACCTTGCCGACCATCGCCAACAATGTGGCAGACAACTATATCTTGCTGATCATCGACAACGGGTCCTACGGCTCTACCGGCGACCAACCCACCTATGCGGGTAAGAAAACATCGCTGACGGCCGTGGCACGTGCCTGCGGTTGCGACAATGTGATCGAGGTGCAAGACAAAGACCTCGGACCCGTCCTACAATCGGCAATTGACGGCAAAAAGCAAACCGTGATCGTGTGCAAATGTGACAGCGGCAACATCAAACTGCCCGTGATCACGATGGACCCCGTTGTAATCCGCGACCGGTTCATGAAGGCGGTCGCCAGCTAAATGGGCACGGGCATCCATTCAAGTGCAGATGCGCGCCGCATTGCGCGCAAACGCCTGCCTTGGATGGTGTTCGACTACATCGACGGGGCCGCAGGGGCGGAAACTGGGGTACAGCGCAATCGTGCCGCCTTTGACGCAATCACCCTGCGGCCCCGCATCCTGCGCAATGTCAGCGACCGCAGCCTTGCTGTGCCGCTATTCGGGCAAACCGCGGGCGCGCCTTTCGGGATCAGCCCGATGGGGATGTGCAATCTGTCGGGACATGGTGCCGATATGATGCTGGCCCGCCTTGCCGCGCGTGAAAACGTGCCTTTGGGCGTGTCCACCGTGGCCTCCACCGCGATGGAACCGCTGATCGAAGCGGCGCAAGGCAACGCGTGGTTCCAGCTTTATTTCACTGGCGACGGGACCGGCACATTTAAACTGGTCGAACGCGCAAAAGCGGCGGGATATAAAACCATCGTCCTTACCGTGGATGTGCCAGAGGTGGGCCGCCGCCCCCGCGAATTGCGTCACGGTTTCACGATGCCGTTCAAAATCGGTCCCAAACAATTCATCGACTTTGCCTTGCATCCGCGCTGGTCGCTGACGACCGCGCTCAAAGGAAAGCCGGAGATGGCCAACTTTGAAATTGAAGGCTATCACTTTGACCGCACCGAAAGCCGTGCGCGCGCCGATTGGGGCACGCTGAAACGGCTGCGCGACATGTGGGACGGTCAGCTTGTGGTCAAAGGGGTGCTTGACGCCGAAGACGCAGTTGCATTGCAAAAGGCTGGCGTTGATGCGATTCAGGTGTCCAGCCACGGCAGCCGCCAGTTGGAAAGCGCCCCCTGCCCTATCACCGCCCTTGGCGAGATCCGCCGCGCCGTCGGTGACACCTATCCCCTGTTTTTTGACAGCGGCCTGCGCAGCGGCGAGGACGTTGTGAAAGCATACGACCAAGGGGCCAATTTTACGTTCTTTGGTCGCGTGCTACAATTTGCCATCGCGGCAGGTGGAGAACAGGGTTTGAACGCCCTGTGGGAGGTTCTCAAGGCCGAGACAAGTATTACGCTGGCCCAAATAGGACGCACCGACCTTCAAGGTTAGTCAGGCTATTTTGCTGAAAACTAGTATCTAAACCGCCTAATAGACACTGTTTTAAAATGTTACATGTATTTACATTAAATTTGATGTGATCCAAAAACCTTATCCGCGGATAAGGTTTTAGTCCAAGCCATCGATCAGAGCCGAAATTGCTCGCTCCAGCCTTGCACGGTCCATCGTGGAAAAATCGCGGTCGACCTTGATCTCTAGCCGCCCTACCGCCGCCGTGCATTTCACCCGCCCGCGCGACGTGCGTAGATCAAAGGTAGTCTTGGTCTTGGCAGGATCAGCGCTTGCAACCCCTGCCCGCTTGGCCGGTTTGGCCAGCTCTAGCGCCTGATCAAATTGGTCCGCCTGCGCGTAGCGACGCAGCACTTCCAATTCGTCTTGAATGCTGCGGTTACTCCAGCCTAACAAATCCGCGCTGATCAGCTTTGCCAAGTCAGGGTTCTCTTCTAGCTGCCGAGCCACCGCGACACCCAAGGCCCGCGGCACCTCTGTGGGGTAATTCAAGCTAGGCCCGATCAGGTCCAACATGCGCGCAAAGGCGCGGATATAACTGCGCTTGGAATAGGGCGCCGATTGAAACAGCGCTTTAACTGCCCCCTTCAGATCATTGGTACCCGTCGCGGGATCGGCGGCAAAATTATTGGCAGCCGCAGCCATTTCGGCAAACGACAAGTCCTTTCGAATGATATTCTCATCAACCATGCGGCGATACAGCCCAGCCACATCTTCCCCGCGGGGAAGAACCAGCGCGGGGATTTGCCCCCATGCGACGTCGCCGGTTTCCGCCAGCAAATTACGATAGGCACTTAGGCGGCGAAATCCTTGGATCAGTTCATAGCCAGTGCCATCCGCACGGGCTTCAACGCGAATCGGGTTAGACAGTCCAACTTCGCGCACCGAGGTCATCAGATCGACCAACTCTACGTCGTCACCCGGGAACCGGTCACGCACCAAAAGGTTAGTGAAAACCTGATCCAGCGGCAGGTTTTGCACGACCTGCCCTGCATCACGAAGCGCTACAAATTCATGCGCCAGCGCGTCATTTTCATCGCGAATTGCCTGCGCGGCTGAATGACGTGTTGCCAATGCCTCGGCATTCTCGGCGATGGCGCTGGCCATCGGCCCACGCCGCGTAGAGGCCGTTTCCACTACGGGTTCTACGATGGACTCATCGGGCATTTCGATATCAAAGATGCGTTTCTTGCGGCTCATTGTTCATCTCCATTGCGGCAAAACCTTATCCGCGGATAAGGTTTTCAGGGTTGGCGTTCATTCATATTGCCCCACGCAGTCAGCATGGTTCCACGAAATTCACCGTAGGCTTGATCAAAACTGGTGCGCGCACGGCGCCAAGTTTCGCGGGTCATATCGCGATAATCCATCTCATAGACCGACGCGAGAAAGCGGCCAGACTGCTCCACGGCACGTGTCATTTCCACCGGATGCTGTGCCAGTTTGTCGCCAAACACCTTACCAAAAGCGTCAAACATCGCGCGGTGCAGGTCATTCCCAGGCTCGTATCGCGTCAAAAGAAACCGCACATCCTCGAACACCTTGGGCAGAGAAACCTTATCCGCGGATAAGGTTTTGCCAAATCCATGCGCCAAATCCTCTAGCGCCTCAGAAAGCTGTCCGATGAAAGATGTGGTGCTGTCATATTCCCAGTAGCCCGGACCAGACGGTATATAGAGCATGTCAGCCGCGAAGACGGCGTTCATCGACTGATAGCCGATCGCTGGTGGGCAATCAAAAATGATCAGGTCCCAACCATCGTCGGGCAATTGGTCAAGGTAGCGCGACACCGCCGCAAAGAATGACCATTCGGGGTTCAGGTGGCGGTATTGCGCACTTGCAAACTCGACGAAGGCGGCGTTGGCGCAGGACGGAATGATATCGATAGTGGGCCATGCCGTGGATTGAATAAAATCCGCGATGCGCAAATCTTGCAGACCCATATCGGTGATTGAAGCAGGGATCGCGCGGCGGGGAAGGGCGGTGCCACTGGCGGCAGCAACCGGCGCCGCGTTCATTGCCTCTGTCTCGCGGACCAGATCGCGTGCCATGATGCCCCAAACGGTTTGCTCCTCGGACACATCGGTCAGCCCCATGGAATGGCTCAATGTTGCTTGCGGGTCAAAGTCGACACAAAGAACGCGATACCCATCAAGGGCGGCCGCATGGGCAAAGTGTAACGCGACGGTTGATTTGCCTGCACCACCTTTAAAATTGGCCACAGCCGTGCGGAACGCCCGCCCCTTTGGTCGCGGCGGCATCAACGATTTGCCCTTCACCTTAAGCTTGCGCCGCAAGACGTTCACTTCATCTAAAGTGAACCAGCGCTGCCGTCCGTCAGGCTCTACCAGCCCTGCGGGTAAAGAGGGGTCGGTTGCAAGCCGGCCACGAAAGGTGGATTGGTTCATTCCGAGAATCAGTTCCGACACCTCCCAAGACGAGAACCGCCGCAGACCCTTAATGTTCTCAGGAGAGAAGGTTTGCTGTCTGATCCAGCTTTGCATCTTGAGCGATTTGTTCTGCATTTCGCGTAGGTCTGCGTGAGTAAGCATATTACCTCGGACGTTAAATCTTCATTGTTTATGATTTACGCTGAAAATAGGGGTTTTGTCTATTTTAAATTTTCAGTTATAAAACCTTATCCGCGGATAAGGTTTTGCAGGCTGGGCACCTTGCGGTGTTAACGCAGAGTGATTCGAAAACATGTTGATCTATTGGCTAGGTTTAGGGGACATGAAGGATCGAGTTGCTATCCCTTGGGGGGACACATATGAATTATAGGGTGTCACGCTGTATGTCCCCCAATACCATTAATATACCTATTTTGATATTTTGGGATTGGGATTCTAAGAGGCAGGGGCGAGAGCGCTTGACAACGGCGAGGGAGACAACGCTAATGGGGATAATATTTGGAATAGCGTTGGATCAATGTGTGAGCAGTGCTAGAGATCGATAAAATCGACATCCGGAGATGAGGCACAATTCTTTGGTCAGTGACCAAATCAGGAGAGCGGAATGCAAATTAAGCGTGCGGTAGGGCAGGGGGCACATGTTCTAAAGTATGACATCCTGTCTGCTTTACTAGTTCTGGCAGCACAGGGCGATGCTACAAATGCGCGTCTGGCATTGCGGCTGTCACTGTTGATCACCGCGCGGTATGATTGGCAGCGCGACCGGTTCAATGTGGGCTTGCGCGAGATCGCCAGACTGTGGGGTGTCACAGAGCGCACAACAAAGCGCGAGATGGCGCAATTACGCGCCTCCGGTTGGATTACAGTATCACGACCCGCCGCGCGTGGCCGTGTCACAGAGCACCGGATCAATATGGATGTGGTGTTGCGGGCGACGATGCCATTTTGGGACAAGGTAGGACCTGACTTTGTGGCGCGGTTATCGCAGACGCCACAGTCCGTGCCGACCAATATTGTCCAACTCCATAAATCTGCGCCAATCCCCAGCGATGGCACGCTATGGGCCAAGGTTGCGCAACGAATACAAGGCGTAGATCCCCAAACCTATCAAGCGTGGTTTGCGCGATTGGTTCAGGCCGAACATCAGGATGCCGAACTTACGCTGGTGGCGCCGTCAGTATTTATTGCCAATTACATCAAGACCCATTTCGCAACTTATATGTTGTCGCATGTTGTGGCCGAGGACAGGGCCGTGCGCCGCGTTCATGTGATCGCAAGCTAAAGCCCAGGCGGGGGTATTTATTTTTTGCAGAACAAATCATAGACCACCGCGATGATCTGTTGCGCCCTGTCGTCCGACAGCCGGTAGTAGATGGTCTTGCCGTCACGACGCGGGGCGACCAACCCCTCTTGGCGCAGACGCGATAGATGTTGAGATACCGCTGCCTGCCTTGCGCCAAGCGATTGTTCCAGTTCTGTGACCGATTTCTCGCCCCCAGACAGGTGACACAAGACCATCAAGCGCCCTTCATGGCTAAGCGCCTTGAGGAAATTCGAGGCTGCTTGTGCCGATTGGGTCATCTTGACAATATCGTCCTTGCCAAGTGTTTTTTCAGATACGGGTAAGCCCATTGTGGTGCCTCGTGTCTTGGTTGATCTCGCGTTATTTAGTTAACCTTGTGGCAAAGGTCTATCCGATGCTGCATTTTTCGGCGCTTGCTTGGCCTGTGACAGCGCCGCTATCGATTTAATGGCCGCGAAATGAGACAGAAAAACATCGCCAGACAGGTCACTCAGGAAGTGCGCATATTGAAGTCGGTCCATCACGGGACCTTTGACCTCTGACAGGTGAAGCATGACACCCATTTCGCGTAACCGTGTGTTTATCGCCTCTAAGGAGTCCAGCGCGCTAAGGTCGATTTCGTTGATCGCGCTGCATTGCAGGATCACGTGTTTGATCGCTTTGTCTGCTGTCACTCGCGCGTAAATTTTGTCTTCCAAGACGCGTGCATTTGCGAAATACAAGCTTTCGTCGACCCGAAGGCTGACCACGTCGGCGGTTGTTTCGACGTTGTGGCGCAAGATATTGCGAAAGTGTTCGGTGCCCGCGACGCGTCCGACCTCGGCGATATGTGGTTTGGTGGATTTGTAGAGGTGCAAGAGGATTGACAGGCCAACACCAGCCGAAACGCCCGCCTCTACGCCCACTGCCAAGGTCAGCAGTATGGTTACCAGCACGGCGGCGAAGTCGGCCTTGGAGTAAGCCCAGCTCCGTTTTAAGATCGAGAAATCAACGAGACTAAGGACCGCGACGATGATCGTTGCGGCAAGGGTCGCCTTTGGCAAGAAGAAGATCAGCGGTGTCAGTGCGAGGGCGGCGATGGCAAGCCCAATGGCCGTATATGCTCCTGCCGCGGGCGTCTGCGCGCCAGCGTCAAAATTCACCACAGAGCGCGAGAAGCCACCAGTTACCGGAAAGCCGCCGGTAAATGCAGCACCTATATTGGCAGCCCCAAGACCGATTAATTCTTGATCGGGATCAATGCGTTGCCGTTTTTTAGCCGCCAGCGTTTGTGCCACGGATATTGATTCCACAAAGCCGATGATCGTGATCAGGAAAGCGGGCAGCAAAAGTTGGCCGATCAGATCGGGCGAGAAAGAGGGCATGGTCAACGGTGGCAGGTTTTGCGGCACGTCACCCACGATTTGCACGCCTTTGTCGGCCAAATCGAACCCCCAGACGGCAAGCGTGGTCGTCACAACAACCGCGACAGGCCCGGCCTTGGCCGCGATGTCCGCCGCGCCCGCACCGACGCCGAATTTACGCAGCATTGGCTTTAGCCCTTTGCGCACCCAGAACAGAAAACCGGTGGCCAAAATGCCAATGGTCGCGGTGATCCAGTTTGTCTCGTTCAGATTACTGACAAGCGAGAGCGCCAAGTCCAGCAGGTTGTGCCCGTCGGCGTTGATGCCAAGAATATGTTTAAGCTGGCTGGCGGCAATGATAACGCCGGATGCGGTGATGAACCCTGCAATGACGGGGTGCGACAGAAAGTTGGCGATGAACCCGAGCCGGAAAACTCCCATACCCAAAAGCATAAGCCCCGACAGCAAAGCGAGCGTTAGGGCTGCAATTGCGTACCCTGCGGTGCCTTGGTCGACGATGTTCCCCAATGCGGCGGCGGTCATCAGCGAAACCACTGCAACAGGCCCCACTGCAAGCGCCCGGCTGGTCCCAAAAATCGCATATAGAAAGATTGGTGCGATCGAGGCGTAAAGCCCTGCCTCTGGTGGCAGACCGGCCAGTAAGGCGTAGGCCAGCGATTGCGGGATCAGCATAATTGTCACGATCAAAGCCGCGATCATGTCGTTGGAAAATGCGGATTTATTATAGGTCCGTCCCCATGTGAGGATGGGCAGATATTGCGAGAGTGAGCGGGGCATAGGGCAGGGGCCTTGAGTCAGAGGAGGAGGGTTAGGTTTTGATTTTATCGGGTTTTGCCAGCCATTCGCGACCTTTGAGCATGGCTTTCCAATAGACCGGCGGCAGGATCCTTTCTTTTAAGAACCATGCGGCACGCGTCGCTTTTGTGCCGTCCAAAAGGCCGGTGGGAAAGCTGGGTAGCAGCACGCCGCCATAGCCGAATTCAGCCAGCACGATTTTGCCGCGCTCGACGGTCAGTGGGCAAGAGCCGTAGCCGTTATATTGGCTGACGGCTTCTTTGCCTTGAATATCTGCGATGATGTTATTGGCGACGACGGGCGCTTGCATCCGTGCGGCGGCGGCCGTTTTGGCATTGGGTGCGTTCATCACATCGCCTAGCGACCAGATATTGTCGTAGGTTTTGTGGCGCAGGGTTGCTTGGTCGACGTCGACCCAGCCTGCGGCGTCAGCCAAGGGAGATACGCGGATAAAATCGGGCGCGGTTTGCGGTGGGCAAACGTGAATCATGTCGAAATCCATCTCGACCCGCTCAACCTGCGTGTCCGGCTTGGCCACGTCGAACCACGCTTTTTTCGCAGGTCCATCAACGGCCACAAGGGTGTGGAAAAAGTTGAGCGTCGCGTCGTATTTGTCGACATAGTCCATCAGGGCAGGAACGTAGTCCTTAATGCCGAACAGCACGCCGCCGGAATTGTTAAACTGGATGTCGATATCTTTGAGAACGCCGCGCCGAAACCATGCGTCGCCTGACAGATACATCGCTTTTTGAGGGGCGCCAGCGCATTTGATCGGCATTTCTGGCTGTGTGAAGATAGCGCGGCCCTTTTTCAGCCCTTGCACTAGTTCCCATGTATAAGGCGCGAGGTCGTAGCGGTAGTTCGAGGTCACCCCGTTTTTCCCTAATGTTTCGGACAGACCGTCGATTTTATGCCAGTCCAGTTTGATCCCCGGACAGACGATCAGCCGCTTGTAGCCGATGACGCGGCACCCTTCGAGAATGATCGCGTTTTTGGCGGGCTCGAATGCGGCGACGGCGGCCTTGATCCAATGCACGCCATCGGGAATGAGCGAGCCCATGGTTTTGGCGGTTTGCGCGGGTTGAAAGATGCCGCCGCCGACCATTGTCCAGCCGGGTTGGTAATAGTGGATATCAGCGGGATCAATGATTGCGATGTCCAGCGTTTCATCGCGGGCTTTCAAAGAGGCGGCGGTAGAAATACCGGCGGCCCCTGCGCCCACAATCACAATGTCATAGCTTGCGTCGGTGGTGTCGGTGGGCGTTGTGCCGCCATTGGCGATGCGCCGCACCACGCCGCCCATATCGAAACCAGCCGCCTTGGTTACGGCTAATATTTGTGCCAGATCAGTAGTCTTGCCTTGCGTCAGCGACCACAGTGTTGTGGTGCGCGTTCCCGTGCGGCAAAAGCCCAGGACCGGACCGGGCAATGCGGTCAACGCGTCGCGGAATGCGTCGATGTCAGGGTCTAGAATGATACCGGGTTTCACGGGCATATAATGCATCGCAATCCCGCGTTTTTTGGCGGCTTTTTCAAGCTCGGCAAAGGTGGGTTGGTCGGCACCTTCACCGTCGGGCCGGTTGCAGATAATGGCTTTGAAGCCTTGGTCTTTGATCGCTTGCAAATCGGCGGTCGTGATCTGCGCCGTAACCGAAAGGCCAGACGTGAGGGTTTTGATATCCATGATAATCGCTTTCGTTTACAGGCCGTTGACCGGCACTTTGAGCATCGGATTGCCGTCTTTGTCGGTGGGCACATGGCCCGCGCGCATATTAACCTGCAAGGACGGGATGATCAGTTTTGGCATCGCCAGTTGCGCGTCGCGTTCAGTGCGGAATTTGATGAAATCCTCTCGGGTTTTATCGCCGCCGACGTGGATGTTGTTGGCTTTCTGCTCGGCCACGGTGGTTTCCCACGCAATGGCACGTCCGTTCGGTCCGTAGTCGTGGCACATGAACAGCCGAATGTCGTCGGGCAGTGACAGCACTTTCATAATGCTATCGTAAAGCGTGGCCGCATCACCGCCGGGGAAATCAGCGCGTGCAGAGCCGCCATCGGGCATAAAAAGCGTATCGCCGGTGAACACCGCATTGCCCATGACATGCACATTGCACGCGGGTGTATGGCCGGGTGTATACATGGCAAAACCTTGCATGTTACCGATCATGTAAGTGTCGCCATCCTTGAACAACGCGTCAAACTGCGAGCCGTCGCGTTCAAATTCTGTACCCTCGTTGAAAATTTTGCCGAAGGTTTCCTGAATTAGCAAAATTTTCTCGCCGACACCGATTTTGCCGCCAAGTTTTTGTTGCAGGTAGGGTGCGGCGCTCAAATGGTCGGCATGCACATGGGTCTCGATAATCCAGTCAAGGGTCAGCCCCTCGGTTTCGATCTGTGCAATCAGCGCATCGGCGTGGTCATAGGTGATCCGGCCCGCCGCATAGTCAATGTCCATCACACTATCGATAACCGCGCAGTGATTGCTGCTTGGATCGCGCACGATGTAACTGATCGTGTTGGTTGCTTCGTCGAAATGCGCGGTGACGTTAGGTACGACGTCCATGTTGACGGGATATGGCATGTGGTGTCTCCTGCTGAAAGCATTTACATTCAAGTTATTGATTATGTAGGTGGAGCACCCGCCTTCGTCAATGGGGTATTGACCCAATTGCGGCTGTGGCCCGCGCAAGCGCTTGTTCCAAATCATAAATCAGATCGTCCGCATCTTCGATCCCGATCGACAGCCGCAACAGGCGCGGATGCACGGGAAACCCGTCACCCGATACGGTTTTACGGTGCTCGATCAGGCTTTCGACGCCGCCAAGCGAAGTCGCGGGGTAGAACACTTCGCAATAGCGCGCGACGTCGATAGCAGTTTGTTCAGTGCCTTTGACGACAATCGACATCATGCCACCAAACTGCCCGTCTGTTTGTGCCTTGGCAATCGCATGGCCCGGATCGGAGGGCAGGCCGGGGTAATGCACCGCCTCGATGTGTTTGTGCCCATGAAAATGGCGGGCTACGGCCATCGCGTTCTGGCAGCATTTGTCGACCCGCAGAAACAGGGTGCGCATTCCGCGGATTAGCATCCATGCGTCGAACGAATGCAGGACCGTGCCCTGTAATTTCCGGATCAGGATAATTTCATCCCAGAACGCGCCTGTTTTGCGCACCGACAAAACGCCTGCGGTGATGTCGGAGTGACCGTTGAGGTATTTGGTCGCGGAATGAAACGAGATATCTGCGCCAAAATCCAAGGCGCGCGTGATGTTAGGGGGGGTTCCGGTGCAATCGGCGATCAGTTTTGCGCCTGCATTATGGGCGATTTTGGCGGCGACGGCGATGTCGGTCACTTCCCAATTCGGGTTATTAGGGGTTTCGATCCAGACCAGCGATGTGGGCTGCACGGCCACGGCAGCGGCCAATTCATCGTGGTTGCCCGCGGTGTAGTCGCTCAATGTGATGCGTCCGTTTTTAGCGTAGGTTTGCAGTTGGTGCAGCACGCCGTGATACATGACGCGGGGGGCCACGACATGCGCGCCAGTGGGTAGATGTTCGATCACCGCAGTGGCCGCAGACATGCCAGAGGCAAACAGCAGGCTGTCGCTGGCACCTTCAAGTTCGGCGATAATTGCTTCGGCATGGCAGGTGGCTTGGTTGCCATCACGGCGGTAGAAATACGGCTTGCGAATGTCATAGTTTTCGTCGCGCGCGTAGGTCGCCGCAGGTTGGATCGCGGGCACAACAGCCCCTGTTTCGGCCTCAATAAAATGCAAGGCTTGCGCGACGCGGGTGCGGATCGAAGTCTTGCGATTGCTGTTTTGGGTCACGGTCACATCCTATTCTTGCGGGTGTGTAAAACGTGACTTTTCCCAAGACTATTGTCCAGAGGTTACGTCTTGGTGAGCTGCGCTTGCAAGGAGCTATCGCGCACGGCGGCGGTGATGCGTTCGATCACATAATCCATAAACAGCCGCGTTTTGGGGTCTTGCCTGCGACGATGGGTAAACAGGCAAGCCATTTGGATCGGCTCCGGTGGATTTTGCAGCGCGACAGGCACAAGCCGGCCCGCTTTGATGTGGTCAGCGACTTCAAAAACCGGCTTCATCGCGATGCCATTGCCCGATAGCGCCCAGTCGGTCAGCACGTCACCGTCATCGGATTCGTAGCGCCCCGCGATGCGAAACCGTTTGGGGCCGTCGGGGGTGGTGAGCCGCCATTGAAATTCGGGCGCGCCAGGAAACCGCAGGTTCAGACATTCGTGTGCGCCAGTGGTCAGGTCGTCGCCGGACACTGGCATCCCAAAGGTTGCGATATAGGCGGGCGAGGCGCAAAGCACGCGGGTCACGTCGGCGATTTTGCGCATCCGCAGGGTCGAATCCTCTGGCTGGCCAAGGAAGAACGCGAGATCCAAGCCTTCGGTGGTCAGATCCACTTTGCGGTCGGTCAGACGCAGACGGATTTTAACCTCGGGGTATTGCGCCAAAAATCCGGGAACCAGCGGCGCGATCAAGCGGCGGCCAACGCCCAACGGGGCGGCCACATAAAGCGATCCTTTGGGGTTTTCAGTAATATTTACGACGCGGGCCTCGGCCTTATCGACAGAGTCGAGAATTTCGGCAGCACCGCCATAAAACGCTTTGCCCTGTTCGGTCGGGGTCAGGCTGCGGGTTGTGCGTTGAAACAGACGCACGCTAAGATGTTCTTCAAGCTGGGAAATCCGCGATGACGTGACCGCAGGCGAAATCCGCAGGTCTCGCCCAGCGGCGGACATGCTGCCCAGTTCATAGACGCGGACAAATGTGCGAATGTTATCGAGATATGACATTGTTTTGTTTTTTTTGATGCTGCTTGGTGTTTTGTTACCATACAAGAGGAATAGGCAGTCGGCTAGTGTCATTGCACGGGCGGCATTTTAAGGGGACGACCATGTATGATGTAGCAATTTTATGGGAGTGGTTGGCGTTTGTTTTGCGCTGGCTGCATGTCATCACGGCAATGGCGTGGATTGGCGCATCGTTCTTTTTCATCGCGCTTGATCTGGGCCTGAAGAAAGCGCCGAACATGCCCGTGGGCGCCAGTGGTGAAGAATGGCAGGTGCATGGTGGCGGATTTTACCACATCCAGAAATATCTGGTCGCGCCTGAAAATATGCCCGAGCATCTGATCTGGCACAAATGGCAAAGCTATATCACGTGGGTGTCTGGGGCTGCGTTGTTGATGATCGTCTATTGGGTGGGTGGCGAGTTATTTTTGCTTGACCCGACCAAGGCCGATTTGACCCTGTTTCAAGGGATACTGATTTCGGGTGGGTCGCTGACGATTGGCTGGATCGCCTATGATTTCATGTGCAAATCCAAGCTGGGCAATCAACCGACGATGTTGATGCTGCTATTGTTCGTGCTGCTGGTGGTGATGGCGTGGGGCTATAACCAAATTTTCACAGGGCGCGCCGCGCTGCTGCATCTTGGTGCGTTCACCGCGACGATTATGACTGGTAATGTATTTTTCCAGATTATGCCAAACCAGCGCATCGTCGTCGCGGATTTGAAAGCGGGGCGTAAACCAGACCCTAAATACGGCAAAATCGCAAAATTGCGATCGACGCATAACAATTATCTGACGCTGCCGGTGGTATTTTTGATGCTGGCAAATCACTATCCGCTGGCGTTCGGAACGCAGTATGCATGGATCATCGCGTCGTTGATCTTCCTCACGGGGGTCACGATCCGACATTATTTCAACACCATGCACGCCACTGGTAAGGGCCCAAGTTGGACATGGGGCGTGACGGTGGTGTTGATGATTGTCATTGCGTGGCTTTCCACGGTTCCTGCGATGGACACCTATGAGGAGGCAGAAGCGCGCGCTCTGACCCGGTTCGAGCAAAAGTTTGCGTCAGCCGAGGGCTTTGACACAGCCTATGACACAGTGATCGGAAGTTGTTCGATGTGTCACGCCCGCGAGCCTGTCTGGGGAAATATGCAATGGCCTCCAAAGGGTGTTGTGCTTGAAACCGAAAGCGACGTGGCGCGGTATGCCAAGCAGATTTATCTGAACGCTGGGGTCACCCGCGCCATGCCGCCGCCCAATGCTGTGCAAATGGATGCCGAGGCGCGCGCTGCATTGGTTGCGTGGTTCCGCGCTGCAAACGAGAGTTAGTCCGCAAGAGAGTTGGCAAAACCCGCGCAACATGTCAGACCGCTGTTCGAACCGCAGTGGCAAGGCCAACATGACCCGCAATCCCGACAATACAACCCAGATTGAGTTGACCGATCTGTGTTTTGCTGTGGACGTAAAGCAGATATTGCATGCCATCACGCAGCAAATATCGGCGAAGCGCACCGGCATTGTCGGGCGGAACGGGTCGGGAAAATCGACCCTTGCACGGATCATTGCGGGACTGGTGTCGCCCACGTCCGGTATCGCGCGTTTGAACGGGCATGATTTGGTGAAAGACCGCAGACAGGCATTGCGAGATGTGGGGATCTTGTTTCAGAACCCTGACCAACAGATCATTTTCCCAACCGTGCGCGAAGAGATCAGCTTTGGCTTGCGGCAGTTAGGGCATAGCAAAACGTCTGCTGATCAAATGACCCAAGACACGCTGGCAGGTTTTGGGAAATCGCACTGGATCGACGCGCATGTCCACACCCTGTCGCAAGGGCAAAAGCATCTGGTTTGTCTGATGGCGATTGTCGCGATGACGCCCAAACTGATCATTCTTGACGAGCCGTTCACCGGCCTTGACATCCCGACCAAGGCGCAACTGACCCGCGCATTGCAGCAGTATCAGGGCAGTCTTTTGCACATCACCCACGACCCTGCCGACCTTGCGGGGTATGATCATGTGATCTGGTTAGAGCAGGGCAAAGTGGTGCAATCGGGCGGCGCGGATGATGTGTTGCACGCCTATGTCACCGAGATGACCGCAATTGGGGGGTCTGATGATATCGCTGTCCTCTCCCGTTAAAACCCGCGCCCATGACTGGCCTGCGGGCGCGAAACTGGCAGGGCTTTGCGCCGCAACGATCGTGTTGTTTTTTATCGAAAACCTTGCACTGCACGCGGCGATCCTCGTCGTGGTTGCGGGCGTGTACCTGTCTGCGGGGGCGCTATTCTTCAAGGCAGGTCTGCGGCAGTTGCGCGTGCTTTGGCCGTTCGTCGCTATCGTGGCGATCTGGCATATCTGGACAGATGAGATGCAGCAGGGGGCGGTGATTTTGCTGCGGCTTGTATCCGCGCTTGCGCTTGCCAATCTCGTCACGATGACGACGCGGTTGTCTGATATGATCGATGTGGTTCAAGTGCTGACCCGTCCCTTAGCAAAGTTGGGATTAAACCCCGTAGCATTGGACATGGCGATTGCGCTGGTCATTCGCCTGACGCCGGTGCTGGCTCAAAAGGGCGGGCAACTGACGCAGGCATGGCGCGCAAGGTCGCAGCACAAGCCTAGTTGGCGTATCCTTTTACCTTTCACCGTTTTGGCGTTAGATGATGCAGACCACGTCGCCGAAGCGCTGCGCGCGCGCGGCGGATTTACCCCTCTGAAGGACCCTTGAATGGAAAAAAATATAGCCCTGATTGCCCTGTTTGCCGCTGTGATTGCAGCTCTCGGGCTGATCCCTAAAATCACGCTGGGATTTGGCGTGCCGATCACTGCGCAGACCCTAGGGGTTATGTTGTGCGGGACGGTGCTGGGCGCGCGGCGCGGCACGCTTTCAGTGTTGTTGTTTTTGCTGCTTGTGGCCATCGGCTTACCGCTGTTGTCAGGTGGGCGTGGCGGGTTGGGTGCGTTTGCGACACCATCGGCGGGGTTCTTGCTGGGCTGGCCAGTTGGCGCGTTTGTCACTGGATTGATCGTGGAAAAATGGCGCGCCGCGCCGCTTGGTTTGGTCGCAACCGTCGCCTCGGTCATCGGCAGTATTCTGGTGATATATGTCTTTGGCATCGCAGGATTGGCGATCGCGTTGGATAAATCGTTACCGGAGGCCGCGCTGCTGGTTCTGGCCTTTGTTCCCGGTGACGTGGTTAAAGCCGTCATTGCTGGCTTGTTGACCGCGGCGCTTTTCAAGGCGCGACCAGCCAGTGTTTTATCACGATAAAATGGCTGATGTGATTAACATTTTGACGCAACGGCGGTCGGTCCGGGCGTTCACGGATGCACCGGTGCCGCGCGAAACACTGGCGCGGATTTGCACCGCCGCGCGCAGTGCGCCAAGTGGGGCTAATTTGCAGCCGGGTAAATTTCATGTGCTGGCTGGCGATGAGTTGACGGGGTTGAAATCGCGACTGGCACAAGCGGTGTCCGATGGTGCGCCCATCGAGAGCGAGTATTCCTATTTTCCGGCCGATATGTCACCCACGCTAAAAAATCGGCAACGTGCCGCGGGCTTTGCACTGTATGACGCTTTGGGCATTGGGCGGCGCGATGTGGCTGCACGGCGTGCTAATTTTGACCGTAACTACCGGTTTTTTGATGCCCCCGTTGGCATTGTCGTGACAATTGACCGCGGCATGGGTAAAGGGTGTTTCATGGATCTGGGGCTTAGTTTAATGTCCTTGTTTCTGGCCGCCGAAGCCGAGGGGTTGGGCAGTTCGGGCATTGGCGCACTGGCAAATTTCGGCAGTGTGGTGCATGGGCATTTGGGCCTGCCCGCGGACGAGATGGTTGTTTGTGGCGTGGCCCTTGGAGTGGCGGACATGGCGGAACCGGTGAACCAGTTTCGCACCGCGCGCGCGCAGCTGGCAGATTTCACGAGTTTTCGCGGGTTTGATTCAGAACAATAGCACTGCCTATCCCACCGGCCGCGGCGATTGCCGCGAGCCCCGTTCCGCGTTTGCCCAGCAAATCATGGAACAATCGCACCGCCAGAATCGTGCCTGACGCCCCGACGGGATGCCCGCGCGCCAAGGCCCCGCCACGGGTGTTGACGATTGCGGGGGCGATGTTTGCGCCTTGTTGGCAGGCGATGGCTTGCGCCGCAAAGGCCTCCATGATTTCTGCGGTAACCAGATCACTTGCTGTGAACCCCGCACGTTTAAGCACCGTATCAATAGCCGCTACTGGTGCTAGCCCGGGTCGCGTTGGATCAGCGCCCAAGGTTACGCCGCCCGTAAAGCCCACTGCATTACGCCCGCGCGATGTTACCCATGCCTCGGATGCCATGACTACAAAACCCGCGCCATCGGCGGCCACCGCCATATTGGCTGCCGTAATTGTGCCCGTGACCACGGGTGCGCGCGAACAATGCCGCGTGGTCAGGTCACGGGTGAACGGGTCGTGGTTCAATCCTGCGACTTGGACAATTTCGGGTGTGATGCGTGATTTTGCATGGCTCGCAATCGCCCAGTCGTCTTGTGCGGCGCGCGATATGCCGAGGTCTTGCGCCAGCTGATCGGCGGCCCGCGCCATGTCAGGATCACGGTCAGGCCAAGGGGTGAAGGGGGCTTGTTCGTAAGGTTCGGGCGGGCGGCCATCGGAAAATCTGTGCGACCGCAGGGGCCTGCGCGAATAGCTTTCCACGCCGCCGGCCACAACAATGTCGTGCTGCCCCGACCGGATTATCGCGTCGGCCAGAATAAGCGCATCTAGCCCGCCCGCGCATTGCCGGTCAATCGATAGCCCAGCGATGCGTTGCGGCCAGCCCGCGCCGAGCGCCACCAACCGCGCGACGTTGCCGCCTGCGCCAAGCGCGTTGGACACGATCAGTTCACCGACCTCGTCAGGGCTGATGCCTGCATCGGCCAAGACCGCAGCCAGAACCGGAGCAGCCAGCGCGTGGGGTAACAAATGCGCCAAGGCACCGCCGCGCGGGGCGACCGGGCTGCGGCGGGCGGCAATCAGATAAGAACAGGTCATGTGCGATCCTTCAGCCAATGCAACAGTTTGGCAAGATCGGGTTTACCTGCGGGCAGAAGCGGCATTTCCGGTACTACGACAAATTCTTTGGGCACGGACGGCGCGCCCAGATGGCGCTGGCAAAGCTGTCGCAAACTTACCAAATCTGGATTGCCAGTGCTTTGCAAAACGCAAATAATCCGTTGACCGCGCTTGGAGTCGGGCAGGGCGATCGCCGCACATTGGATAATGCTCGTCACCGTCAATAACAGTTCCTCGATCTGTTCGGGAAACACATTATGGTCGGCGACCGTGACCATGCGCGACTTGCGCCCCTGCACAAATAGATAGCCTTGCGGATCAAGATGGCCGATCTCGCCTATGCTAAGATATGCGCCGTCCCAACGGGTATCTTGCGCGGCACCGTTGGCGTAACCGCTGAAGAGGTAGGGGCTTTTGACCCAGATTTCACCGCTGTCATCAAGGCGCAATTGCACGCCCGGATACGTTCGCCCGACAGAGCCAGGTGGAGTTTTATCGTCGGTGATGGTGATGAAGCTCGTCTCGCTGGCGCCAAAGAATGCGTGTAACTGTGCCAGTGGAAACGCGGCCAAAATCTGTGCCCGCAGCGTTTCGTTCAACGCCCCACCGCCGCAGAAAATATGCCGAACACTGGAGGTAGTCTCTAATTTTTCCGCTATAGCCCCTTGCAACAAAAGCCCCAGTTGCGCGGGCGTAGCGTAAATTACGCAAGCGTTAAAACTGGCGACATGGCGCATTTGTGCGCGGGGGTTTGTCCCTGACAGCGCGGCGATATTGGCTCCGATGTGCAGCGCCTCGAGCGTCGCATAAAGCGACAGAGAGTGGTTGATGGGTCCGAGCGTGACGTAAGTATAGGTTGCGGTGATTGCATAGTTTTTGGCGGTGATGGCAAAGCTGTGTTGCCAAGATTGCGGACTGCGGCGGATGGTTTTCGGCGCACCGCTACTGCCCGAGGTTTCGCACAAGAGCCACTGTTGCTCGCCTGCGATAGTCTCGATACCAGTGTGCCGCGCTAGGATCGTATCCCCCCGCGCCAACCCCGCCATAAGCGGTCCCATGCCTTGCGGGGCTGGGCCGGTCACGGTGGATTTTGGGTGAATTTGGAATATAGCAGAGCCTGTCATAACGCCACCTTACAGGGGCCGCGTTTCAAGCGATAGTGACCCCCAACCATCAAGCGGGGTTGGGGGCCAACTGGTTTAATCGATCAGCGCGTTGAATGTTTTAGAGGGGCGCATCACGGCGGTGGTTTTGGCCACATCCCCATTAAAATAGCCGCCCAGATCGACAGGCCGGCCCGCGCCTGATTTCAACTCTGCCAAGATCACATCGGCATTTTCGGCCAATGCGGTGGCAAGCGGCGCAAACGTCCGTGCGAGTTCTGAATCTTCGGTTTGCGCTGCCAATGCTTCGGCCCAGTAAAGCGCGAAATGGAAATGCGAACTGCGGTTGTCGTCTTGGCCTACCTTGCGGCCCGGACTTTTGCCATTGGCCAGCAGTTTTTCGGTCGCATCATCACTGGCCTTGCCCAGCACGCGGGCCTTGGCTGTGCCAACAAAACGCAGGCTTTCGCCAAGCGCGCAGAACTCGCCCAAGCTATCCCAACGCAGATGGTTTTCTTCCACCAATTGTTGCACATGCTTTGGTGCGGACCCGCCCGCGCCGGTCTCGAACATGCCGCCGCCTTGCATCAATTTGACCACCGACAGCATCTTGGCCGATGTGCCAACTTCCAAAATCGGGAACAGGTCGGTCAGGTAATCGCGCAGCACATTGCCGGTGACCGCGATGCAGGTTTTGCCTTCGCGGATGTCTTCAAAAGAGGCCCGCGTCGCAGGGGTCGGGGCCAGAATTTCAAAGCGGTCTGCCACGCCTTTGGCGATCAGGATTGGCGTGACATATTTGATCAGCTCGACATCATGGGCGCGGTTGGCATCAAGCCAGAAAATCGCGCGGCAGTTTTCGGCCGCTTGCCGCTCAATCGCCAGATCAATCCAGTTTTCGATCGGAGCCTTGCGAGCCGAGGCCATGCGCCAGATATCGCCCGCCTGCACCACATGCGACATGACAACCGTATCGCCGTCCATCACCCGCATGGTGCCGGATTGCGCGACCTCGAAAGTGGTCGGGTGCGATCCGTATTCTTCGGCCTTTTGTGCCATCAGCCCGACGTTTTGCACGGTGCCTGCGGTTGCAGGGTCCAGTGCGCCGGTCTGTTTGAAATAGGCGATGGTCTCGGCGTAGACCCCGGCATAAGAGCTGTCGGGGATCACGCAGGTGGTGTCGCCCTCGGCCCCGTCAGGACCCCAACCCTTGCCGCCCGCGCGGATCACGGCGGGCATCGAGGCGTCGATGATCACGTCGGATGGCACGTGCAGGTTGGTGATGCCCTTGTCGGAATTCACCATGTATAGCGGCGGACGGCTGGCCAGTGTGGCGTCGATCTCGGCCGCAATTGCGCCGCCGCCATCCATCTCGTTGATCTTGGCAAGCATATCGCCAAGGCCCGCATTGGGGCTAATCCCCGCCGCGTCAAAGGCCGCCCCGTGCTTTTCAAACACAGGAGCCAGATACTGGCGCACGCAGTGCCCGAAAATAATCGGGTCAGAGACCTTCATCATCGTGGCTTTCATGTGCAGCGAATACAGCGTGCCCTCGCTTGCAACATCGGCGATGGTTTGGTCAAAGAACGCGCGCAGGGCGCTGACAGACATGAATGTCGCGTCCACGATCGTGCCTGCGGGCATCGCAAGCCCGTCTTTCAAAACGGTAACACCTTGGTCGGTGTCCAACTCGATGCGCAGGGTTGCGGCGGCGGGCAAGGTGACGGATTGTTCGTTGGCCCGAAAATCGCCCGCGGCCATGGTGGCGACGCGGGTTTTGCTGGCGCCGTCCCATGTGCCCATCCGGTGTGGGTTGGCGCGGGCAAATGCCTTGACGGCCGCAGGCGCGCGGCGGTCTGAATTGCCTTCGCGCAGCACCGGGTTCACCGCAGACCCTTTAACCGCGTCATAGCGCGCGCGGGCGTCTTTCTCAGCGTCTGTTTGCGGGTCTTCGGGATAATCGGGCAGGGCGTAGCCTTGGGCTTGCAACTCCTTGACGGCGGCGACCAGTTGCGGCACAGAGGCGGAAATATTAGGCAGTTTGATCACATTGGCGGCGGGGGTTTTTACCAGCTCGCCCAATTCGGCCAGCGCATCGGGCTGGGCTTGGGCGGCGGTCAGAACCTCGGGGAACGACGCGATCAGACGGCCAGCTAGCGAAATATCGCGGGTTTCAACCTGTAGACCGGCGGCACCCAGAAATTTTTGAATGATCGGCAAAAGTGAGGCGGAGGCCAATTGCGGCGCTTCGTCAACTTTGGTGTAAATGATATCGGCCATGGTGTTTTCTCGCTTGCGACTGTGAATGCTGACCCTGCCTTACACCAATTGTATACCGTCGTCTACAATGGCGCAAATATGTCGCGGGTAAAGTAGATGCATCTGTGTGCCCATGCTATTATCAATTTTCCCAAGAGACACCATCTGTCAATTGCGGCGCGGTTTTTTGTTGGAAAAACAACGCAATGGGTCTTGGATGGA
>TARA_R110002051_G_scaffold56554_2_pt1 | contig 20754 bp, 20 predicted proteins | sample TARA_R110002051 | Tara Oceans TARA_R110002051 (sample SAMEA4397023) | marine metagenome | biome: Polar Biome; feature: [MES] marine water layer (ENVO:01000295) within the mesopelagic zone...; material: water (ENVO:00002006), including particulate matter (ENVO:01000060) such as......
AACACATTATTAAATGGATTTTAAAAGCTTTATTAGAGATGTACCCAATTTCCCTAAGGATGGAGTGGTTTTTAAGGATATAACTTTGTTGTTACAAAACCCAAATGCTTTATATGAAACAGCAAATTCCCTATTAAAATTGTTAGACGGACACAAAATAGATAAAGTAGTGGGTATGGAAAGTAGAGGATTTATTTTTGGACCTATGTTAGCTGAACGACTTAATGCGGGTTTTGTGCCAGTTCGTAAGCCAGGAAAATTACCTTCTACGACAATAAGCGAAACTTTTAATTTAGAATACGGTACGGATACTTTGGAGATTCATTTAGACGCCATAAAAAAAGGAGACAAAGTCTTAATTCACGATGATGTTTTGGCAACAGGTGGTACTGCTAATGCGGCTTGTAAATTAGTAGAGAAATTAGGCGGTGAAATTATACAATGTAACTTTCTTATTGAGCTCACTTTTCTTAATGGAGCTTCTAAAATTAAAGATTACCCAGTAAAATCATTGCTGAAATATTAGTCGAGGGCTTTAGTGGTAATTAAATAGCGCCAACCAATTATTGCCATTTGTAATTTTGTGGCTTTCGATAAATCTAGCTGTTGTTTACTATAAGATGGCAAAAGGGCTTTATTCAATTTTGCCAGTAGTTTGTAGAATGCTTTTTTCAAAGTTTTAGTTTGTATAAAAATACGTAAATAAAAGCGGTTGATCAAGTCGCTTATATTTTGTACTTGTTTTAATAAATCTAATGTAAAACAAGATTTATTACAATACTTAAAACTAAGACGATAATAATTTTAATTAATGCAATCATATAGCAGTGTTTTAGTGGTTGAATACTTTTATAACTATTGTTTTATGAATATACCGTAGCTGCTTAAGTCTTACAAATGAAATATGTTAAATTAATATAATTGAATGCTAATTTGTAAGTAAATAAATGATTGTGATTACTTATTTTGAGTTAGTATCTACAAATATGTTTATTATTGTAATCAAATTTATAGGTATAGTTTTAATATGTAATATTTATAGGGCTGAAATGACGGTCAATTAACTTTACTAGGGGAAATTTCTTCTTTAAAATGGTGAAAATGACAATTTCATTCTAAAACAAAAAAGTCCGGGGTCAAGATTATGACGCCGGACTTTTAGTTATACCATCCATAAATTTATTTTTTGGTTGTAATTTCGACAACACCGTTCTGTGCTTCTTTACCATATTTTTTAATAGCGCTTTCTCCTTTTAAAACATTCATTGAAGCAATTGAACTTTCTTTTAAATTTTTTACAGCAGCTTCGTCACTTTTATTACCATCTATAAAAATCAAAGGCGCCTCTTCTTTGTCATTATCAACGAACATAAAACTGTTTCCTTCTTGTTCCGATATTTTTATATCATAATCACTTGTTGAAGAGGTGCTTATGGCTACTTGTTTATTTTTATCGGACTTTAATTTCTTAATTTTTGAAACGTCAACGTTCATTTCTGAATTTCTAATTAAAACGCTGTTTTTGGAAGTATCTATAAAAATGTAGGTTGGGTCAATGGTATCATTGTCAGAGGCAGAATTGTATCTACTTTTTACTTCACCCATTTTTTTATCGCTACCCTTTATTTCAATAGATAAATTTTTTATTTCCCCATTTTTATTTCTAACTACCGTATAGGTAAAATCATAATTCTTTTTGGCTAAATCTGTTTTTATTTTAGTTAGTTGTAGTTCAGAGGTGTTCTTGTCTATTTTTAATTCAATAATGTCAACTAAGTGTTCATTGATAAATGCCGTTGATGACGATGGTAACGTTTTGGTACTAAAACTAAATAAGGGAAGAGCAAACAAGGGGATAAGGGCACAACAAATGTATAATTTAAATATATTCAGTTTTTTTTGATTGATCATGTTTTTTTATTTTAAATGGTACTGCATAAAATTAGTGAATTCGTAGATATGTTATTATACTTATATTAGTAAACTGTCAAGAAATAACTTCGCCATATATAATTAAATTCTTTAAATGCAAGACTTCTTATTTATTGTGATCGGACTCGCTTTATTAATTGCAGGTGGAAACTGGTTGTTAAAAGCTGCGGTCGATTTATCGTTGAAACTTAATATTCCGAAAATAGTAATAGGGATGACCGTAGTGTCTTTTGCCACATCGGCACCAGAGCTTATTGTTAGTATAAATGCAGCTTTAGACGGATTTCCAGATTTGGCTTTAGGTAATGTGGTAGGGTCTAATATCGCTAATCTAGGTTTGGTGTTAGCGGTTACCATATTATTAAGCCCAATTGATGTGAGTAAAAATTTTTATACTACAGATTGGCCAGTAATGATGCTTGCTACTTTGCTATTTTTCTTCTTTATATATTTCGATGGAGTGCTAGAATCCTATGAAGGTATAGTAATGGTAGTTTTTCTCTTTTTATTTTTGGTGTATTTGCTGCGATTTCAAAAACCTGCTGTTATTGATAAAGACGACGAACCAGATAAAATGTTGCTAGTATACAAGACAGTTCTTTTTTTAGGTTTAGGCGGTGTAGCGCTTTGGGGCGGTTCTGAACTACTTATTGGTGGAGCTATTGGTATGGCAACAGTATTTGGAGTAACTGAACGTGTAATCGCTATAACCATTGTTTCTGTTGGTACCAGTATTCCAGAATTAGCGGCATCTGTAATTGCTATAATTAAAAAAGAAAAAGCAATTTCCTTAGGAAATTTAATAGGGTCCAATATATTTAATCTATTGGCAGTATTAGGGATTACTTCTATAATTACCCCTATTACCGTTATGGATCAAGGTTTGTTGACTAATGATATTTTTTGGATGCTGGGGGTTTCTTTTCTTATTCTTCCATTGGTTTTTATACCTAAAGGATTACGATTGGGTTGGAGAGATGGGGTTGTTTTATTAGGCCTGTATATTGTATTTGTATTTGTGACAATTGGGTGATAAATGGTCTAAAATTTTATTTATTTATGAGTATAAAAAAACGCCTAGGAAAAATTCCAAGGCGTTTTTAATATAATCAACAATTAATTTGGTATTATATTTTTGCTGTTTTTACAGTTTTGATAATTCTAGCTGCAATTTTGTATGGGTCACCGTTAGAAGCTGGTCTTCTATCCTCTAACCATCCTTTGTATCCTTTTTGTACTGCAATTAAAGGAATACGGATTGATGCACCTCTGTCTGAAATACCCCAAGAGAAATCATTTATTGAAGCAGTTTCATGTAAACCAGTTAATCGTTGGTCGTTAAACTCACCATATACTGCAATGTGCTCTTTTACAAATGGTCTAAAAGATTCGCAGATTGCGGCATAAACATCTTTACTACCACTTGTTCTTAATGCAGTGTTAGAGAAGTTTGCGTGCATACCTGAACCATTCCAGTCCATATCCTTACCTAATGGTTTTGGGTGGTACTCAATATAGTAGCCATATTTTTCAGTTAGTCTATCAAGAAGGTATCTTGCAATCCAGATTTCGTCACCTGCTTTTTTAGCACCCTTGGCAAATAATTGAAATTCCCATTGTCCAGAGGCAACTTCTTGGTTAATTCCTTCAAAATTTAAACCTGCGTCAATACATAAATCAGCATGCTCTTCTACTAAATCTCTACCGTGCGTATTTTTACCGCCAACAGAACAGTAGTACATACCTTGTGGAGCAGGGTAACCACCAATTGGGAATCCTAAAGGCAATTGCGTTTTAGTATCCATGATGAAATATTCTTGCTCAAAACCAAACCAGAAATCTTCATCTTCATCGTCAATGGTAGCTCTACCGTTAGATACGTGAGGAGTGCCATCTGGATTCATAACTTCTGTCATTACTAAATATCCATTGATCCTATCTGGATCAGGATATATTGCAACAGGCACTAACAAACAATCAGAAGATCCACCTTCAGCTTGTCTGGTAGACGATCCGTCAAAAGACCAATTGCCTAATTCTTCAAGAGTTCCTTTAAAATCTTCATGCTCTTCAACCTTCGTTTTACTACGCATGTTTTGAGTTGGAAAGTATCCATCTAACCAGATGTATTCTAATTTAATTTTGGCCATAATATGTTCGTTATTTTTTAATATAAGACAAACAAAAATATGTTTTTTATTATTCTGTATGAATTTTTAAGGGGTTAAATCTGTAAAAATTCGATTAATTGTATTATACCCCTGTTTTTTATTGGGTATTTTGCCATATTTATATTTATTGAACGTAATTTTGTCAAATTAATAAAGTGTTTATATATGGGTTCATCAAGATTTGAAGCAATTAGAGAAAGTCAGCATAGAAATAGTATTGCTATTGAAGAGAAAGGTAGGCGGTCAGAGCTTTTTGGAATAAATGTTTTCAACGAGAATAAAATGTTGCAATACCTTACCAAAGATGCTTTGGAAAGTTTAAAAGGAGCAATGGTTTCTGGTTCTAAAATTGATAGAAAAATTGCAGATCAAGTAGCAGAGGCTATAAAAGGGTGGGCAATTACAATGGGAGCAACACACTACACTCATTGGTTTCAGCCTTTAACAGGATCTACAGCAGAAAAGCATGATGCATTTTTTGACCTTTTACCAGATGGTACGGCGCTAGAAAAATTTGGTGGCGGACAGCTGGTTCAGCAAGAACCAGATGCTTCAAGTTTTCCAAGTGGAGGTATTCGAAATACATTTGAAGCTAGGGGGTATACCGCTTGGGATCCTTCATCGCCAGCATTCATTTATGGTACTACCTTGTGTATACCTACTATTTTTGTTTCATATACGGGTGAGGCACTAGATAATAAAGCTCCGCTTTTAAGGGCTTTAAGTGCTGTTGATGAGGCCGCAACTGCAGTTGCAAAATATTTTGATAAGAATGTTAGTAAAGTAAATGCAACATTAGGTTGGGAGCAAGAGTATTTCTTAGTAGATAAAGCACTGGCGCATTCTAGGCCAGATATTATGATGACCGGTAGAACCTTGGTTGGCGAAACACCCGCAAAAGGCCAACAATTAGATGATCATTATTTTGGAGTAATACCAAGCCGTGTACTTAGTTTTATGAGCGACTTGGAAAAAGAATGTACCAAATTGGGTATTCCTGTAAAAACAAGACATAATGAAGTGGCACCAAATCAATTTGAACTAGCCCCTGTTTTTGAAGAAGCAAATTTAGCTATTGACCATAATCTTCTATTAATGGATGTTATGGATAAAATTGCAGATAAGCATCATTTTACAGTATTGTTTCATGAAAAACCTTTTGCAGGAATAAATGGTTCAGGTAAGCATAATAACTGGTCTTTAGCAACAGACACTGGAGTTAATTTATTGAGTCCGGGTTCTACACCAATGAAGAATCTACAATTCTTAACCTTTTTTATTAATACTATAAAAGCTGTTGATACCTATGAAGAATTGTTACGCTCATCAATAGCATCGGCAGGTAATGATCATCGTTTAGGGGCAAATGAAGCTCCGCCTGCCATATTTTCCATATTTGTTGGTACACAGCTAAGTAATGTTTTAGACGAATTAGAGGGTGTATCTAAAGGAAAATTATCGCCAGAAGAGAAAACAGAGTTGAAATTAAATGTTGTGGGTAAGATTCCTGAAATTTTAATGGATAATACAGATCGCAATAGAACATCGCCATTTGCATTTACTGGTAATAAGTTTGAAATGAGAGGGGTAGGGGCTAAAACAAATTGTGCCAAACCCATGACAATTTTAAATACCATAGTTGCCAAACAATTAAAAGAATTTAAAAAAGAGGTCGATGTTTTAATCGATAAAAAAAGTTTAAAGAAAGATGAAGCTGTTTTTAATGTATTAAGAGAATATATTAAAACATCTAAACGTATTCGTTTTGATGGTGATGGGTATAGTACTGAATGGGAAACCGAAGCAAAACGTAGAAAGCTTAGTAATAATAAAAATACACCAGATGCTCTTAATGTATTAACTTCTAAAGAAAGTATTGCACTATTTCATTCTATGAAAGTAATGAGTGAAGTTGAGATTGTTGCACGACAAGAGGTGGATTTGGAAAATTATATATTACATCTGCAAATTGAAGGTAGAGTTTATAATGAGCTAGTTTATGGGTACATTATACCCGCAGCTATAGCTTACCAAAATATATTGATAAAGAATGTAGCCGGCTTAAAAGAAATATATGGTGCTGCACATAAAAAATTCTCTGAAGGGCAACTGACCATGATTGAGGAAATTGCAGAGCATATTGTTGGTATTAAAAAAATGGTCGATGCCATGGTGGATTCGCGTAAGAAAGCAAATGCACTAAAAGATACCAAAAAGAAGGCCGAAGCTTATTGCAATAATGTAAAACCATATTTTTCTGAAATTAGAATGCATAGCGATAAACTTGAAAAGCTAATGGATAATCAATTATGGCCGTTAACTAAGTATAGGGAACTGTTATTTATTAAGTAAATGAACATTTCATTTAGTAAGAAAGTAAGAATATTAATAGGTATAGAGGGTGCAGTTTTAATGATTCTCTTATTTTTGCCTCAAAATTAAGTTATGTCCACATCAAGTAGTGAAAGGTATCAGCAAAGAGGGGTTTCCGCTTCTAAAGAAGATGTTCACAATGCCATAAAGAATATTGATAAAGGTCTTTTTCCTAAGGCATTTTGTAAAATTGTACCTGATTACCTTACAGGAGATAAAGACTATTGTTTGGTAATGCACGCAGATGGTGCTGGAACAAAATCGTCATTGGCGTATATGTATTGGAAAGAGACCGGAGATATATCGGTTTGGAAAGGTATTGCCCAAGATGCGTTGATTATGAATATTGATGATTTAATTTGTGTTGGTGCTACAGATAATATTATGCTTTCTTCCACTATAGGTAGAAATAAAAATAAAATTCCTGGTGAAGTGCTTTCGGCTATCATAAATGGTACAGAAGAGCTAATAAAAGATTTGGGCGCGTTTGGTATTACTATACATTCTACAGGGGGTGAAACTGCTGATGTGGGTGATTTAGTAAGAACTATAATTGTAGATTCTACCGTAACGGCTCGCTTAAAAAGAAACGATGTTATTGATAATGCCAATATAAAAGCGGGTGATGTAATAGTCGGTTTAGAATCTTTTGGTCAAGCAAACTATGAGAAAGAGTATAATGGTGGTATGGGAAGTAACGGACTTACCTCTGCCCGCCACGACGTGTTTTCTAGTTACTTAGCTGACAAGTATCCAGAGAGTTATGATGCTGAAGTTCCTAAAGATTTAGTGTACTCTGGGAAGGTTAAATTGACAGATAAAGTAAATGATTCTCCTATAGATGCTGGTAAATTAGTGCTTTCGCCAACAAGAACTTATGCGCCTATTGTTAAAAAAATTCTTTCTAAATATAAGGCAAAAGATATTCATGGAATGATCCATTGTAGCGGGGGAGCACAAACAAAAATTTTACATTTTATAGATGAGCTTCATGTGGTGAAAGATAATTTATTTGAGGTACCACCGCTTTTTAAATTAATACAAGAACAATCTAGTACAGATTGGAAAGAGATGTATAAAGTGTTTAATTGTGGTCATCGATTGGAGTTTTATTTGCCCCAAGAAATTGCAAATGATATTATTGAAATAGCTGAAAGTTTTGGGGTAAAAGCTCAAATAATAGGTAGAGTAGAAGCATCTGTTTCAAAAAAACTAACAATTTCTAGCAAGTACGGAACCTTTACGTATTAATACATACGAATAGTTTAAAAGTATCGTTCTTGATTATATACCTATTTTGCTATGGAAAGAAAAGAATTTTTAAGAACCCTAGGTGCCGGGGCAGCTTTCGCCATAACTTTTCCTTGTCTTGGTAGTTGTTCAAAAGACAGTACCGTAGAAGGGGAAATTGTAACGCCACCAACCGATGTAGATTTTACCATAGATCTTAATTCTTCTGAAGCCGCAAAACTGGCAAACAATGGCGGATTTATCCTAAAAAACCTAGTAGTCGTGGTTAAGAACCTAGAAGGGGAATTTGTAGCCGCAACCCAAATTTGTAGTCATGAACAATATGATCAAGTTCGTTTTGTAAATCAAGATGGAGGAATATTTTATTGTGATGTTCATGGGTCTAAATTTTCTCAAACAGGTGCGCCTTTAAATGAAATTCCTAATAGCACTTCAAAAACTTTAAAAATTTATAACACAACTTTAGAAGGTTCAATTTTAAGGGTGTTCGAATAATGCGTACTTCACTTTATAATAATTACATCCTTGTATCAATTTAATACATGATTCTTTAGATAATTTTTCAGCGCTAAATAGAGCAAATAAGTGAAGCAAATTTTCCCCTTTTTCCTTTGTTTGATGACCTTCTTCGTTTTTGGTCAGGAGAAAAAGTATGTGACTGTCCAGAAAACCTTTAAAGTTATGGGTGGTAATTTTGATATCACTGTAGTCTCTTTAGATGAAGAACTAGGTTATATTTATATTCAAGAAGCGCTAGCCGAAGTTCAACGTATAGAAAAATTAATTTCTTCGTGGGATGAAGCTTCTGAAACAAGTTTAATTAATAGAAATGCAGGTGTAAAACCTGTAAAAGTTAGTTGGGAACTGTTTAAACTCATAGAAAGGTCCATACAGATTTCAGAGATTACCAATGGTGCATTTGATATAACATATACAGCATTAGAAGATCTTTGGAAATTTGACGGGTCAATGAGTTCAATGCCTTCTAATACTGAAGTTAAAGCTGTTACAGATAGGATTGGGTATAAGAATATTGTATTAAACAGTAAAGATCAGACCGTATTTTTAAATAAAAGGGATATGCGTATTTCTTTTGGAGGTATAGGTAAAGGGTTCGCTGCCGATAAGGCAAAAGCATTACTGGTGTCAAAAGAGGTGAAAGCTGGCATTATTAATATTGGTGGTGACATTACTACATGGGGTACAAAAACAACTGGAGACAAGTGGCTTATAGGAATAGTAAATCCTAATGGTAAGGGCTTGGTGTCTTCCTGGCTGCCTATTTTAGAATCTTCGGTTGCTACATCTGGAGGAAACGCTGATTATATGATTGTAAATGATAAGAAGTATACACATGTTTTAAATCCTAAAACAGGTTATCCCTCCACGGGTATTATTAGTGTGTCGGTTTTCGCAAAAAGTGCTGAACTTTCAGATGCTTTGGCTACCTCAATTTTTGTAATGGGCCTAAACTCCGGTATAGCACTAATAAATCAATTAGGAGATACAGAAGTGATAATAGTTGATGAAAACAACAAAATGCATAAAAGCAATGGCATTATTCTAAATTAAATTATTAGTCAAGCTTTATTCTACGAAAAATAATATTTAAGAGTAACCTACATTATCCCTTTAATACGTCTGTAAATTTATCGTAAATTTGCACTACAAGTGAAGTAAGCAAATGATAGACAAGTTAAACATCGTAAAACAACGTTTTGATGAGGTTTCGGACCTTATTATTCAACCAGATATTATTACAGATCAAGAACGTTATGTTAAACTCACAAAAGAGTATAAGGATTTAAAAAATTTAATGGATAAGCGGGCAGAATACCTAGAGCTTACCAATAATATAGCAGAAGCAGAGGAAATTATTGCAGATGGTAGCGATGCAGAAATGCTTGAAATGGCAAAAATGCAAATGGAGGAAGCAAAAGGTGGTTTGCCAAAATTAGAGGAAGAAATAAAATTAATGTTGATTCCGAAAGACCCAGAAGATGCTAAGGATGTAGTTGTTGAAATTCGTGCTGGAACTGGTGGTGACGAAGCAAGTATTTTTGCTGGAGATTTGTTTAGAATGTATACAAAATATTGCGAGTCTAGAGGTTGGAAAACCAATGTTATTGACCTTAGTGAAGGTACTAGTGGAGGTTATAAAGAAATACAATTTGAAGTTTCAGGTACCGATGTTTATGGTACTTTAAAGTTTGAAGCAGGTGTGCACCGAGTTCAACGAGTGCCCCAAACTGAAACACAAGGTCGAGTACATACCAGCGCTGCAACAGTCATGGTATTGCCCGAAGCCGAAGATTTTGATGTTCAAATAGACCCCAAAGATGTTCGTATAGATTTTTTCTGTTCATCTGGTCCGGGTGGTCAGTCGGTAAACACGACATACTCTGCGGTTCGTTTAACTCACTTACCTACAGGGTTAGTGGCGCAATGTCAAGACCAAAAATCGCAGCATAAAAACAAGGATAAAGCTTTTAGGGTTTTACGTTCTCGTTTGTATGATATGGAATTGGCTAAAAAACAAGAGGAAGATGCCGCAAAGCGAAATTCTCAAGTTAGTAGTGGTGACCGTTCTGCCAAAATTAGAACATATAATTACCCGCAGGGTAGAGTAACGGATCACCGTATTGGACTTACTTTATACGACTTGTCTAATATTATTGATGGCGATGTGCAAAGAATAATTGATGAATTAAGCTTTGTAGAAAATACTGAAAAATTGAGGGAGGCCTCAGAGATTTTTTAATTCTATGACTACTCAAGAGTTAGTTGCCCAAATTCATAAAAAACAATCATTTCTATGTATTGGTCTTGATACTGATTTAGAAAAGATTCCGGAATTTTTATTGGAGGAAGAAGATCCCATTTTTTCGTTTAATAAGGGTATAATCGATGCTACACACCATCTTTGTGTGGCATATAAACCTAATATAGCCTTTTATGAAGCTTATGGTGTTAAAGGATGGTCTTCGCTAAGAAAAACTATTGAATATTTAAATGCGCACTATCCTGAAATTTTTACCATAGCTGATGCAAAAAGAGGAGATATAGGTAATACATCTACCAGATACGCAAAAGCCTTTTTTGAAGATCTTAATTTTGATTCTATAACAATTGCTCCATATATGGGGAGAGATTCTGTAGAACCTTTTCTAGAATTTAAAAATAAACATACCATTCTTCTTGCACTAACATCTAATACCGGTGCGTTTGATTTTCAAACAAAAATAACAGATGGGCAAGAATTATACAAAGAGGTCTTGTCCGTTTCAACCACATATAAAGGATCTGAAAATTTAATGTATGTTGTTGGAGCGACAAAGGCGGAATATCTTAAAGAAATAAGAAATATAGTGCCCAATAGTTTCTTGCTAGTACCCGGTGTGGGCGCTCAAGGTGGCAGTTTAGAAGATGTTTGTACTTACGGTATAACTAAGGACGTAGGTCTTTTAATTAATTCTTCACGCGGAATAATCTATGCATCTAACCAAAAAGATTACGCAGAAGCTGCTGAACTAAAAGCTAGAGAATTACAATTAGCGATGGCTAAAGAAATTTTAAAATTAAACTAAACCATCTAGGATTTTTTTAATTTTTTGTGCTTTTTTCTCGAAAAACTCTCCTAATTGATTGTTAGATTGTAGGTTGCTAGCCTTATCAAGAAAATTCTCATATTGATATTCTAACATTGTTATAATGTCTGCATTTGCCGCTATTGGTGTAACTGATCCTACTCTGCAATATTGCTTGTCCATAATAATAGATTTAAGTTCTTACAAATATACGTTCAGTTTGCATTTTTGGATGTTACCGTGTTAAGTCATTCAGCTAATTATCAGGTAATTTGTCTTTTTTTTAACAAATACCTAACGAAATCAATAAATATTGGAGGCGAAGGGGTTTTATAACATGATGCTTCAACCTTTTTTGAAAAAGAATCAATACATTGTATTACTACATAACTAAAATAATAATTTAGATTGCTACACTATATCACATATAAGCATAAAGTATCTACAGTGTGGGTTACTTTTATACATGGCGCGGGTGGTAGTTCTTCAATTTGGTTTAAGCAAATTAGAGAGTTTAAAAAGCATTTTAATGTATTGCTTTTAGATTTAAGAGGGCATGGTAATTCAAAGCCAAATCTTAAAAATGTATTTGACGAAAAATATACATTTGATGTTATTACTAATGATATTGTTGAGGTAATTGACTTTGAAAATATTAAGAAATCACATTTTGTAGGTATTTCTTTAGGTACTATTTTAATTCGGAATTTGGCAGAAAACTATCCTGATCGAGTGGAAAGTATGGTTATGGGTGGAGCTATTATGAAATTAAACCTTAGATCTCAGATTTTAATGAAACTTGGGATTGTTTTTAAAACAGTTATACCTTATTTATGGTTATATAAGTTTTTTGCATTCATTATTATGCCTAATAAAAATCATAAAGAATCTCGTTCGCTTTTTGTTAGGGAGGCAAAGAAACTTTATCAGAAAGAGTTTATTAGGTGGTTTAAACTTACATCAGAGATTAATCCGTTATTGCGTTTTTTTAGATCTGCAGACATCAAAATACCAACGTTGTATGTAATGGGAGAAGAAGATTATTTATTTCTACCAAGTATTAGAAAAATTGTAAAGCTGCATAAGAATTCTGAACTCTTGGTTGTGGAAAATTGTGGTCATGTTGTGAATGTGGAGCAACCAAAATTCTTTAACGAAAATGTGATTAGATACTTGTCTTAAAATACTACAATTATGCTACTTTTAGCTTCCTGAAATTTAAAGTTTAGCAGAATTTTAATAAAAATAAAAAACCGGTGCTCCCACCGGTTTTTAAATAACTAACTAACTCAAAAAATAACTAACTCAAAAAATTGAAAATGAATACTTTAAATTGTGTTCTCTTTCTTTTTTAACGTGTTATTTTTTAAGTTATTGTTTCAAATGTTAAAAAACTATTTTTTATCTTGAAGTGCAAATACTTTCTTAAGTACATCAGTTGTTCTTGAAGAGTATTTTGTTCTTATTTCCTCTTCTTCAATAGCTATCATTTTATAAACACCTGAAAGAGCTTCGCCAGTTACATAATCTGTTAAATCTGGATTTACATTGTTTGTAAGCGGTATTGAATTATATTTTGTTATAATGGTACTCCAAATTTGATCCGCACCAACTTTGTTGAACGATGCTTTTATAATAGGATTAAATTTTTCATACAATGCTGTATTCGTTTTTGTTTCTAAAAATGTGGTTGCTGCAGTATTATCTCCTAACAGAATATTTTTTGCATCGGTAAAAGACATTTCTTTAATGGCATTTACAAAAATTGGAGTAGCTTCAGATACTGCATCTTCAGCAGCTCTATTTAAAACTTTTAAACCTTCATCAGCTAAGTTTCCTAAACCTATATCACGTAAAGTTTTATCTACTTTTTGTAATTCTTCTGGCATTAGAATTTTAACCATTTCATTTTTATAGAATCCGTCGGTCTTAGTTAATTTGCTTACCTGTTTTTCAATACCTTGATCTAGGGCTTCTTTTAGTCCATTTGCAATGGCCTCATTGCTTAATCCCGTGCTAGTAGCCTCTGGTAATTGGTTTACTACTTGTTGTAATTCATGGCAAGACATTACTAGTAACATGCCAATAACTAAACTAATTTTTTTAATCATAATAGTATATAATTTAAAGTGTCATAATTAGGTTACGAAAAAATAACCGTTTTATTATTGTAGACCATTGTTTTTCGAGCTATATGAAGTTTAACACCTCTAGAAAGGACTATTTTTTCTAAATCTCTACCCTTTGTAATAAAATCTTCAATTGAGTGAGAATGTGTTACGGTGGTAACATCTTGTTCAATAATAGGGCCAGCATCTAATTCCTCTGTAACATAATGGCATGTTGCCCCTATTATCTTAACCCCTCTTTTAAAAGCTGCATGGTATGGTTTGGCACCAGCAAATGCTGGTAAAAAGGAGTGATGAATGTTTAGAATTTTATTTGGGAATTTACTAATAAGATTGCCACTAATAATTTGCATATACCTGGCTAGTACAATAAAATCAATTTCATATGTATTAAGAAGTGCCAATTGCTCCTTTTCGGCTTCTATTTTATTGGTCTTATTAAAAGGAACATGGAAGAATGGAATTTCGAATTGGTCTGCTATATGCTTTAAGTCTATATGATTACTTAGTATAAAAGGTATTTCAACGGCAAGTTCTCCCGAGTGGTATCTGCTTAATAGGTCGTATAAGCAATGGTTGTATTTAGAAACAAACAGGGCCATTTTTGGTAATACACCATCTGTATGTAAACTCCATTCCATTTTATATTTAGAAGTTAATTCTTTGTGAAACAATGATTTAAAATGTTCTAAATCGGAAAAGTTATCAGAGAATTCAATAGCCATACGCATAAAAAATACATTGGCCGGTTTATCAACATGTTGATCTAGATAAACAATATTACCCTTATTTTTATGTATAAAAGCGGTAACAGAACTTATAATTCCCCCTTGATCTGGGCAATGAACTAAAATGGTAGTTTTCAATAGTATAAATATTAAGCCACCAAAAATAGGCGATAATTTTTAAATTTGTAGCTTATACAACTATATAATAAGGACTAAAGGTGCTCGGATTTCCAAGCTTTATAAGATTTTCTAAAGCTTTTTATTTCTGTGCGTAGTAAATTAATATATTCCGTTTCTTTCACACCATCTTTTTCTAATCCCATACAGTATGAGTTGATGTTTCGTATTATTATATTGATATACGAAATGGTTTCTAACCGTTCATTATTGCAATTCGAGTATTCCACTTGAGCAATTTTTTGAGGAATTAAAATTGAATCGGTTAAAATTGAATTGGCCATTATATCTCTAAGACTTTTTGATTCGTAAAGTCTCATAAGATCTTTATTAAAAGATACATAGGACGCAATTTCTCTGCTCATGGTGCAAAGCTCTAACGCCTTTCGGTAAATAGGTAAATTTTTTAAACTACGATAGGCCATATTGTGGGTTACTATTGAGACTATATAAAATTACGTTAGTTATCTCATTATTTTCTATTGATTTTAAATGTATTTTGTAATTTTACTTTAGTTACGTTAATTTTTAAACACATATACTATTGAATCCAAAGATAGATGAGCTTAATTGGAAAATTCTGAAACAGTTACAGAATAATGCACGAGAATCTTTTGCAAATATTGGTCGTGCTGTTGGCCTCACAGCTCCTGCAGTTGCAGAGCGCGTAAAGAAAATGGAGGATTTAGGGATAATTAAGGGGTATAAAGTATCTGTATCTCATGCCCTTACTGGACATCAGCTTAAAGCAATAATAACATTGAGGGCTTTTATGGGGAAGTTAAAACCTTTTTTAGCAGTAGTTCCTACCTTAGATGAAGTTATAAACTGTTATAGAATTACTGGAAATGAAAATATTGTTATGGAGGTGGTTTTAAAAGATCAATTTCATCTTGAGAAATTTATTGACCAACTTATTCAATATGGGGAAACAAGAACACATATTGTGCTATCGCAAGTTATTTCTAATGCCCCAATGCATAAAATAAAATAAATTAAGAATGTGTTTAGGTCTATTAATTGTCGTGTTTCGTTTTAGAAATACAGATAAAATGTTTAATAATTAGAATAATGTTTCATTTTTGGCTAGATTTTTGATGAAAATTAAATAATGAAAAAAATACTATTCCTTGCTTTTATTTTATTATCGTGCTCTGGTTTTTCTCAAGAATTGAGACTTTTAAAAGGAGCTATTACGGAGAATATAGTGGTAAATGATTCCTTAAAAGAAACATATTCACTCTACTTACCTTCTACCTTTAATTTAGGGCAACCTTTGCCGGTAATTTTTGTATTTGATTTAAAGGGCAAAGGAAAGGCTTCTATGTCTATGCTAATGCAAGCCGCCGAAAAAGAAAATTATATTTTGGCTAGTTCTGATTATGTAAATGATTCACTTTCGATTTCTGCTAATGTTTTAATCGCAAATAGAATGTTTAATGCGGTAATAAATACAGTGCCAATAGCTAAAAATAGGACATATACGGCTGGTTTTGGCAGTGGTGCTATGTTTGCATCTCTTTTACCAACTTTTATAAAAGAAATTAAAGGTGTTGTGTCTATAGGGGCAACTGTTGGGAATGTTGAAATTTTAAATTCTAAACAGTCATTTCATTTTATAGGTATAGTAAGTAGATCAGATTACAATTTTAGAACAATGCTTACAACGCGTTTTATCCTAAATAAATTAAAATTTATTAATCAATTGTTAGTTTTTGACAATGACCGTATTTTGCCTGATACTGAAACTATTGCAAACGCATTTAGAATGTTAACCTTAACCAGTATGGCAAAAGGTGATGTTTTACGCAATGATAGTCTAATAACTGATTCTTATTCCAAGTTTTTTAAAAATGCAAATACCTTTGTATCTAATGACAAACCTATTTTAGCTACATATCAAATGTTAGATATGGAGAAGGTTTTTAATCCTTTAATTGATATAGATTCGCTTAAAACGTCTCAGAAGGTTTTACGTAGAAGTATGGCTTATAAAAAGGCAAATAGAAGTCAGAATAGTTATTTTTTAAAGGAATCTTTTTTAAAAGAAGATTATGGGTATTATTTAGAGGAAGATATATTATCCTACAACTATGCAAATCTAGGATGGTGGAATTATCAGGTAGAAGAGTTAAATAAACTTGACAATAGTTTAGTGTTATTCGAACGACAAATGTCCAGTAGATTACGTGGATATATTAATGCTTTAATTTCTGATAATATCGATTTTATAGAAGCAGATAAGCAAATTGATTTAGAGGCTTTGAACTTGTTGTATATGATCAAAACTATAACTGCACCATCAGATTTTTTGCCTTATTTAAAGGTTATTTCCACAAGTGCCAAAATGGAAGAATATGGTACAGCACTATTTTATTTAGAGGAGTTATTGAAAAATGGATATACTAATAAAGATGAACTTTACGAGTTAGAACATACGGCCTTATTTCGAATAACACCTGAGTTTAACGAACTTGTAGAAAAGTATTTAAAAGAAGCCCGTTACGATATTATTGAACAGTAAGGTGTGGAACATTCCCTAAATCCCAATCTATAACTAATCCTTTAGCTAATGATTTGGCAATTTCCTCTCCATAAAGCACTTCGCATAAGTAAAGTGCGGCTTCAAAGCTTTTAGCGCCACCAGCCGAGGTAATATATTTTCCATCATGAACGAATAGCACATTGTCTTTAATATTTAAATTCGGAAACATTTTTTTGTAATTTTCAACATCACTAGGGAAAGTGGTTGAAGCAACTGAATCTAAAATTCCTGCTTTTGCCAGCGGGAATGCTCCATCGCAATGGCTCGTCATATATAGTGCAGTTTTGTCAACTTTTTTAATAAAATCTAACATAACAGTATCTTTTAAATCGCTGTCCATTGAATGTTCTGCACTAGGTACTACCAAAATGTCTATTTTGGGTAAAGTATCTTTTGTATAATCATAATCTGGCAGTATACGAACACCTTCAAAAGTGGTTATAGGTTCTAAGGTATTGGCAACTGTAAAAGTGTTCATTGCTTTAATACCTTTTCTAAATTTAGTATGCTGAAAAATATCGAAAGGTGCGGTAAATTCTGTGTTAAAAGTGCCATCCATAATTAGAAAAGCAACATTGTAGCTTTCAAGATTTAGCTCTGGCATTACTCTTGTTTCTTCTAATATAGCCTCTTTTTCAGGTGTTGTCTTTTTTTCTTGACAACTAAATAAGGTTAAAAGACAAATGGGTAAAACATGTATAAATTTCATATTATAAAAATATAAGGTTCTAAAGTACGATTAAATGTAAAAAAAGGTACAATGAATAAATTGTATTTTTGAAGTGTAAAGGAAGAGATATGAGATTATGTATTACCGTTTTAGTTTTAGGAATGTTTGTTTCATGCGGACAAGAAAAGAAGTATCACGATGTAAAAGATGAGGTAAAGTCTGAAGTAACATCAGATAAGTTAGCCGATATTTTAATTTTTCAGAAAGAATTAAATGCTGAGTTTAAAGATCCTGAAACTTCGCCATTGGCGGATCGTTTCCGTATTAAATTTGAAACATTAGATTTCTTTGAGCCAGATACTAATTATGTTATTGTGGCGGAATTTGTAAGAACTCCAGAAGCATTGCCATTTTCTATGCCTACTACAACTGATAGGGAATCTACAGAGGTGCTTTATGGAATAGCTAAATTTACGTTAAACGGAAAGCAACAACAATTAGAAATATACCAAACCTCAGATTTAATTACACAAGAAAAATATAAGGACTATTTGTTTTTACCTTTTACCGATGCTACTAATGGAGAAGAAACTTATGGAGGAGGTCGTTATTTAGATTTAAGAATTCCAGAAGGGAATACAATTGTTTTAGATTTTAATAAGGCGTATAATCCATACTGTGCTTATAACAAAAAATATAGTTGCCCCTTGGTGCCCGCAATAAACGGATTAGATACTGAAGTAAGGGCTGGGGTAAAAGCTTTTGAATACTAATTCATGAAAATAAAAAACTCGGCAATTAATGCCGAGTTTTAAAACTTAAACTATAAAATTAACCATTATTTCTATACTTAAAAAGAGTATACTGCAGCTAGAACAAATGATGAAAGACTACTCATAGCTTCTCCATCACCATTTACAAATGTAGTATCTTCAGATGTGCTGTCTAATCTTAACTCTGGCTTAATAATTAAGTCGCCAATTGTAGCACTTCCTGTTAGGGTTACTGCAAAAACACTAGCATCACCGGCTGCATCTACAGCGCCAATAGCACCAAAGAAATCGGTTTCTGCAAAGTACTCACCTCTTAATCCAATTGTGAAATTTTCTGAAGTTGCTAATTGAGGGTAAACTGCTACACCTGCAAAACTACCAATACCGTCTTCTTCATCTCCACTAAAATAAGCAGCATTAAGGCCTAAGAAGAAATCATCAGATAAATCAAATCCACCAGTGTAATCTATTTCAAAAGATCCATTGTCCATTAATAAGTTTGCATATTGTCCACTATATCCCAATTGAACGCCATATGCATATTGGCCAGTTGGATTAAACTCGGTTAAATCTGTAGGATTCATTACCGCTAACATTAAGCTAAAATCATCAGATAAAGCAAAATCTGCTTTTAGACCAGTGTGTGAGAAAGGGCCATAGGAAAATAAATAAGATGTACTGTAATTGAAATTAGCTACTGGAGATATAACTTCATAACCTAAGAATGTATTGAAATTACCAAAAGTTAAGGTAACCTTGTCGCTTACATTCCAATACGCATAAAGTTGATTTACAATATCACCAGTTGCCGAATACATTGGAGATGCAAAAATTGCATCTGTGCCTCTAGGACCAAAAACTAAATCTGCAACAAAACCTACTTTTTCACCTTCGTAGCCAGCTATAACATTGGCCATACCTAAGGAGAATCCTGGTAAATTAGCAAAAGAGCTGCCGGGTGCTTGTGCGTCAATACCATTTCCTGCATTTAAGTTTGCTCTGTAATATGCATCAATAGATCCGCTTATAGAGAATTTTTTTTCTTCATCTTCTTCTTGAGCTACTACAACGGCAGCTGCAAAAAGCATAAGACCTGATGCGAAAATATTTTTTACGTACTTTGTATTTATAATCGTTTTCATAAGTTTTGTTTTAAAATCCTGTACTGGATTATTTAATTTGAGAAATTTAATATGATGAAAGGTTATGTAACGGAGCGCTCTGCAAAGCGCTCCGTGTTTTTTTATTTAGTGATCGTTCATTCTAAAGTCAGCATATGCATCCATACCATGCTCATGAATGTCTAGACCTTCTACTTCTTCTTCTTTAGAAACTCTAAGTCCTAAAGTAGCTTTCAATACTCCTAATATGATACCAGAAGTTACAATGCAAAACCCACCTACAATTAATACACCATATAGTTGTGTCATAAATTGAGCACCACTAGCTAAGCTTCCAAAAATACCTACTGCCAATGTTCCCCATATACCACAAATTAAGTGTACAGCTACTGCACCAACTGGGTCATCTAATTTAAGTTTGTCTATCAAAGCAACACCAGCAACGATTATTATACCAGCAATAAATCCGATTACAACAGCTTCATTAGGTGACATTAAATCTGCACCGGCAGTAATACCTACTAACCCGCCTAGTATACCATTTAAAAACATGGTTAAATCTAAATTTTTATAAAGTATTGTAGATGTGATCATTGCTCCAAAACCGCCGGCAGCAGCAGCTAAACTTGTAGTAACCAATACTAAAGAAGTTAATTCTGGATCTGCAGATAATACGGATCCACCATTAAAGCCAAACCAACCTAACCAAAGTATTAATACCCCAGCCGTTGCCATTGGTATACTGTGTCCTGGTATAGCGTTTACTTTACCGTCTTTGCCAAATTTTCCAATTCTTGAACCTAATAAGAATATGGCAACTATAGCCGCCCATCCGCCTACAGAGTGAACTAATGTTGAGCCAGCAAAATCATAGAATCCCCATGAGTCTAAAAATCCACCGCCCCATTTCCAAGCGCCGACAATAGGGTAAACTAGACCTACATATATAACCGTGAAAATCATAAAAGAACCAATTTTCATACGCTCTGCTACTGCACCAGATACAATTGTAGCTGCTGTTGCCGCGAACATTCCCTGGAAAAGGAAATCTGTCCACCACGTATAACCACCATCTGCATAATCAGCTGTCATTCCGCCTTCTGGAGCACCAATGCCAAAGCTATCCATGCTAAATTTTAAAATTCCCATGTCACCTTCTTCAAAACCTGGGTACATTAAATTAAATCCCCATGCATAATAAAGTAGTAAACCTCCGGTGATAATAAATATGTTTTTAAATAATATGTTAATCGTATTTTTTTGTCTGGTCAATCCTATTTCTAGAAAAGCAAAACCA
>TARA_R110002051_G_scaffold3131_2_pt1 | contig 20753 bp, 14 predicted proteins | sample TARA_R110002051 | Tara Oceans TARA_R110002051 (sample SAMEA4397023) | marine metagenome | biome: Polar Biome; feature: [MES] marine water layer (ENVO:01000295) within the mesopelagic zone...; material: water (ENVO:00002006), including particulate matter (ENVO:01000060) such as......
TGAGACCGAGAACTACATGCCGTTAGCTTTGGATATATCGCACAAAATTCTGCACACATTAGCAGAATTACGTCGTGTAGGAAAAGAAATTACATATTTAAGACCAGATGCTAAGGCACAGGTTACTATAGAGTATTCAGATTCTAATGAACCACAGCGTATAGATACAATAGTAGTTTCTACCCAGCACGATGCTTTTGATGCTGATGATGAAAAAATGTTGGCGAAAATAAAGTCTGATATTATTTCAATTTTAATCCCAAAAGTAAAAGCACAATTGCCGGTCGAAACCCAGCAATTATTTGATGATCAGATAAAATATCATATTAACCCAACAGGTAAGTTTGTAATTGGTGGCCCGCATGGAGATACAGGTTTAACAGGTCGTAAGATCATTGTTGATACTTATGGTGGTAAAGGAGCTCACGGTGGAGGTGCTTTTAGTGGTAAAGACCCAAGTAAAGTAGACCGTAGTGCGGCTTATGCAGCGCGTCATGCGGCAAAGAATTTAGTAGCTGCAGGTGTGGCAACCGAGATTTTGGTGCAAGTAAGTTATGCGATCGGTGTTGTGGAGCCTACCTCAATTTATGTAGATACCTACGGTACCTCTAAAGTAGGGTTAAGTGATGGTGACATTGCAAAGAAAGTAGCTCAGTTATTTGATATGAGACCTTTCGCAATTGAAGATAGATTAAAATTAAGAAACCCTATTTACCTAGAAACCGCTGCTTACGGCCATATGGGGAAAACACCTGTAACTATTACCAAAGTTTTCGAATCGCCATATAATGGTCGTATCGAAAAAGAAGTGGAATTGTTTACTTGGGAAAAACTGGATAAAGTAGCCGAGGTTAAAGCAGCGTTTAGTATGTAAATGTATTGCTGGCTATGTATTGCATAAGTACTAATAATTTAAGTAAAAAAATGCTTCGTGATTCACGGAGCATTTTTTTTTCAATCTTTTCTAACATCCTTTTCACCAATGTAGTCTTCAAAATAAAATTGAGAGGCAATCCACTAATTAGATACACCCCATACTTCAAATTTTTGAACACCTAACGTGCACTATTACCCCAATATTAAAGTAAACTTTCTTAGATTTAAGAATTCAAATTTTTAAGACATGCCAAAAATTGCCATCAAACACTTTTTCACCCTTCTTTTACTAGCTACAGTGATTATTTCCTGTAGAAAAACAGTACCGAAAGTTGCAGAAATTGAGGTCTCGGAAACCTACGTTAAAGACAATTACACCAAAAAAGAAGTAGCTATTACCATGCGAGACGGTATCAATCTTCACACCACTATTTACTCGCCAAAAGATACCTCAAAACAATACCCCATTATCATGCAACGAACTCCGTATAGTTCACAACCTTACGGTGAAGGTAATTTCAAGGATAAAATTGCACCTAATATTCACATGATGCAAGATGGTTATATCGTTGTCTATCAAGATGTACGTGGCCGTTGGCTAAGCGAGGGTCACTACGAGAATATGCGTGCTTATATTCCCAATAAAAAATCTGAAAAAGATATCGACGAAAGTTCAGATACCTATGATACTATAGAGTGGTTGGTAAACAATGTGGAAAACAATAACGGCAATGTGGGTATTTGGGGAATTTCCTATCCTGGTTTTTACTCTACTTATGCTGTGGTCGATGCCCACCCGGCGTTAAAGGCAGCCTCACCACAGGCAAGTATTGCAGATTTCTTTTTTGATGATTTTCACCATAATGGGGCGTATTTGTTGAGCTATTTTAGGGCTACATCATTATTTGGTACGCCAAGACCAGATGGAGATAAACCTATAGATACGGCATGGTATACATTGCCCGATTTACCAACTGAAGATCAGTATCAATTCTTTTTAGATGAAGGTCCGCTAAAGAATTTAGACCGTTTTTTTGAATACGAAACTGCTGACACGCCGCGTATGGCAAAAGAAGGGGTTACCGATGATTATTTCTGGAACGAGCTAAAAGAACACCCGAATTATGATGAAATGTGGCAAAGCCGTGGGTTGATTCAACATTTAAAGGATGTAAAACCAACCGTAGCAACCATGGTTGTTGCTGGCGAGTTCGATGCCGAAGATTTGTACGGACCTTTAGAAACCTATAAGAACATTGAAAAATACAATGCCGAAAATTACAACACTTTAGTTTTTGGACCATGGGATCACGGCGGATGGGCGCGAAGAAAAGGGCAGAATACCGTGGGTAATTATTACTTTGGTGACGGTATTTCTGAGTTCTTCCAAGAGCATATAGAAACCAAATTTTTTGATCATTTCTTAAAAGGAAACGGAGATAAAAATAGTGGGCTACCGGAAGCCTATGTGTTTGATACCGGTAGAAAAGATTGGAAGACCTATGACAAATGGCCACCGGCGGGAGTAGTGAAAAAGGACATGTATTTGTCTCCCGACCAGGCATTGACCGCTGAACCCAAAGGAGTAGAAGAGGTGAAATTTATTAGTGATATTAAAAAACCGGTACCTTATTCTGAAGATATTAAAACTGTATTTACACCAAGAAAATATATGACCGATGATCAGCGTTTTGCAGCTCGCCGTGGTGATGTTTTGGTATTTGAGACTGAGGTTATGGAAGAAGATATGACCTTGGCGGGTGATATTTTGGCAAAGCTGAAAGTAGCGACTACAGGAACTGCGGCAGATTGGATCGTGAAAATAATAGATGTACACCCTGCTGATGAACCAAACTACGAAGGCATGCAAGACCATTTGAAAATGAGTAATTATCATTTAATGGTGCGCAGCGAGGTGTTGAGAGGTCGTTTTAGAAACAGTTTTGCCGAGCCAGAGCCGTTTGTGCCTAATGAAAAGACCGATGTTACCATAAAGTTGCAAGATGTTTTCCATACCATTAAAAAGGGGCACAAACTACAGGTGCAAGTACAGAGTACGTGGTTTCCTTTAATAGATTTAAATCCGCAGACCTATGTGGACAATATCTTTGAAGCTGATGAGCAAGACTTTAAAACGCAGACGCATACCGTATTTACAGATTCTAGTATTGAGTTTTCTGTGTTGGAGTAGGGATTGTTTTTTTAAGTTTTAAATCTAATTTTAAACAAAAGAATTTAAATGGAGTTACCAAAATATCATGAAACATTTGTACCGGTATTAGAAGTTTTGGGTATTGTTGAATCTTTGAACAGCAGGGAATTGGCATCAAGAGTTCGTGATAAATATTATAGTGATTTGCCTATAGAATTATTGAACAAAAAAACCAGTTCAGGTGCGAACGTATTGATAGATAGAATACTTTGGGGTAAATCGTATCTTAAAATGGCTAATTTTTTATCTTACCCGAAAAGGGGGTATGTCCAAATAACTGAAAAGGGAAAGAAAATATTAGAGCATGGAGCTTTAAGTTTAAGTGAGCTTCAAAATGACCCAGATTTTAAAAATCATCGCAAAACAGTAGACGGTAAAAAGAATAATGAAAAAGATGATACTGTTAATGTAGAAACAGCTACTCCACAGGATTTAATTGATTCTGGTTTTTCAATAATTGAAACAGAAGTAAAAACAGAATTGTTGGAAAAATTAAAAGAAATAGACCCCTATTATTTCGAAAAAGTAATTCTAATACTTCTTAAAAAGATGGGATATGGTGATTTTATCGAAACATCAAAATCAAATGATGGAGGAATTGATGGAATTATTAATGAAGATAAGCTAGGTCTTGAAAAGATATATACACAGGCAAAAAGATACAATGATAGTAAAGTACGTGAGAAGGATATTAGGAATTTTATAGGAGCAATGAGCGGTGACACTAGCAAAGGTGTTTTTATTACTACATCTACATTTGATATACACGCTATTCAAAAAGCTAAGGAGGCTCATCATTCAATTATTTTAATTGATGGGGCTAGATTAGTAGATCTGATGCATCAATATAATGTAGGAATACAAATTAAAACAGTGTATGAAATTAAAGAGTTAGATAATGATTTTTTTGAAGGAGAATGATTATTAAATTTTTCCGTATTACTAATCAACAATCAACAATCAACAATCAACAATCAACAACCAACAACAACCAAAATGAAAAATCTAATTCTAGTCTTAGCAGGCGTACTTTTCCTGTTACCAACAAATGCGATAGCTCAAAAAAGCAAAAAGAAAAAACCCAATATCATTTTCATCATGTCAGATGATCATGCGTACCAAGCCATTAGTGCGTATGATGACAAATTGCTAAAGACCCCAAATATTGACCGTTTGGCAAAAGAAGGGATGTTGTTTACCAATGCCAGTGTTACCAACTCTATCTGTGCGCCATCAAGAGCTACTATTCTAACGGGTAAGCACACACATATTAATGGAAAAGTGGATAATTACTTTCCGTTCGATACTACACAGGTGACGTTTCCACAAATATTTAAAAAGAATGGTTATAAAACGGCGATGTTCGGCAAGCTTCATTTTGGCAACAACCCAAAAGGGGTAGATGAGTTTATGATCTTACCGGGTCAAGGGCACTACATTAATCCAGATTTTATAGTCACTAATGGTGATACCATAACCAAGCAAGGCTATGTTACCGATATCATAACAGATGTATCATTAGATTGGTTGAAAGAAGAAGCGTCCAATGACGAGCCTTTTATGATGATGTACTTACATAAAGCACCTCATAGACCATGGTGGCCAAGACCGGATAAGTTCAAGGAGTTTACACAAAAAACTTTCCCTGAGCCGGAAACGTTATTTGATGATTACAGCAATAGGGGTACGGCAGCAAAAACAGCAGAAATGAATTTGTTGACACACATGATGTATAGTCATGATAGTAAGATCAGACCCGAGACCTTGGCAAAAATGGAGGGCAAGGTTTTTCCTGTAGTGGAGGAATTTCCTAATAGTTTTTACGGTCCGTATAACCGTGCCACCGCAGAACAAAAAGCATTGTACGATCCGGTGTTAGATTCCATCAATGACTTCTTCTACAACAATTGGCCAAAGATGAACGATACCGAAAAAATGAAATGGAAGTACCAAAGGTATATGCAAGATTATCTAGGTAGTATTTCCTCGGTAGATGATAATGTAGGTCGCTTATTGGATTATTTAGATGAAAGCGGATTGGCGGAAAACACCATAGTGATCTATACCTCTGATCAAGGATTTTATTTAGGGGAACACGGTTGGTTTGATAAGCGATTTATTTATGACGAATCGTTCAAAACTCCGTTATTGGTACGTTGGCCCAATGTAGTTGAACCGGGAGCGGTAGAAAATGAAATGGTACAGAATTTAGACTTTGCACAGACCATGTTAGAAGCTGTAGGCATCACGCCGCCAAGTGATATGCAAGGTGAAAGTTTAATTCCCTTGTTGAAAGGCGAAAAAGAAAAATGGACTAGAGATGCCGTGTATTATCAATATTACGAATATCCATCTGTTCATATGGTAAAGCGTCACTATGGTATTGTGAATAAAGAATTTAAATTGGTGCATTTCTACTATGATGTTGATGAGTGGGAGCTGTATGACAGATTGAAGGACCCAAAGGAAATGAATAACGTCTACAACGACCCAGCCTACGCAGATACCGTTAAAAAATTAAAGAAAGATTTAATTGCACTTCGTAAAAAATATAAAGACTCCCCGGAGCAAGATCAGATGTATATAGATAAATATAAGAGCGCAGGGATGATTGAGTAGTTTATCGTTTCTCGTTTCTCGTTGTTCGTTTATAGTAAAATGTCAGTTCGAGTGCTCTTAAACTAATTTTTCTTTAGGTTAAGAGTATATCGAGAACAGGATTGGAACACGTGTGCTTCTCGATACAATTTTCCCTCCCTAAAAAAGGTCGTAAAAACCACTCGAAGTGACATTCATTTTAAGGTGGAAAGGAGTTGATTTCATAAAGTGCTTTGTCAGTTCAAGTATTTTGGGTGTAGAGTATCTGAGTACCAAAATGTATCGAGAATATTGTAATTGAACAGGTGTTCCATTGCTTTTAAGCCTTCAGAAAACTAACAACAAGACCAAGAATTATATATTTTTCATAAAATACTAGGTTTTTAAATTTTTCTACCTTTATATTTGTAGCTCAAAGTTCACACACGTATTGAATAGTTATCAAGAAAGGTGGAGGGATTAGACCCTTTGAAACCTTAGCAACCCTTTGTTCCATACAAAGAAGGTGCTACATTCTACCCTTAGGGGATGGATAACAGTAATCGAATTTTTCGATATTACTTTCTTATAACTTTTTGATTTTACCTACTCACAATTTTAGGTGTGGTTAGGATGAGCTTTTTAATTATTATTTTAATTTTTAAAAACAACAAAATCATGAGTAATCACAAATTAGCAACAAACGCTTTACACGCAGGTCACGACACAACTACCAATGGTGGTACAAGGGCGGTGCCAATTTATCAAACATCATCTTACGTATTTAATGATACGGATCATGCGGCAAACTTATTTTCCCTTAAAGAACTGGGTTTTATATACACACGTTTAAATAACCCTACAAATCAAATATTACAAGACAGATTGGCTGCCGTAGAAGGTGGTATCGGTGCAGTAGTTTTTGCGTCGGGTACAGCGGCAATCTCTACAGGTTTATTGACCTTGTTAAAAGCAGGTGATCACATTGTGGCATCGAGCAGTTTGTATGGTGGTACCTTTAATTTATTGAATGTTACTTTGCCAAGATTGGGCATTACAACAACATTTGTAGATGCATCTGATCCTGAAAATTTTGGAAAAGCGGTACAAGATAATACAAGAGCATTTTTCGTAGAATCCCTAGGGAATCCAAAGTTAGATGTGTTGGATTTGAAAGCAATTTCAAAAGAATCTAAAGCAGCGGGCGTACCATTTATAGTCGATAATACGGTAGCTACTCCTTCTTTATTAAATCCAATTGAGCACGGCGCAAACTTGGTAATACATTCATTGACAAAATATATTGGTGGACAAGGAACCTCATTAGGTGGGGCAATTATCGATGCCGGTACCTTCGATTGGACCAATGGGAAATTTCCTGAATTCACGGAGCCATCAGCAGGTTACCATGGTTTGGTATATAGTGAAGCATTAGGCGCAGCAGCATTTACCTTTAAATTGATTTTAGAAGGTTTACGTGATTTCGGTGGTGCATTGAGTCCGTTCAACGCATTCCAAATCATACAAGGTTTAGAAACCTTACCGGTACGAATAAAGCAGCATAGTGCAAATGCATTAGAATTGGCTACATGGTTAGAAGGTAGAAAAGAAGTGGAATGGGTAAATTACCCAGGGCTTAAAAGTAACAAGTACAACAAGTTGGCTAAAGAATACTTACCAAAAGGACAAAGCGGTTTGGTTACCTTTGGTGTTAAAGGTGGATTCGAAGCTGCTAAAAAAATAACAGATGCTACTAAGATATTCTCATTACTGGCGAATATTGGCGATACCAAATCATTGATTATTCACCCAGCAAGTACAACCCACCAACAATTGACTGCAGAGCAGCAAGAAGGGGCTGGTGTAGGTCAAGATTTAATTCGTTTGTCCGTTGGTCTAGAAGATATTGAAGATTTAAAAGCCGATCTAGAGCAAGCATTTGCAAGTCTTTAATCTTGGTTTCCCATTTAAAGCAAAATTGAAATAACTGGTCATTAAGCTAATATTAAGTGACCAGTTATTTAAAATAGTAAAATATTATTGGCTGAGCACAGTCGAAGCCAAGTCACAAATTGATTTGAAATTAGATGCTACATCAACTACAGATTAAAAATTATAAGACCTTAAGTGGTGTTATCCAAGATATACAGCTTTCATATCAGATATTTGGTAAAAAACTACATACTGCACCTATTATTTTGGTGAACCATGCATTGACCGGTAACTCCAATGTAACTGGTGAAAATGGTTGGTGGTCTGCCTTGATAGGTGATGAGAAATGTATAGATACCCAGAAGTATACCATATTGGCATTCAATATTCCTGGTAACGGTCATGATAAATTCGTGATCGAAAATTATAAGGATTTTGTGGCTGGCGATGTGGCAAGAATGTTTTTGTTAGGATTACAGCAGTTAAAAGTAGATCGTTTGTTTGCTTTAATTGGTGGGTCTTTAGGTGGAGGAATTGCTTGGGAAATGGCCGCATTACAAACTGATTTGACCGAGCATTTAATTCCAGTAGCATCTGATTGGAAATCGACCGACTGGCTAATTGCAAACTGTCAGATTCAAGAGCAGTTTTTGGTAAATTCTAAGCAACCAGTACATGATGCACGTATGCATGCCATGTTATGTTATAGAACTCCAGCATCCTTTAAAGAACGTTTTAAGAGAAGTACCAATGAAGAGCTGAAGGTCTTTAATGTGGAAAGCTGGTTAATGCATCATGGCGATAAGCTGCAAGAGCGTTTTCAACTATCTGCTTACAAGCTCATGAATCAATTATTGAAGACCATTGATGTTACTAGAGGGGGAGATGAAAATTTCATCAAACTGCAAAATAGCGATACCAATATTCATATTATTGGTGTGGATTCTGATATGTTCTTTACCGCACAAGAAAATAAGGATACGTTTAAGCAATTGGCGCAAGCGAAGAGCAACGTAACCTATGGTGAAGTACAGTCGTTACACGGTCATGACGCTTTTTTAATAGAGTTTGGTCAGATGGAGAAATTGCTAGGCGGAATTTTTAATACCAATGGCAATATTAAGAAAATCAAAATTTTGAAGTTTGGTGGTAAATCCTTGAGCAATGGTGAAGGTTTAGAGCGTGTTTTGGAAATTGTTTCCAATAAGGTGAAAAATGATGAAAATATAGCAATAGTTGTCTCGGCAAGGGAAAAAGCTACTGACCAATTAGAGGCTATTTTAGAAAAAGCAGCTAAAGGAAAAGACTATAAGGCAGATTTTGAAACATTAGAGAAGTATCAAAATCAAGCATATAAGAATATTAGTTTGTCGGCTGAATTTAAAGGCTTGGCAAAGTTGTATGAAGGTGTTTCTTTATTAGGCGATTACAGTGCTAAAATTAAAGATGAGGTGCTGGCGTATGGAGAGCTAATTTCTGCAAAGTTGGTTACAAAGTTATTAATAGGAAAAGGAGTAAAAGCAATATTAGTTGATACACGTGAAGTGATTAAAACTGATAATACCTTTGGTGATGCTAAAGTTTTAGAGGCAGAATCTAAAGAGCAAGTTTTATTGAAGTTTGCTGAAATTCCTAAAGATACCGTAGCGGTTGTAACCGGTTTTATTTCATCGACCTTAGATGGAGAAACAACCACTTTAGGTAGAAATGGTAGTAACTATACTGCAGCACTTTTAGCCAATTTTTTAGATGCTGAAGAATTACAGAACTATACCCATGTTGATGGCATCTATACAGCAAATCCTGATTATGTTCCAGAAGCTAAAAAACTAGCAAATCTGTCTTATGCTGAGGCTAATGAGTTAGCGAATTTTGGAGCTACAATTCTACATGCAAAAACCATTATTCCTCTTATTGAAAAAAACATTCCACTACGTATTTTAAATACCTATAACGATGTTAATGAAGGAACATTAATAAGTGCAAAATCAAGTAAAGAAGGCATTAAATCGCTTTCTGTAATTGAAGATGTTGCTATGATCAATATTGAAGGTCGCGGATTATTAGGAAAAGTAGGTGTAGATGCTAGAATATTTAAAGCATTGCAAACGAGTAATATTAGTGTAAGTATTATTTCTCAAGGTTCTTCGGAAAGAGGCATAGGATTAGTGGTAAAGAAAGACAAAGCTAAGAGGGCAAAATCAGCATTGGAGAATGAATTTAGTACTGATTTTGAATCAAAAGATGTGAATATGATTACGGTGATGGATGATGTGTCTATCATATCTATTATAGGTCAAGATTTAAGTACGTTCCATAATCCGTTTAATGCATTAATTAAAAACCAAATTGTGCCTTTGTTATTCAATAACACGGTATCTGGTAAGAACGTGAGTTTGGTAGTAAATAAAGCCGATTTACACAAAGCGGTAAATGTAATGCACGGACAAGTATTTGGTATTAGCAAAAAAATAAATATTCTTATTTTTGGACATGGAAATGTTGGTGGAACACTGATAGACCAAATTCTAAAATCTGCCAAGACAATTAAAGACCGTAAAAAATTAGATCTACGTGTATTTGGTATCGCAAACTCTAAAAAGATTTTGTTGAATGAAAAAGGAATTACCAAAAACTGGAAAACAAATCTAGATCAAAAAGGGAAATCATACGAAATTGCTGATGTTTTTGAATTTGCAAAGCGTCATCATTTAGAAAACCTAATTGTTATTGACAATACGGCAAGTAAGGATTTTGTGGCTAATTATTTTGAATTCGTAGAACGCGGATTTGATATTGTTTCTTCAAATAAAATTGCGAATACATTACGATACGATTTTTATCAATTATTGCGTGAAGAGTTGCAGAAAAATCAAAAGCAGTACTTGTACGAAACCAATGTAGGCGCAGGGTTACCGCTGATAGATACTATTAAGTTATTACATTTATCAGGAGAGAATATTACCAGGATAAAAGGAGTGTTCTCAGGTTCGCTAAGTTATATATTTAATACTTTCTCAGAATCAGATATGCCATTTTCATCCATTTTAAAAGATGCGATGCAACAAGGATTTACAGAGCCGGATCCACGTGAAGATTTATCAGGAAATGATGTGGGGCGTAAGTTGTTGATTTTAGCAAGAGAGTTAGATTTGCATAATGAGTTTGCAGATATAAATATTGATAATCTTATTCCAGAAAAATTACAAGACGGAGAAGTATCCTACTTTTTAGAGAATTTAGATGTATTAGATGCTAAATTCAGTGAAATCAAAAAGAAACAGAAACCTAATCATGTACTACGTTATGTAGGTGATTTGCATGGAAACCTACAAAAGGAAAAAGGTGTACTTGATGTAAAATTAATATCTGTGCCAAAAGAAAGTGCTTTGGGACAGGTGAAAGGGTCAGATTCCATCATAGAAATTTACACCGAATCATACGGAGAAAATCCGTTAGTAATTCAAGGTGCAGGAGCAGGAGCGGCAGTTACCGCAAGAGGGGTTTTTGGAGATATTTTACGAATTGCGGAGAAAGGGTAGTGAATAGTACGAAGTACATAGTCAAAAGTACAAAGTATATGAAAGTAGAAATAGGAATAGAGAAGAATTAGTGTGATGAAAAAGAACAACAATAAATTTGAAACGAATGCCATACGTACGCAATTAAAACGTACAGAAAATTTGGAGCATTCGGTACCCTTATACTTAACGTCTAGTTTTGTATTTGAAGATGCGGAAGATATGCGTGCGTCGTTTGCAGAGGAGAAAGACCGAAATATTTATTCGCGATATTCAAATCCCAATTCATCTGAGTTTATAGAAAAAGTATGTCAGATGGAAGGTGCAGAAAGCGGATTCGCATTTGCATCAGGTATGGCAGCAGTATTTTCTACATTGGCGGCTTTGCTAGATAGTGGTGATCATGTGTTGTCTGCCAGAAGTATATTTGGGTCAACACATTCGTTGTTTACCAATTTCTTCCCAAAATGGAATATTGACCACACCTACTTCAAGATTGATGCATTAGAGGAAATAGAAAGTTTAATCACCCCGAAAACAAAAATCATTTACGCAGAGACTCCAACGAATCCTGGTGTTGATGTATTGGATTTAGAGGAATTGGGAAAAATTGCGAAAAGGAATAATCTCATTCTAATAATAGACAATTGCTTTGCATCACCTTATTTACAACAACCAATAAAGTTTGGTGCCGATTTGGTAATTCATTCAGGTACGAAACTGATGGATGGTCAAGGAAGAGTATTGGCTGGTATTACTGTTGGTAGTTCAGCGTTAATGGATAAAGTATATCGTTTTTCTCGCATAACAGGTCCAGCTTTGTCTCCATTTAATGCATGGGTACTTTCTAAAAGTTTGGAGACCTTGGCAATTCGTGTAGACAGACATTGTGAAAATGCCTTAAAATTAGCTGAGTTTTTAGAAGGTCACGAGAATATTAATTGGGTAAAATACCCATTCTTAAAATCACATCCAAAATATGAGATTGCTAAGAAGCAAATGAAAGCAGGAGGTTGTGTGGTAGCCTTTGAAGTAAAAGGAGGCTTAGATGCAGGAAGGGAGTTTTTTGATTCCATAAAACTGTTGTCGCTTTCTGCAAATTTGGGAGATTCAAGAACGATAGTAACACACCCGGCATCAACAACGCATAGTAAATTGAGCGTAGAAGAACGCGCCGCAGTAGGTATATCAGATGGTACGGTTCGCATTTCAGTTGGGTTAGAGCATATAGATGATATCATTGCAGATATTACTCAGGCATTGGGATAGCTATAAAATAGTGGAAACTAAAAAATGCCTAGTATATTCTAGGCATTTTTTTTGTTTCTAATTGAGGTCTCTTAATATTTTATTATTTAGCTATCTTAGCATCATGCTATCGAAAAAGACAAAGTATGGTTTAAAAGCACTGGCGTATTTAGCGGCACAGCCAGAGAAGAAACCAATTCAAATTTCAGAAATAGCTGAGAAGGAAAACATTTCTCAAAAATTCTTGGAGAGTATTCTCTTAAGTTTAAGAAAAACTGGTTTTTTAGGTTCTAAAAAAGGAAAAGGTGGCGGCTATTACTTGTTAAGAAAACCAGAGGAAATTTCAATGACCGATGTTATGAGGGTTCTTGAAGGGCCAATTGCCATGGTACCTTGTGTAAGTCTTAATTTCTATGAAATGTGTAACGATTGTCCCGATGAGCATACGTGCTCTGTGCATAAATTGATGCTTCAGGTTAGGGACAGCGCATTAGATGTTTACCGAAATAATACATTAAAGGATATCATTTCTTAATTTCAGATTTTTAATTCATCTTTTAAGTTGCAGTGCATAAAATCATTGCGAATTATCAATTTTTCACGCCTATTTGTTAATAATCTACTAAATCTATAGGGTAATGGAAATTTATCTGAAATAAAAGCGACTACTTTGGAAAATAATAGTACTTTTGAAATCTCTATTAAATTAGTAGGGTAATAAAAATTACGTAAAAGATGATTGCAGATCAACTTGTTTTAAATAAAAAGGAGTCTAAAACGACCTATAAAGAAGATAAGACGTCAGAGAAACCATTGCGTAGTGTGGCAAAGGCTTTCAGTTGGAGAGTTATTGGTACACTAGATACATTGGTTATTTCATACTTGCTTACTGGAAAGATATCCCTTGCGGCTTCAATCGCATCTATAGACTTTGTAACGAAAATGGTATTGTACTTTTTTCATGAAAGAATTTGGAATTTAGTAAAGTGGGGTAAATAGAAAAGAAAAGGATTATGGCATTGACAGAAGCACAAGTTCAACAATTGAACATTCAATTTAAAGGCATACCACCAGAAGAAATTATTTCTTGGGCAGTAAAGCACGCACAAACTCCAGTTGTAACCACAAATTTCAGACCATATGAAGTAGCTATTTTACATGCGGTATCTGGGGTAAAAAAAGACATTCCTGTTGTTTGGTGCGATACCGGGTATAATACACCTAAAACGTATAAGCATGCTGAGGAGTTGATCAACAGGTTGAATTTGAATGTTAAACTATATGTTCCAAAACAAACAACTGCGCATAGAGATGCCGTTATGGGAATACCTCAAATAGATGATCCAAGACATGCCGAGTTTACCGAGCAGGTAAAATTAGAACCGTTTAAAAGAGCAATGGCAGATTTTAAGCCAGATGTTTGGTTTACAAATTTGAGAAAAGGGCAAACGGCTTTAAGAGATAGTTTAGATATTTTAAGCCTAAGCAAAGATGGCGTGTTAAAGGTGAGTCCGTTTTACCACTGGAACGATACACAGTTAGACACCTATTTAAGAAAATATAAGCTACCAAACGAGCATAACTATTTTGATCCTACCAAAGTGTTAGAAAACAGGGAATGTGGATTGCATAGTTAATTAAAGGTAGTAGAAAAGAATAAAGATAATTGATCTAAAAAATTAGAATGAGTAATACAAGCACGGAATTGGAGGTAACACCTTCTCTGGACCTTTTAAAAGATACGTCTCATATAAATGCCCTTGAAAATGAGGCAATTTATATCATTAGAGAGGTTGCAGCTCAGTTTGAGAAGCCTGTTCTTTTGTTTTCGGGAGGTAAAGACTCGATTACATTGGTACGTTTAGCGCAAAAGGCTTTTTGGCCATCAAAAATTCCCTTCCCATTAATGCATATTGATACCGGTCATAACTTTCCTGAAACTATCGAGTTTAGAGATAGATTGGTAGAAGAGTTGGGATTGGAATTAATTGTGCGAAATGTACAAGATTCAATTGATCAAGGTAAGGTTAAAGAAGAATCGGGTAGGTATTCAAGTAGAAATAGCTTGCAGACAACGACATTGTTAGATGCAATCGAAGAGTTTAAGTTCGATGCATGTATAGGTGGTGCTCGTAGAGATGAGGAAAAGGCACGTGCTAAAGAACGTATTTTCTCTGTTCGTGATGATTTCGGACAGTGGGATGAGCGTAATCAGCGCCCGGAATTGTTCGATATGTTGAACGGACAAATAGAATTGGGTCAGAATGTAAGGGTGTTCCCAATATCTAACTGGACGGAATTAGATGTTTGGTCATATATCAAAGAGGAACAAATTGAAATTCCTTCCATCTATTTTGCACACAAGCGTAAAACTTTCTTAAGAGATGGTATGATATGGTCTGCGGAAGACGGTATCGTATTTAGGGAAGAAGATGAGGTAGTAGAAGAACGTTTGGTCCGTTTCCGTACGGTAGGCGATATGTCCTGTACGGCAGCAGTACTTTCAGATGCTGAATCTATTGATAAAGTAGTAGAGGAAATTAGAGATTCATCCATTTCAGAGCGTGGCGCGCGTATAGACGATAAGCGTTCAGAAGCGGCAATGGAAAAAAGAAAACAACAAGGATACTTTTAGAATTTTCTTTTGAAAATTCAGCCTTTAGCTTTTAGCTATTGGCAGTTAGCAATAAAAATAATATTAAAAGCCAATAGCGAATAGCGAAGGGCTAATAGCTTTAAAATGGAAGTACTAAAAATAGCAACAGCAGGTAGTGTAGATGACGGTAAAAGTACCTTGATAGGGAGAATGCTTTACGATACAAAATCTTTGACCAGCGATAAATTAGAGGCAATAGAAAAGACCAGTAAGCAAAAGGGATACGATTATTTAGATTTCTCTTTGGCAACAGATGGTCTGGTTGCGGAACGTGAACAAGGTATTACGATCGATGTAGCCCATATCTATTTCTCAACAGCAAAGAAAAGTTACATTATAGCAGATACACCTGGGCACGTAGAATATACGCGTAACATGGTAACTGGAGCTTCTACTTCTCAAGCAGCGATTATATTAATCGATGCGCGTAAAGGGGTAATCGAACAGACTAACAGACACTTTTTTATCAATAACCTATTGCGCATAAAAGATGTGGTGGTAGCTATTAATAAAATGGATTTAGTAGACTATTCTGAGGAAACGTACAATGCAATAAAAGCAGATTTTGAGGAATTGATGGCAAAGAGGGATTATCAAGATCAGAAAATCACTTTTATTCCTGTAAGCGCGTTGAAAGGGGATAACGTAGTAAACTTGTCGGACAAGACCCCTTGGTATAAAGGACAGTCTTTGTTAGAGCATTTTGAAGCATTGGATAGAAAGGATATTTTTAATGTAGGTACGCCACGTTTCCCGGTGCAATATGTTATCCGTCCAAAGACAGATGAACATCATGATTTTAGAGGGTTTGCCGGTAAAGTATATGGTGGTGAACTTAGCGTAGGCGATGAGGTCGTAGCGCTTCCGTCGCAAACACGATCTAAAATAAAGGATATTTATTTCCATGATAAGAAGTATAGAACCGCATCTAGGCGTTCTTCGGTGACGATTACTTTAGAAGATGAAATCAATTTGAGTCGTGGAGATATGTTAGTGAAAGCAGGAGATTTACCGACCGTAGATAAACAATTTACAGCAACCATCTCTTGGATGGATTCATTGCCATTAGCTGCAGGAAACAAATATGTTGTTCAACACGGTGTCAATAAAGTTTTGGCAAAAGTAGAGCAAGTACATCATAAAATTGCGCCTGATTATTCGGGTATCGATACAGAAACAGATGCATTGGGTATGAATGATATTGCCCAGGTAAGTTTTCGTTTAAACAAGCCAATATTTTATGACCAATTTAAAAATCATAGAACAAACGGTTCCTTTATTTTGATAGATACAAAATCCAATAGTACCGTAGGGGCAGGTTTTATTCAGTAAAAAGCCCCCTAGCCCCCAAAGGGCGAAATTAAAAATAGACATCATATTTTAATTAGTATAGTAAGTCTATAGGCAAAATAGAGTAATGAATTAATAATAACGCTTGTTTTTACCCGAGTAAGTGTTCCTCCCTTTTGGGGAGGTTAGGAGGGGCCACAATATGCAAAGTTTTAGAACAGAATTAGAAAATCAGGTAGTTGAAAAGGACATTCTTGAATTGGAACGTAAAATTCATGAGTTTCACGGCGGCAAACTAGATGAAGAAAAGTTTAGAAGCCTTCGTTTGGCACGTGGTGTTTACGGTCAGCGTCAAGAAGGGGTTCAAATGATTCGTATAAAGTTGCCTTATGGTAAGGTGACCTCTAAGCAATTGCTTCGTATTTGCGATGTGTCCGATGAGTATTCTACCGGTAGATTGCACATTACTACGCGTCAAGATATTCAGATTCACTATGTAGATTTGAATAGAACGCCGCAGTTGTGGTCAGAATTGGAGAAAGATGAAATTACGTTAAGGGAAGCTTGTGGTAACACCGTACGTAATGTAACGGCAAGTGAAACGGCTGGTATTGATGTAGATGAGCCTTTTGATGTTTCGCCATATGCACATGCATTATTTCAGTATTTCCTTAGAAACCCTATTAGTCAAGAAATGGGGCGTAAGTTCAAAGTTTCTTTCTCTGCAAGTGATGCCGATACCGGTTTATCATACATGCACGATTTAGGTTTTATTGCCAAGATTCAAAATGGGGAAGTAGGTTTTAAAGTGATGTTAGGTGGCGGATTGGGTTCTCAGCCAAGACATGCAGATGAATTATACAGTTTTTTGCCAGCAGACCAAATTATCCCTTTAATGGAAACTGTAGTACGTGTTTTTGACCGTTACGGTGAACGTAAAAGTAGAGCAAAAGCAAGAATGAAATTCTTGTTGAAAGATTTAGGTCTTGACGGATTTAAAGAGCTTTTAGCGGCAGAGAAAACGGCGGTTCCTTTTGATACTTTTCCAATAGACCCAGAGGCATATCCTAAAGTAAAGGTGTCGGAATTAGAGGTTCCAGCAGTAGCAATTAGTGACGTAAAAGCTTTTGAACAGTGGAAATCTACCAACGTAATACCACAAAAACAACCAGGTTATGTTGCTTTGGGTATTAAAGTGTTATTAGGTGACTTCTATACGGACAAAGCACGTTTATTGGCAAAATTGGTACAGAAATATGCAGCAGGTGAGTTAAGATTGTCCTTACGTCAAAACATTTTGATTCCTTTCGTAAAAGAAGAGAACGTAGCATTCTTTTATACTGAATTGGAAAAGTTAGGTTTTGTTGAGGCTGGTTATAATAAGGCTCTTGATATCACTGCTTGTCCAGGTACGGATACCTGTAATCTAGGAATTGCAAGTAGTACGGGAATTGCAGAGGAACTGGAAAGAGTGATAAAAACAGAATATCCAGATTATATTAATAACGATGATGTTGTCATAAAAATCAGTGGTTGTATGAATGCTTGTGGGCAGCACAATATGGCAAATATTGGTTTTCAGGGCATGTCGGTTCGTACAAAAGATAAATTGGTAGCTCCTGCGCTTCAGGTATTGTTGGGCGGTAGCAATGATGGTAATGGTAACGGTCGTTTTGCGGACAAGGTGGTAAAAGTGCCAAGTAAAAGAGGTCCGGAAGCATTGCGTTTAATATTGAATGATTACGATGCTAACGGTGGAGATCTATCGTTCCCGGATTATTATGCCGAAAAAGGACAAATGTATTTCTATGATTTTCTTACGCCATTATCATCAATAGATGATTTAACGCCAGAAGACTTTATAGATTGGGGTAATACGGAGCGTTATGAAAAGGCTATCGGTGTAGGTGAGTGTGCCGGTGTTGTTATCGACTTGATCGCAACATTACTTTTTGAAAGTGAAGAGAAAATACAGAATGCACAAGATATGTTCGATGCAGAAAAATGGTCGGCAAGTATCTATCACGCATATTCTTCAATGGTAAATTCAGCGAAAGCGATGTTAACATCAGAGAATACAAAAGTGAATACGCATGTAAGTATCATTAAAGATTTTGATGAGAAGTTTGTTGCCGATGGAAGAATTGCTGTTGCAGGCGGATTCGAAAAATTGGTACTTCAATTGAATCAGAATGAGCCGACAAAAGAATTTGCAGCCTCATATATAAAAGATGCTAAAGTGTTTTTAGAGACAGTAGCAAAATTTAGGGAACAAGAATTAGCAGAAGCATAAACGGTATGAGTTTAGAAAGCAATTTAACGAAGACTGAGCGTAGCCTAAATCAGGGGCTTTTAACTGTTGTCGGTGCAGGACCTGGTGATATAGAGCTCATCACTTTAAAAGCGATAAAGACTTTAGAAAATGCCGATGTGGTTTTGTATGATGCTTTGGTAAACGAGGAGTTGCTGAAGTATGCGAAGAATGCGGAATTGATTTTTGTGGGCAAACGCAAAGGTTGCTATGCCTATCAGCAAGGGCAAATAAATGAGCTGATTGTCAGTAGGGCAAAATCTGACGGACACGTAGTAAGATTAAAAGGCGGTGACCCGTTTGTATTTGGTCGCGGTTCGGAAGAAATGGAATATGCCGCTTCTCATGGGTTGCAAGTAGCCATGGTACCAGGTATATCGTCAAGTTTGAGTGTGCCTGCATATCAAAACATTCCGGTAACAAAAAGAGGTTCTTCAGAAAGTTTTTGGGTAATTACAGGAACTACAAAAGAGCATAAACTATCAACAGATGTTGCCTTAGCTGCAAAAAGTAGTGCTACGGTAGTCATATTGATGGGGATGTCAAAACTCCCTCAGATAGTAGAATTATTTAAGTCTGAAGGTAAATCGGAATTACCTATAGCTATAATTCAGAACGGAACACGTAAGAATGAAAAAGTTGGGATTGCAACTATCGATACTATAGTTGAGGTTGTAGAAAAAGAAAAATTATCTAACCCTGCAATTATCATCATAGGTGAAGTGGTAAAACATAGAGAGGCATTAATTCAGGCGAAGAATCAGTATTCAAAGGAGAATGCTAAGTTGAGCGAAGTATAAAAAGTACAAAGTATAAAGTACATAGTTGAAGTGAAATTAAAAGAAGTTGAAAAGTGATTTCTAATTACTTTTTACTAAACAAAAAATTATGATTAAAACAGATATGCTCATTATAGGAGCGGGACCAACCGGATTATTTACGGTGTTTGAAGCAGGGTTATTAAAGTTAAAAACGCATTTAATAGATGCGTTACCACAGCCAGGTGGGCAGTGTTCAGAGATATATCCTAAGAAACCTATTTACGATATTCCTGCATTTCCAGAAATCTTAGCAGGTACTTTGGTAGATAATTTAATGGAGCAGATAAAACCTTTTGAGCCAGGTTTTACTTTGGGCGAAAGAGCTGAGACGTTAGATAAGTTAGAAGATGGTTCTTTTGTCGTTACAACGAATAAAGGAACAAAGCACAATGCGCCTGTAGTTGTAATTGCAGGAGGTCTAGGTTCTTTTGAGCCAAGAAAACCGCCTATAGAAAACATTATAAATTTTGAGGATACCGGCGTTGCTTATATGATTAAGGATCCAGAAGTATATCGCGACAAAAAAGTAGTGATTTCTGGTGGTGGAGATTCTGCCTTAGACTGGGCTATATTTTTAACCGATGTAGCTTCAGAGGTAACTTTAGTGCACAGAAGAGATGAATTTAGAGGGGCTTTAGATTCTGTTGAAAAAGCATCTGAATTGGCGAAACTGGGTAAAATTAAATTGATAACAAAAGCTGAGGTTAAGGAGCTTCACGGTAAAGAACAATTAGAGGCTGTTGTTATTAAGCACACAGATAAAGAAATAGAAGATACTTATTTAGAGGTAGATAATTTTATTCCGTTATTCGGTTTGTCTCCTAAATTAGGTCCTATAGGTGATTGGGGCTTGGAAATTCAGAAAAATGCCATTAAGGTAAATAACGCAAAAGATTACCAAACAAACATACCGGGAGTATATGCTATAGGCGATGTAAATACATACGAAGGTAAATTGAAATTGATATTATCAGGTTTTCATGAAGCGGCAGTTATGTGTCAATATGCATACCAACAAATCAATCCGGGTAAGCGCTATGTAATGAAGTATACGACCGTTGGCGGCGTTGAAGGATTTGATGGTTCTAAGAAAGAAGCTAAGAAAGAAGTAGTACAGAGTATAGCATAAAATACTTAAGTAATATGGCAGAAACCTCTGATTCATTAATGAATCAGAGGTTTTTTTATGACATTTTCCTAGAATTTCGTTGGTTAAAAAAACCATCTAAGTTTTGGATTAGAGCATACTGTGCCGTTACTTTGTAATTAGTTCATAAATATATTGAAACGTTATCAAGAAAGGTGGAGG
>TARA_R110002051_G_scaffold73049_1_pt1 | contig 20698 bp, 29 predicted proteins | sample TARA_R110002051 | Tara Oceans TARA_R110002051 (sample SAMEA4397023) | marine metagenome | biome: Polar Biome; feature: [MES] marine water layer (ENVO:01000295) within the mesopelagic zone...; material: water (ENVO:00002006), including particulate matter (ENVO:01000060) such as......
CAGTGCTGGTGTCCTATAGCTGTGAGGTAGAATTTTCTTTTCGCCTTTGAGGGATAAAAATTTTCTTATGTCTGCACCAGCCCATCCAAAAATTGCTTGGTCATCATCACCAGCTATATAAATTTTAGAAGCCATCTTTGAAAGATTTATAGCCATCTTGTATTGAATTGAAGAGAGGTCCTGCGCTTCATCAAAAATGCAAATGTCGACATCAAGCTCTGAGTTGTATCTTTCAAGCATGTCGGTGAAATCAAGTAGGCCATTTTCTTCTTTGTATCTTTTGACAACACTGGCATATTGCTGGCATGCATGAAGTGTCAGATCAGGCTCATTGGAAAGATTGTATTGCTGCTCAATGCTGCACATCCGGGCACGGCTCAAAGTTTCTATGCGAGAGCACTTGTCTCCTAGGCCATTGCCAATTGGCATGTGGACAGCATCATCGTAAACTCCTCTGAACTCAACACCGAGAGTCCTGCCGAGTTTCTTATAATGGTTCTGGGTCATCACCTCATCACGTTGAATTCCCAGCTGGCGAAAAGCCAATGAGTGAAGTGTCCGGAAGTAAGGCAACCTGCTCTCATCAATGTTAAACCTTGCCATTGCACGATTTTGAGCCTCGTGGGCTGCTTTGCGGGTGAAAGCAAGATAAGCAATTCTTTCTGGTGGTATGCCGGATTCAATTGCCTCGTCAACGATATTCAAAAGTGTTGTTGTCTTGCCAGTCCCCGGAGGGCCAAGAATTATGTTAACTCGAGACTCTGTTTCCATCTCTAACTTTCTCCATCCATTCTTTTACAATCATCAGCTCTTTCATTTGTTTAAGGCTGAATGTTCCTTTCTCAAGTAAAATTTCTAGGCAGTCAAGAAGCTCTATTATTGGTTGCTCTTTGGTTGCTCTAAATCTGTCTACTTTCTGCTTTCTCTCAATCTTGTAACCATACTCTTCTGGTGATGTCACTTTTTAGACCTCTTCATTTATCCGTCGATTGTGCTTTGTCTATCTGCCTCTTGCAAGCGCCACAGCATATCTCTCCATTTATTATCTCGGATTGAGTGAAAGCTCCGCACCAAGGACAATCTCTCAGCTCATCATCAATTCTATTTTTATCTGTCAAAACTCTTCCTCGATTGTAGGTGGCAAGCCTAATGGCTCCTCCTCGTAAAACTCTGGCGCGGGCACAGACCATACTTTTATTGCCTTTCCTTTTATTCTGAATTGTCCTCTGTCACCACCATTTTCTCTTAACCATGACCAAATTTGATGCTGGCTGTGAAATCGGAAACGTCGGGCTTCTAAATATATGAAAAGATCTTCAGACCTGAAATAAACCTTATCACCTTCTTTATCGTGCCAAGGTTTAGCGTTCATTATTTCATCACGATGGCGAGCTTGAACTTTGCCAGTCAAGAAGGCATCAAGAACTTTCTCAAACTGGCCACGAGGCGAGGCATCATCAGGGTCATTGATAACCTCGACAACAGTCAGCAATTCATTAACACGGCTCTCCCACCGTGGCTGAGGCATGATAGATGGACACTTGTTCAGCTTCTCTACGCAAAGCCTTTGAAGCTTACGCTGCTCAAGGATTTGGTCTGTTGTGACCTCTATTCTCTCACCTTGCATCTCGATGTACCACCTGACGGATGACCTGTTCTCGGTTTCGTATTTTGTGATCGAATCAATCTCTATTGCATTGCCGCCGAAACCACCACCAACACCATATGCTCGCTTGAGGCATTTTGATTTCTCGCAGTAGTTGCAAATTGGTGCTTGCTTGCAGGTATAAACATATTCTTTTTTTGAAACACCTTTTATAACTCCATTGGCCTCGCTGCTTGAAAGCGGAGGATCGAAGTGTTCATAATTGTGCTTCATCACCTCTTCTTGCCAGTCATCTGGGTTCTTCTTGCGGTAGTAAACTCCTATGTTGAATAAACTTACGTTACGTGTCCCCTCTGGGAAACCCATAGTTGAGAGGTGCTGGAGGCAAGGTGGCCCATCATTGAAAAGGTCTGTCAGCTTCGGCTCAAAGTCATCAAGCTGCTCTTTTTTTACACGCTTGCTTTCTGCGAGATCCAAGAATTGGGAGAGGTTGAGTTTTTTGCCTTCATGAATTGCATAACGCTCTGAGTCATCACCACCATGATAGGCTAAGTTTATCCAATTGCCTCTGTCTTGCTCATTGGCACGAGAGACTTGCTTGGGAAATATCTCGACACCGCCATACCCAAGCTGCGCAGAGAAGGCACTGAGCTTCTCAACCATCTCTTTGGCAGGCATTTCTGGATCGCAAAATAAATAAAGATGAGCGCCACCACTCTTGCTTCTGCAGAGAACCAACGGGGTGTGGCGTATTTTCTTTTCTAATTCTTCGAGTGGCTCTTCAAGTTTAACAACACCACGAATGTCAATATCAATGCAACCAAAGGAACAGTGGTTATTTTCCTTCAGCATAATTATTCCTAATATGTATGGCCCACCATCGAGGTGGTCTTTGTAATTGCCTTCAGAGGCTGGCTCTGAATTTGTTACTGCCCGGCCAGAGAGCTTGCCGTCATCGCCTTGGTTTGTAACTCTGTATTGGCCGTGTGCTTTCTCATAACCATTGAACAAATTCATGAATCTTTTTATGTCGCTCAATTTTCCCTCCATAGCCATATGTGATGAGCTTAGTGCCGCTAAGTCCCCCGGAAACGTCTCTCTGGACTATTCCCATTTTGAACACTGATCGGGAACATCGATGCCCTCGCAACCCACCGGCATAAATTGGGCGCAGACACCTCTCATCTTTGGCTAGCCTAACTCAGAATTGGTCTTCGTCAGCAACAGCCTCTGGTGCAGCTGAAACAGTCTGGTTGTCAACACGCTCTTTGAATGACCGAGCATCCAGATAGATCGACTGGCCATTGTTTAGGCTATCGAGGATGCCCCCAGAGCCACCATCAAGGCACTCAATGTCCCAACCGAACCAACTGCCCTGATCATTCTCCTCCGGCACTGTTGTCAGCTTGTATGAAGCATAGAACATTGCTGGGTTGAAAACACCACCATCCGGCTTGGGGACTTTGAGATATTGAATCATCGAGTTCCACCTGCGTGCTTTTTTAAGCTGGCTGGATGTCATACTCAAAATAGCTGGCTCGTGGGAGCCATCCGGCTTGATGACGAAGATGAAGAATTCCCCAGTAACGACGATCTCATTGCCATTATCGAGAATGTTTTTGTAGCCTTCGTCTTGTGTGCATTGCTGGAGAATGCTGGCGTCTGAGCCATGGTCTGCGACGAAGCCACCCCGATTGGCTTTCCACTCAATGTGCGCACGACGATATTTGATGGGCACGACAGTGATGCCCTCTTCACCATCCACCGCTGAGATGGAGACTGTGTTGAAGATAGAACCAACCTCTGCACCATCGACATATTGCCCATCGCGCTTGTTAACTTGTGGGCTCATTGATTGAAGGATAGTGATGCGAGGGATCATCAAGTCTTGCGATTCGATGCCCTCTTGTCCTGCACCTTGATCTTCGAACAACATATCATTGCTGACGAGGGCAACAACATTGTCTTTCTTTTTAGTAACCGATTTTCCGTTTGCCATTATGGCCTCCTGATCTGGACTTTTTGTCCTGTGTAAAGTTTGAAGATATCACTGGGGACATTTATTCCCCTGCCAAAGCACTCAGTTATAAATGCTTTGAGTGATTGGGGATGAACACCCATCGAATCACGATAGAAAATTTTCTTGTCACGCAGTTCTTTTTTGAACTCTGTGCAAGAATTATCTTCACCTTTGCCGAATTGAATTTCGACATTCGATTTGATGAGTTCGCCTCCACCATTGCCACGCAACCAGTCGAAACATTGTTGCTGACGCTCGTAGAGTTCTTCACGATTATCGCCTTTGGCTTTTTCGATAGCACCAGCCGAAGGAATGGAAGCAGAAACTATATCCACGAGACTGACTTTTGATCCATCTGTCAACGTGAAATTTTTGACATTGAGCTCCTGCATAAGATCAGGCATCTCTTGTTCGGTTAAGCTCTTTAGCCTCTGCTCTTTTTCCTTCAGCTGCTGTGTGAGCTCATCTATTTCATTCCTTAAAACTTGAGCTCTTTGGGCAGCTTCAGCGATAGCACCTAGTTCGTTGGACGCAGGTGCCACGTCCTCAAGCAGATTGATTTTGTCTTTCATCAATCCTCCTCTCTCATGTAGTTTTCGAATTCAATGGCGACGGGCATGTACCAACCTTGGCGGCGGTCCCGCACACCTTCTTCTTTATTGCGTTCCCATCTCAAGAAACGCACAACAGGGGAGCTCTCACGTGCAACCATAGAACATATGGAAACAGCAATTGGATCTCCCCCTCCGGCCCAGAGCAAATAATCCTCCGGCCCAAAGTCTTTCATTGCCTTACGAGCCTTGCGCAAACTTGGCACAGGCAAGAACTGAGGTCTGTCGCTAGTTTCGAAAACAATAACCATTTTCCCATAACGAGCGGCATCTGTCAGATCTGGCACCCAGCCAAATTTGTTCTCACGAGGTCTTTGGACAACGTAAACTGTGCTCATGACACTGGCCAAACATATGGCATGTCGTCTGGCTCCTTCCAGTCAAATTGTGAATAGAACTTTGGATCCTTGCGCAGCAAGTTCGAACGATGGCTTGCGCAAATGTCTTCACGACCAAACCATGGTGGCAAAGAGAACAAGTGGTCTTTACGCCAGTCCATAGTATTTTTGAAACCGCGACGGATCCACTCTTCGATGCAGAGATCTTTATAGAACTCTAGCGCACTCTCAAAGCCACGCCACATCTTTGTGGCTGGGTGGTTGACCCATGCACCTGTATCATCATAGTCGCCGCGCAAAGCCTTCAATATCTGATAAGCCTCGACACGTTGTTTGCCCAGTCGCTTGTTGTCAAGACACTGAACAGATTTGCCCAACGAGGGCAATGGTAGAAATGTCTGCATAATATTCATCCTTTCTCAGCAGTCTGATAACCATGCGGGTGATCCCCCACAAAGTCAAGTTTTACTTTTCTAGCTCTACACAAGAACCCAAAATCATGCGCAAGCCAGCGGCACGAGCTTGGGTGTGGGCTAGCTCTAAATAGGTTTTGCAAGCCTCACGAGTCCAAGTATTTTTATCTCCTGATCGCGCTTCGATTGAAACACAAGTTGAAGAGCACAGCATGTAAATAGCTACGATTACCATTGGCTGTGCTTTTTGATTTGCCACTTTTCAATGACTGGGTTGCCATAGTCATCTTCGCCAACGCAAACATGCGCGACAGTTTTTAGCACTGTGGCGTAACGCACTTCTCCGCCACTCATTAAAATCCTGTGTGGGAAGTTCGCCCACCAAGCGATTTCATTGGATCTTGAAAGTTCCCAGCACAGACGGGGAATGGTGTTCACAGAAATTGGCTCAATTTCATCTGTGATGTTCTCATAGACGAATATCACATCGGTTTCTTTATTAGTAAAATGCATCCTCATTTCCTTTCTCAGTTGCTTGAGTGTTATGCCTGAGGTTGCCAGTGAAGTAAAGCCTTATAAGAAGATTATTCGAGGAAAAAATATTCCTCGAAAAAAATGGGAATTTGCGGCATCGGGCATCGCATCGTTGTTTTATGCAATGATAACAATAGTTTAGAGCAGGTGCCAGAGTCAAAAGTGACCGGAATTAAGTGCCGAAGATTGGCATCTTTTCGCTTTACTTTGCTGTAATTATCAGCGATGCTAACAATGTTAGGTAGATCCTGACGAACTGAGAAAGGAAATATGAAATGAAAATACAACGATTGGATAGGCCAGAGTTAGCTGTTACGCCGGATGATATGACCCGTGCTCAGTTTAATCGACTGGCTGATTTTATTGAAGATATGCCCAAACAAGGCAGCATCCGTTGGAACGATTTGGCATACATTGGGAGTGCTCTATCATCTATTGCGAAAGATGCCCGGAAACGTCAATCTGATGGAGGCAAATGAGATGAAATTCGACATGAAACAAGACGTCACTAATCGGATCATTGAACGTATCGAAAGTTGCGGTGAGTTTGAAATGCCGTTCAAGACTTTCGGTGCCCACAATGTTCACACAGGACATATGTACCGGGGCATCAATGTCCTGTTGACTGCGATGGCTGGTTACAACTCTCCTTATTGGGGAACACCTCGTCAGTGGATTGCTGCTGGCGCTGATATTTCTGGAACCAAGTGCTACAAGATTGTTTTCTGGAAGCCAAGCAAAAAAGAGGATCCAGAAACTGGTGAGGAGAAAACTAGCATCTTCAGCAAATATTATAATGTGCTCAATTCAGAGCAGGTCAAAAATTGGGAGCCACCTGTTGTTGGGCAAAAAGATGAGACGCAAATTATTTCTGATGCTGATGTTTACTTCAAAAATGTTGGTGTGAAGACAACTGAGCAATCTGGTCGCGCTTGCTACAACCCAGCAACTGATTCAATCAACATCCCGCCACGTGCTGATTTCAGTGCAACCAAAACATCGTCAGCAACTGAGACCTATTATTCTACTCTGGCTCATGAGAATGTTCATGCGACCAAGCACAAGTCTCGGTGTGATCGTGAGATGAGATCATATGCTGCTGAAGAGCTGGTTGCTGAAATTGGAGCAGCTGCCCTTTGTCAAAAGCTCGGCATCAGTTCAGAGATGCGTGATGACCATACAGCTTACATCAAAGGATGGCTTGAGGCTCTGCGTGGTGACAAGAAATTCATATTCACAGCTGCGAGCCGTGCACAGGAGGCGATTGACTGGATGGAGAATAAACAGTAAGGTTTTTATCTAAATTTCTCCCTGAGAGGCGCAGACATCCCACATGCAGCCTCAAACTTGGCCCTCCTGAGATCCTCCCTCTTGGGAGGGCTTTCTTTTTTTCACAACCTGCAGTAACCTTATTCAGATTTTTTCTTTTTTGAGCAATGGTTTGGGAAGAATTGTAAAGTGTCAGAGACAGAGAAAAAGAAACGTGGTCGGCCACGCAAAAAACCAGAGCCGAAAGTCCAGGTCCAGAGGCCTGTTGATGATAGTCCAAGGAACTCTCATTTGAAATGGGATGGCAAAGTTAGCCAAGAAGTAAATTTTGATGGACGCTTCTCATCTGTTGAGCCTTTGAAAAGTCAACAACCCGGACGCAAAAAGCCATACAAATGGAACCATCGTGCTTTGCAAAATTGGATCATGGGCCAAGCAGACCCTGCTGGGTTTCTCTCCTCTGTTATGCTGGGCAAAGAGATTTTCCCTGTCTACGCGCAGGATGATGATGGCAATGTCAAACACATTGGCAAGATATCTGCTGATCCAGAGCTACGGATCTCCGCAGCAAAAACTCTGCTCGCCAAATGCGTCCCTGATTTGAAAGCAGTTGAGATCAACCAAACAATCGAAGAGCGCAAAGTTATCGACATCAGCGCATTGAGTGATAATGACCTCACCACAATTGAAAGAGTTCTTGAACACGCTGTCATTGACGGAGATCCGAGCGGAGAAGATGCGGAGATCTCTGAAGCAGTTCATAATGGGCTCTTGGAACACAATAGAGCCGGGTCGTAACTTTTACGACAACTGGCACATTGATGCTATCTGTGAGTATCTGCAGGCTGTGGCAGAAGGTGACATTCGTCGCCTTATAATAAACATCCCGCCGCGCCACATGAAAAGCATAACATCGTCCGTTGCTCTGCCAGCTTGGCTGTGGACGCGCGATCCTCAGAAAAGATTTCTTTTCGCTTCGTACGCAAGTTCCCTGTCAATAAGAGATTCTGTCAAGTGCAGAAGGCTTATCGATTCCCCTTGGTACAAAGAGCATTTTGGAGAGAACTTCCGGCTTACAACTGATCAAAACCAGAAACAAAGATTTGACAATGATCAGACTGGCTACCGAATAGCAACTTCTGTTGATGGTGCGTTGACTGGTGAAGGTGGTGACATAATTGTTATCGATGATCCTCACAATGTTAGAGAGGCTGAAAGCTCTACTGTCCGTGAAGGTGTTCTTGAGTGGTGGGACCAAGCAATGCAGACGCGGCTCAATGATCCCAAGACAGGGTCATTCGTTATAATAATGCAGCGTGTTCACGAGGCTGACTTGACAGGTCACATACTTGCCAATGATCTTGGGAGTGACTGGAGCCACCTTTGCTTGCCAGCACGTTATGAACCAGACCACCCATCAATCGTCAGCGGCACAGCTGGCAATCTTGATCCAAGAACTGATCGTGGAGAGCTTCTGTGGCCTGAACGAGTTGACGAGAAAACTTTATCAGATTTGGAGAGATCCCTAGGAGAGTATGCAACAGCGGGCCAACTTCAGCAAAGGCCAATGCCTCGTGGCGGCACAATCTTGAAAAGCAAATGGTGGCGACCTTGGGAGAAGGAAGAACTTCCTCACATTGAATATGTTATACAATCCTGGGACACAGCATACTCTACAAAAGAGAGAACAAGTTATTCTGCCCGAACAACTTGGGGTGTATTCATGTTTGAAAATGCATGGAATGCAATTGCTATTGATTGCTGGTATGACCGAGTAGCCTACCCAGATCTACGTCGAGAGGCACAGGACGCTTACGAAGCCTATGAACCTGATGCTGTGTTGATAGAAAAGAAAGCATCAGGCCAAAGTTTAATCCAGGATTTGCGCATGGCGGGCATCCCAGTCCTTGAGTATATGCCTGATAGGGATAAAGAGGCTCGTGCTCATGCAGCATCGGCTCTTCTTGAAGACGGAAGAATTTGGTTTCCTTCAGACAAGAAATGGGCTAAAGATCTAATAAGCATTTGTGCAGCATTCCCTGCTGGGGAGAATGATGACATCGTAGACACATGTACTCAGGCTTGGTTGCGCCTCAGAAAAGGGTGGTTCCTGACGCACTCAGAGGACTGGGAGGATGAAGAACAGCAACCAAGACAAAAGGTGGTGATGTATGGCTAAAGACCCAACTGCTATGATTCCTTTCTCTGAAGGAACTCCAGATGATGGACTGCAAGTTGAGGAGCTTCCGAGCGGTGAAGTTCTGGTTGGCGCTTTTCCTTCGGTCAATGATGAGACAGAGTCTGAATTTGATCAAAATCTGGTAGAGGTAATTGATCAAAGAGACTTAAATTCAGCTGGCTCTGAGCTAATTGGTTATTTCGAGTCTGACAAAGCTGGCCGGATGGAGTGGGAGCAGCGTTATAAAGATGGCCTCAAAACTCTAGATCCTGACGGCAACCTTCATGACGATGATGAGGACAGAGCCATTCGTGGCTTGAGCCAAGTTGTTCACCCAATGATTGCTGAGGCTGCAACACAATTCCAATCACGTGCCATTGCCGAGCTTTATCCTTCTGATGGGCCAGTGCGAACAGTCATTGTTGGCGACACAGATGATGAGATTGATGCACAGGCAACACGTGTCAAAGAATATATGAATTACCAGATCACACAGGAGATGCCCGAGTTCTTCCCTGATTTGGATAAAATGTTATTTCATCTGCCCCTTGTTGGTCAAACTTTTAAGAAAGTTTGGTTTGATCCTTCTCTTGAAAGGCTAACAGCGCGATTTGTTCAAGCAGAAGATTTTGTTGTTTCACCCGACAGCACAGACTTAAAAACTTCTCCCCGTTACACACACATCATCAAACTCTCTCGCAATGACTATAACAGGTTTGTCAAGGCTGGCTATTATGAGCCACTTGATTTGACTTCAATTGGTGCGGATGAAGATTCAAACACAGTCGAAGAGATCGAAGGCATCTCAGCTTATGATGCAGAACGTGATGATGGCACCGTAATTCTTTTCGAGATGCACACATATCATATGTTTGACGGCATTGATGGTGCAGACTCTTCCGATGACAATGCTGTTGCACTTCCATATGTAATAACCATTGAGCAAAATTCAGAGAAGATAGTTTCTGTTCGCAGGAATTGGAATGAAGATGATGAGCGCCAAGAAAAAAGAGATTGGTTCGTCGAATACAAATTCCTTCCCGGTCTTGGTTTTTATGGCTTTGGTCTTTATCACATTATTGGAGGTCTTGGAAAGGTTGCTACTGGGTCGCTCCGCGCTCTTTTAGATTCTGCTGCATTTTCAAATATGCAAGGTGGTTTCAAGCTCAAAGGTCGGGTTCCTGGTGGGGAGATGGATATTGCCCCTGGTGAGTTCGTCGATCTTGATGCCACTGTTGATGACGTCAAGAAAGCAGTTATGCCGCTGCCTTTCAAAGAGCCATCCAGCACACTCTTTCAACTTTTAGGATTCATTGTTGATGCTGGGCAAAGGTTCGCTGCGATTGCTGACCTGAATGTTGGCGACGCAACGAATCAAGCCCCAGTCGGCACAACTGTTGCGCTGCTTGAGCAAGGTTCAAAGATCTTCAGCGCAATTCACAAAAGACTTCATGTCTCTCAGAGCAATGAATTCAAGATCATGGTCAGTCTAAATTCCATGAATATTGAAGATGAGTTAAAATTTTCTCGCTCTGGAGTATCAAGTTTTATTCGCCGAGAAGATTTTGATGATCGCATTGATGTAATTCCAGTCTCTGATCCAAACATTTTTAGCTCTACGCAGCGCATCGCCCAAGCCCAAGCCATCCTCCAGATGGCGCAAAGTGCTCCGCAGCTTCACGATATGTATGAAGCATACAAACGAATGTACGAGGCAATCCGGATCCAGAATGCAGATGAGATTCTTATTGAACCAGCCAAAGCTGCCAAGCTAGACCCTGTTGATGAGAACATGGCTGTTCTCCTTGGCAAGCCAATCAAAGCATTCAGCGAACAGAGCCATGAAGCCCACATTGCTGTTCACTTGCAATTCATGAGCGATCCTTCTCTTGGAGGCAATCCAGCGGCCAAAGCTCTTCAACCAATTTTAATTGCCCACATTGCCGAACATGTGGCATTGCTTTATCGACTCCGCATGGAGAAAGCAATGGGTGTTGATCTTCCGAAATTGCCAGACATCAGAGACCCCAAGTTCAAGTTCGATGATGTGCCGCAAGAACTCGATGATGCGATTGCCGAGCGAGCCGCAATGGTTGTCCAGCAAGTTCCCCAGATGGAACCAATACAAGGGCTTGCCGCAATGGGCGGCCAGCAGCAACAGAATCCTCTGCAATACGCCAAGCAACTCGCACAGCTTGAAGCAGATGCATTGATCGCAAGAACTGAGGCAGAAATAAAGGCTGACCAAGCCAAGGCACAATCGGACATGTCAATTGATCAAGCCAAGGCGCAGCAAAGCCTGCAAGCACAAATGATGAAAATGCAAGCAGACCTAGAAAACAAGATGGCGAAGCTGCAAGCCGAAGTTGAAATTTCTCGTCAAAAAGCTGCCGCTGATATGCAGCTAGAGCAAACAAAAGCTGCCGCCGAAATTCAAGCTGACATTGCTAAAGATGCCCGCCAAGGAGAACTTTTATAATGGCTGATCAATACAACAATCCAACCAATCCAGACATGCAAAGCTACACTGCTGGCCCGCAAACTCCTGGAATCGGACCAGTAAAAAATCAAGAGATGGACCAGTTCATGGACATGATGCCATCTCGTCAAAACCAACTTCAGCAGCGAGCTTACCAATCTTACATGGAGGCTTTGGAGAGACTCCGCTCGCAAGAGGCGCAAGGGTTGGCTCCATCAGCCTCCGGTGCAGCAGGGGCGCAAAACAGGCTGAATCAAGTTCGTGGTAATATGAATGCCGCCCGAGCTCAGATGCCTCCTGCGATTAACCCAGAAGACTATTTTAATCAGAGAAATGCAGGCATGGGCTCAACAGCTGCTCCACCAGTTGGTTCCGGGTCTACAAGCGATGCCGAATTAAGAGCTTATCAGGATGCTGTCCAATCAGGCCAGATGTCCCCGGCTGATGCAGCTTCTGCAGCTACTGGATTGCAAAATCCATTTAATCAGATGCCAACTCCTGGCGGTGCCTTGGGTGGCTTGTCTGCTCCTAATGCAGCTTCAAACCAAGATGTCCAGAAATCCATGCCCCTTGCATCGTTTCTCAAAAATTTATTCAACAAAGGAGCTTCCCAATGAATTGGATTAAAGAACGAATTGTTGAGCCCACAACTTGGATTTCTGTCGGAGTTGGTGCCGTCATCTTGTCGATGATCCTGCCAAAAGCCGCAGTTTTCTTTTTAATCGCCGCAGCTGTCACAGTTGGTCTCGGTATTTTTATGAAGGAAAAAGGCAATGGCTGATGATGTTGTTGACATGGCTGCTATGTTTGAAGCCAAGATGGGTTTCTCAGCTGAAGATGTTCCGCTTGATGATGACCAGCTATCAAACTTCCTGATGCTTTGTCAAGAAACCATGCTCAAAGAATCTGGCATGATGGAAGATGAAGAGATGATGGAAGATGATGTTGAGGTCAAAGTCATCAAAGTCCACGATGGCGACATCCATGGCATGATGGACAAGGTGCTTAAAGGGCACAGTTACTAATGGCAGAAAAATTGACGAAAAAACAGAAGATTGCCAAGCTCAAAAAACAGAAGCCATCTCTCTATCGCAACATCAACCTCAAGAAACTTGGTGCAGGCAAGACTAAAAAGAAGCGCAAGGTTGGCTCCAAAGGTGCCCCGGCAAAAGGTGCTTTTAAACGTGCAGCAAAAACGGCGAAAAAGAAATGAATAAATCTGTTCCAGCTCCCAAAGGTTTTCACTGGATGAAGTCTGGCAAAGGTCACAAGTTAATGAAGAACCCAGCTGGTGGTTACAAACCACACAAAGGTGCAAGTCTTAAGGCATCATTTCCTGTCCAGCAGGTTCATAAAAAATAATGGCAACTTACAAAGGCAAAAAAGTTTCTCTGAATAAACCTCGCCGCATAAGCAAAGGCGAGACCAGCTATGGCAAAAAGAAATCTGTTGTTTATGTAATGGATGGCAGTAAAGTTAAACGTGTTACTTTTGGTGATCCAAACATGCGCATCAAGAAGAATCAAAAGGGTCGCAGAAGCAATTTTAGATCCCGTCACAATTGTGACAATCCCGGACCAAAAACAAAAGCACGTTATTGGTCTTGCAAAGCCTGGTAAGGAGTCGGCTATGAACTATAGCAAAAAGCGAGCAGAGAACAAAAAGACTTTGAAGAAGAAAAAAGTCATGAAGAAGAAGCCAATTCGCAAAGGCATGCGTAAATATTAATGCCTGTTCGCAAGGTCAAAGGCGGCTACAAATGGGGCAAGTCTGGCAAGGTCTACAAGACCAAGGCAGCAGCCGAGCGTCAGGCTCGCGCCATATACGCCTCCGGCTATAAAGGGAAAAGGAAAAATGGCCGGAAAGGGTAAAGCTGGGAAGTTTCTTGAGGGCCAAGCACGTGGGGCTTTGGATAACTTGATTGATGCCTCTGATCTATTTAAAGCAAAAGCTGAGGCTGATGCAAAAATGTCTACTCCAACTAAATTAGACGATAGAGAATTGTCAAAATTCATGGGGGCGAGTGACGAGTATTTAGATGCAAGAGACCAAGGAGTTCGTTTCCAGGAGAAGCCAAGCTACTGGGATGATATTGATAAAAGCATTTCTTCTTCTCAATTGAATGATCTGCAAAATGTTCTCGGGAAAAAATTGAACACCTATAACATTAGTTCAGTTCTTGAAAATCCAAATCTTCCATTATCAAATTTAATCCGTGATAATTTAAAAGAAGAAGACCAGATTAGGGGTGCTTCTTTTATAGTTTTTGATCCAGAGAACAAATCTCGTTATCTTGCAAATACAAGCGGAGCAAATTCATACATACGTATGTGGACTGGAATTGATTATGATTAAGCAAATTGGACAAGACTGATGACCTTGTTGAAGTTACGCCATCTACGCATCTGGCTATAAAGGGAAAAGGAAAAATGGCAGGAAAAGGTAAATTTGGAAAATTTGTAGAGGATCAAGCTCGCGGTGCTCTTGATTCTCTTTCTGATACTGTTTCAAATGTCTTGCCAGATAATATCTTTGATCTTCCGAGCTTTAAAGAGGCAACCAGAGCTTTCAAAAGATCTGTGATGGGAGATGAAGAGGGTCTTTCTGTTGCAGAAAAGTTAGAAATTCCAGACACTGAAGTTGATGCCGAAGATCTTTTTGTGTATGGTTTTGAGAATGAAAAAGAAATATTCAGATCAAATCGAGATCCTTTTGATGATTGGGCAGCTGGCAAAATTGATTTGCAAGATTTTCAAGCAACAAAACCTCCAACGAGTGAACAAGTGAAATATGGAGTTGAAGGGGAGCCTGTTTATCCTTTGTCTCACGCATTTCCGACTATACCACCAACCTCAGGCACTGAGTTTTTAGGTGGTGCGAATTATCCTCTTGATCCTAGGTCTTATGTTCTTAGGGATCTTGAAATGAATTATGGTTTGTCAAAACCAGAGATAATAGATTATCTTAAAAAGAATGATTTGATTGAAGATTCTGATCCGCAAGAATTCGATTTTGGTGAACAGCAAATTAAGGCATTAAAAGAAGCATTTCGTTCTGGTGATCCAAACAACCCAATCGTTAAAAATATTCGTGGTGCTCTTGCCGATCTTTCAGATGAAGATGACCTTGTTGAAGTTACGCCAGATATGATTTATGGGAAACCAAACTAGTGGCCCGAGCTAAAATCAAAAAAGTCGCTGCTGCAGAGATTCGTGCTGCCAAGAAGTTCCTTGAGCGTCGTGGTTTGAAAACCAAAGATCTTTCGCCGCGCAAGTTTGCTCAAGCAGCCAAGGAGCTTGATGAGTCGTTCAATGACACATTGAATATCCTCGCGCAAGAAATACAAGGTGGACAAGGCTGATGGCTGGCAAAGGTAAAATTGGGCGCAGCATTGAAGAGGCAATAGCGGATCTTCCGGATGTCGCTCGTAGATGGCTCAATTCTTTAAGTGACGAAAAACTTTCCGCATCCTCTGGTGAAGTTAAGCCCTCTGAGTGGCCGGAGTTTATTGACAAGCTCAAAAATGTTTACACTGAAGCGCCATTTGCGTTTTCCCAATACGAGCCAAATGTCTTGAAAGAGGCGATTGCTGAATCCGCAGATGGCCTTTCTGACATTGCTCTGATAAGTCCTAAAGATTTCCGTATGCTTGCTGCAAGAAATATTGAACAGTGGATGGAGGGTGGTAAATATTATTCACCAGATGATCCTATCACTCAAGACATTTTCAGCAAAATAAATAAATATGCTGATATGTATGAAGATGGAATTCCATTTGATGATATTCCTCGTCTTGAAGTTGACCAGCCATTTGAAGGTGTTGCTCAAGTTGTTGGTCATAATGGTCGGCACAGAGTTCTCGGTCAAGAAAAGCTCGGGACAGAAACAGCTTTAATAAAAATTTTAAGACGAAAAGATTATGATCTTAAAGGCTCCGATGATGTTTTGCATACAGAGATGAGTCACCACCAGCCAGCCGCTGAAGGTGGTGGTCAATCTTACAAGCCTTCAGCTGATGTTTTGAAGTTTTTAAGCCTTGGTGGTGGAGTTGGTGCGCTTGGAAATTTAGTTGACGATCGATGATTGCTGGATCAAAAAACTTTCTTAAGAGGAACACTCTTTAATGGCTGGCAAACGCAATATAATTGAAGGTGCCTTGGGTGCTTTGACAGATGCACTGCCAGAAGGAATATTTTCCCCGGTTTCTGATGCTGTTGGAGGGCTCTCCCAGCAGAAAGGCACAGGAGATCAGATGCTCAACATGATCTCAAAATCTCCTGGCATTAGAGAGGCCGAGCTTAAAGAAACAGGACTGGGTCAATATTTATCCGGGCAAGAAAGTGTAACAAAAGCTGAGATAGAAGATTTTTTGTCTACAAGCCGGACACCAATTGAAGAGCGTGTTTTCGAAGTTTCCCCCGGCGTATATCCTTCTAGCGAAGAAGGACTTTTTGAACTTATTGGAGATGCCACTTCTAATGAAAATCTTTGGAACAAAGTTGTTGGAGACAGAGGACCTAAGTGGTCAGAATTTGCGTCGGTGAGAAATATCCCGCAAGAATCAGATGACGCTTATATGGCAAGAATGGATTGGCTTTCGGAAAATAATGCCTATTTGGCAGATGATTATATAAGATCAGCAAAAAATTCAGGTCCAAGACACGACGATCCGTTGTATTCCTTAACTCCTGTTGATGGAGAGAGAAAAGGTTATAAGGAAATTATTTTCAAGACCCCTGTAGAAACAGAGGCTTTCCCAATAACAAAAAGAGACATAGAGCGCGGTTTTTATGCTGATGATTTTGGAAGAACAACATCAGTCAAGCCTTCGGATATAGGAGGAACCAAAGAGCTTTATGCAAAAGACACATATTTTTCTGATCACTGGGAAGATCCAAATGTTTTTGCCCATGCCAGATTTTCCAATCACACTTTGAAAGATGGCGACAACACAGTTTTCATAGACGAAATTCAAAGTGACTTGCACCAAGCAGCTGCCCAAGCAAGAGAAAGTCGAGCACGCTATATTTCAGAGGAAAACAACATAAGCATAGAAGAAGCAAGAAAAATGCTACCAGAAGATGCTGGGTATGAAGAAACTATGGAAAGAGCTCTGCCAGACCTGCCATTGAAGAAAAACTGGCATGAGCTTGCATTTCGCCGTGTTGTTCAAGAAGCTGTTGAGCAGGGCAAAGACTCTGTTTCTTGGACTCCAGCTGACATGCAACTTGAAAGATATCCCTCTGTAGCAGGTAAAATAGAAGACGGCATGAGAGCCTTTTACGATAATAAATTAGTTAATTACGCCAAGAAATTTGGCAAGAAATTTGGCGCAAAAGTAGGAAAAAAAGAAGTAGAGCACGAATTCAGCAGACCACAACGTTGGATCAGAGAATCAGTGCCTTCGACGGCTTCAATTCCAAGAACATCTGAAGTTTGGAACATGCCAATAACAGAAAAAATGCGCAAGAGCATTCTTGAAAAAGGGATACCACTCTACACAACAGGAGCTGTTTCTGTTGGAGCTCTTGAAAATCTGGTGGATGATGAATAGAGCAAGTTTCGGTAAACTTTTACAACCAGCCAACAATAGGAGTAAATCATGGCTAAAAAACCAAAAGAAAAAAGTGAAGAAAAGAAAGAAGCAGAGCCCTCGCTCGAAGAGCGCATCGAAAAAATAGAAAAGTTCTTGGTTCACACATCGAGCTTTTCTCGTGGCTGATGTACAAGATGACCCTAAAGACGTCATTGTCAATGTAACTGGCGTTTCAATTTCAACAGACGCTGGGATAAATAACAATGACAGTGAAAGAGATCCTGCAGAGGATCACAATGGAGCTTCAGTTGAGGAAAGTTCAACTGGCGACTGATATGGTTGAAGGTCAGATCTCTGACTTTAATCATTATCAAAAGATCGTTGGCATGGCAGAAGGCTTGATGCAAGCAGATGCCATAGTCAATGGAATTATTGAACAAATAGAGAAAGAGGATGAATAAACATGGCCCATCCCCATGCTCCCCAGCCACTAGGCTGGAAAGTTCTGGTTAAACCATTCGAGGCACCAGAAAGAACTGAGGGGGGAATTTTTCTCCCTTCTCAATCTCAAGACGCAGAAGAATACCTGACATCTCACGGCCACATAATTTCTATGGGAGAGTTAGCCTATAGAGAAAGAGAGAGTGGTGCAAAATGGAAAGGTCATTGGCCAGTCATAGATGACCATGTCACTTATGGCAAATACGCTGGCCAAAAAATTGTTGTTGATGGAGAAAAATTCCTGATCCTCAATGATGATGAAATAACATCAATCCTTCCTAATGGCTGCGAGGTAAATAATCATGTCTGAAGAAGAGATCAAAAAAGTTGAAATGGAAGACGCAAGAAAAATGCTAGAGGAAATTGCAAACGCACCTCTAGAAATCGAGATTGTTGATGAGCAACCTGATGAGCAACCTGAACCTGAAAAAATTCAACAGGCAGTTGAAGAAGAGTCTGATGATAAAGAATTCAGCAAAAGAGTTCAAAAAAGAATCAGCACGCTTGTTCAACAGCGTCGACAAGCTGAGGCCGAGGCTGAACAGTCGCGTGAACAACTTAACTCGATGAAGTCAAGGCTTTCAAGGCTTGAGCAAGGATCAAGCCAGCAAGCTGCAAATGCCTTCAATGAGCGTTACAACCAAGCCCGAAGTCTTCTGCAAAATGCCATCGAAGAAGGCGACACAAATGCTCAGGTGAATTATCAGGAGCAGCTCGCTGATATGCGTGCGGCAATGCGTGTTCAAGAGATGCAGCGCCAGCAGCAAGTCCAGCAACAAATTTCGCCAACAGTTGGTCGTGCCGCGCAAGTTCAATCAGAACCAACTCCTGAAAAGGCAATTGACTGGTGGCAAAAGAATCGCTGGTTCAATTCATCTGGATTTGAAAGAGAAACAGCGGCAGCCAGATCAGTTGATGTCCAGCTTGAAATAGAAGGATTTGACAAAGAATCTTCAGAATACTACGAAGCTCTTAACAATCGTTTAAGAAAAATGTTTCCAGAACTGATTGCAGAGGGTAATGTAAGAGAGAAATCTGCACCTAGGACAAAAAGCAGGTCACCAGTTGCACCAACTGCGGGTGGTCCTAGTCGTAGAGGAGGTCGTGTTAAGATGACGAAGGATCAACTCTCTATGGCTCGTGAGCTCGGAATAACCGATGAGAAAGGTTTGAAGGCTTATGAATCTGAGTTGAACGCATTGCAACAGGAGAATAACAATGGTTGAAAAGCGTAACATTCGTGCATCTGAATCACGACCCAACACTCGCGGGAAAGAAGCTCGCGCTAAGACACCTTGGAAACCTGCCTCTTTGCTTGATGCCCCTCCGGCTCGACCAGGAATGGTGCAAAGATGGGTTGCCACCTCGATTCTGGGGAAAGAGACACCCGACAATGTCTATAAACGGCAGCGTGAAGGGTGGATTCCGCGACCAGCGGATACTGTGGGTGATTTTCCAATACCGACAATCAACCATGGTCAGTGGTCAGGATGCATCGGCATCGAAGGTATGATTCTTTGTGAAATGCCAGAAGATACTCATCATGAGATGAAAGATTATTACGCTGGCAAATCTGAAGAATTGAACGAAACCATCGCATACGATCTCCGGAATGCTGAGAGAGCAGGAGGGATACCGATCCATCAGGATCGTAGTTCTAGCGTGAGCCGTGGCAGTGGTGTTTCTGTCATGGATGATTAAAACTTTAAACCCAAGAGGTTAGATAAATGGCAAATGTAGACGCAGCCTTCGGCTTCGTTCCTGTACGTCATCTCTCTGGCTCCGGATCTTGTAGGACCAACAAGTACACCATTGCGAGTGGCTTGGCGGAAAACATTTTCAATGGTGACTTGTGCATCATTGATGCAAACGGCCAAATTACGCCTCACACTGCTACTGAGGTTAATAACATTGGTGTGTTTGGTGGTGTTTCCTACACAGACTCCACAGGAGCTTATATTTATAAAGAGTTTTGGGCTTCAGGTACGACTGGCACAGACATAGTAGCTTACATCTATGATGATCCTTTCGTTATCTATAAAGTTCAGTCTGCGGGAACCCCCGCCCAGACGAACATCGGCAACTGTGCTGATGTTGTTGCTGGTGCAGGCTCCACAACGACTGGCCAATCTGGCTTCGAAGCATCTGGCACAATGAGCAATGGCGCGGCAACGTGCAAAATCATGGCTCTTTGGGACGCTCCAGAAAATGCTTTCGGAGCCAATGCTGTCTTGGAGGTTCTTATTAATGAGCACCTCTATAAAGACAGCGCAGGCATTTAGGAGGGTTTAGAAAATGGCAATGCATAGAGCACAATTTGCTAAAATGCTCGAGCCAGGACTGAACACTCTGTTTGGCCTGGAATATGATCAATACCCGGAAGAGTACAAGGCTGTTTTCGCGGCAAACACTTCCAGCAAAGCATATGAAGAAGATGTTCTGCTAGAAGGCTTCGGAAATGCCCCTGTAAAGACGGAAGGTGCGGCAGTCAGCTATGATGCAGCCACCCAGCAATGGACGGCTCGTTATCAGCATGAAACGGTTGCTCTTGCCTTCTCAATTACAGAGGAAGCTGAGGAAGATGGCCAATATGGCTCTCTTGCTGCGCGTTATACGAAAGCATTGGCTCGCTCGATGGCCTCCACCAAGGAGATCAAAGCAGCTAATATTTTCAATAACGCAACGTCGGGTGATTTCACTGGTGGTGATAGTGTTGCGCTTTTGAGTGCTTCGCATCCAACCCGTAATGGCAACCAGTCGAATACTCTTGCGACTGCTGCTGATCTCTCGGAGACTTCTCTCGAGTCGATTCTGATTAACATTGCTGATATGAAAGATGATCGTGGACTGCGCATTGCTGCGCAAGGTGTTCGCCTTATCATTCCTACGGCTTATGTTTTCACTGCCGAGAGGCTTCTCGAGTCTCAGCTTCGTACCGGGACTGCCGACAATGACATTAACGCGATCCGCTCTGGCGGCTATCTGCCCCAAGGCTATCACGTTATGCGTCGGATTTCTGACTCGGATCGTTGGTTCGTTCAAACGGATGTTCCGGATGGACTCAAAATGTTCCAGCGTTCTCCGATGAAGAAGGGCATGGAAGGTGACTTCGAAACTGGCAATGTCCGCTATAAAGTTCGCGAGCGTTATTCGTTCGGTTGGACTGATTGGCGTGGCGTTTTCGGCTCCGAAGGTGCTTAAAGAGATAGGGG
>TARA_R110002051_G_scaffold278473_1_pt1 | contig 20696 bp, 19 predicted proteins | sample TARA_R110002051 | Tara Oceans TARA_R110002051 (sample SAMEA4397023) | marine metagenome | biome: Polar Biome; feature: [MES] marine water layer (ENVO:01000295) within the mesopelagic zone...; material: water (ENVO:00002006), including particulate matter (ENVO:01000060) such...
CTTCTCAGCGACAATCAACATGCTGAGAAATGCCGCCGTGTCGCACGGCGAATGTCCTTGACCACCTGTTCGGCGGGCTTTTTGGCTTTCGAGGGTTTTGATCTCATCTTCGTTCCTTCGTCACTCCGACGAGACCAAAACCCTCCTTACATCACAAGCTCAAATCTGTGCCATTGGTGCTGACGGGAAACAACGGTGTTCGGCGTCAAGCGTACCTTGATCGCTCCCTGCGAGCAGATGCATGAGGGTCTGGCCAAGTGGCGGTCGTCGTTCGATTTCGTCTTTGTTCGGGAAAGCACCGATGCCCAACGTTAAGTTGTGTATAGATTGCGTCCTCAATGTTGCCGTAGATGTTCACGTTCCATGGGAGCGGGCGTCAGGAGGGCCAGTGGTGTAGACCACACCACTGGCACGCATCTATTTCATTGAACGCGAAAAAGCTTCTGCGCGTTCTTGTAGCAGATCTTTTCCATGTCTTCCTGCGGCAGATCGAGTGAGTTGAGCACCGCGATTGTGTCACGGATATAACCGGGGCCCTTTTCGGGATCAAAAGGGCTGTCCGACGCAAACAGCACCCTGTCGACCCCGTAAAATTCCAATCCGCAGACTGTTGCCGGGCGCGAACCGAAGACAGCCGTATCGGCATAGAAATCCTTGAAATAATCAAAGGGCCGCTTTTTGAGATCTTTGAGGACGTGGCTGAGGTCCTCAGTGGAGGTGCGTTTGCCCAACTGGTCCTGACCTGGCCCGACGCGCCCCTCGAAGTAGGGAACCATCGCCCCAAGGTGATGGGCGAGCAGCTTGAGGTTAGGCAGCTTATCCATCATGCCCGAAAGCACGATGCGAGCCATCGCGGCGCTCGTTTCGTAGGGCCAGCCAAAAGTCCACCAGATCTCGTAGCGCGACTTGTCCTCGGTCGCGTAATCAGGCATCTCCTCGCCGCGCGAGGGGTGCAGAAAGACCGGGCGATCAAATTTGGCAGCGGTCTCGAAGATGGGAAAGAACCGATCATCGTCGAGCGGTGCGCCGTTGACGTTAGTGTGGATCTGAACCCCCACTGCACCATCCTCCGCGGAAAACACCCGTTCGAGTTCCCGGACAGCAGCATCGGGGTTGTTCATAGGCAGCGCAGCAAGATAGCCGGGGAAATGCTCGGGATACTTACTCACCAGCTCGGCAAACCCCTCATTGCCCAGCCGTGCCAGTTCCGGCGTTTGCTCCGGTGACCCCATTTGCTCGACAGGCGGCATCCCCAAACTCAGTATTTGGCGGTAATTCTCGAAGGGCTTTATAACCTTGAACCGCTCTTCAAGGTCATGAATGCACGGGATACCCTGCATCCGTTTGCCAATGTTCTTTCCCGCCCCTTCAAAAGTCTGGATTTTTTCCCACAGCGGCTTGGGAAAGAAATGATTGAAGGCATCGATATACTGCATTTTGAACTCGCTTCTTGAATGGGATGCGCACCCGCACAATCAATCGCAGTGGAGCGCAAGGATGAGGACATTGGGCTTTAAGTTTTGCGACCAGCGCTAATGCGCACGTCAACCAGCGCCTGGCGCCCGTTGCGTAGGGCCGCCATGGCACGTTCGAGAGCGGGGAGGAGTGCATCAACCCTATCGACTCTTTCGCCGTGCCCGCCCGCCACGTCCATCATGCGGGCATAGTCAAAATCGACGGCAAAATCCGTGAGCGGCTCCTTTGCCGCTGCCTTGGAATGACCGTTGGGGTACATGCCGTGGGTTGACCGTCTCACCGCATTCCAAGCGCAGTTGTTGTAAATGACGGTCAGCAGGGGGATGGACTGCGCAGCCGCCGCGTGATGGGCAGCGAGCGGTGTGTTGAACATGTATGACCCATCCCCGACCGTAACGATGACCGGCTCTCGGTCCATGGCCAGCGAAGCGCCAAGCGCAGCACCCATGCTCCAGCCCAATCCACCTGAAGCACCTGAGAAGAAAAACGTGCCCGCTCGATCGAGTGCGAAATCATCAAGCAGGGCCGGAGATTCTTTGAAAACGGGCACGCCTGCGCAGACCTTCGCGATGGCAAGCGTGACATCGCGCGGCGTCGGCATCGCAGCCTCATCCTCGCTCGTGGCTGACGCACTCTTTTGCGATTTCAGTGCCAGCAGACGATCACGTCGGGGGCCGACCTGCTTGTCATCCTGGATCCGGTCAAGCAGAGCATTGAAAATTTGTGCTGGAGACCCCGCAAGCGTCGCATCGGCCCGAAAGCTCCGCATTGGAAGATCGCGAAACAACGGATCCTCGCCGATCTGAATGACTTTGCAACCCGATGACGGGTGAACCTGATCAGGTATCCAAGGGGCGATCGTTTCCGAGACGATGACCAGGTCGGCATCGGGCAGAAAATGGCTCAGATCGGGCCCCATGTTCATGGGGTGATCGTGGGAGATCTCCATGAAACGCGGGTTGTAAGGGACAACGGGAATGGCCAAAGCTAAAGCGAAGGCTTCAAGCGCCTCGAGCCCTTCTTGGGTTCGACCAGTGGCCGAGGTCACCAGAACCGGACGTTTCGCAGTTTCAAGCCACCCGGCCACTTCCTCGAGCGCTGTTGCCGGCGGAAGTCCTGGTCGCGCAGGGTGAATTGTGCTGGCTCCATCAAACTCGATCGACTCGATATTTGTGGCCAGAACTTCGCGGGGCAGCGTGAGATAGACAGGACCCGCCGGGCTCGAACCAGCCATGGCCAGCGCGCGATCGACCACGGCCTCTAATTGGCGGGAATCGCGCAATTCATAGTCCCAGCGCACCATTTCACGCACAATTGCGGCCTGGTCGAACATTTCCTGTGGCCAGTGGATGAAGCCCGAACGCGCACCGGGCGCACCGGACTCCAAAATGGGTGTGCGCCCGGCCGTAAACAGCATCGGCACCTGCATCCGGTTGGCGTTCATTAGACCACACATCGCATTGGCGGTGCCTACATTGACATGCACCATCACGGCCTGAGGCTTACCACTCACTAACGCATGCCCCATGGCCATAGCGACGGCTACGTTTTCGTGTGGAACCAGAACCGGTATCGGCATGGCCTCAGCCGCGTCTTCGGCGGAGGCGAAAGCCTCGATGATTGGAGCGAAATCGGTTCCAGCATTGGCGAAAAGATAATCGATACCGCGGAGCTTGAGCAGTCGCAGATAGGCCTCTGCGACCGTAACGTTCTCGAGCCTCAAATCCATATCAGGCATCCCGCCGAACCGCGGAGACCTGCCCGATTGGGAAGGCGGCAAGGCCCAGCCCGAGGACCGCCAGCGCGGCGCCGAGTAGTTCTATCTCGATGCCCGGCATGATGAGGAGCGCTCCGCCCACCGCAACCAATATACGCGAGGGCGCCCCGAGCATGGTGAAAGCGAACCCACGCAACCCTGCAGCGACGAGAACCGATCCCGCCAGCGCGGTCAGTCCGGCGTGAACGATGGCCGGCCATTCTCCTTGCAACAGCAAGGCCGGGTTAAGGGCGAACGCAAGGGGCACCAGAAACGCTGCTATGCCCAGACGCACAGCCTGCCAACCGCTTTCCCAAATGCGTGCCCCAGCGATGGGTGCAGTCACGAAGATGGCGATGCAGGTGGGCGGAGTGAAGAATGATGCCAGCCCCCAATAGATGACATAGAAATGCGCGGCGATGTCGGGCACACCCATCCGGATCAAAGCCGGCGCCATCAGCGTGGCAAGGGTCACATAGGCCGGGGTTGCGTCCAGACCCATACCCACGATCAGGCTCACAACGCCGACCAGCAGCAAGGTAATGATCAGATTACCGCCGCCCAGATCGACGATGAATCGCGAGACATTTATGCCCACACCCGAAAGCTCGAGCGCACCGATCATGATGCCCACCGCTGCGGTGATGGCAACGATCACCAGCCAGCGCATCACCGCATCGCGCAAGGCAAGCACGATCGGCATGGGCAAGAGCCAGTACGAGCGGTCGCGGGACAAGAAGCTACAGGCAAAGACCACGAGCGATGCATAAATGCCCGCCATCCCCGGAGGCATCTGCTGGACAATGAGAAACCACACCAGTGCAATGATGGGCAGCGCATAGTACCAGCCGCCTTTGAGCGTCTCCCAAAACCGCGGCAGGTCGGCGCGCGGGATGGCCTTGATGCCGTTGCGGCGGGCCTCAAAATGCACTGAGAGAAAAACGATAAGGAAGTAAAGGAGTGCCGGCAGCAGTGCTGCGGCAACCACCTCGACGTAAGGACGCCCGATCCATTCGGCCATCAGGAAGGCAATGGCCCCCATGACCGGAGGAAGGATCATGCCACCAGTAGAGGCCACCGCCTCCACTGCCGCCGCAAAACTCGGCTTATAGCCAACTTTTTTCATCATCGGGATTGTAAAGACCCCGGTTGTCGCCGAGTTGGCCGACGGCGAGCCCGAAATCGAGCCGAACATGGACGAGGCAAGCACTGCGGCCTTGGCGGGTCCGCCACGCGACCAGCCCGTCAGGCACAGCGCAAGGTCCATGAACCAGCGGCTCGCACCAGCGCGCTCCATGAGCGCTCCAAAGATCAGGAAAACAATGACGATATTGACGGCAATGCCGAGCGGAATACCAAATATTCCCGCATTGGACACATAGGACGAGTAGAGCAGGCGTTCGAGTGAATACCCCTGCCCGTACAGCACCCCTGGCAACCAGCGCTGAAACATGGCGATGGCGACAAAACTCAAGATGATGATCGGCAGGACGATGCCCGTCTTGCGCCGCACGGCCTCAAGAACAGGAATGGCCACACAAAGCGCCATGATCATGCCGAACGTGTCGAGGGTGCCATAGAACCCGTAGTCGAGCACGGCATCGTTGAAAAAGACCACGAACCCACAGCCAATGGCCAGCGCCACCCAAAGAAGGGCGTCGTGCCATTTCAGCCCAAAGCGCCCCACCTCGGCATCGTCGGCATCGGGCGCGTGATTGCGCGTCGCTGTGAGAAAGATCAGAAGCACCGCCAGGGTCAGGCTGACCGCGCGCACTGACGCTTGCGGGATGAACAGTCCAAAAAAAGTCGGGATCTGCGCAATCATCACCAAGTGCCAGACGGCGGTGATGGTCGTGAGCGCCAAGATGACGTTTTGGGGAATTTTTGCGCGATCGGCCAGCGACATGACGTGTGATCCTTCGAGGGAAAACAAAGGGCGACCGCCCGCTTAAGGGCGGCCGCTGGTACGTTAGCGTGCGAGCAGCTCATCCTGAAGAGCCGCCAGCTCCGCGTTCCAGTGTCCAGTCTCCTCAAGGTAGCGGATGACACCGGGATGGAAGGGGACCGCAGGGGATTGCAGCAGGTTCTCGATGGTCCAGCTGCGCGCCGTGGCGTGATAGGAAATGAATTCCTCATTGTTCTCGAACAATGCTTTGGCCACCGCATAGGCAGTGTCATCGTCAAGATCAGCGTGCGCGATCAAGTAGGTGTTGAGCGAGGTCAGCGGAATCATTTCAGGCTGGTTCGAGAAATCGTCCGCGGGCTGATCGACGCCATAAAAAGCGTTGGGCAGCAGCTCGAGAATGGCGTCACGATCCTCGACCGAAACCTTGAGGAACTCCATCGCTCCATCGCTTATCGGCTCCTCGATCTGACCGGCTCGCGGGCTGAAGGGCAGGACCACAGCGTCCACAGCCCCAGTGCGCATCGCCTCGATCGCCTCGTTGGTCTCATTGGTCTCAACGATGTTGATCGTTGAGGCATCGAGTCCGAAATGCTCAATGACGGCGTCGAGCAGGATACGCAGCTCAGGCAGAGCCCGGCGATCGCCGACGATGGTGCGGCCTTCGAGATCCTGGGCGCTCTCGATACCGGAGCCCGGACGCGTGAAAATCCAGCGATAGCTGGGCTGGCCTTGCAAGACCAGCCTGACCTCGACGGGCTGGGGAAAGCCGTACATGGCGTTGTAGCCTGAGAACGACGAGAACGAGTTTGAAACAGCCAGGTCGATATTACCCTGGTTCAGCCCGTTGACGTTAGCCGCCGAGCCGCCGACCGGCTCCACCGTCGTGTTGATGCTGGCGTAGTCCCGGATGATCTCGCCCGCGCCGATAGCAAGCGTGTAAAACACCGAGCCAACGCTCGAGGTCCCGATGCGGACCGACTGCATTTGTCCTAAAGCGGCCCCGGGCAGGCTGGCAATGGCTGTGGTTGCGCCAAGCATGGCCAACATGTGGCGGCGATTAATAGTGATTGTCATAGAGGTCTCCTCCCTATGGATCCGATTGTTATACTTCTCGAAGCGCGCGGATCCCGATCAGCGCCCCGACGGCCTTCAAGTAAACAGATCGGGCCATTTCTCCCGGACCTTCTGTCGTAGGTCCGGACTCGCCTCGGCGGTGATCGGAAAATCGGCCAGCCGGCCAAAGGGCTTGCACGCGTTGATGACGGCGCGGTTGGATTGCCACGGTGCCTTGGGCACCATAGGGTCGAGTGGGGTCGACCACGCGTTGCGGATGAAATCAATATCCTCGACCGGATCACACCGCGTCGACATGGCCCATATCACGTCATTGATCTCGACCGGATTGATGTCATGGTCCACGACCACCGTCCAGCGACCCGCGTAGTTTCCAGCCCGACAATTGGCGGCAAGCATTCCTGCCTGAATGGCGTGACCCGGATAGTTTTGCTTGATCGCAATCACGTTAAACAGGCGCCCAGCACCCGCTTCGTGACACCATACGCCCGTGACACCAGCCAATCCGGCTTTCTCGACCTCGTCCCAGATCATCGCCGACTTGATCGCTGATCGCGCGAAGGTGAAATTTTCCGGAGGGCGCGAAGGAACGGCCAGTGTCAGAATGGGGTCGTTGCGGTGATAGATACGCTCGATCCGAACCACCGGCTGCATCGAGGCCTCCGATGCGTAATAGCCCATGAACTCGCCGAAAGGGCCTTCGAGCTGCTCATCTCCAGGATGAATCCAGCCTTCAAGGACGATCTCGGCGTTGGCCGGGATCGGCAATCCGTGAGTTTTGGAGCGGACCACCTCGAAGGGACGCCCGCGCTGACCGCCGGCATAGTCGAGTTCGGAAATGCCGCCCTGGATTTCCTGATGGCTGGCCAAGAACAGTAGCGGGTCCTGGCCACACGAGATCAGCACCGGACAGGGCTCACCCTTGGCAAAATACTTGTCGCGGATGAAACGACCGTGCTTGCCAGGGCTAATCCAGATGCCAACGGTATTGCGGTCGTGAACCGCGATCCGGTAGGTGCCAAGATTGATGTAGCCGGTTTCCGGGTCGCGCATGACGATCATGTCGTCAGTGCCGATATAGCGGTTGCCGTCCAGCTCATGGACCTTGGGAACCGGAAACTTGAACAGGTCGATATCGTCACCCTCGATGATATTTTCGAGGATCGGCCCATCTTGTACCTCGACGGGTGGGATGAGCTTGAAATCGGAATTCAGCCGATCTCGGTAGGACTGAACAAGATCCGTCTCGTCATCGGGCATCGGGAGCCCGAGAACGGTTGCAAGCCGGCGAAACGAATTGGCCGCGCCCGAGAGGATGCGAAAACCCTTGGGATAGCCCTTGATGTTATCAAAAAGGACCGCAGGGGAGCGACCAGGTGTATGCTGAGCCACCATTTCGGCGATCGCGCCAATCTCAAGATCCCAGTCGGCATCCTCGACATGGGCAATCTCACCGAGCTCTTCGAACTTTTCGATCAGATCGCGCAAATCATTGTGCCGCCACGGGTGCGTGCTATTCGTCATGTCTCCTCCTGGGGCACCTTCCGGCAGCCGGTCCTCGTCCGGCAGCCGGTAGACCAAGTCATGTCGCATGTTCGCGATAACTCCTCATCAGGCTAAGCCGAGAGGGGCAAACCACAAGAAAGAATTCGTTTCACCAGCTAATATGTTTCGGTATGCACTTTGCTTATGGCTCCCGATAAGATCGTCAAATCGACGATCTGTGGGAGGATCTGCATGGAAGCGCTCAATCATATCAACGGGCTCGACCACCCCGGAGAGCGCTGGATCGAAAGCTTCGATCCAGCAACTGGAGCTGTGATCGGTCGTTACGGCGCAGCATCGGCCGAGCTGGCCGAGCAAGCCGCCAGTGCGGCGGCCGCAGCCTTCTTTGGCACCGATTGGTCCTCCAATCCCCGTTTACGGGAATCGATCCTGCGCACCTTTGCCGACCAGCTGGAAAGCCGAAAGGAAGACCTAGTTGCCCTGCTGTCGCTCGAAAACGGCAAACTCCGACACGAAGCGCAGGGTGAACTGGCCTCGGCCATATCGGAAGCCCGCTTTTATGCCGGCCTCGCTCGCCTGCCTCAGGGCCGTAGCGGCGAGGTCACCCCCGGCGGGCTGTCCATCCTGTCGCGCGAAGCGGCCGGCGTCGCTGCAATCATTGTGCCCTGGAACGCGCCGGTAACCCTTCTGGTGCGCTCGCTCGCTCCCGCCTTGGCGGCCGGGTGCACCGTCGTGGTCAAGCCCGCCCCCCAGACCACCTTGATAAATCGTGCTGTTCTCGACGCGCTCCTCGCCGACCCAAATCTACCAAAAGGTGTGGTCAACATCGTAAGCGAGAACGAGACCGAAGTTGGCCGCGCACTGGTCAACTCACGCAACGTGCACGTCATCAGCTTTACCGGGTCATCGCGCACTGGCATGGCGATCATGGAGGCAGCCGCGCCCACCATGAAACGCCTCTCGCTCGAGCTCGGTGGCAAATCCCCGGCCATCGTCTTCCCCGATGCCGATCTTGACCGCGCAGTTCAAGAGCTCAGCTTCGGTGCTCTCTCGGTTGCGGGCCAGTTTTGTATGTGTGCAAGCCGCTTCCTCGTCCATCGCGATCTGGAACCCGTTTTACGCGAGAAGTTAGCCGAACGTTTTCTCTCCATTCGCGTTGGGCCTGCCTCATCACCTGAAAGCCAGATGGGACCGGTAATCGATAGGGCCAATCGTCAGCGACTGACCGACCTCATAAGTGCCGCAAAAGATGCCGGCGAGCTCATTGTGACCGGCCAGTCTCACGAGGGTCCGGGCAATTTCCTGACCCCGACCCTTGTGGGTATAAATGATCCGCAATCGCCCTATGTTCAGGAAGAACTGTTTGGGCCCATCATTACGTTCGAAACGTTCCAAGACGAAGAAGAAGCACTCGCGAAAGCCCACGCGACTGTTTACGGGCTCGCCGCGAGTGTGCACACACGCGACCTCGAACGGGCCCATCGGATGGCACGCCGGCTGCGATTTGGCACGGTATGGCTCAACTGCCATCGTCGCCAGTTTGCCGAGGCTGAGGTCGGAGGGTTTGGCCAAAGTGGCCTTGGCCGCCTCCACGGGGTCGAAGGTCTAGCTGACTTTCTCGAGACCAAGCACGTTTTCGTGCAACACACCCCCGAGGCGCTCTAAGTTTTTCTAATACCTCTGACGAGATGTTGGTTCTTCTCCCCAAGATGCCCGCACTCTAGCGTGCGGGAAAAGTTCGGGAGGACCTGATGAAGATTTCCATCACGGGTGAAGAAACCGCATTCACTTGCCAAGACGACACAATCTTGCGTGCAGCCCTGCGCGCAGGGTTGGGCTTTCCATACGCCTGCAACACCGGCTCGTGTGGTAATTGCCGATTTACACTCATCGAAGGCAAGGTGAACCATATTTCTCAACCACCGGCATGGTCCGAGCGCGACGAAAAGAAAGGCCGGTGGATTGGCTGCCAGGCACGACCTTCTACTGACTGCACGATCAAGGTCCGCCTCGACCCCGACTACGTGCCGATTCATAGGCCGCGTCGCATCAAGGCCAGCCTCGTTGCGTCCACCCCCATAACCCACGACATCACAGAATTTACCTTCAGACTCGATGAACCAAGCCAGGCTCTGCCAGGACAATATGCTCTGATCTATTTGCCGGGATTGGACACGCCCCGCGCATATTCCATGAGCGAGCTTGCCGAAGAAGGGTCGCTCTGGTCATTCCAGATCAAGCTTGTGCCCAATGGGAAGGGATCAGACGCTCTACGGGGCCTAAAGCCGGAACAGTCCATAGCGATCGATGGGCCCTATGGCACCGCTTATCTGCGGCCCGAAGCGCCCCGGGACATCCTGTGCCTGGCTGGCGGATCAGGGCTATCGCCTATGATTTCGATTGCACGGGCTGCTGCTGTTACCCCAACCCTTGCCAACCGTGAAGTCCACTTTGTCTATGGCGGGCGCATGGTGCGTGACATTTGTGGGGAGTCTATGCTCGAACAACTGCCCGGTTACAACGAGCGCATCCACTATCTCCCGGTGCTTTCCAACCATCCCCTTGAGGAAGCCCACACCTGGTCGGGTGCACAGGGCTTTGTTCACGAGGCCGTCGCGGAGCGCTATGGTGATCGGCTGTCCGAGTTCGAAATCTATTTCGCCGGACCACCGCCGATGGCCCAAGCCATTAAGCTCATGCTGGTCGAACATGGCGTCCCGCAGGGCCAGGTCCATTTCGACGAGTTCTACTGACGACTAGAATTCTTGCCTGGTTCTGATCGCCCTCAAAACGCGATGGGCGCATAGCGCGTAGTCGCGTTTCTGCAGGCTTGGGCGGTCCAGATTTTCTAGTCACCCATAGCCATATAAGTCTGCAATACGCGAATGACTTCGCCGCTCCCGGCGGGGATCGGAAAAGCGGTATGCAACGGTTCGCAAGCTCAGCTGGAGCTGCCAATCCATTGCAGCATTGTCGGCAAGTAGTCCTGGTCGGTAGTCATCGTCACCATATCGGCGTTTGCGCGTATCGCGTTGGCATTGGGGCCAACAAATAGCCCGCTTGTGTGGGGAAAAACGACAACGGCCGTCACAAGAACACCAATCCTGCGCGCCCAAGAATAGATTTGTCCCGCATCCTCGCCGGCTGGCTCATCAGGACGCAGGACCACCACGACAGCATTAAGGTCCGGTGCCTGGGCAGGGCGCCCTTCTAGAGTAGCAATTTCATCGAGCGCGAGTTCGGTTACAGCAACACCTTCGGCGACTGCCCCTCGCGCCAAGGCCGCCCCCCCTTCTCCGAGGCCAAGTATTCCGATGCGCCGCGGAACCGAATTGGGCTTTTGGATTCGGTGCGCGGGATTGGCGTTTGCGAGAGAGCTCAAGATTTCCATTGGACCACCGTATGATGAATGGCTCCGGACAGTCCTTTGCCGGCTACCGTTTTTGGCGCCGTATAGGCACGATTGGATAAGCAGGTATGAATGGTCCGACTGTCACCATCGGCTCCGTAGGCGTTCAGCGAGGGTGTCTCACCCTTCATCAGCATCCACCGCTCGTATCGATCACATGTCCGGTAACATATGAGGCATCATCACTCGCCAGAAACGCGATTGCTGCAGCCTGCTCTTCAGGATGCCCCTTGCGTCCCAACCCCGGAGACCCATCCATACGCATGTCGAGCATGCGCTTGTAGTATTTCTCCGTGTCTTTTGCAGGTTCGGCCTCAACGCCTGGACGCAGCGTCAGCCGCGAGGTGCGCCGATCCGGTATTTCGGTGCTGCCGGGGGCTACCGCGTTCACCCGAATGCCATACTGACCGTATTCCGCACCCAGAACCCGTGTGAGCGCCTCGACGCCCCCCTTGGACGCGGCATAAGGCGCGCGAAAGAAGCCACCCTTGGTCACGCTCGAGCTTACGTTCACGATCGAACCGCTGTTCTGCTCCACCATCACCGGAAGGACCGCACGGCAGCACCACAAAGTGGTATGGAGTGAGCGCTCCAGTTCCTGGAGAATATGGTCTTCGCTATAAAGATGGAGTGGCTGCCACCAAATGGTGCCGCCCACGACGTTGGCCATAACATCGACACGCCCGAAGCGCTCAACCGTCTTTGAGACAAGTTCGTTTGCCCCGGCGAAACTGCTCACATCGGACAGGCAGAGCATCGCCTCCACGCCGGCAGCTTCCAGCTGCTCAAGCGTTTCCCGGGCGGTTTCCTCAATCCGCTCGGCCACAACGACCTTTGCACCCTCGGCACCAAAGCGTCGAGCCGTCGCGCGCCCGATCCCCTGCCCTGCACCGGTCGCAATGCAAACCTTGCCCTCCAGTCGACGCGCTCCAGCAGCTTTCGGGTCGAGCGCAGCAGCTTCCAATGTACTCTCTGGCATTGTCCTAAGACCCATGTTCTTTCCCGTTCAACAAGCAGCCCACCGACCAAGCAGTGTGTGCCTAGATCGATGTATGGTGGATACCCGGACGGGCAGTGAGATCCTCAAGTTTTTCGTCTTGGAAAGCTTTATCGACTGGTAGAACAAACGAGGCTGAGCGCACCTTGTGACAATTGGGATCACGTCCAGCCGGCAATTCACCTTTTTCGAGGGCTTTGGCCGCCTTGCGCAGCCTCTGGCGCGCCATGATAATGGCGTTGTCGGTCGAGGTGAGGTTCTCTTTCGTGCGATCTTGAATCGGACCCATGCTTTCTTGCAGCGAAGCATCCTGCATGGCGATGCCGGGAACGCCACTATAATAGCGACCATCCTTTTGCGCCTGGCGGTCCATGCCATAGTCGTTGCGCATATTGAGCACCGGCTGGAACGTGCCGGGAATGAGGTTGGTATGAATCCCCCCGCCGGCCTTCATGGTTTCCACCTCTTCATCGCTCAATGGCCGCGTCGGGTGATAGGTAAACGTCCAGGCGAAATTGTTCTCATCATCAATGGGCACCCACGCGTGGCCATTGAGTGCATTGTCGCCATAAGGGGGCACCATGGTATACCACGGCATGATCCATTGGGTGATCCGCCAATAGTAATGGTTGTCCTCGCCATTGCGTCGCGCACCAATAAAAAGTCCACCCGAGGAGTCGACGATTTCGAACTTGGGCATGCGATCGCGCTGGTACTGGGCACCCTTGGTGCCTTGATGCAATTTATCGGTGTTGAGCTCACCCGAATGCAAGAACGAAACGTGAGCCGAGTCGATACCGCCCTCCATCGCCTGAAGGTAGTTGCTCTCCTGCCAGCGCTTCGAGATGTAGACATGCTCGGGTGGCAGGTCCATCCATTCAAATCCTGGCAATTCGGGCTGATCGGCCGGATCGCCCATATATGCCCAGATCACCCCGCCCTTTTCCTTCAGCGTATAGGACGTGAGTTTTATGCGCTTGCAAAAGCCGCTTTCTTCGGGCTCAGACGGCACCTCAAGGCATTCGCCCTTGGTATTGTATTTCCAGCCGTGATAGGGGCAGCGAATTCCGCCCTCTTCATTACGACCGAACCACAAAGATACGCCGCGATGAGCGCAAAACTCGTCGATTAGCCCCAGTTCACCGTGCGTGTCTCGAAAGGCAATCAGGCGCTCGGACAGCACCTTAACCCGAACGGGAGGGCAATCGGGCTCAGGCAACTCTCCAGACAACATCAACGGTATCCAATACCGGCGCATCACTTCGCCCATCGGCGTATCAGGCCCGGTGCGGGTCAACAGTTCGTTTTGTGCCTGGCTCGCCATGGCCAACCTCCCTATGTGAAATCGTAGCGATTATTTGCTTGCCGTTGTCGTCATCTTGTTGGCGCAGGCAATTGCGGGCTGATCAGGATCGATCGTCACCTTGCCGTCGGCAATTTCGACAGCATACGTCCTCACCGGTACCATGCAGGGCGGAATGACCGCCTCTCCGGTGCGAATATCAAAGCCACCCTGGTGGAAGTCACACTCGATGACATAGCCGTCAAGGTCACCCTCGGAAAGCGAGCCGGGCCCGTGGGTGCACTGGTCGTCGATGACATAGATTGTCTCGTCCACCTTAAAGACGGCAAGCTCGCGGTCGTTAAAATCCACCTTGAGCGGTTCGTCCGGCGTCACATCCTCGACATTACAAATCGGATGGTAGCCCATCTCTTAGCTCTCCACTGACCAATCCTCCGCACCGTCTAAACCCGCTTGGCGCGACAGGTACGGTTCTCGCTAGCTCAAGCAGTAGCCTTTGAGCGTAGCGGCCAGCAAATACCGTCTGCTATCGCTTGCTATGAGTTTTCCTTATGTCTTAGTGTGAGATTTGTTGCCTGTGGCAGCACCCATTCAATGCTAGTCATGCAGGTGAGCCTGGGAGCCAACCTGCGCCGATCCACGCCGCTACGCGTACGATTGATGATGCGCGGGCGCCAACACCATGAAGTGTCATGACAGCTAGTTCGCTCCGACAGATCCGCTATTTTGTTGCTGTGGCCCGCACGGGCAGCTTCACAGCCGCTGCCGATGAACTGCACGTGTCCCAGCCTGCCGTTGGGCTGCAGGTGAAGTTTCTAGAAGATCGCCTCGGCGTCCCTTTATTCGCGCGTCACTCGCGCGGAGTGGAAATCACCAGCGCTGGACAGACCTATCTCAAACATGCCGAGGTCATGCTGCGCGAACTTGAGGAAGCTGAACTGGCCATGGCCAGCTTTCGCGGCAGTCAGTCCATTTCGCTTCGATTGGGGATCACACCCACTATTGGACGCACGATCCTGGCCCATATGATGCACCGTGCGGCTCAACCCGATATAGCGATGCGGGTCGACTGCGAAGAAGGGGTCTCTGACAAGCTCATAACCATGGTGCGCGCCGGCGATCTCGATTGCGCTTTTTGCTATGACCCCATCCCAGAGCAGATGCTTTCGATCACCCCGCTCTACACGGAAGATCTTTGCTTGGTTGGACCGGCCCATGCGGTAGGCAACGAAGAACCGATCCAGTTCACCGACTTGACGCATCTGCCCTTGGTGCTCAGCCCACGTCCCAACCTTTTGCGCGAGATGATCGAAGCCAGGGCCAGAGAGCACGAGGCAACAATTGCGCCTGTCGTCGAGCTCGAACTGATAGGGCTCAAACGCGAATTTCTCATTCACTACGGCTATTGCACGGTCGCACCCTATGGTCTGTTTCTCAGTGACATCCAGACCGGACAGATCGCCTGCCGCCGCATTGTCAATCCGACCGTATCGCGCACCATGTGCCTGGCGCTGAGCCGAAAGATGCCGGCTGTCTCGGTGAGCCGTCTGTTCGAAATGGTCAAACCACTTATCGCCGAGCATGTCGCGCTCGGCGATTATCATTGGCGTCAACCAGACGCCACAAGCACCCCAGAGCAATCGGCCTGACCTCCTTGATAGGTCCGGTCTTGCGCGTGCTTGCCCACACATAACCGGGCCGCTTGGTCCCAGAAAAAACGGCCCCGTGTCAGACTCGCGGGCTTTGAGGAGGACAAAATGATGAGTGCTCAGCCGGGCATAGATGCCAATGTCTTGGTGATCGGTGGCGGACCGGTCGGTATGGGGTTGGCCATCGAGTTGGGCCAACGCGGGGTGGATGTCCTCGTGGTGGAAAAATATCACCAACCCCAGCAAGTTCCCAAAGGCCAAAATCTCACGCAGCGGACCATGGAACACTTCCATTTCTGGGGGATCGAAGACGAACTGCGTGCCGCCCGGACGATCCCGCCCGAATATGGCATCGGCGGGCTGACGGCATATGGCACGCTTCTGGGAGACCACCATTACGACTGGCTTCAGCGCGAACTGGTGCGCCCGTATTATTTCACCGACAATGAGCGACTTCCTCAATATGCGACTGAAGCGGTGCTTCGCGAGCGCGCCGGGGAACTGCCCTCGGTCAAGACACTATTTGGATGGGCCTGCACCTCGGTAGACCAGACCGCAGAACACGTCACCGCGCAGCTCGTGAACAAGACGACTGGCGAAGAAAAGACCGTAAGCGCACCTTGGCTGGTGGGATGCGACGGAAGCAAGTCGGCAGTGCGTGAGGCTGCCGGGATTGATCAGGACCGGTCCGAACACGACAAGCTGATGGTGCTTTTGGTCTTCAAATCCAAGCAATTGCACGAGCTGCTCGCCCGCTTCCCTGGCAAATCGTTCTACAACGTGCTGCACCCGGAACTCGAAGGATACTGGCAGTTTTTCGGCCGCGTGGATCTCGGTGACACCTGGTTCTTTCATGCCCCCGTGCCTCTCGGCACAACCCGGGACAATTTCGACTTTGCTGGCTACCTCCACAAAGCCGTCGGGGCCCAATTCGATGTGAGCTTCCAGCATATCGGCTTCTGGGACCTACGGGTCGCCATAGCAAAGACATACAGCAAGGGCCGAATTTTCATCGCAGGTGATGCCGCACACAGCCATCCGCCCTACGGAGGCTACGGAATCAATACGGGACTGGAAGACGCCCGCAACTTGGGATGGAAACTCGCGGCCAGCCTCAGCGGCTGGGGTGGTGATGGGCTCTTGGACAGCTATGACGAGGAACGACGCCCTGTGTTCGCCTCCACAGCGCACGACTTCATCGAAAAGGCGATCGCGTCCGATAAGGCTTTCTTGGCCACCTACGATCCGGTCAAAGACCCTGGGGCTTTTGAAAAAGAATGGGCCGCGCGCGGCTCAGGAGCCCGCGGGGAAGTCAATGCCTACGCGCCCAATTATGCTGGCTCGTCATTGGTATTTGGACCCAAAGATGCGCAAAGTTCAGCATTGGGTGGGCATAGCGACAAAGCCCGACCTGGTCATCATCTGACCCCCAAGCAACTTTCAGACGGACGCAATGTGTACCAAGCGCTTGGTGATGGGCTTACACTGATTTCGCTGGATGACGATAACCTTGTCGCCGCCGAATTTGCGCAAGTGGCAGCAGATCTGCATATGCCATTGACGATCATTTCGGACGATATCGGTAGCGCTGCGGGCCAGTACGGAGCGCGATATATCTTGGTGCGACCCGATCAGTTTGTCTGCTGGGTCGGCGATGATCTCTCTCCCGGAGATGCTGAAATCATTTTGCGTCAGTCAGCCGGCCATACGCTTCAAACCCCAAGGGCAGAGCGGATAGCATGAGCGCCCCCAAAAGACTTATCATCGGGATGTCAGGAGCTTCGGGCGTTATATATGGCGTCCGAGCGCTGGAAATGCTTCGCGAGATTCCCGATCTCGAAACCCATCTGGTGATCACCCCGGCCGCCATCCTTACGTTAGGCGAAGAAACCGAGTTTAGTGCCGATTATGTGAGGGCACTCGCCGACCATGTGCACAGTCCCAAGGACATCGGCGCTGCGATTTCATCGGGATCGTTTCAGACGCTGGGCATGCTTGTTGCACCATGCTCAGTTAAGACGCTCAGTGGCATCGCCCATTGCTATAACAGCGAGCTCATCGTTCGGGCAGCCGATGTCTGTCTCAAGGAACGTCGGCGCCTCGTTCTGATGTTTCGAGAAACGCCGCTCCACGCTGGCCATATCGCTTTGATGGAACGGGCTACACTCAACGGCGCTATCGTCATGCCGCCGGTGCCCGCCTTTTATCATGTACCCAAGTCGATCGATGAGATGATAACGCAAACCGTAGGCAGGGCCCTCGATCTTTTCGGCGTCGACACTGGGCAGGTGAAGCGATGGAAGGAAGCGCCATGAGCGACTTGGCTGAACTTGATGGGCCCCATTGGACCTTCGCGGTCGAGATTTATGCCTGCGAGGGCGTACCACATGCATGCCTCACATTGCAGGATCAGTTCGGCCTCGATGTCATCGTACTTATGACAGGCCTGTACAGCGCCGCCCTCGGAGAAATCTTGTCGGCTGATGATCTTGAGAGGATGGATGCGGCGATCATTGATTGGCGACAGACAGTGGTACACCCACTCAGGACAATGAGGCGCCAACTCAAATCCAGCCAATTTGGCCAGCCTGTTGTTCGTTTGCGCGAAACCATCAAGTCCGCGGAATTGCGCAGCGAGCAAATCGAACTTGCCATGCTCGCCAGCCAAATACCGCACCGCCCAAGCACATTGGCTGCCACACACGACGACCTGCGCGCACTCATCGTCGAGATCGTGAGGCTTTACGCACCCGAAGCCAACCCGGTAGATATCAGCGAAATCGCCAGCCCAATCATTGAAGCGGTTGTCGCGAGGAACCGGGAAACCGGCCAACCGTAAAAGCCCGATACTCTGGCGCTGCGAACTTTAGTCTTCGGGACGAGTGCAACGGCTGAGAAGCAACTTGGTGCAAGCCAGGACTAACCGCAGATCAACTGGCACCGATCGCGACGTTCGGCACGAGCGGCGACACAGCGCCTCTTCCGCCTTGATCGCCCACATTCGGGCAGCGGCCGCAATGCGGTCGGGCGGACATGAATACGCGGTCAGCCTGACGGCGCCGTTCTAATCCCTTCGGGACACCTGCCGATTGCCCGGCAAATTCATCTCATGATCAAAATGTGTGGACGAAACTCGGGGCTATTCAGTTCGCAGTCTGTCCGTGGTAATTCAGGCCGAGTGAGCGCCTTTCTCAGGGCTTCGGGTTCAATGCCGCGCTCCCGCGCAATGGTGTCGATCGCCTCGGTCTTGGATACCCCGTTATTGATTAGCTGCTCCACCTCATATGCATCAGTGACATAAGCGTCTAGTCGCCTATACCGACCCATGGACTTGTGCTTTCCTCTTCCCGAACCTTCGAGACCGAACACCTGGCCCAACGACGGGCTTCCTTGGGTTCCTTCATATTCAGACCAACGCTCAACGATTTCCCTTAGAGCCCAAACTGGTACTGCAGCCGTTTCTGGCTCCTCCTGATCTATGCCAATTACACGGCCGACAAGACTCGGCTTTTGAGCTTCCGCGAGACTGAATTGGAGAGTTTCAAATGCCGCAATGACACGCTGCCCTTCGACAAGGAGCTGTTTCACGTGGGCATTCCAGCTGAGGCTCGATGAGGGTTTTTCAGACATTTGCGGTAAGGCCCTTCTGCGGAAACGGAATGACGTCATTCTGCAGATTCAGGCAATGCGCAGCCCATGCCGACATAAGGCCGCGTCGTTTTTCCAAAGCATCCCCGCGTCGATAAGCTCGCTCGGTCGCGTCGCCGATAACGTGAGCGAGGGCTGCTTCTGCCACCTCCCTGGCGAAGTGCGTTTCCTCTGCCGCCCAATCGCGAAATGAGGAGCGAAAACCGTGAACGGTATACTGCTCAAGCTTCATACGACGCATCTGCATGGCCATGGACATGCCAGACAATGGCTTCTTAGCCTTGGTGCCTGGGAACAAATAAGGGTTATCACCCCGCGTTGTTTCGAGCTCCTCAAGAATGGACAGCATGCGATCCGTCAGCGGTACACGATGGGGACGGCCTGCTTTCATGCGTTCGGCAGGAACAGTCCAGATTTTAGCGTCGCGATCGATCTCGCTCCAATGAGCGCCAAGAGTTTCGCCCGACCGAGCGGCAGCGAGTATCGTCCATTCCAATGCCCGCGCCGAGACCGCAACTGCATCTCGCAATCGCTCCATGAAGTCGGGAACGGCTGAGTAGGGCATCGCCGCATGGTGGCCGCGAGTGAGCTTCTGGCGCTTGGGTAGTAGGGTATCAAGGTGTCCCCGCCACCGGGCGGGATTCTCACCTGACCTCAGCCCCTGAGCTTTTGCAGCGTCCAGCACGCGTTCAATTCTGCCTCGCAGCCTTGATGCCGTTTCAGGACGCGTTTGCCAAAGTGGTTTGAGGATCTTGAGCACGTCGCTCGTTTCGATGGCGTCGAGCCGCATGCTCCGTATCGGCGCCGCGTACTCGCGCAGCGTCATCTTCCACTGAGCAATATGCTTTTCATTGCGAAACTGGCTTTGCAGGTCGGCAACTAGATCATCGGCAAAGCTGCCGAACGTGTGTTCAGAGGCCTTGTGGGCTTCAAGAGCTGCAGCCTTGGCGGCGATGGGGTTCTCTCCCCGACCAAGCAGGCGGCGCTGTTCTGAGGCCAATTCACGCGCATCAGCCAAAGAGACGCGAGATAACCCGCCCAGCCCCATTTCCTTACGCTTGCCTTGCCACTGAAAGATGAATGCCCACCTCCTCGCCCCTGACTTGTCTATGACCAAGTAAAGCCCCTCGCCGTCGGCATGAAGCCCCGGCTTTGTGAGAGTGGTTACCGCTCTTGCGCTGAGACGCTTCGTTTGTCTGGCCATCGCTGGTCACCCTAAAAAATGCCCTACACCCTAAAACGGATTGTAGCGGACACTGGCGGACGATGCCAGACAAAAACACCTGTAATTTGACATGTTTGGCGGGAGGAGACGACCGTGGCCGGATAGTGGAAAACAGCACTTCGGCGGACTCTCTCTCCGCCATTTCCCAAAATCGACGGTGGCTTTTTCGGAAGATTCAGGGCAACTGTGCCCGCCCGTCAGAGATCGAAGGCATCGGCGTTGTTCTCGATGACGATGGGCAGCGATTTGAGCATTTCGCGCAGATGGTGCCGCATGGCCGCCTCCGCGGCGTCGGGAGATCTGTCGGCGATAGCCTGAACCAATATGCGGTGTTGTGACACGATTGTGTCCGCCGGGGTGGCTGACGAAATCGAAAGGTAGCGCACGCGGTCCATCTGCGCCTTGAGATCCTCGATCAGGCGCCAGCCCCGCTCGCAGTCCGCCATGCGGGCAATCTCATGATGAAGCGCATCATCGAGAGCGAGGAACTGGCTGTGATCGGGCAGCACACCGCAGCGCGCCTGGTCCTCCACAAGGTCCCAAAGCGGGCGGACTGCTTCAGCGCTGGCGACTTCCGCGGCGCGGCGCGCAATGGCGACTTCGATTGCTTCGCGCAGAAACCGCGCGTTTTCCACTTCGCGCCGGGAGATCCGCTGGATGAACGTGCCGCGTTGCGGACGGATCTCGACAAGTCCCATGTCCGCCAGCTTGATGAATGCCTCGCGTACCGGCTGGCGCGATACGCCC
>TARA_R110002051_G_scaffold30172_6_pt1 | contig 20634 bp, 18 predicted proteins | sample TARA_R110002051 | Tara Oceans TARA_R110002051 (sample SAMEA4397023) | marine metagenome | biome: Polar Biome; feature: [MES] marine water layer (ENVO:01000295) within the mesopelagic zone...; material: water (ENVO:00002006), including particulate matter (ENVO:01000060) such as......
GCAAAAATAAAAAATTATCGCATTAAATTCATTGAATATCAACTTTTTTTAATAAAAATGTAAACATTTTTAAGTTTTAAAAGAAATAAGGCAATGAAAATCAATCCAGCAGTTTTAAAATCTTATTATTTTTAAGCCACTCTAAGTCTTCTTTTACCTCTAGATTAAACATTTTATGACCAAAAATTTCTAAAGGAGTTGTTTCGTAAATATGCTTTACAGGGCTAAAAACAATCTTACCATTCTTAAGAACTTCTTTATATTGAACTGTTAACGTGCTTTTTAGAACATCATCATTATTAGCATCCATAGATTTTTTTATCAAAATATCAACAAACTGTTTTCCATTTTCCGGAATAGTTAAATATTGCTCTATTGTATAATCTTGAATTTGGTTTAATACAATAGTAGTTATACTTTTTAGCAAGGCATAAAAAATAAACTCTCTTGTCTTTTCCCTCTCATAATCTTCATAGTAATGACCTGCTTCGAATAAAATAGTAGGAGTTTCTCTCATTTGAAATGCATCACCAACACAGTTAGCATTAAAACCATCATCATATCTACCGACCTGACCAGGTATTAACTCTTGCAACTTAGAATTCATTGCAGCAATTAACTGCATACTTAATTTACGTGAAGGCGAATTATTTCTTTCAACATCAAAGGCAGGCGCTAAAAAAGAAACTGTCGCCGGTTTATTGGTTTTACCAACATTGAAAATTGTACGTTGGTCATGCAGGTTAAAACAAAAATCTGGATGAAAAAAATCATACTCTTTTTTGAGTATTCGACTTTCTGGTTGCGTTAAATCCTGCGCATCTCTATTTAAGTCTATCCCTTTTGCATTTAATCTGGTATAATCTCGTGCTCCATCTGGATTAAGAATTGGTATAATTTTTAATGTACATTGTTTTGCAATTTCCAAAGCATTAACTGTATCATGCTGCAAATAATTCAATAAATCAATTACAGCTTTCGTGGTCGTTGATTCATTACCATGCATTTGAGACCACATTAAAATACGTGTAGGACCATTGCCAAAAGTTATACTCTTTATAGATTCATCGCGCACAGATTTACCAATAGTAATAACCTTAAAATTTTTAGAAAGACCTGAAATAAATTTGCTCAGATGATCATAAGTAATATATCTACCCTGAATACTTGATACATAAATTTGACAATAATCAATTGCCTTCATATTCCTCGTTTAATTATTAATGACAAAAATAACACAGCTATAGTTTACATTTGTAAACAGTTTGTTTTGTGATTTAAAGACAAAACAAACCTGAAATGTTTACAAAATTAACTTTTTATTATATTAAAAAATAAAATACTATATATCAATATTTTATATATTATAATTTAAACCATAACTTTTAAATATTTTATCGCTTTTACATGATTTAATATTCCATTAATAATAAACATTGCAAGAATACATTAGTTTTGTAAACATGTTAGATACTACCTCATTTATAGCAAGGCTGAAGACTATTTTAAACCATCATGAACTTTCTTCAGCTTCTTTTGCTGATTTAATTCACGTGCAACGCTCTAGTATTTCCCACTTATTAAATGGTAGAAATAAACCAAGTTTAGAATTTATAATGAAAATAAATGATGCTTTTAAGGAAGTGGATTTACAATGGCTTTTGTATGGTGAAGGAGAGTATCCAAATAAAAATTTAGACCATAACAAAAAATCTAACGAGCGATCAAACACAAATGCAGTTACAAAGCCAATTCAAAAAAAGAACATTGAGCGTATCATAATCTTTTATACCGATGGTACATTTAAAAAATATGAAGAGCAATAAGAATATTTTTTAGCATAAACTATTATTGTATTTTTAAATAAACTTCCCTCCTATTTTCTTTATTTTGCACCATGGTAAAAAAAATTTCTTCTCTTTTAATTACATGCCTACTTTTTAGTTCATGTTACCAACCGGAACGTAATTGCGAAAAGTACAAAACAGGCTCTTTTAAGTTTACTTATGAGCTAGGAGAGATTGTTAAAGAAGGTAAATTCACGAGAGATGAAAAGTATAGTGTCGATTATTATGAGAACAAAATTGATAGTGCCACAGTACGTTGGTTTAATGACTGTGAGTTTGTTTTACAAGATATTCATAGTAAAACAGCCATTCATTATAAAATAATCAGCACTACAGATTCATCTTACACCTTTCAATACAAGAGTGCCGTAAAAGACCCAAACAAGGAACTAATCGTTAAAACGGGAACCGCTTTTAAAATCAAATAATCATGTTCGATATTTTCGCCAACGCCGATGCATGGGTGGCTCTACTAACCCTTACATTTCTTGAAATTGTTTTAGGAATAGATAATATTATTTTCATATCAATTGCTGCCGGAAAACTTGAACCTGGTCATCGAAAAAAAGCCACGAATTTAGGCTTAGTATTAGCAATGGCAATGCGTATTTTGCTGCTTTTTGGCATATCGCTACTTACCTCTATGAAAAAACCTTTCTGGGTATTCGATAGTGATTGGATTACCGGAGGTATCAGTGGTCAAGGAATTATTTTATTCCTAGGCGGTTTGTTTCTGCTCTACAAAAGCACAAAAGAAATTCATGAAAAGGTTGAAGATAAAGGTCATGACGAACGCGAAGTAAAGAAAGCAAGATCCACATCATTAATGAACGCTATTCTTCAAATAACGGTTATTAATATCGTTTTCTCCTTTGACTCGATTCTAACCGCGATAGGAATGACCAACGGCATTTCACCTAACCCTAACGATGCCCTTGTACTAATGATTGTAGCAGTTGTTATCTCAGTAGTAATTATGATGCTTTTTGCAAATCCTGTTGGAGAGTTTGTCAACAGACACCCATCCATTCAAATTTTAGGATTATCCTTCTTAATTTTAATTGGATTTATGCTCATTGCAGATTCTGCTCATTTAAGTCATCTTATTGTATTTGGTAACGAGGTAGGTGTAATACCTAAAGGATACCTCTACTTCTCTATCGCATTCTCACTTATGGTTGAATTTTTCGACCTGCGCATGAAAAAAAATAAAGATGATATTGTCGATATTGAAAAATAGTGCATTAAAACATTCAGCACATAGCCCCCTGTATCTCAATTGTTTTATAGGGGGCTTTTCATTACCTTGGTTAACCAATCAAACTTAAATCAAGTGCAATTATGAAAAAACCCAACGAAAACAAATCCACCAATCTTAATCGGCGTGATTTTGTTAAAAAGACTGCATTAGCGTCATCTGTATTTATTATACCTAGACATGTTTTGGGCGGCCCGGGCTTTATTGCCCCTAGCGACCGTCTCAACATTGCAGCAATTGGTGCTGGCGGTAAAGGCATAAGCGATATTAAAAACGCCTCAGTAATGGGAAGAGAGCGTGTAGCGGCTTTATGTGATGTCGATTTTACCGGTACTGCGGCCAAAAGTGTAGAAAATTTCCCCAAAGCCAAGCTTTACGATGATTTTAGGGTCATGTTGGATAAAAAAAAGAATATTGATGCTGTAACCATATCAACCCCAGACCATGTTCACGGGCCCGCAGCTAAATGGGCAATGGAAAGAGGTATTCATGTATATGTGCAAAAACCCATGACACATAACATTAAAGAAGCTAGAACTTTAACCCAAATGGCACGCACCAATAAGATTGTAAGTCAAATGGGAAACCAGGGCGGCTCTAACCCCCTTTTAGGCATGGTACAACGTTGGATAGATGAAGATAAGATCGGAGCGATATCAAAAGTTCAAGTATGGACGAATAGACCCGTATGGCCACAAGGAATTGAAATGCCTAAGCCAGATGCTAGCTTAAAACCAGCCGGTTTAAATTGGGATTTATGGCTAGGACCAGCAACAGAACGAGAGTTTGTTCCTAATCTTCACCCATTCAATTGGAGAGGTTGGTGGGATTTTGGTACAGGCGCCTTAGGAGATGTAGGATGTCATTTAATGGATATCCCATTCAGAACCTTAAACTTAAAATACCCTACGGATGCAGAATGCAGTGTAGCTTCGGTATTTTCAAAAATGTGGACCCCTGATTATTATCCGCAAGGTTGTCCACCATCATCATTTATAACATTACACTTTGATGCTACCGATAAATCAAAATCACCCATAGAAATGACTTGGAGCGATGGTGGTATTCGACCATCACACCCAGATATTATTCCCGCAAATGATGACATAGGCGGTAAGAATAGCGCAAACGGTGTATTAATTATAGGTGAGAAAGGAATTATATCCACTAATATTAATGACAGCTCACCGCTAATGCCAAAATTATACTTAAACGATGGTACTACAGAATTCGGACCAGAGGTAGAGGAAGATTTGGAACCAGAATATGGTCACCAACGTAAATGGGTCGATGCTTGTAAAGCTGGTTTTGGTAGCCCTGAGCATTTAGCGCTTACATCCTCTTTCGATTACGCCGGACCTATGACAGAAACTGTTCTAATGGGTAATTTAGCTATTAGAAGCTATATGCTTCAAAGAGAAAACGCTGAAGGCGCTATGGAATTCTTTGCCCGTAAAAAATTATTATGGGATGGAGAAAATATGAGAATCACCAATATGGAAGAAGCCAACCAATTTGTTGGCAGAACATATAGAAAGGGATGGGAGGTTTAACACCTTTTCCTGTTGGCAGTAAATAAAAAAAGGAAGGCGCAACACCTTCCTTTTTTTTTATTTATATAACAATGCTTTAATTCGGTCTATTAAAAGCTACCCTTGGATTTGTTTGTTTTTGCTCTTCAAACAATCGCTGTTGCTGCTTAACAGTCATGGTGCTACCATCATGACTCCAGCCTGGAGGTCCGAAAATATACATTAGCTTATGACTGATTTTTTTAGATTTCTTTACATCGGCCCATATATCCTTGAATTCGTGGGTTAGAATTACAATAGGATTATTGGAGTTTGGAGCATGTATAACACCGAACTTTACATCAATTTCTTCATCATACTCTTTCCAAGTACCAAATATTTTATCAAAGAAATTTAAAAATCCCCCATGGTTCTTATCCAAGTACTCTACATTCTGAGCATGATGCACTTGGTGCATTGTATGTGTATTGAATATTTTTTCAATGAATCCCATTTTTGGAACATACTGCGAGTGTAATTGAAATTGCCAGAAAGACTCAATAGCCAAACAAACGACTACCATTTCTACCGGAAAGCCAATAATAGGCATCCATACGTAGAAAAAAGGCTTATAAAGTAATGTAAACCATCCATTTCGTATAGCAGTGCCAAGATTAAAATTATCTGATGAATGATGCACTATATGTGCCGCCCAAAGTATACGGATTTCGTGATTAGCCCTATGAAACCAATAATACGTAAAGTCATCTGCCAATTGACAAAGCAACCAAACATACCAGGCATAGCCAAATGACTTATATCCCATTATATTAGTTCTTACTCCATCGACCAAAGGGTTAAAAAGCTCATATGCATATTCGAAAAGTACAACTAATAATATCACCTTGAGCAAAGGTCCGATTATAGCTGAGCCTATACCCATTACACTACTTGCCGCAAAGTCTTTCCAATCATAAAGATCATCATCTCCATGAGTTTTACTATAAGTTAATTCTAATAAAATAAATGCTATAAAAGCTGGCGCACCGTATACCAGAGGGTTGGTAAAATCCATTAATTAAAAATTTTTGTAAATGTAGTTATAAAAGCATCTATTTTATAAGTTGTCTAATCTTAACTTTCTATTTTAGAATAAGACAATACAATCATTAAACAGATTTTATTATCGCTTACTTCTAAGAATTTCATTCTGCTCTTTCAATAAACTCTCAACACTTGCAAGCAATGCAATGTTTTTTGGTGTTTCCACCTCCTTATTTTCTGGGTCTTCAGATTTTTCTTTGAATCGGTTTATAAACTTAACCATAACAAAAATCGTAAAAGCGATAATACAAAAATCAACCAATGACTCTATTAATTCTCCATAACCTACAGCCACCTCTTCAACTTTTTCGCTAGCCTCTCTTAAGACCCATTTTTTGTTGGATAAATTAACATCATCCGTCAATAATGAAAGTGGGGGCATTATAACTTTAGACACCAAAGCACTTACAACCTTATTGAACGCTGTACCGATAATGATACCAATAGCCAGATCAATCATATTGCCTTTAATGGCAAAATTTTTAAACTCTTCAAAGAATTTTTTCATATCAATAATTAATCAAACAATGTTTTAGGATCATCTGGTGGCAGCCCATCACCTAATACTTCACTGTCATTTTTATCGTTAGATTCTATAGCTTCTTCATCAACCACCTCAATATCCTCTGCCTTTTCAGGAACCGCAGGCTCAAAAGGCAATGGGTCTAATAAATTAATATTTTTAACTTTCTCAGTAATGAATTGATTACCTAAAGCTTTAATTCCTTTTATCGATATAAAATTCTCTATATCAATAGATTCATTATCTTTCGCTTCTCTACCCCTTGGCTTAGGAAATTCAATTTCTACCAATGGTCGCCAGTCGGTCGACACTATTTCTAAATAGGATTTAGGATGCTCAGTGATAAACAATTCCTCTTTATTCTCGTTCTCAATGAAGAACCTTTTAACATAAAAGCGTTCTTTTTCACCTTCCCAATAAATAGCTGAAATTGGCTTTTCTGGAATCCATTTTTCAAGCACGATCATATCATCATCGAAGTGAGATGTCAACACAGGTAAAAATGTTTTGGCAACACCTTTTTGATTGATAACCAACAATAAGTCATCACCTTTAAATTCACCAAGAAGTTCCCCCCTGCCATCTACATTTAATCTTCTAACTACATCGTCGAACCAAATTTTTCTTGGCTTTAAAGTCGATACGCCCTTCTCTTTTAACTCGATTCGCTTTACCGAGTACTTAGTAACTATATTTCCTTTTGATGCTCTTCCCTTGATTATTACATCAGAAAAATCAATATCCCATTTCAACTTCTTAATACTACCTACTTGGCGTAACAACACTGTAATTATTTCAGCCTCACCATTTGGGTTAGCAGAAAAATACAATACTTGGGAACCCGGCTTACCAGTCGTTAAGTCATAAATTCTATCCCTGGTGATACTTGTAACATTAAAACGCTTGATATATGTAGGGCCGCCTTTCCCATCTTTATAGACCAAATTATAGGTAGTTCGCTTATCCTTTTTCTTAAAAACAGCAACGTGAATAATACCTTTACCAACAAAAATTTTGGAATCCACTTTAGACACCATCATTTTTCCTTCATTGGTTATCACTATAATATCATCAATATCACTGCAATCAGTAACATATTCATCTTTTTTGAGTGAGGTACCGACAAAACCTTCATCCCTATTTACATATAGCTTAGTATTTCTAATAGCAACCTTTGTAGCTTCGATATCGTCAAATACTCTAATTTCGGTTAAACGACCTCTATCCTTACCATAAGTTTCTTTTAGATTCTTAAAATAAGTTATGGCGAACTCGATTAGATTAGCCAAGTGATTTTTTACTTCTGCTATACGCTCTTGCAAACTCTCAAGATATTGCTGAGCTTTATCCAAATCAAATTTTGAAATTCTTTTAATTCGAATTTCTGTAAGCCTAGTAATATCCTCTTCAGTTACCGCACGCTTTAAATGCTTGGTAAATGGAGCCAATCCTTTATCGATAGCACTAATTACACCTTCCCAAGTTTCTTCATCCTCAATATCTCGGTAAATTCGATTTTCAATAAATATTCTTTCCAATGATGCAAAATGCCACTGCTCTTCTAATTCACTCAATTGAATCTCAAGCTCCATTTTCAAAAGCTCTACAGTTGAATCAGTAGATCTTTTAAGCATTTCTGTCACACCAATAAACAAAGGTTTATTATCCTCAATGATACAGCCTAGCGGAGATATTGAAGATTCACACGCCGTAAAGGCATAAAGCGCATCAATTGTTTTATCTGGCGAAATCCCAGAAGGAAGATGAATTAAAATTTCAACATCAGCAGCTGTATTGTCTTCAATTTTTTTGATTTTAATCTTGCCTTTATCATTAGCTTTCAGAATTGAATCTATTAAACTTCCAGTATTAGTACCATATGGTATCTCATTGATTACCAATGTATTCTTGTCAATTTGAGCTATCTTAGCACGAACCCTAATTTTACCTCCTCTTAAGCCATCGTTATAATTTGTAATATCAATAATGCCGGCCGTTGGAAAGTCAGGATATAATTTAAATCGCTGGCCTTTTAAATGCTTTATAGAAGCATCGATAAGTTCAATGAAATTATGAGATAAGACTTTAGTGGAGAGTCCAACAGCAATACCTTCGGCTCCTTGTGCCAATAATAATGGGAACTTCACCGGTAAATTTACGGGCTCTTTCTTTCTACCATCATAGGAAGATTGCCATTCAGTTATTTTTGGGCTAAAAACAACTTCAAGTGCAAACTTAGAGAGTCTAGCCTCTATATATCTGGATGCAGCAGCCCTATCGCCTGTCAATATATTACCCCAGTTTCCTTGGGTGTCTATCAATAGATCTTTCTGCCCAATCTGTACCATGGCATCAGCAATACTAGCATCACCATGTGGATGGTACTGCATGGTATGTCCAACAACATTAGCTACCTTGTTGTACCGACCATCATCTAACTCTTTCAAAGAATGCATAATTCTACGCTGCACTGGCTTAAAACCATCTTCAATTGCAGGTACCGCTCGTTCTAAAATTACATAGGAAGCATAATCCAAAAACCAATCCTTATACATGCCACTGACCCTGGTCAAGGCATCAGAAGTATCTGAATTAGTAGTATTCTCTTCGGAAAGGTTTTCGTTAATATCTTCGTTCAAATCGTCATTTTCTTCCATTAAGAAGCAATCGTATTTATTTAGTTTATACTACTTTATCCTTAATCAAGTCAACTTCAACTTTAAGGTTATTGATAATGAATTTTTGTCTATCAGGAGTATTTTTCCCCATATAGAAACTTAAAAGTTCCTCTATAGACATTGCCTTATCTAACATTATAGGTTCTAATCGAATATCATCACCAATGAAGTGCCTAAATTCATCTGGTGATATTTCTCCTAAACCTTTAAATCTTGTAATCTCCGGTTTGCCTGACAACTTATTTATGGCATGTTGGCGCTCTTCATCACTATAGCAATAAATAGTTTCCTTTTTATTACGCACCCTAAATAGAGGTGTCTGCAAAATATAAAGGTGATTTTCTTTTATCAATTCTGGAAAAAATTGCAGAAAGAACGTAATCAGCAATAATCTAATATGCATACCATCTACATCGGCATCGGTAGCTATAATAATATTATTGTAACGTAAATCTTCAATAGTCTCTTCAATATTCAATGCAGCCTGCAAGAGATTGAACTCCTCATTTTCGTATACAATCTTCTTAGACATGCCATATGAATTCAAAGGTTTTCCTTTTAAACTAAAAACAGCTTGCGTATTAACATCTCTCGATTTAGTAATAGAACCCGATGCGGAATCACCTTCGGTAATGAACAAAGAACTTTCTAACCTACGATCATTCTTCATATCACTTAGATGAACTCTACAATCTCGCAGTTTCTTATTATGTAAACTTGACTTCTTTGCTCTATCACGCGCCAACTTACGAATACCCGAAAGTTCTTTTCGCTCCTTTTCGGCCATCATAATTTTTCGCTGAAGCTTATCTGCTGTATCGGTATTCTTATGAAGGTAATTATCTAAATATTTACCGATAAAATCGTTAATATAGGTACGAACGGTAGGAAACTCTCCACCCATATCGGTAGAACCTAATTTAGTTTTAGTTTGACTTTCAAAAACTGGCTCTGTTACTTTTAATGCGATAGCGGAAATTATAGACTTTCTAATATCGGAGGCATCGTAATCCTTTTTGTAAAATTCTCTTATGGTTTTAACTATAGCTTCTCTAAATGCAGCTTGGTGCGTACCACCTTGTGTAGTATGCTGCCCGTTAACAAACGAATGATACTCTTCGCTGTATTGCGTTTTGCTATGAGTCATCGCAACTTCAATATCCTCTCCTTTTAAATGAATAACAGGATATAACATATCATCCATATTATTATTATCCTCAAGAAGATCTTTTAACCCGTTTTCAGAATAGAATTTTTCACCATTAAAAACAATAGTAAGACCAGGATTTAGATATACATAGTTTTTAAGCATGCGTTCTACATACTCATTTCTAAACTTATAGTTTTTGAATATAGCTTCATCTGGTATAAAAGTTACCTTTGTGCCTTTTCTTTTACTGGTTTCTTCTGGTCCAACTTCATTTTCTAAATTACCAGAACTGAACTGAGCGGTCTTTAATTGATTATCCCGTGAAGATTGAACTTCAAAAAAACTAGATAGCGCATTTACCGCCTTAGTACCAACACCATTAAGTCCAACAGATTTTTTAAATGCTCTACTATCATATTTACCCCCAGTGTTCATTTTAGAAACCACATCTACAACTTTTCCAAGCGGTATACCACGGCCATAATCTCGCACCTTAACGACTTTATCTTTAATTGTAATTTCAATGGTCTTACCAGCGCCCATCACAAATTCATCGATACAGTTATCGATAACTTCTTTTAGTAAAATATAGATTCCATCATCTGCCGATGAACCATCTCCCAATTTACCGATATACATACCAGGTCTTAATCGGATATGTTCTTTCCAATCAAGCGAGCGTATGTTATCTTCAGTATAATGAGTGTCTTGGGACATTAAATAATTTTTTAGAAAGTGTTGCTAAAGATAGCACCACTCGGCAAAAGATAAAACCCCTAAACGTTAAAGTAATTAACAATGAATTCCACATTTTTGTTGATAGCAGCGACAATAGCTTATAATTACTGACAAATACTTCATCGTGAAACCTACTTTAAATTGCCAAATATTTGATGATATCTATCATAGGAAACACCTCATGGTTTTCATATCTTTAGTTTAGATTTTTAAGACCTATGGAATTTATTGATTATTATAAAATTCTTGAAATAGACAAGAAAGCTTCTCAAGCAGACATTAAAAAAGCCTACAGAAAGTTGGCCCGAAAACTGCATCCAGATTTAAACCCTAATGACAAAAGCGCACAACAAAAGTTTCAGCAGGTAAATGAGGCAAATGAAGTTCTAAGTGATCCTGAAAAAAGAAAGAAATACGACCAATACGGTAAAGATTGGGAGCATGCAGAGGCTTTTGAAGAGGCGAAAAGAAATCAACGAAGTTCATCGGGAGGCCGCAGAAATACTTATAGAACATCAGGCGGAAGCAATGAGGATTTTTCTGATTTCTTCGAGTCAATGTTCGGTGGGGCCGGTTATAGTGGCAGACGAAGAAGATCTACTCAGTTTAAAGGTCAAGATTTAAATGCTACTTTAAAATTGAATATGCTCGATATCTTAGAAGACCAAAAGCAAACATTAGACCTTGGGACTAAGAAAATAAGAATCACAATACCCGCAGGAGTTGAAGATGGCCAAACCATTAAAATCGCAGGTTATGGTGGCGAGGGAGTAAATGGAGGCCCAAAAGGGGATTTATACTTAACATTTGAGATTAACAACAATACGCCTTTTAAAAGAGTCGGTAATGATTTGTATAAAAATCATATCATCACTCTATATGATGCCATACTAGGTGGTGAAATTGAAGTGGGAACTTTAACCGGAAAAGTAAAATTAAAGGTTAAGCCCGAAACGCAAACTGACACAAAGGTGAAGCTAAAAGGAAAAGGTATGCCGGTATACAAAAAAAAAGGCGCTCATGGAGATTTATACATAACCTATAAAGTATCAATGCCAACAAACCTTTCAGCGAAGGAAAAAGAATTATTCAAACAACTTTCAGAATTGCAATAAATATGGATTCAGAAAATTTTATTCTAATAGAACATTATTGTGAACAGACACAAACCCCAATAGATTTTATTAACGACCTATTGGAATATGGTATGATCGAGATTCAATTAATTGAGAACAAAACTTATGTTGAATCACATTACATTATAGAAATTGAAAGAATCTACAGATTACGCCAAGATTTAGGCATTAATATGGAAGGTATAGATACTCTCAACCATATGCTAAAAAAAATTAACCGATTAGAACGAGAATTAAAATTGTTAAAAAACCGCTTAACTATTTATGAGCATTAAACATTAAACCTGAAATGCATTACATCGCCATCTTTAACAATGTATTCCTTGCCTTCTACTCTCATTTTACCAGCTTCTTTTACTTTTGATTCACTCCCAAAAGCAACATAATCATCATAGGCAATTACTTCTGCCCTAATGAATCCTTTTTCGAAATCGGTATGTATAACACCTGCTGCTTGGGGAGCTGTTGCACCTACTGGGATGGTCCAAGCACGAACTTCTTTAACTCCTGCAGTAAAATATGTTTCTAAATTCAATAATTTATAAGCGCCACGAATCAATTTTGCGGAACCCGGCTCTTCTAAACCTAAATCCTCCAAAAACATCTTTCGTTCTTCATAAGTCTCCAATTCTGTAATATCAGCTTCTGTACCTACTGCAAGAAAAATAACTTCCGCATTTTCGTTGGCAACCATTTCTTTCACCTTCTCCACATAAGCATTCCCTTTCGCAGCTGCATCTTCATCTACATTACACACATACATCACCGGTTTGTCTGTTATAAACTGCAGTGGTTTCACATATTCAAGTCTAGACTCTTCATCAACTCGAATTGCCCTTACAGAAACCCCTGCTTCTAGTCCACTCTTTATTGCCAATAAAGTAGCCTCCTCTTTTTGAGCTTCTTTATTACCTGTTCGTGCCGCTCTTTTTACTTTTTCAAGTTTTTTATCTACGGTCTCTAAATCTTTCAATTGAAGCTCCATGTCTATAGTCTCCTTATCTCTTATAGGATCTACACTACCATCTACGTGCACTATATTGTCATTATCAAAGCAACGTAAAACATGTAAAATAGCATCCGTTTCACGAATATTACCTAGAAACTGGTTTCCTAAACCTTCACCTTTACTTGCTCCTTTTACCAATCCTGCGATATCCACGATTTCAACAGTTGCAGGTAATACCCTTTCAGGATTCACTAATTCTTCTAATTTTTCTAATCTAGCATCAGGCACATTAACAACACCAATATTTGGTTCAATAGTGCAAAATGGAAAATTTGCACTTTGCGCCTTAGCATTGGACAAACAATTAAAAAGTGTTGATTTACCTACATTTGGCAACCCTACTATACCTGCTTTCATAATAAAGAATATTTAAAGGGTGCAAATATAGTTTTTACTTAAACATTCTACATTCAATTTCTACTCTTATGTTCAATTAAAACTTATAATGAATATTTATATTATTTTCAAAATTTTTAGACCAATGATGACTATTATTTGATGTTTTAACTCTTTTTAAGAAAATTTTTAATACTTTACGCCAAGAACCGTAAGAATAAATGGAACTTCACTCTGACGAAACACTTTGGTATTTTTTTAAAAAGGGAGAGGTCAATGCTTTTTCACTTCTTTTTAAAAAGTATTATCCCCAATTACATGTCTATGGAATAAAATTGAGCAATGCTCCTGCCCTCACTGAAGATTGCCTTCAAAACTTTTTTATTCAACTTTATGAAGAAAGGGAGAAAAAAGGAACCATAAAAAATCTTAAAGGATACTTATTTGTTTCTTTTAAAAGAAGACTGATAAAACAACTTCAAAAAAATCAGAAAAACATTCCAATTTCAGAAGCTCAATTATTTAAATCAAACTTCACATTTTCTGCAGAAGAAATTTCTATACATCAAGAAATTCAATTTCTATGTACTACGACCTTGTCTCAATTAATAAATCAACTTTCTCCAAGACAAAAAGAAGTTATCTATTTAAAATATTACAGTAATATGCGTAGCACTGATATCGCTGAAATAATGGACATGAATTACCAAAGCGTATTAAATGTACTCCAAAAAGCACTATCTAAATTAAGATTGGCATCTGAAAATCAACAAATTAATTCTATTTTGAAAAAAAATTGAAAATAGTAGGGTATATTTTATAAAATTAAACCTCTTATAAATGGAACACCTTACTAAATGGACAATACAAACAAATTCGATTTAAAGTATTTCTTAACAGATACGTCATTTAAGAATTGGGCTAAAGGTTTAAATAAAAATGATATAGCTTACTGGAATAATTGGCTACAAAATAATCCTCAGCATATTGAAATTGTTGAAAATGCCAAATCTATAGTTGTTGGCATAAAATTTAAGCCGCAATTTCCAAGTAATGTGAAGGTTGACCAAGAGTTAACCAAAATTTTACCTAAAATAGGATTGAAAAATTCTACAAAAAATCCTATAACAAAAATACAATCATTAAATAAGGCTATTTATTTTTCAGCCGCAGCGGTTGTTCTTATTTTATTAAGCTGGACAAGTTTGTCACTTTTCAATGTTCACAATACAACAACGCATAAAACGAATTTTGGTGAGATCATAGACCTAAAATTACCTGATGGTACTTCTGTGGTTTTAAATGGCAACTCAGAAATATCTTATGAAAAAGATAATCCACGATTTATAAATCTTAAAGGTGAGGCATATTTTAGGGTTAAATCTATACCGAGTACCAATGCGAAATTCTGGGTGATTACCAATGATCTTAAAGTAGAGGTTCTTGGAACTCAGTTTCATATAAATACTAGAGAACAAAAAACGAATGTTGTTTTAGATGAAGGATCCATTCATTTAGAGTTTAAAAATGGTGATGTCACTAAAATGATTCCTGGTGAAATGGTATCATTTTCAAATAAAAGCAATGAGGTTGTTCATAAAAAGGTCACTATTGAAACACCATATGCTCTATGGCGCGGCGGTACTTATGTTTTTAATGAAATTCCGCTTAAAGAGGTGATGTTAAATTTAGAACTTACTTATGGCCTAGAAGTTAGATATTTATCTGATCATTTAAAAGATATACCCATATCGGGTGGTATACCTAATCAAAATTTAAAAATATGCATTGCCGCAATTGAAAAGGCAACTGGAACTAGAATCATTAACAAAGGAAATATTTTACAAGTACAAGAAAACCCTATTTATTAACTAAACTATTTATTTATGAAAACGAACAAACTAATGAGAATGCTGATCGCAGTATTGCTTTTTTCGAGCAGTACTAGTATGATTGCATCCAATGAACTCAAAAAAGAGGTGACTCTAAGTGAGTTTCTAAATAAGATTAGTGCAAAGCACGAAGTGTTTTTCACATACAACCCTACCCTGGTTTCTACCACCAGTTTAAATCCTGAGGAATATGAATTTCCTTTATTGGATAAGATTATCAATAAATTGGAACGTAAAACAAGTTTCGATTTTGAATATTTAGGCAACAAATATTACGTGGTTTACCATAAAAAAGCAGAAAGAGCGAAGGTTTTAAAAGTTAATTCTGTGAACAATGATATTACAGCCTTAACACTAAATGAAGTAATTCAAAATAGTATTTCTGGTAAAGTTACCGATGATTCTGGAATGCCTTTAGCAGGAGTGAATATTATCGAAAAAGGAACTACCAATGGTACTACTTCAGATTTTGATGGTAACTATTCGATAGATGTTACCGATGACACAAAATTGGTATTTAGCTATATAGGTTTCGCTACTCAAGAAGTATCTACAGCTGGGAAAAACATTATTAATGTTCAGTTATCTGAAGGTATGCAATTAGACGAGTTTATTGTTGTTGGTTCTCGTACAGCACCAAGAAGTAATGCTGACACACCTTTACCTGTTGATGTTATTGGTGCTAAAGACCTTACTTCTACAGGTCAGGTTACTTTTGATAAAGCCTTACAATATAGAATTCCTTCATTTAATACGGTTCAGACTCCGGTAAACGATGCGACCTCTTTATTAGATCCATATGAAATTAGAAACATGGGACCTAGTAGAACGTTAATTTTGATTAACGGAAAACGTAAAAACTTAAGTGCCTTATTATATACTCAAACATCACCAGGACGTGGTGAAACCGGTGCTGATATTTCTGCAATACCAACAGATGCAATTAAAAGGGTTGAAATTCTTAGAGATGGAGCATCTGCTCAATATGGTTCTGATGCAATTGCCGGTGTAATGAACATTATACTTAAAGATTCTCCAAATGACGGTTCAGCAACAGTAAGAACAGGTATCACTTCAGAAGGTGATGGCGAAATGTTCGGGGTAGCGTTGAATAATGGTTCATCAATTGGTGACGATAAAGGGTTTGTCAACTATACAGTTGATTTATCTAAGGTTAATCAATCAAATAGACCAGGTACAGTTGATGCGGCTGGTGAAGCAGGTGATTTTGGAGCTGACATTGCAGATGTACAATCGTTCTTATCAAGAAGACCTGATGCTGGAAACATTAATGGATCTCCTGAAACAGCTGCAGCAAAATTTTCTTTAAACATGGGTTATGATTTAAGTGAAAATACTTCTCTTTACGCAAATGCTGCCTATGTATACAAATCAGTAAATAGTTTTGCAAACTACAGAACTCCTTACTGGAGAACAGTAGATGACTTTCCATATTTAGCTGATTTTTTCCCAGGGGACAATCCTAATACCGCAGGTGGTTACGATGGTTACGTTCCAACTTTTGAAGGTTTATTAAGTGACTATAATGGTACTATAGGCTTCAAATCAACTATCGACGATTGGAATATTGATGCTAGTTTTACTACAGGTGGAAACACTCAGACGTATAAAGTAAATCAAACTCACAACAGAAATGTTGTTTACTCTCCATCAACTTGGGTTGATGCTAACGGTAACGGTTCTGTTGATGATGGCGAACTTACCGAAGGATCTCAATTATACAGAGAGAACAGTCAACAATCTTTTGATCCAGGAGGAACTAAGTTCTCTCATAATGTTGGTAATATCGATATTTCAAGAATACTTTCTGATAAGGTAAGTATAGGTGTTGGTGCAGAGTTTAGAACAGAAACTTTCGAAGTTATAGAAGGTGAATTAGCTTCTTATGACGGTGGTGGTGCAGATTCATTTGCAGGTGCTTCTCCTCAAAATGCCGGTAAATTCAACCGTTATAACATCGGTGGATATTTAAGTTTAGATTATGATGTGTCTGATGCCTTTTTATTAAGTGGTACTATCAGATCAGAAAACTATTCTGATTTTGGTAATGCTTTTGTTTACAAATTCAGTTCACGTTATAAAGTTAACGATGCTTTTACCTTAAGAGGGTCTATATCTTCAGGATTTAGAGCTCCTACCTTACACCAAATTTATACCCAAAAAGCACAGTACAGTTTTGTACCAGGACAAGGTATTCAAGTTGGTGGTTTAATTAACAACGTATCTACACAAGCCAAATTATTGGGTATTCCTCAATTAGATGCTGAAACTTCTACCAACTTTACTATTGGATTTGGTGGGAAAATTGAAAACAAATTCAGCTATACATTTGATTATTACAACATCGCCGTAAAAGACAGAATCGTATTAGGCTCTGAAATAGGGCCAAGTGGAGACCCAACAAACCCACTTGATATTCTTTTAAATAATAACAATTTAAGTGATGTAAGTTTCTTTTCAAATGCAATAGACACTAAAACTTCTGGTATTGATGTGGTTCTTGCTTATAAAGGAATAGAAATAGGTGAAGGTAACCTTGATTTAAATTTATCTGGAAACTACACTATTCAAAACGAAAGAGATGGAGCTGTAAAAGATGTACCATTAGTAGCAAATTCAGGTCAATCTGTAGTTAATGAAACTCAAGAAGCTTTATTCTTTACTTCTAGACCAAAAACAAAATGGATTTTAGGTGCTAATTATGACATCAATAAATTTGGTTTTTCTTTGAATAACACTTATTTCGGAAAAACAACTTTTCAACAACAAGGTTTGGACAATAATTTATTCACAGAATTTACTCCAAAAATTGTTACAGACTTAGGTGTTAACTTTAGTGCGACCGACAAATTAACGTTGGCATTAAACATCAACAACTTGTTGAATGTTTTACCTGAATGGAGTTTTCAATCTAAAAATGCAGCAGGCGATGCTATATTGGCCGATGCAGCTCAGACGCAAAATCAGTCTAACTTAATTACCTTCAATCAACGTTATTCTCAAATGACATATGATGGTTATCATTTTAGCCAACTAGGTACTATGTTCAACCTTTCGTTGAACTATAAGTTCTAATATTAAAATCATATTTATTGTAAAAAGCTACCTATATTTAGGTAGCTTTTTTTTGTGATATGGGTGAGTTATATAATGAAAACCTAGCTTGGGTTTACGATGAAATTTATCAAGGTTTTATTGATTATAGTGCTGAATACGAATTTTACAAGTATTTGTGTAATGACTACAATTGCAACCGAGTATTAGAAATTGCGTGTGGCACAGGTAATTTAGCAAAATCATTTACTTCAGATTTTAGCACGTATGTTGGCTTAGATTTTAGCGAATCGATGCTCAATATTGCAAAGGAAAAATTTCCTGCTGGAAATTTTATCCAGGGCGATATGCGGCATCTAAATTTTGTCAAACACTTTGACACTATACTCATTACGGGCAGATCTACAAGCTATTTACTTAATAATACAGATCTAAAAAAAACTTTTAAATCTGTACACAATGCCCTTGAAGATAAAGGTATTTTCATATTTGATTGTATCAATGCTAATTTATTTATATCATATATTATAAAAAATAGTAGTGTAGTTCATAAATCAACCTACAATAAGAAACAATTTGAAAGAGATTCTTATTGGGTTAAAAACAAAAACAATAATTATCATCTAATTGATTGGAAATCTACCTATTACCAATTAAATGATTCCGAAAAAAAGGTATTGGGCGAAGACTCAACCCTATTTAGGGTTTTCTCCATAAAAGAAATAACCGAAGCATTACAGCATTCCGGATTTAATATTTTAGAAATTAAGGATAGAGAAACTTATGCTTTTGATACCAATGTATATATCTGCCAAAAAAAATAAAGATATAAAACTTATTATTCAGGGTGCATAAAACGTTGCTTTGCCAAAAGCTCTTCTTCTGATTCTACATGATCATCATCAGGCACACAACAGTCAACAGGGCATACAGCTGCACATTGTGGCTCTTCATGAAAACCCATACACTCTGTACATTTATCTGGTGCTATATAGTAAACTTCATCACTAATCGGCACCTGAACTTCATCTGCATCTACTTCTTTACCGCTAGGCAAAACAACTTTACCTTCTAATGATGTACCATCGCTATAACGCCATTCATCAGCACCTTCATAAATTGCAGTATTGGGACATTCTGGCTCACAGGCCCCACAATTGATACATTCGTCAGTTATTATAATTGCCATAATTTCTTCTTCATTAAAATGCCCAAAAAAGAACGGGCATGCTTATTTTTGCACAAAGGTAATCCCTACTAATTGAGTATACAAATATAATGACCCATCACAACCTTACTATAGAAGCTTTTGTTAAACTTGGAGATTTTCTAAGAACATTTTGTGAATTTATAAAATCAGACAAAAATTCTGAATATATAATTAATGAATGGACTGCATCATTTAAGGCTGAAATTGAAATGGCCAAACATTATAATGGTTGGTTCTCAGAAGAGAATTGCATTTATGCATTTCAAGAATGGGGAAATTTATTGTCAAGAGAAAATCTCGAAGCTTGGTTGAAAAATTATGATCTAACAAGCAACAAAGAAAAGGTAGTTGCCCTAATTATGGCTGGTAACATTCCACTCGTTGGGTTTCATGATTTATTATGCGTGCTAGTTACGGGCAATAAAGCTTTGGTTAAACTATCAAGTAATGATCAGAAATTAATTCCCCTAATAATTAATTATCTAAAAAGTATACAGCCATACTTTGAAGAAAGGGTGAATTTTACCAAAGAAAAACTTGAACATTATGATGCTGTAATTGCAACAGGTAGTAATAATACGGCAAGGTATTTTGAATACTATTTTGGCAAAAAACCACATATTATTAGAAAAAACAGAAATTCTATTGCCGTTTTGAATGGAAATGAATCAGGAGAAGAGCTAACCGCTTTAGGTGAGGATATTTTTAGATATTTCGGTTTAGGCTGCAGAAGTGTCTCTAAAATATTCATTCCCATCAATTATGACATTGATACTTTTTTCAAGGCAATATTTCCATATAACCACATTATAAATCATAATAAGTATGCTAACAATTATGATTACAATAAGGCTGTTTATCTCATGAGCGAATTTAAAATATTGGACAATGGCTTCCTTATTTTAAAGGAAGAAGATAGCTACGGATCCCCTATCGCATCACTTTTCTATGAGCATTATGAAAATTTAGAAGAGTTAAGATCAAAATTAAAGCTAGAAAAAGATAAAATACAATGCATTGTTTCATCAGGTTTTGTAGATGACGAAATTTCATTTGGACAAACACAAAAACCGTCTTTATCTGATTATGCTGATGGAATCGATACGGTTAATTTCCTGTTGGGAACATCATAGAATTAAATACCTTTCAGTATCGTAAATTCTTGAA
>TARA_R110002051_G_scaffold6231_3_pt1 | contig 20630 bp, 19 predicted proteins | sample TARA_R110002051 | Tara Oceans TARA_R110002051 (sample SAMEA4397023) | marine metagenome | biome: Polar Biome; feature: [MES] marine water layer (ENVO:01000295) within the mesopelagic zone...; material: water (ENVO:00002006), including particulate matter (ENVO:01000060) such as......
GGCACCGCCCGAAGTGCTTTACGACGCGATTTTCAAGGGCGCCCTGCGGGACCTTGACCGGTTCTCCAGATACACAACCGCTGCCGCTGCCAATCGGAACCGCGCACACCGCCGCGGATATTCAGGCGTCGGTATCCTGCTGTTCGAGAATCACGGCAAGGTCTACATCGAAGAAGTCTACGAGGACGGCCCCGCCGCCCGTAGCGGCCTTCAGGTCGGGGACAGCATCGTCGCGATAGATGGCACGACGATCGATGGACTCGACGCCGTGGCCGTCTCCGATCTGCTGCGCGGCCCCAGCGGCAGCGAAGTCCGGGTGACGACGACAAGCGACGAGATTCACAGGACCGCCGTAGTCACACGCGCGCCGGTGATCGAACAGACCGTATTCTCAAGCCAGAAGGGCAACACCGCCTATTTCGAGATCCGCAGCTTCAATGAGGATACGGCCGCCAGTCTTGCCCGCAAGATTGGACAGGCGGCAACCCAGGCCGGGCCGTCTATGAACGGCATTATCCTTGATTTCAGGAATAACCGGGGCGGCGTCCTCAGGGACGCCATCTCCATCGCCGATCTCTTCATTCAGGACGGACGGATACTCCTCACCAAGGGCCGTCACCCCCGTTCGGTAAAGGAATTTACCGCGCACAACCCGGACATTGCCGTCGGCATGCCTCTGATCCTGCTGATCAATCACAGCTCGGCATCGGCATCGGAAGTGGTCGCCGGCGCGCTGCAGGACAGTGGCCGCGCCGTTCTTATCGGCGGCCGGACCTATGGCAAGGGTACCGTGCAGATGATCGTCCGGCTGCCAAACGAGGGAGAGCTGATCATCACATGGGCCCGCATGTACACGCCGTCGGGATATCCGATCGGACCGTTCGGGGTCTATCCGACGATCTGCACGGATGAAATCGAGGACCCGTCCCTGCAGCATGTTGCCAGCACGGCCCGTACAGCGGCCGCACGCGCCCGCGAGTTGCTCCGGCTACGCCGGATAGCACAGGACCTTGATGACAGCATCCAGCAGGCCTTGCTCGGGCGCTGCGGCGATCGCAAGCCCACTCAGGGCGAGGAAGATCTGGATCTCGCGCTCGCCCTGAGGCTTTTGGGAGAACGCAGTCTTTTCGACCGTGCCTTTGAAGCGTCCCTTATCGCCTCGCAATGGCCTGCAAAAACGCAATAACAGCCTCGGATAAAAGCCTCCGGATCTCCGCTTGACAGAGCCTGTTATATGGATATGTTTGCGGCCTTCTAATTCACTTTGCACGATGGGGAACGGCCATGGCCAAGCCCGCGACAGTTTTGATCAAGCTCGTCAGCACCGCTGACACCGGTTTCTTCTACGTAACCAAGAAGAATCCGCGCACCCAGACCGAGAAACTTCAGCTCAAGAAGTATGACCCGGTCGTGCGCAAGCATGTGCTTTTCAAGGAATCCAAGATCAAATAAGCATCACTGCTTATGATTTCTTGAACGGGTCGCCTTGGCGGCCCGTTTTGCATTTCAGGGATACAAATCAGAGATGCGGCGTTAATCGGCTTCCGGAATATCGGAGACGACTCGGTTGCGTCCTGTATTCTTCGCGCCATAAAGCGCCTTGTCCGCGCGCTTCATCAGGTCCTCGACAGACTTGTCCTCGCCCGTGCGCATGGTCAGGCCAATACTGATATTGACAGTGACAGGCTCGTCAACGCCATCGCAGGACACGTGGGTATCCGCGACGCGGCGGCGCAGCCGTTCGGCCACGGCCTCGGCGAATTCCTCCGACGTATCCGGCATCACGACGACGAATTCCTCACCGCCGATCCGCGCGATCATATCGACGGATCTCAGACTGTTGATCAAAGCTTCCGCGACGGCCTGCAGCACCTTGTCGCCGACAAGATGCCCGTGCGTGTCGTTAACGATCTTGAAGTGATCGATGTCGAGCATCAGGAGCGCCAGCGGCTTGCGGCGTTCAACCGCATTATCCATCAACCCTTTCAGATAGGTCTCCAGATAGCGCCGGTTATAAAGCCCCGTGAGGCTGTCTATGAGCGCCATGGACAAGGAGCGCTCATAACTGTCGCGCAGCCGGTCCTGGAAGCGCCGCCGGCGGATCTGCGTGCGGGTGCGTGCCGCCAGCTCGTTCTTGTCCAGCGGCTTCATGATGTAATCGTTCGCGCCCAGATCAAGCGCCTTCGCAAGCTTGTCGATCTGGTCGATTTCGCCGGTCATCAATATGGGGATCTGACGTGTCCGCTCCGTTGAGCGGAACTGGGACACCAGCCGCAACGCGTCTTCATCCTCGAGATTGAGGCTGCAGACGATCAGCTCGATATCTTCTTTCGCCGCGATTTCGCGCGCCTGCACGGCCCCGGCGCAGGTGAAGACAATGTTGTCGTCCCGGTTCAGAATGTTCTGCGTGTTCGTTGCGTCGATGGGATTGTCTTCGATCAGAAGAACGCGGCCAGCCCGGTAATCCATGGCCAGGCCGTTCATTCCGGTTTCGAGGACACCGAAATGAGCCGAGGTCTGCTCTCTCAGCAGCCACTCGTCGACCATGACCTTCAGCCGCAGCAGGGACCGGACCCGCGCGAACAAAGCGGTATCGTCGACCGGCTTGGTCAGAAAATCGTCCGCCCCGGCTTCAAGTCCCCGAACCCTGTCGGACGGATCGCTGAGCGCGGTGACCATGATCACCGGCAGATGCGCGGTCGCCGGGTTGGCCCGGATTCTCTTGCAGACCTCGAAACCGTCTATGCCCGGCATCATCACATCGAGCAACACGATATCGGGCGTGTCCGACTGGATGATTTCCAGAGCGTCGGGACCATTCGTAGCCGTTCGAACATCAAAATATTCGCTCATCAGCTTGGCTTCGAGCAATTTGATATTCGGCAGGACGTCGTCAACGACGAGTACACGTCCGGGCATGGCAGTCTATCCGAGGAATTTCTGAACGGTCTCCAGGAAATGACTCACTGAAATCGGTTTGGCAATATATGCCTCACAGCCGCCTTCCCTGATCTTTTCCTCGTCGCCCTTCATGGCAAAAGCCGTAACGGCGATGACGGGGATGGAGTTCAGATCGTCGTCTTCCTTGATCCATTTCGTGACCTCCAGCCCCGAGACCTCGGGCAGCTGGATATCCATCAGGATCAGATCCGGACGCTTCTCCCGCGCGATTTTCAATGCTTCCATGCCATCGCGCGTACCGAGAATATTGTATCCGTGCGCCTCCAGCAGATCGTGGAACAGCTTCATGTTGAGCTCGTTATCCTCAACGATGAGTACTGTTTTTTCGACCGACGTTTCTGTCGTCACTACGTCCTCCATCCGACCCGCTGGTTCGGGCTCACCGCCCGGTTACCCTCTATGCCATAAAGGCAGGGTAAAAAATAATATCTTACAAATGAATAAACAGTCTAAACCCTTCCAGCGCAAGACACCAATGAACTAAGCGGAGCTGGGGATGAGGCAGTCGGGGCCATCCGGTTTCAGGATCGGGATTGATCTCGGGGGAACGAAGACCGAAACGGTCGCGCTCAGCCCCTCCGGTGAGGTTGTCGCGCAGGAAAGAGTGCCGACGATCAAGGGCGATTACGCAGCCACGATCTCGACCATTTCCGGCCTGGTAAATCGTACCGAAGCCCTTATCGGCCAGACATGCACAGTCGGAATCGGCATGCCTGGCGCGGCCTCGCGGGATACCGGGCTTGTCAAGAACGCCAACTCGACCTGGCTGATCGGAAAGCCGCTTCAAAAAGATCTGGAAGACGCCCTGAGCCGTCCCGTCCGGCTGCAGAACGACGCCAACTGCTTCGCCGTATCCGAGGCTATCGATGGCGCGGGCAAGGGAGCCGAAATCGTCTTCGGGGTCATCCTCGGCACCGGTGTCGGCGCGGGAATAGCCATCCGCGGCACATGCCTTGAGGGCCGCAATGCCATCGCCGGCGAATGGGGACATAACCCGTTGCCCGCACCGATGGACGATGAACGTCCGGGCCCCCTCTGCTATTGCGGACGGCATGGTTGTATCGAGACATTTCTCTCCGGCCCGGCATTCGAACGGCAATATGCCGAAGCCGGTGGAGATGAAATCACCGCACGCGACATAGAAGCCTTGGCTGCAGCCGGGAACCCGCGTGCCGATGCCGCTCTCGGAAAATATGAAGAACGGCTCGCGCGGGCCCTCGCCCATGTCGTCAATATTCTGGACCCTGACGTCATTGTTCTTGGCGGGGGACTGTCCAATATCCGCAGGCTCTACGACACAGTCCCGAGGCTATGGGAGCCGCATGTATTTTCGGATAGTGTGAAAACCAGATTAAGCCCTCCCCTGCATGGCGATTCGAGTGGCGTCAGGGGAGCGGCGTGGCTTTGGCCGCCATCGCTTTAGAGAATGGCCGGCCGCGATGGCCGCAACGGGGCAATGAGCATGACCGAGCATGCATCCGATAGCCCGGTTTTATGCCGGGATTGTTTTGCCTGGCTGCCAGGGACAGTCATGCATGGAGATGCACGCTGCCCGAAATGCGGCTCGCCCCGCATGATCGGCCATCCCGAGCTTCGCGCCCTTGCCATCGCCCATATCGATTGCGATGCATTCTATGCCACCGTGGAGAAGCGCGACAATCCCGAGCTTCGCAGCAAACCGGTGATCGTCGGGGGCGGACGCCGGGGGGTGGTCTCCGCCGCCTGCTATGTCGCCCGAACCTATGGCGTCCGCTCCGCGATGCCGATGTTCAAGGCACTCCAGGCCTGTCCCAATGCCGTCGTCATCAAGCCCGACATGCAAAAATACAGTCGTGTCGGCAAGCAGATCCGCGAGTTGATGTTGTCCGTCACCCCGATGATCGAGCCGATCTCCATCGATGAGGCGTTTCTCGACCTCACCGGAACCGAGAGACTGCACCATGCGCCGCCTTCGGAGACCCTGTGCCGGCTCGTCGCCCGGATAGAGAAGGAGACCGGGATCACCGCGTCGATCGGGCTCAGCTACAACAAGTTCCTGGCCAAAGTGGCTTCCGATCTGGACAAGCCCCGGGGCTTTGCCATTGTCGGCCAGGAGGAGGCCCCCGCTTTCCTGAAGGGTCGCCCCGTCACCACGATCTGGGGCGTGGGACGGTCCCTGCACGAAAAATTGCGGAGCGACGGCATCGAAACCGTCGGCCATCTGCAGGGTATGGAAGAAGCCGCCCTGATCCGCCGCTATGGCAGCATCGGCGCACGCCTGGCCCGTTTCTCACACGGCCGGGACGACCGGAAGATCGAGCCTCGGTCACCAGCCAAGAGTGTCTCCTGCGAGACCACTTTCTCTGATGACATCTCGAATTTTGATGAACTCGACCATATTCTCTGGAGCCTTTGCGAGGAGCTCTCCTCCCGCCTTAAAACCAAAGCCCTCAGCGGCAGAACCATTGTATTGAAACTGAAGACGGCGGATTTCAAGGGCATCACCCGGCAGGTCCATCACCATGGCTCCACCCAGATGGCGGACACACTCTACCGGGCCGGCAAGCGCCTGCTCGAACGCGAAACCGATGGCCGTAAATTCCGACTGATGGGCATAGGGGTTTCCGACCTGACCGATCCGGACGGGGCAGACCTGCCCGATCTGGCGGACCCTGGGATGGAGCATCGCCGGAAGGTGGAACACGCCATGGACGCCGTCCGGGCGAAACTCGGCACGAAGGCTATCGAGAAAGGCCGCAGCTTCAAGAAAGCTGCCGAGAAGCAGGGTATCAGCGCCCGCATGTCCGAAGAAAGTGACAGCGATAGCTGAACGGGCGGGATACTCCTCCTGTCAACAGCCACCCGGTTTGAAACGCTCCAGACGCTCCAGCGCGACGTTCACCGTGAATTCCTTGAAATGAATTTCAAGCCGGCGGGCGATACCGTTTTCGTGCAGATCCACGGCAAGTTCGTAATCCGGTGACTCTGTCTTGTTTTCCGGTCCATAGAAGGCCAGCCTGACCGGCCAGTAAGGCCCGGAGATCAGCGGATCCTCCTCCCCCTCGGGAACAACCTTCAGGCCGATGGCGGCGGAAACAAACCCTGCCGGCTCAAATTCCGAGCCGTCAAACAGCGATGCCGAAAAGAACTTCTCGCCGTTCGCTATTTTCTCCAGCAGGGCAATGGTGTGCTGGCTTGGGAACATAACGTCGGACGGCAATTCCATCTCGACCTGCTCCGGCTCCGTGAAGCCTGCCGTGACCGAGCCGGACGAAGACCGCTGGGCCAGACCTTCCAGGGCTTCGCCGCCACCGGCGCCAAAATCCTTGTTCACGATGAACCGGAATGATGAGCCGTCCTTGGCCTCCCAGGTCGTCATGGTGGAATCGACGCTGTGCGCCATCCCCTCGGCATTTTCCAGGATCATCAGATTTCGTTGATTGATCGCCCAGCCATCGCACGTATCCCGCCACTCGAAGGCCATCTTCCCGCCCACGGCAACCACATCGGTCCCTCCGGGCGTGCCCTTCAGGGAAAGCCGGTAAAGCGCCTTGTGCGGTACAATCTGACCCACGGCAGCCGCCGAAGCCGGCATCGGTCCGGGCATCTGCATCGCGGCAACAACACCGAAAAGCAATGCGGTCAGTTTAAGAACAGGTTTCAAACGGCCCTCCTTCAGGTTTGCGGAGCCCGGCATTAATGCCACGGAGAGGACCCGGCACAGCTTGCCCCGTACCCGGCAAATCCTTCCGCCTCTCCACCAATATGGCCCGGCGCCCGGAAATTGTAACCGGCCACGGATAAAATTTTACGCTTATTTTCAAAGACTTCTAAAAAATATCCTGTCTGGCACACCCCATGCACTCCTTGGTGGCGTGAAACAACAGACAGGTGGTGTGACATGCCGAACCTCATGCACCCGCAGACTCAGGAACTGGAAGACACGGGCTTGACGAACGCTTTCGCAAATCTTGATGTCGGCAACCTTCTCTCCCGGATGCCGGCGGATATCGCGAACAGGGCTTCTCAGATCGTTAAAGACGAAGATCTGAATGACACTGAAATCGCGCTGCGTCTCGCCATGATCGCCATGACGGAAGCGGAGAACCGCATCGCCCGTCAGGAAAAGCGGATTGCATTCCTCGAAGGTCTGTCCGTCACCGATGAACTTACCGGGCTGCTGAACCGGCGCGGTTTCAGCGACCGCCTGCAGAGCGCGCTCGCCGCGGCGAAACGTCAGGGATTGACCGGCGCAATGTTGCTGATCGACCTCGACAAGTTCAAAGCCGTCAACGACACCTACGGCCACATGGCTGGCGACGCACTTCTGGTCACCGTCGCGCGCATTCTCCAGTCTCGGACCCGCGAGACCGACAGCATTGCGCGTCTTGGTGGCGACGAGTTCGCGGTCATCATGCCGGGAGCTGACGACGACGAAGCCGCTGCACGCATTGCAGCGCTGGACGAAGAACTGAATACGCGGACCCTGCAGTGGAACGGGTCCTCCATCCACCTTCACGCGAGTGTCGGTCACGACGCCTACAGTCAGGACGACACCGAAACCGAATTGCTCGACAGGGTCGACCGCGCAATGTACGCGCGGAAGCAAAACAGTCCGTTTACGGCGCTGTAATCGCCCCTGCCTTGCAACCTACTTGTCGATACGGGCATTTGCCTCCTCTGTCGGCAAGCACCCAGAGCAAACCTAAGGGAGCTGAGCAATCAGCTCCCTTTTTTTCGTTCCGCCAAGACGCCTCCGGTTGCCCGGCGGAACGGAAATGCCTAGGTTCTGCCTGACGACGACAGCGTGTCTCCACCAGTTGCAGCCGTTCATTCCGATGCATCGATAGGAACAAGCCGCATGGCTTATCTCTTTCTCGCCCTCGCCATTTTCGCCGAAGTGATCGGCACAATGGCCCTGAAGGCGACAAACGGTTTTACGGTCATTCTACCGTCCGCCATCGTTCTTGTTGCCTACACGGCAGCCTTCGTCCTGCTCAGCTTTTGCCTGCGCGAAATTCCCGTCGGTATCGCCTACGGGATATGGGCTGGCATCGGGATTGTACTGGTGACCGTGGCCGGAGCCGCAATCTACAAGCAGATCCCGGACTTCCCGGCCATTATCGGACTGCTGCTGATCGTTGCCGGTGTCACGGTTATTCACGTCTTCTCAAAAACCACCGGGCATTAAAAAACACCCGGTCAAGGAACCGGGTGTGGTTTCAGATCAGAAAAACGGAAGAGGAGCGGACGCTGGCACGGCTCTCCGGGTCAATTCGTGACTTTAGCCGCCCAGGCTTTCTTGCCGGAAACCGGTCCGAGCGCGGATGCCATGGCGATCGCCTCCCGGCCCGTGAAGGGGCCGACAGCCACACGATGCCACATGTTGCCTTTGAGCCGCACGGACATGATCACCGGCGTCTGAATCACGCTGGCAGTCGACTCTATCGGGGCGAGCATCTCTTTAAGATGCTCCGCGCGCGCCAGATCCCGGAAAGACCCCAGCATCACGAAGTGATCCGCAAGATGCGCCATCCCCTGTTCCGCCATCCGGCGTGAACCCGGCTTCTGCACGGGCAGAGCCATCGTCTCTGCCGCGCTGGCTTGCATACCGGTGGCGGCGGAGGCAGTGGCAGTGGCGACAACAGGCGCAGCCACATCCGGCACCACTGACCAGCTGGGCAGTTGAGACGATTGCAAATCCAGCGGGGTATCGACGGAAACAACACGCTGCAGCTCAATTGGCTTCAACGAATGCCTCCCGTCCACGGGGGCAAACCCGGAGAGAGTCAGATCGTTAAGCGGCGCCAAGCCCTCGCTGATGGCGGAAGGGGCTGCGTTCAGGTTGCCTTTTTTCTCAACCGCCGCAAGCAGCGCTGCGGAAGAACCTGTATCCGCATCTTGCGTCCCGACGCTGGAATCCGTTCCGAACAGCGACGCAGTCATGATCGTCGTTCCGGACATCGTACCTTTGGGAATCGACTCCCGGTCCACCCAGTCGTCGGCATCGCCCGGGTAATACGCCACGAGCTCCGTCATGGGCTTGGAACTCTCGTCATCATAGGCGCGGCACGGCTGGTCGCCGAAAACAACGCGCAACATCGAGCAGTCTTCATCGGCGGCAGCGGAAATGACGTAATCGGACGGCGTTTTCCCGGTGGCAAAAAGCGCGAGACCGGAAAAACCAGTCGTTGCCAGACTGATGGCAGGAGGAATCACCGGAAGGCACCCACACAACAGCACTGGTAGCATTGCCGCCACGAGACCGCGCCGCATATCGATTTCCCTGCAAAAAATCAAAGACTTATAGAGCGTAACTCTACCTGCAACTCAAAAAATAGGCAACCCTCGCAATTTACGTCTAATTATCGCTCCGTTTCCGATCCTTTATGCGCTCAAATCGGGAAGCTGTTTTGGCTCAAAGGCAGCATTCCGCTATACGGGTTTTCCGTGTATTGAAATCCTCATGACTGTTATTACCGATACCGATGCGCTCTCCGCCGTCTGTGCCGAGTTCGCCAAAGAGGACTTCGTGACAATCGACACGGAGTTCATGCGTGAAAAAACCTACTATCCCCAGCTCTGCCTGGTTCAGTTAGGGATCGACGAAAAGGCTGTCGCCATCGACACCCTGGCGGAAGGGCTTGATCTCGCGCCGCTTGTCGATCTGCTGAAAAACAGGGATGTGCTGAAGGTCTTCCACGCCGCCCGGCAAGATCTGGAGATTTTCTACCATCTTTGCGGAGAGCTCCCGGCGCCGGTTTTCGACACCCAGGTCGCCGGCATGATCTGTGGCTTCGGCGACTCAGTCTCTTACGACAAGCTGGTGCAGAGCCTGACAGGCGTCCAGCTGGACAAGAGCTCGCGGTTCGCTGACTGGTCCCATCGCCCTCTCAGCGAGAAGCAGATCGGCTATGCCCTGGCCGACGTCATCCACCTCCGGCCGGTCTACCGTGCCCTGGTGGACAGCATCGAGAAATCCGGCCGCGCCGAATGGATTGCCGAAGAAGTCGAGAAAATGTCCGAGCCGGCACTATACGACCCGGATCCCGACACCGTCTGGCAGCGCCTCAAGGTCCGCAGCGGGAAACCCAAATTTCTTGCCGTATTGCAGCAGATCGCGGCATTCCGTGAACGCGAGGCACGGCAGCGGGACGTTCCGCGCAACAGGATCCTGCGCGACGATGTTCTGATGGATATCGCTGCCCATGCGCCGACAACACCCGAAGAGTTGGCCCGCACCCGGACCTTCAATGCGCAGGTTGCGAATGGCCGCCTGGGTCAGGAGATCATCAAGGTCGTCAGCAAGGGCCTGTCCCTGCCGAACGATGCCTGCCCCAAACTGCCGACCAAGAACGACAAGCGTGAAGCGCCGGGTCCGATCGTCGAGCTGTTGAAGGTGCTGCTGAAAATCCGCTCTGACGAAGAGAAAGTTGCCGCCCGCCTGATTGCAAATACCGCCGACATCGAAAGCATCGCCCTGGATGACAACGCGGATGTCCCTGCCCTGACCGGCTGGCGCCGTGACCTGTTCGGCGCGGATGCGATCAATCTCAAGCACGGCCGGATCGGACTGACCGCGGAAGCCGGAAAAATCAAATTGATGCGTCTCTGACAGAGACGCATCGGCCTTCTCCGGCCGCTTAATGTTCGATCCGGATTTCCTGACCAAGCGCTTCCGAAAGCGCCGCGATCCGCCGCGTCACCACGTCACCGGCAAGCCCGCCCTGATGGCCGTGCATGCTGATGACGAAGCCGCGCTCGCCGACCATGTCCCGCTCCCGCTCAAGACGGGCACTTTCGAGCAATTCCGTCGCGCCGCCTGAAAGCGTCAGCGCAAGCCGCAAGGCAAGCCCGACCCGATAGGCTAGGTCCCGGCGACGGAGCGACAGCAGTTTGCGGACCCGCTGCCCCCCCTCCTCTTCAATCCCGCCGGTGTAACGGGCAAGGATGGCATAGGCGAGGAACACCCGGTCGGCATGGTTCATCCCGACGACAGGAAGCCTCAGCACCCGGATGAAGGCATGCTCACCCCGGTAGCTCGGGTGCTCGCCCCAGGCAAAATCGCTCAGAATGCATGCGGCCCGGATCAAGCGCTGCTCCGATGCGGGAACATCCTCGAAAAACGGTGCGATCCAGCGTTCCAGAACTTCCGGATGGGGGCTGAACCTGCTGCTCTTCCGTGCGATATCCATGCAGCTATCGACCAAAGGATCGCGAGACTGCTCCCCTTGCGGCAGGCGGTCATAGAGACAGCCCTCACGCAAACCGAAGGAGGAGAAGACAACCTGCCGCGCGCGGCCAAGCTCGATGACCCGCTTCAGAACCAGTGCGGTCACGGGAAGTTTTTCGACACGGCGCTTCGAGACCGCATCAAGCGCCCGTAAATCCTTCCGGCCCATCCGCGTGATCTCGTCGAGGAAGCGAACAGCCTCCTCGGCGCCGATTGCATAATGATGGATAACAGCCAGCGGATAGTCCGTCAGTTCCATGTGGGCACGCGCAAGGCTACGCCAGGCACCACCAACCGCGAACAGATCGCGATCCGCCATTGCGTCAAGCCAGAGCACGCCGCTCAGGGTCGAGTCGATCTTGTCCGTCAGCTCGTCCCTGTTCTGCCGGGTGAGCTCACCGAGCCGGAGCGGGCCGAGGGGCGTCGTCTCGAAACGGCGGGCCTTGTTATCCCGGACATCCACCAGCTCAAGGCTACCGCCGCCAAGATCGCCGACAATGCCGTCCGCATCAGGGAACGCGCTGATCACCCCAAGCGCGGAGAGCCGGGCTTCCTCGTCGCCTGACAGAACCATCACGCGGATGCCGAAGCGGCTTTCAATCTCGGAGACGAATTCAGCACCGTTCCGGGCATCGCGCACGGCCGCCGTCGCCAGAACCCTGACCTCCGCGACCTGCATGCCCCTGGCTATGGTGAAATAGCGCTCCAGATTTTCCATCGCCGAGCGGACGCCCTGCTCGGAGAGATGACCGGTTTCCTGCAATCCGGCGCCAAGACCGCAGAGGGCCTTCTCGTTGAAAAGAGGGATCGGCATACGGCCGTCGCCTTCGAAAACAACCAGCCGTATGGAGTTGGAGCCGATATCAAGCACGCCGACGAGACCACTCCGGTCTGTACCGGAGTTGGAGATCCAGTCGTCTTGAGAAAAGGAAACCGACAAACTTTATTCCGAGCCGCTCAACTTCTTGGGCATCTCATTCGACCGCTTCAGAGCACTGCCGCGGCCGGACAGGCTCGGATTGGTCATGAAATATTTATGTGCCGAGAACGCTCCCGCACCGGCAGCGACCCGAACATAGTGACCATCGGGTTCCGCGATCCAGGAATTGGTCTCGTCCTTCAAATTCGCCACCATGATCTGATCCAGAACCTGGCGGTGAACCGTCCGGTTTTCAATCGGGACGAAATGCTCGACCCGGCGATCCAGATTACGTGTCATCCAGTCAGCGGAGGACATGTACACTTTCGCCTGATCGGAGGGAAGCTTCCGGCCATTGCCAAAGCAGAAAATCCGCGAATGCTCAAGGAACCGGCCCACGATGCTGAGAACGTGGATGTTCTCGGACAATCCCGGCACGCCTGGACGCAGACAGCAGATGCCGCGGATCACCAGCTCGATTTTGACGCCCTCGTTCGAGGCCCGGTACAGCATGTCGATCAGATCCGGATCGACCAACGAATTCATCTTCGCCCAGATCGTCGCCGGTTTGCCTTGCCGGGCAAACTCGATCTCCGTCTCGACCAGCTCATGCACCTTCTGGCGCATGGTGAGCGGTGACAGGGAAAGCTTGTCCATCTGCTGCGGCGTCGCATAACCGGTCATGTAATTGAACATGCGCGCGGCATCGCGGCACAAAACCGGATCGCAGGTGAAGAAGGAGAGATCGGTATAGATCTTCGCCGTGATCGGGTGATAGTTGCCGGTACCGAAATGCACGTAGTTGCGCAGGCCGTTGCCTTCACGCCGGACCACCAGCGAGATCTTCGCGTGGGTCTTCAGATCCACGAAACCGTAAACCACCTGAACGCCCGCGCGCTCCAGATCGCGCGCCAGCCGGATATTCGCTTCCTCATCGAACCGGGCCTTCAGCTCGACCATCGCAGTGACGGACTTGCCGGCCTCTGCCGCCTCGATCAGTGCATTGACGATCGGGCTGCCCTTGGAGGTCCGGTAAAGCGTCTGCTTGATAGAGACCACCGCCGGGTCCGCCGCCGCCTGGCGCAGGAACTGGACGACAACGTCGAAGCTCTCATAAGGGTGGTGGACAACAATGTCCTTGGCCCGGATCGCCGCCAGACAATCACCGCCAAAATCACGGATACGCTCCGGGAAGCGCGGGTTGAACGGCTTCCAGAGCAGGTCCGGGCGCTCGCTGACGATCAACTGGGACAGGTCCGCAAGGCCAACCATCTCGTCGAGCGTGAAGAGATCCTCTTTCGCCACCTTCATCTCATCGACGACAAAGTTCCGGAGATCTTCCGGCATGTCCTTGTTCATCGAGAGCCGGATAACGTTACCGCGCCGGCGGCGTTTCAGTGCCGATTCGAACGACAGGACGAGATCCTCGGCCTCTTCGTCCACTTCCATTTCACTGTCGCGCAGGACCCGGAAGATACCGTGTCCGGCGACGGTGAAATTCGGGAACAGCTGATCGACATGCTCGATGATCACCTGCTCGATGGCGATGAAGCGAATATCCTTGCCCGGCAGACGGACGAAACGGCCCACCTGTGCCGGAAGCGGAAGCAGTGCTTCCATGTCGATGGCATTGGAAGCATCCGTGAGCTGCATCGCGAGGCAGACACCACCGTTCGGCAGAAACGGAAACGGGTGCGCCGGATCGATAGCGAGCGGTGTCAGCAGCGGGAAGATCTGGTCGATGAAATGACCTTCCAGCCATTTCCGGTCCGCGGCGGTGAGATCGGCTGCCGTCACGAGATGGAACCCGGCGGTCCGCAGCTCCCCAAGCAGCATCGAAAGATACTGCTGCTGTACCGTGATCAGTTCCGCTGCCTTTTCCGCGATAGCAATGAGCTGACTGGTCGGGGACAGGCCGTCCGCGCTCGGCGTGGTTACGCCAGCATTCACCATGCCTTTCAGGCCGGCAACGCGGACAGTGTAAAACTCATCAAGGTTGGAGGCGGAAATGGAAACGAACCGCAGCCGCTCCAGCAGCGGGTGCGCCGTATTGTTCGCTTCCTCCAGAACCCGGGCGTTGAAGCCGAGCCAGGACAATTCCCTGTTAAAAAACCGCTCGGGCGATGAAATGTCGACCTTTGCAGTGCTTTCCGGCTGACTCTCGCTCACGGAACCGTCTCCTCGTCATGACAATTTTGCGAGCCTTCGCGCATAAACAGCGCTTCATTGCTGTCATAACACAAGTCGGCCCGGGACATGGAATATCCCGGGCCGGACCCTAATCGTGTCACGTTTCAGTTCGATGACAGTCGCGGGCAGTTTCTGCCCGAAAGTGCCTCATACCGAACTACATGGTGCTGCGGAAGGCCCCGCCATCCATCAACAGGTTCTGGCCGTTGATGAACCCGGCATGGTCGCTGCACAGGAATGCGCAGGTCTGACCGAATTCATCCGGGGTTCCGAACCGGCCCGCCGTATGGGCGGCGGCCTGCTCTGCGTAATAGGTCTCGAAATTGACGCCTGCTTTTTCAGCGTGCAGCTTCATGTTGCCGCGCAGCCGGTCCGTGTCGAACGGGCCAGGCAGCAGACCATTGATGGTCACGCCATCCTTCACGACTTCCCGGGCAATACCCGCACAGAAGCCGGTCAGACCGGCGCGGGCGCCGTTGGAGAGGCCGAGAATCGCGATCGGTGATTTCACGGCACCGGAGGTGATATTGACGATCCGGCCCCATTTGCGCTCGATCATGCCATCGATGGTCGCCTTGATCAGCTCAATGGCGGTCAGCATGTTCGCGTCGACAGCCTTGATCCAGTCGTCACGCGTCCAGTCCCGGAAATTGCCTGGCGGCGGGCCACCCGCATTGTTGACCAGGATATCGAGCTTGCTGTCGAACGGCGCCAGCGCCTTCGCGCGGCCTTCGTCGGTGGTGATGTCGCATGCGACGGCATGGACGGTCGCACCGGTCGCGGACCGAATTTCCTCGGCCGTTGCCTCGATTGCTTCCGGTGTCCGCGAGCAGATCGTCAGATCCGCGCCGTTTTGTGCGAGGGCCATCGCCGATGCCTTGCCAAGCCCTTTGCTCGACGCGCAGACGAGAGCTTTCTTCCCTTTAATTCCCAGATCCATGGATAATGCTCCGTTTGTTTGATTTTTTCGTTTGTGGTTCCGACGCTATCCTTTTGTCCGCACATCCAGTGCGCGGCGTGCAAGCGGTAGCGTGATCCGGCGTCCCTCTGCAAGCGACATGGCGTCAATGGTCTCAACCAGCGCCCGCGCTTCCGAAAACGATCGTTCCATACGCCCGACAAGAAAGGCCAGCACCTCTTCAGCAACGAACAATTGCCGGTCGCGAAAGAGTTTGTCCATGATTCCCGAAATCAGGGCGTCATCGGGATCACTTATCGCGACGGCCGGCAGGGCCGCGAAACGGGATTTGACGTCCGCCGGGTGCAGTTCCATGCGCGAGACCGGCGTCCTGGACAGAACCAGCAACGCTCCCCGCTGCTCCACGATCATGTTGTAGAGATGAAAGGCTGGAACCCCCGGCAATGTCTCGTCGACATTATCCAGAACGGCATAGCGGGACTGGCGCAGAAATTCCGGCAGTTTCTCCACCGCCAGATCAGCGGGGCGCAACATGACCGCCCCGGATTTCCGGGCCCAGACCTCAGCCAGATGACTTTTTCCGGAAGCTTCCGGGCCATGAACATTGAGGCCCCAGGTCGAGTCCGGCCAGGACGGCCAGGAATCAATCCAGGCCGTTGCCGCCTCGTTGCAGGCCGAGACGTGATATTCACCGCGATCGAAGGCTGGCCTGTGCTGCAGGGACAAGGGAAGTTGCCCGCCCCCGCCGCCGATCAGCCGCGATCCCTTGTTCTCTTCACTCATAAGATATCCGCCGGTTCGATCTCAGCGCACGCCGTCATCCGTCTCATCATCCACCGGCGGAATGCCATGCAGATGGAGCGGACTGGCGAGATAGCGGGACAGGGCAAAACGGATCACCACGCCGATAACCGCGGCAACCGGAACAGCGATCAGCACACCAAGGAAACCAAACAATGTCCCCCCCGCCAGCAAGGCGAAGATCACCCAGACCGGATGCAGCCCAACCGCCTCGCCAACCAGATTTGGCGTCAGGAAATTTCCTTCGATAGCCTGCCCGGCGACAAACACGGCGGCAACGATGGCGATGGGGGTCAGGGAGTCGAACTGCATGGCGGCAAGCCCGATGCTCAACAGTCCGCCGAAGATCGACCCGACAAAGGGCACGAATGAGATCAGCCCGGAGAACAGACCGATGATGACGCCGAAATCCAGCCCCGCGAGAGACAGACCCACAGCATAGAACACACCGAGGATGAGGCAGACCGACCCCTGCCCCCGCACGAAGGACGCCAGTGTTTCATCGATGATGCTGGCCTGTTCCCTGATCGTCTTCGCCTGCCCGCGCGGCAGCCAGCCGTCCACCGTCTCCACGATACGGTCCCAGTCCCGCAGCAGATAGAAGGCGACAATCGGGGTGATCACCAGAAGCGACAGAAGATTGGCCAGGGCAGCGCCGCCGCTCAGAAGCTGGCCCGCCACGGAAATAAGCCATTCACCGGCCTTCGCCGCGATGGCCGAGAAATTAAGCTCTTCCGCGCCACCGTTGCCGAGCCAGGTCCGGGCCAGCCCCACGATAGGATCCGCAAAAGCCAGGAGCCTCTCCAGATAACCGGGCAGCGATTTGGCGAGCAAGACAGACTGGGCCTGAACCAATGGCACCAGCAGCAAAAGCGCCCCGATGCCGGCGCAGAAAAAGCCCAGCAACACGACACTGGTCCCCACCGTGCGGGACATGCCGACCCGCTCACAACGGTCCACCATAGGGTCGAGGAAATAGGCGATCGCCATGCCTGCAACGAAGGGGACGAGCACCCCCTTCAACACAAAGAGCGCGGCGATAACCGCGATCAGGAATACGACCCAGAATGTCAGGCGTTCACGCTGCGTCATAGCGCCCCCCACCTCTGGTGCAGGTCACGACAGGCCCGGCAAAATACATCATCATTGCACCAGTGGCGGCAGCACCAGCGGTGCGGCGCTGGAAGAGGGTGATTGCAGAACCGGCGCCGGGGCCGCGCCGGGCATGGAACGTGATTCCGGGCGGTATTGCTCCGGCAACTCCGTGCCTTCCTTGTACAGAAGCCAGCCGTCCGGCGTTTCCGTCAGCACGAAGTCCTTTTGTTTCAGGGTCAGCGCCAACTGGCCGGCGTCACCATTGATCCAGACATCAATCAGGGCTTCGTTCCGGGTCAGCCGCAGCAGTTCCCGTCGCGAAACGGACGAGACCTGATCCAAGCCCTTGCGGATTTCCAGCCAGTTCTCGAATGAGGTAATCGGGGCAATGACGGTGACCCGCGTTTCCAGCCCCGGGCTGATCAGGTTTTCCGCTTTCCAGGCTTCCTGAATCTCGGAAGCCGCCGTTCTTGCGGCAACGGAAAGCAGATCCCCGTCGGAACTGTTCGCGTCCGGCACAACCGTCCGCACAAGAGACCGGCCGTCCGAGACACCGCCGACATAAGTAAGATTGAGCTCGATAGCCTGTCCTGACGATTCGCTCGCAACCGGCCGGGCATTCACGACAACGGCCTGTTCCGCGCCATACCGGGCAGCGATTGTCTTGATGGCCTCGCGATCAGCCAGAACGGCCTGAACCGCCGTGATATCGCGGATATCGGCAAGATCCCCGTATGGCACCGCGATCGGCACGAGCCCTCCACCAAAAGGCCGGTCGAGCCAGGCCGACAGCCAGGGGCTCTCTTCTTCCCAGAGCAGCGGCTTGTTGCCGTTATTATAGACAGGCAGGATCAACACCGGCTGGGATACGACCTCGGCATAATTAATACCGACCCTGGTGAAATGCTGGCGCACCGCCGTCGGGTTGAAGCGAAAATTGAGCGAGCCGAGATACCGCACGTCCGAGGTCCGCTCGCGCGCGACTTCATAGCCGACGGTCAGACCGATCAACAGATCGTCCGACAGCGGCGGCAGCTTTCGGGCCTGATCGATCGGCACCAGACGTTCCACCAGACGGTCCCATGCCGCACGCCGCCCGGCCTCGATTGCCTGGGCCTGGGCCTGGGCCGCCGTTGCCGCCTGAGCATCCACCGGGACACCGCGCACCTCGAAAATTTTATCCGAATCCGATTGGGCCACGGCGCTATTGCCGGCAAATGCCAGCATCAGGAACAGAATCGCAAACAGTCCAAGGCGGCAGACGACGGGCCCAACGAACGTCCGTTTCGTGTCCCTCGCGCGGCTTTCAGCTCCATTACCCATCAGTACGATCTTCCCTGAACTCTGTTGCCGACCGCCAAATACGCTTGCGGTCCACGCCCCTGCGTCATACACCCTGAACCGGGCAGAACAATGGCACTCACAATGGCACTGCGGACACTGCCCGCCCCTTATACCGGAAGGCTGAGGAGGAGACCATATCAGCTCCCGATAGACCCAACCGCCCCCTTACCTACAAGGAAGCGGGCGTTGACATTGATGCGGCGGACCAGCTGATCGAATTCATCAAGCCCCTGACCAAGTCCACGGTCAGGCCGGGCGCCGATGGCGCCATTGGCGGCTTTGGTGGTGTCTTCGATCCGAAAGCCGCCGGTTTCAAGGATCCGGTTTTCGTCGCCGCGACCGATGGCGTCGGCACCAAGCTCCGCCTCGCGATCGATACCGGAAACTATTCCGGCGTTGGCACGGACCTCGTTGCCATGTGCGTGAACGATCTGGTCGTGCAGGGCGCCGAGCCGCTGTTCTTCCTCGATTACTACGCCACCGGCAAGCTCGATGTCGAAGCGGCCCGCACGGTTGTTGCCGGGATCGCCGAAGGCTGCCGCCAGTCCGGAGCCGCCCTGATCGGTGGCGAGACCGCGGAAATGCCGGGCATGTATACGGACGGCGATTTCGATCTTGCCGGATTCGCCGTTGGTGCGGCCGAGCGCGAGAACCTGATCCTGGAGCCGAAGGCCGAAGCCGGCGATGTGATTCTCGGTCTTGCCGCCTCGGGCGTGCATTCGAACGGCTTCTCGCTGGTGCGCCGGATCGTTGACCGCTCCGGCCTTGGCTGGAGTGACGATGCTCCCTTCGCCAAAGGCCAGAGCCTCGGCGACGCGCTGCTGACGCCGACCCGGATCTATGTGAAATCCTGTCTGGCGGCCCTTGCAAGCGGCGGCGTTACCGGTCTTGCCCATATCACGGGCGGCGGTCTGCTGGACAATCCGCCGCGTTCCTTCGCCAAACATCTGGCCGCCGAGATCGATGTCGAGAGCTGGCCTCTCCCGCCGGTCTTCAAGTGGCTGGCCGAAACCGGCGGTGTGCCGGCGGAAGAGCTGGCCCGAACCTTCAACTGCGGCATCGGCATGACCCTGACCGTTTCGGCGGACCGGGCGGATGCCGTGACCGAGATCCTTGAAGAGGCAGGCGAAACCGTGTTCCGGATCGGCAAGCTGACCGACAGGGCGGAGGACGCACCGTCCGTCACGCTGCAAGGGCTCGGGACCTGGCCCGCGTGAGCAGGGAAAAACTCAGGGTCGGCGTTCTGGTTTCGGGCAGCGGCAGCAATCTGCAGGCGCTGATCGATGCCTGCGCCGCCCCGGACCATCCCGCCGAAATCGTCACCGTGATATCGAACCGTCCGGACGTGCGCGCGCTGGACCGGGCAAAGGCGGCGGGCATTCCGGCAGTTGTCTTCGATCACAAGAATTATCCGGATCGGGCCAGCTTCGATGCGGACATGCAGAAAGCGCTCGATGAAGCGGGTGTGGAATTCATCTGCCTTGCCGGCTTCATGCGGCTTCTGACGACCGCGTTCGTCGAGCACTGGCGCGGGCGGATGATCAATATCCACCCCTCTCTGCTGCCGTCCTTCAAGGGGCTTAACGTGCAGCAGCGGGCAATCGACGCCGGTGCCCGGTTCGCCGGCTGCACGGTGCATTTCGTCACGCCAGAAATGGATGTCGGCCCGATCATCCAGCAGGCCGTGGTGCCGATCCATCAGGACGACACAGGCGACACGCTGGCCGCGCGAATATTGGTGCAGGAGCACCGGATCTATCCCGCCTGCCTGAGATGGGTGGCGGAAGGGCGGGTACGGATCGAGGGAGAGCGGGTATTCCTGGATGGTGCGATACCGCCGGATGCAGCCCTGCTCAACCCGTCACCGGAACAAATGGATTGACGATAGAGACTTGGCGCCCCGCGCCGGCTGAATTATACAGTTCAACTTGAGTTATAAGCCGGGTCCAGACCGGCACGACATCCCTACGGAGGCGATATGGCTGCGAGCAACGGATCCACGGACAGCAATTATCCGGAATACAAGAGCAATTACGAGTGGTTCGCCAGCATGCTGAAATGGTCGACCATTGGTGTCGTCGTTCTGCTGATCCTGATGGCGATCTTCCTGGTCTGACCCCTTCTCCCTTCTGGTCTGACCGGGGGACAAGTCACACCAGCCGCAAGGCGGAATCAAAAAGGGCCGGTCA